>Ga0310909_10000366_pt1 | contig 22776 bp, 20 predicted proteins | sample GREbulkMGT000H_FD_203449 | JGI IMG/M metagenome (GOLD analysis project Ga0310909, IMG submission 203449) | Lab enrichment of tropical soil microbial communities from Luquillo Experimental Forest, Puerto Rico - GRE.bulkMG.T000H | ecosystem: Environmental > Terrestrial > Soil > Tropical forest >... | reverse complement strand
GATGGGCCGGCTGCGGGCGGCGCTGCTGATCGCGTTCTACGGCCTGGCCTACGGCCCCGGCTGGATGGTCATCTTCGCGCTCGGCCACGTCGGCCACCGCCACTAGCTCATGACCTGAAAGGACGCCCCATGCCCCCTGGAGTAGGACCCGCCGCACTCATCTTCTTCATCCCCTTCGCCCTCATGGGCCACGCCCTGTGCATCTCAGGGCTGCGCGCCGCGCTGGGCAAGAAGCCCAAATGGGCCGAGGAAGACGTCGAGGAGCGCCGCCACGAGTCCGAGCGCCCGCAATGACCGACCGTATGACTAAGGCGAAGATGTGGGCCAAGGGGCTGCTGTGGGTCGTCCTGGCAGGACTGGCGGGTTGTTCTGAGCTGCCTATTCTGCACGGCACCGAGCGAGACGACCCAGACGACGAGTAACTATGTGACCTCTGTGACCGCAGGGAGCAGCCTAGAAGCTGTCCCAATCCTCGTTTGAATGCCCATGTCAGGCACGTCTGCGCCGACACTCAAACCGTTCGAGTTTAAAAAAGCCGCCGTCAGTGTCCGCACAGCGCACCCCACAGGCACGACGAGGTGCTCGTCGGCGCCGACGGCGCGACCGGTGTTACAGGCGCCGGGTTCGGCGTGTTGACGCCGATCAGCAGCAGCAGCCCGATGCCGAGCACGAGCAGCCCGACCACGATCGCCGCAGCGATGCCCATCCGCTTGAGAAGCTCCGGACGCTTCTCCGGCGGTGTGGCGAGGATCGCCGCGCCGAGCGCCGCGACGGCCAGCGCCGTCTTCGGATGCTTGCGCACCGCGTTCGCTCCGACGGCCACACCGGCGCCGATCGCGGCGCCGCGCGCAACCGGAGCCACCGACGCGGGCAGGGAAACAGCACGCCGAGGAGACTGGGGCGATTTGACGGATTCATCGATCCTGCGCCGCGGCTCCTCGGGCCTCGTCGTCGCTGTCGCCGCGTCGGTGTCGACATCGCGGTCGTCATCCACGGCGTCCAGATCGACCACCCCGAACTCGTCGTCGTCCATCTCGTCCATAGGACCCAGTTTTCCACCACGCTGGGACATGTTGGGCGCGGTCACTTGCGACCATCCTTGGTTAACGCCTGGCAGGAGCCGACAGCAGCCGACGCGAGCGCCCCAGACTGCGGCGCGGCAACGGGCGAATCCGGCTGGCGCAGCACACGCTTGGGGTTGAGGTTGACCGTACTGGTGAGCAGCCGGTGCGCTGCCATATTGGGGGTCAAAGGCGGCCGGCGGCGGCTCTCTAGTACTCGACGGCTCCCGTCCCGCTGACGCGGCCGATGGTGTGGACTCGTCCCGGTAGCGCAGCAACATCGTCGACCGTCATGACCGTCGCTCCTGCTGGCGGTCCGCCCATGTGCCAGCTGCTCGCCTGCGTCCAGACCTTCCGCTTGCGCCACGGTGCCCACCACACCCGCTTGGTGCGGACCTCGAAGTACGCGCCATGCTGGCCGGGTAGCGGGCCTTGCGACACCGGGGCGGGTGGCACGTCTGACCACCCCGCCCTCAGTGGTCTCTGCTGTCGAGACGCTGGACACCTACAGCCATTTGTGGCCCGATTCTGACGAACGGACGCCGGACGCGATTGATTCGGTGCTCGGATTTACTGCGGACGCACTGCGGATGGAGGCGGCTCCGACTAGCTGAACATGCAGGTCGCAGGCTGAGGGCGGGCGAGTTGGCCTGTAAGCCGGATTCTGTTCCCCGCCGCCGCGCTTGAGCAACGGCGGCGGGGCGGCGACCATCCATCTGGACACACCGTCGCCGGGTGCCTCGAGCGGCCTACCCGCAGGCTCGGGCGAGCAACCCTCGAACGCCTGCGCGACCGCACTTTCGTACGACCTTCTTGGCCTTGCTTCGGGTGGGGTTTGCCTAGCCACTCCGGTCACCCGGAATGCTGGTGCGCTCTTACCGCACCGTTTCACCCTTACCACCCAAGGTGGCGGTTGTTTTCTGTGGCACTTTCCCGCGAGTCACCTCGGATTGCCGTTAGCAATCACCCTGCTCTCTGAAGTCCGGACTTTCCTCGACTCGACGCCGGCCTTTAGGACCGGCGCGAGCCGCGGCCGCCCGGCCAACTCGTCCGCACGAACACGGTACTCGCTAGAGAATCTGCTGACCAGCGCCATTCCTCCATTTGCGCAATTATCCAATCATTGCCTAAATAGCGACGTTGGTGTCACGCTGACCACATGACAGAAACCGAAGGGTTCGTCGATCAGGCGGTGATGGGTCTCGCGGAACCACAGCCGATGTATAAGGCGTTGCGCGAATCGACCCCGGTGTTCCGGGCGCCGCAGGCGGTGGTTCTCAGCCGCCTCGCCGACATAGAGGTGGCGCTCAAACGCACCGAACTGTTCTCGTCGAACATGGACGCCGTCGATCTCGGCAACATCCGCCCGATGATCCCACTGCAAATCGATCCGCCCGAGCACGCGAAGTACCGCCGCATCCTGGATCCGCTGTTCACTCCCCGGGAGATGGCCCGGCGGGAACCCGGCGTCAGCGAGCTGGTCAACGAGATGATCGACCGGTTCGCCGATCGGGGCGAGTGCGACTTCCACGCCGAGTTCGCCGTCCCGCTTCCGTGCACCGTCTTCTTGCAATTGCTGGGCCTGCCGCTGGAGGACCTCGACCAGTTCCTGGTCTGGAAGGACGGCATCATCCGCCCGGAGGGCGACTCCGGCTTCGGCCGCCGTCACGAGACCTGCGCGCCCACAGCGCAACAGATCTACGACTACTTCGAGCGCGCCATCGACGACCACATCGCCAGCCCCCGCGACGACGTGCTGTCCGCGATGATCGCGACAAACATCGACGGCCAGCCGTTATCGCGCGACGAGCTGCTCGACATCTGCTTCCTGTTCCTCATCGCGGGGCTGGACACGGTGACCGACTCCCTGGACTGCTTCTTCGTGTACCTGGCGCGCCATCCCGACCACCGCCACCAACTCGTCGAGCAGCCCGACATCCTGCCGAGCGCCATCGAGGAGTTGTTGCGCTGGGAGACGCCGGTGCCCGGCGTCGCCCGGGTCGCCATGGAAGACGTCGAAGTTGGCGGCTGCCCCATCAGCAAGGGCGACCGGGTGAGCCCGCTGCTCGGCGCGGCCAACACCGACCCCGCCGAGTTCCCCGATCCGGACGTCGTGGACTTCCAACGCAACCCGAACCGGCACCGCGCGTTCGGCGGAGGTCCGCACCGCTGCCTCGGATCCCACCTGGCCCGCATGGAGCTGCGGGTGGCGCTGCGCGAATTCCACCGCCGCATACCGGATTACCAGATCAAGCCCGGGACGCAGCTGACCTACACCGCCGCGCTGCGGTCGGTGGAATCGTTGCCGCTGATCTTCCCGGTTCCCCGGCCGTGACCCACGTCCGGGTCGACGCTGACCTCTGCACCGGCCACGGGCGCTGTTACACCCTGGGGCCCGACGTCTTCGACGCCGACGAGGTCGGCCACTGCGTCGTGCTCGTCGAGGACGTCTCGGGTGACCTCGAGGCGCAGGCGGTCGCTGGTGAGCAAAACTGCCCGGAGCAGGCAATCACGTTGTCGCGCTGAAGGTTTAGGCGAAGCACACCACGCTGCGGGCCCCTCGCCCGGCAGACATGTCGGTGAACGCCGCCTCGACGTCGTCGATACCGATCCGCCGCGTCACCAGTGCTTCGAGGTCGAGCCGGCCGCTTTGGGCGAGCTCGGCCAGCACCGGGATATCGCGCGCCGGGTCGCTGGCACCATAGACGCTGCCCTGGATCGTCTTGCCATCGGCCATCAACGAGAGCGCGGGAAAAGACACCTCTTCTGAGATCCCGGCGGCACCCACCAACGTGACCTTGCCGCCGCGACGCGTGGCGTCATACGCCGCCCGCATCGTGGCGGGCTTGCCCACGACCTCGATTCCGTGATCGACCCCGGCGCCTCCGCTGAGCTCGCGCACCGCGGTAACGACATCAACCTCGCTCGCGTCGACGGTCTCGGTTGCGCCGTTGGCGACCGCGGCGGGGAGTTGAGCGGCCACCCGGTCGGCGGCGATGATCCGCGCCGCGCCGGCCAGCCGGGCCCCTTGGATCGCGGCCAAACCCACGCCGCCGCAGCCGATGACGAGCACGCTCTCCCCCGGGCGGACGGCCGCCGTGCGCATCACGGCGCCGACCCCGGTGGTGACGCCGCAACCCAACAGCGCGGCGAGGTCGAGCGGCAGCGACTCATCGACCGGCACGACCGCCGTGGCCGGCAGCAGCGTCTGTTCGGCCAGCGACCCGACACCCATTCCCGGCCACACCGGGCCGGCGCTGTCGGCGTAGGGCCCCCCGTAGACATGGTCGTACGCATGCACGCACAGCTGGGGCTCGCCGCGCAGGCAATGCGGGCAGGACCGGCACGACACGAGCCACGTCAGCACGACATGGTCACCCCGCTTGACGGTGGCGACATCGTCGCCCACCTCCGTGACGATCCCGGCACCCTCGTGACCGAGTGTGCACGGCAGCAGCGTCGGTATGGATCCGTCGCGCAGCGACAGATCGCTGTGGCAGACACCGCTGGCGACCAACCGCACCCGGACCTCGTGCTTGCCGACGGGCCGTAATTCGATGTCCTCCACCGATGTCGCCAGTCCAACCTCGCGCAGCACGACCGCCTTCATGCAGCCACTCCTGTGATCCACGTCATATCGACTTACGATGGCGGGACAAACGCACCGGGTCAAGGCCGCTGCGGAAGGAGACGGGTGATGACCACGACAGCTTCGGAAGCGCTCTCGACGGATTCGGTGCTGACGATCGGTGGCGCGTCGCAACCCGGCGCCGCCGGCAGCTATGCCGTGCACAATCCGGCCCGGCCGTCCGAGATCGTCGGCCACGCCCCCGCCGCCGACCGCGCCCAGCTCGACGCCGCGGTGTCGGCGGCGCGACGTGCAGCCCCCGGGTGGCGAGCGCTCACCGTCGCCGAGCGGGTTGCCGCCATCGCGGCCGCCGCGGCCACGGCCGCCGAACAGCTCGGCGCAAACGATGGCGCGCGGCTGTACACCCGCGAGCACGGGAAGGTGCTGAGTGAAGCCAACTTCGAGATCAACGCCGGACCGGGCCTGGCCGCGCTGATCGGATCGATGGCCGAGGCGGCGCTGGCGCCCGAGCGGGTCGACCCCGGTGCGGCATACCCGCGGCTGCAGCGCGAGCCGTACGGGGTGGCCGCGCTCGTGCTCCCATTCAACTGGCCCCTCGCGCTGACGATGACGAAGCTGGCTTCGGCCCTGACCGCGGGCAACACGACCGTGATCAAGGTCCCGCCGAGCTGTCCGCTGGCGGCGCTGCAGCTTGCCGGGGCGCTGGCCGCGGCGCTGCCGCCGGGTGTGGTGAACGTGCTGGCGGGCCCGGGCGCCGAGCTCGCCCAAGCGCTGGTCACCCACCCCGGCGTCGACCTCATCTCGCTGACCGGCGGCGTCGCCACCGGGCGGGCCGTGATGGCGGCGGCCGCCCCCCGCCTCACTCCGGTGCTGCTCGAGCTCGGCGGCAACGACGCCGCGATCATCGCGTCCGACATCACGGTCAGCGACGAGCTGGTGGACCGGCTGGTGACCGCGACCTACACCACCGGCGGGCAGGTCTGCATGGCGATCAAGCGGCTGTATGCACCCGCGGAACGGGTCGGCGAGCTGGCCGAGGCGGTTCTCGCGCGCTGCGAGCGCGAGGTGGTCGGCGACGGCCTCGCAGAGGAGACCACGCTCGGCCCGCTGCACACCGCGGCCGGCCGCGACCGGGTGGCCGCGCTGGTCGGCGACGCCGAGGCGCACGGCGCGTCGGTGCGCACCGCCGGGCGCATCCGCGAGGCGGACGCCGACTCGGGTGGCTACTTCGCGCTGCCGACCGTCGTCACCGATCTGGCCCCCGACTCGCGGCTGGCCACCGAGGAGCAGTTCGGCCCGGTGCTGCCGATCTTCGGCTACGACGACATCGACGACGCCGTAACCGCAGCCAACGCAACGGAATTCGGTCTCACCGCGTCGGTCTGGACCGGTGATGACGCGCTCGCCGACCGGATCGCGGGGCAGCTCGTGGCGGGTACGGTGAGCGTCAACTGCCACGGCCTGGCCGCGCAGGATCCGCGCCTGCCGTTCGGCGGCTGCGGCCAGTCCGGCATTGGGCGGGAACTCGGCGTCGAGGGCATCCGGGCATTCACCCAGCCGCGGACGTTCGTCCGGCATCCGGTTCCGAGTTAGCAAGCTGCACGCCTGAGTCGCGCGGCGCAGCCTCGCTGAGTCGCGACCGATCATGCAGGCGGGCAAGGGGTTTCGGTGCCCACTCGCCGTCCAGATACGCGCGGTAAAAGCGGCCGAGTGGTGGTCATCTGGCGAGGTGAATTGATGGTCGTCGTGGGCCACTGCCGTTGGTGTTGGTTTCATTGGCCAGGCTGCTGGTCTTGGTGAATCGTGGCCTAGACGGGCCGGACGAGGACTACCATTTTCTTGGGCCCGATGCAGTTGCGGGCGGTTTGTCCTCGGAACATTCGCATCCCGGTTGGGAGGATTCCGTATGGCTGATCCTGTGACCGATCCGACGTTCTACCGGACCGCTGCAGAGGCGGCGGGGGCTCCTGTCGAGCAGCTCGCATACGTGGTGGCGTTCGACCGCGCCGCGAAGGCGAACGACGCAATGACCGTCGTCGATGTGGATCCGGCCTCTGACAGTTACGGGCGGGTGGTCGGCTGGAGCGACGTCCCCGGCGGCGGCGATGAGCTTCATCACTTCGGTTGGAACGCATGCAGCAGCGCGCTCAAGCACGAGGGCCACAACATGGGCGGCCTCCAGCGCCGCTACCTACTCGTTCCAGGACTGAGGTCGTCCAGGGTCCACGTGTTCGATACTCACCCGGACCCGCGCAATCCGACGCTGATCAAGACGATTGACGCCAAGAGCCTGTCGGAGAACGCTGGCTACTCGCGTCCGCATACCCTTCACTGCGGACCCGACGGGGTCTTCCTTACCTGCCTGGGTGGCCCTGAGGGCAATGATGACGGACCCGGCGGGATCGCGCTGCTCGACCACGAGACATTCGACGTCTTGCGTGCCTGGGAGACCGACCGCGGGCCGCAGCACTTCCACTACGACGCCTGGTGGCACCTCAATCAGAACGTACTCGTTTCCAGCGAGTGGGGCAGCCCCTCGATGATCGAAAACGGCATCGTGCCGGAATTGCTGCTGGGCCAAAAGTACGGGCATGCCATCCATTTCTGGGATCTCGCCAAGGGTGAGCACACACAGCGGGTCGACTTGGGCGCCCAGCACCAGATGGCACTGGAAGTCCGCCCGTCCCATGACCCCGAGGCGACCTGGGGCTTCGTCGGTGTCGTGATCTCCTCCGAGGACCTGTCCGGCTCGGTCTGGCGCTGGTTCCGCGACGAGCACGAATGGAAGGCCGAGAAGGTCATCACCATCGCTGCGGAGCCTGCCGACCCGGACCTCCTTCCTCCTGCGCTCCAGCCGTTCTCCGCAGTCCCGCCCCTCATCACCGACATTGATCTGTCGGTCGACGACCGGTTCCTATACGTGTCCTGCTGGGGTACTGGCGAGATGAAGCAGTTCGACGTGTCAGACCCCGCGAACCCGAAAGAGGTGGGATCTGTGCGGCTCGGCGGCATCGTCGATCGCGCTCCGCACCCGGCGATGCCCGATATGCCGCTGGCGGGCGGGCCGCAGATGGTCGAGGTCAGCCGCGATGGCAAGCGGGTTTACTTCACCAACTCGCTGTACGGGGCATGGGACGATCAGTTCTACCCGGACGGCGTAGGCACGTGGATGACCAAGCTCGACGCGGATCCGGCTGGCGGGCTGAGCATCGACGAGAAGTTTTTCCCGCACGGCGAGGAGTTTCGAGGGCTGCGCGTGCATCAGATCCGACTGCAGGGTGGCGACGCTTCGTCGGACTCCTACTGCTACAGCTGATTCTCACTGTCGTACGTTCGACGGACAAGAACATGACCGCCGGTGGCACGGAACTGGCGACAATCGGTCCACCGCTGTTGCCCCGTCGCGCAATCGTCGAGGGGAGAAACGTCTTCTGTCGTCCGTGATCGGCGGTCGCCGGAGTCTCGGCTGCGGGATCCAGCACCTCGCGGCGCTGCACTGTGATGGCAATACCCGCGATCACGGGCACGCGCAAAGAGCCGAGTCACTCCAGCGGATTGGCCGTTGGACCCTTCCACGACGCGCTGTCGGCGTTCACGGTGATTTCGACACAGAGTTTTGAGAGTCTCGTATCTCGTCCTATTTCGAGACCGCGTCCGGCTCTGCTCGGGCCTGGTCGATTTGGTCGTACGCGTGGGTCACCATCTCGGCGGTGGTCATCGTTTCACCCTTGCGGGCGAGCGATTCGTAGGTCTGGTCGCCAAGGACCTCACGTAGGTGGGCAATCGCGGCGCTGAACTCAGGAAGCGTTGCGGTCAAGGCACTGAACGCGAAACCGGCGATGGTGGCCGCCGGTTCGTAGCGTCCGAGCCGGTCCAAAAGAGCGGCGAGGCTGGCCATGGGGCTGCGCATCAGGCCGGTGTTGCCCGCGTCGTGGAAGGTGCGGATCGTCAGCGTGACGTAATCGAGCGCGGCCAGCGGGTCACCGTGCTCGGCTTCGAGGCGGGACGCACTGCCCGCCAGGAGTGACTCGGTGAACCGGTTACCGCTGTCCTGGGCGATCACCAGGCCCCGGCGCAGGGCCTCCAGTGCGCGGACGGGATCAGTATCGCGGAAGGCGTAGGCGTATAGCGTGAACGAGAGCGCATAGGGGTTGTGGGTGGCTTCGGCGGCGTCGATCAGCCCGTTCGTGGCAGCCCTCGCCTCGTCACCGGCCCCGGCGGCCGTCAGTGCGGTCACGAGGCATGCCCGGGTGAGTGTATGGGTGTCGCGACCGCGTGCCAGCTGGGCGCGGCACCACTCGACGCATCGTTCGGGCTGGCCGATGGCCACGTACACAAGGCCGAGCGCGCCCTCGATGCCGTACGGCACTTCGCCGCGACCACTGCCGATCACGCTCTGGGCGTCGTTGGCGTAGCGGGCAGCCGCCTCGAACCGTCCGAACATGAAGCACTGCGACACGATCACATGCAGGAACGCGAGCCGGGGATGATCGACGGCGCGGGCGGGTTCGATCAGCTCTTCGGCCCAGGCTATCGGCTCATAATTGTGGACCACAACGCCGAGCAACCCCGCGTAGGTGGCGATGGTGGCGGCCACATCGAGGTCGCCGTGGTCGGCAGCCCACCGAAATGCGGTGCGCAGGTTGGCCAGCCCGGCGGCGGGCACTTCGTCGAGATAGGAGCCGAAGATGCGCACTCAGCTGGTCGCGACGACAAAGGCAATCTCTGCGGAACTCGGCCACCCAGCCGAGCTCGAGAAGGTGGGTTCGACCTGACCCCTGCCGCTAATGAGGCGCCAGCAGTCAGGAACAGAATCAATCCATTTCGAAGCGCTTCCTCATGCCCTTGCCTGCCGCAGACCCATTGGTCAGGTCGAGGGAGGTGAAAGCGACCAATCGTCGCTGACGCTCAACGGTGGCCAGATAAAACGCCCACGCGAACGGAAACGGGATGAACCAACTCGATACGAAGTACAGCCACGGGCGGCGCACCCTCCGGCGATAGCCATCGACGATGGTGAACAGCGGTAGCAGTAGCAGATTGGCGATGAGGTAGCCCTGGCTAGCGGCGCTGGCGGCGGGATTGGCGAACATCAAATGGATATAGTTCGCCCAGCTGCCTTTGCCCCGAAGGGGGTTTTCCCAACCAATGGAATACTGGCTCACGTACCGAATATTGAAATACCAAGCCAATGCAACCGATACGATGCCGATCACGTAGTACGCGCATTCCATCTCGGACAGCTGCGGTCCACTCGGTGCGCGTCGGAATATTTGCCTGTTTGACACGGTTATCAGCGCGATGGTCGCGATGCCAAGAACCGCACGTACGACGAGCGTGATCATGTCGTCAGCCTGTTGAGCACCATGAGTTCAGTGAAGCATGCGTAGGATCAGAAGCGGCGTGTCATCGACATAATTGAGTGTGGCTCTGGCTAATCGACCGCAATCGCTTCGACGATGTCGAGGCGCGCAGCGCGAACAGCCGGGGGAACCGCGCCCAGCAGTGTCAAACCGAATGCGGTGCAAGCGAATAAGAGTGCAAGCAGGCTCGGAGCATACACGACGTCAATGCTGAGCACATGTGTCAGCGCGGACGTGCTCAGGTACTGGTTCGCCGCACCAATCAGCGTTCCGGTCGCCGCACCGACAACGCCGACGCCAGCAGCCTCTGCAAGAACGGTTCGTAACACAAAGCGCCGCGACGAACCCATCGCGCGCAACACTCCCAACTCGCGCCTCCGCTCCAGTACCGACAGCATCAGCGTGTTGAGTAATGCGACGCTTGCGACAAACACGATTATCCACGCCATGATCGTGATCAGCGCCGTGCCCTGAGCCATGGACGCGCCGAATGCCTTCTTCGCCTCCTCACCTGAATACACGTATATGTCAGCGGGCAGTCTGTTGCGAATCGCCGCCTCCACGGTTGAACGGTCGGCGCCAGGCGCGAGGTCAACGGCAAGAATCGTCGACCCGGGCCGGTCGAACCATTGGCGCAAGTGTGTCAGGTTCATCAAAACGACACCGCCGAGTAGCGAGAAGAACGGCACCACCTGTAGGACGCGAACGCGCCGTTCGCCGGCCGGAGTGAGCAGCGTCAAATCGTCGCCGGCCCGCAGTCGCAAAGTACGAGCGATGTCGCGGGATACCACGACGCCATCACCGGCCAGAACCTGTTCTCGCACTTGCGCGTTCGTCGCATCCAACGGCGGTGTGACCGCGCCGGGCGCGACTCCCTGAATCAGCACACGCCTCCCGGCGACGGTTGCGTAGGCTACCTGCCGTGGAGTGACGCGGGCTACCCCCGGGCTCGACGCGATCTGCGATTCGGTGTCCTGCGGCAAAACCGGCGCTGTAGGGAGCACACCCGGACTGGAGGAGCTCACGAAGAACCCAATGTTGCCAAGCGAGGCGAAGCTCGCGTCGGCGGAATCGATCGCGTTGATGTTCGAGCCAGTGCTCTGCGCGGTGATCGCCACCGCGATCTGCACAGTCATCAGCGTTGCCCACACTCGACGCGGTGCCCGTTCGATCGTCGCCGCGGCCAGGGCCCCAGGTGCACCGAACACTCGGGCGCCTGACGCCGCCCAAGCAACGATCGGGCCGGCGAAGGCAAACCACACCGCGATCTCGCCGAAGCCTACGAGCCCGATCGCCGCCACGGAAAGCCTTCCCAGGTCGTGGGTTGCGACCACGATCGCCGCTGCGATGAGACCGACCCCGACGATGCCCACCGCCATCCGCGCCCGACACGGGACGTGGTCGGCAGCGGACACGCCGACGGGGGCTAGGGCTTCGACCGGCTCCACCTTGTACACCTGCCGGGCCGCCAGCGCGGCCGCCACAACGCTCACGACGATGCATGCGGCCACGGCGATGGGAATTGCGTAGATGGGCAGGATGTATTCGGTTCGCGACTCGTACCCCTGCAGCAGCGCCGTGGGCAGGGCACCGATCGATTGCCGGCCGATGACCACTCCGAGCGCCGAGCCAAGCATGCCGCCGACCAGACCTATGAGGCCGACCTCCATCAGCAGGTCACGCACGATCTGCCGCTTCTTGGCGCCGATGGCGCGAAGCATCGATATCGCCGGGCGCCGCTGGGTGATCGCCATGCTCATCGCGTTGAAGATCAGGAACCCGGCGACGACGAGCGCCATCGACGCCGCCAACAGCATCAGGGAGCGGATGACCGCCAGGGCCCCACCGGATTGCGCCGATCGAAAGGCCGGCTCGGCGACGATGGCTCGTCCGTCGACCGCGCGCGTGACACCGGCGCGGAGCTTGGCGAGGTCCGCCCCTGGCGCCGCGACGATCAGGATCGAATCGATCATGCCCACCCGATCCGTTAGACGCTGGACCAGTTGCAGCGGCCCCACGATGAAATTGCCGCCGTTGACCCGATCGGCATCGGCACCGGTGATGACGGCCGCGACGGTGACCTCTCCGTTGCCCAGGCGAAACGAGTCGCCCACGGAGTGCCGGGTACCAGACCCGACCGCGACCTTGCCGGGCTGCCTGACTAAGGGGCCGATCTGGTCTTCGACGGCGCGCTGGAGGTCGCTCAGCATGGCTCTGACTTTTTCGTCGACACCCAGCAACACCACGCGCTCGGAGGGCTTTCCGATCGATGTCCGCAGCATCGGCACCGCCGCGGCGACATCGGGCACCTCCGCCACGCCGACCTGCACCGCTTGCGGGAAGCCGGTGTCGGTGGCCCCGGAAACCTCCAGGCTCGCATTGCCGCCGATAGCCGCGACCAGACGGCCAGAGGAACCCGTGATCGACCCCGCAATACCGAAGACCGCGACGAGCAGTGTCGCCGAGATCGCCACCACCGCAACCGACATCGCTGTCCGGGCGGGATGCCATCGCAACTCCCGCAGATTGAGCCTGCGCACGCGGTCCACAAACACGCGGGTTACCCGGCACCCAGTACATCAGCGCTGATGCGGCCATCTGTCAAGGTGATCGTTCGATCCGCCGACGACGCGGCATCGAGATTGTGCGTCACCACCACGACGGAACGGCCGTGCTGATGGGCGATGTCGGTGAGCAACGCCATGATGGCGGTACCAGTCTTCGTGTCGAGATTGCCCGTCGGCTCGTCGGCGAGAACCAGCGGCGGATCCATCATTAAGGCGCGGGCGACCGCCACTCGCTGCGATTGTCCGCCAGACAATTCCGAGGGTCGGTGATTTGCTCGATTAGCGAGGTCTACCAGCTTCAGGAGGTCCAACGCGCGGGATTTGACCTTCGACATCCGGGCGCCGTCGATCAGCTTCGGTACCGCCACGTTCTCCCATGCCGACATTGTCGGGAGAAGGTTGAAGAACTGAAAAACGAACCCAACGCTGCGCCTTCGAAATTCGGACTGCTCTTCGTCGTCGAGGTCGCCGATCTCGTTGCCTTGGAATCGGATAGATCCCGAGTTCGGCCTGTCCAGCGCACCGAGCAGGTGCAGCAGAGTGCTCTTGCCCGACCCCGATGGACCAATGACGGCCACGAACTTCCCGCCAGTCAATGTCAAAGTGACGCCATCGAGTGCACGGACGGTCTGACGACCGACGTGGTATTTCTTGGTGACCTTCGTCACCTCCAGCATCGGGTGATCGCTCCGTCGGTGAATCATGCGGGATACCCGAATCCGAGTGTGGAGTCCTCCTCGACGTTTTGCAGCGTCGGAAAGTTGGCCCAGAACTCAATTGAATCGGCGGTACCCGGGAAACGCAGCGCGTAGCCCAACACCTGGGCATTGTCGGAGATGTCTAACGCGCGGTGCCCGACCACTGTGGCGGCCAGCGCGCTTGCGTCGGCGAATGTCGTCTCGGGCCCCTCGGCATTGCGGTCGGTCAGATACAATTCGGTGCCCTGGGCCGCGAGCTTCAACGCGGTCGCGCGGCCGATGTCGCTGGCCGCGCCCGTGACGAAACACCGCTTGCTGCAGAAGGGTTCCATGGTCAGCCCCCGCCTCGCCACCCCACGGCGCGTTCAACCATAACCGTTCGATCACGTCCACGGCGCGACCGGAATCCTGGTGAACGCGGCTGGCGCGGGGCGTGGATTAGCTTGGTCTCGGTGGCGTTGATCCTGTCCGCTCCCCAGGCCAGCGCGGCGATCACCGTCAACGACAAAGCCAGCACCATCACGGAGCCAGCGGCGAACAACGACGCCGGTGTGTTCTGGTCCCGTTCACGCTGCATGATGGTGATCTCGGGTACGAAGTTCCGCGTCGTCGTCTCCGCGGGAATTTGTGGTGCGGGGATGGCTGGATCGGCCGGCAGGTAGATCGGCACGGCCGCCATCGTCGTACCGTCTTGGATGCGCAGCATCGTTTTCCAGGAGCCCAACACCGGAATCGGTTGTGCCGACCGGTAGTGGCCGGGGCCCACGCGATCGAGCCGGTCGATCACCCGGCCACGGTGGTTTTGCGTGCGCCCCTGCCAGGCCAGAATCGTCACCCAGTCCGGGTGGTCACTGATCATGGTGGGCGGATTGATTTGCACGTCCGCGGATACCATACGTTGGCCCTTGTTGGAAGGCAGGTCGGTCAAGGTGATCGTGGCGCTGTCTTGGGTGGGCACACTGGTACGGAGCCCGTTCGCCACCGCACCGCCGATCGTCAACGCGGTGATAGCCAGGATGCCGATGCCGATCGCGCGGCGGGGCAGGCGTTGCCCGGTCAACACCATGGCCAACAGCGCACCGCACAGCCCCGTGAGCACCGCCACCGGCACCACCGTCGGCCTGACCTCCCCCCAGATGGTCGCAGGCCACGGATGCGGGTAGACCGCGTTGATCCACAACCATTCCAGTAGCAGCCCCCCGGTGGCCACGCCCAGACCGGCGATCGCGCCGAACCACATCGGACGCTTGACCAGCGGTGTGAGGCCGACGAATTCGATGACAACAGCGGCGCCGAAATAGAGCGGGAACCAGCTGATGGGCGCCCCCAGGACCGGTCCCACGAGGAACGCGACGATGCCGCGCAGGGCTGCCGCCAAGAGGGCGGCTGCGATGGCCGCCCCCTGTCCGAGCGTGATCCGCGCGGCCACCAGGGCCAACGCCGCCGCCGCCGCGATCATCATTGGCTGCAGCACCAGACGGAATTGCTCAACGCCGAAGTCGTATTCGACCTGATAGAGCGACAACGCGACCAGCAGTCCACCGAATGCGAAGTAGCGCATAAACTTTAGCGCCGGTCCGTCAGGCGGAGCGTCCTCTGGCATCGTGCGGCGCGCCTCATAGTCAAGTAACAGCACCGCGAACATGGAGAAACAACCGCCGCCGATCATCATCAAATGTGTTGGTCCCCAAAGCGTCACGTCCTGACCGAAGATGCGATGCCAGAGGTCGTCAAGCGGGAACCCGGCCAGCGCATACAGGCCACAGCCAGCCAACAGCACGCCGCCGACCGGCGCGTACCAGTTCCGGGTGATGCGCACCGCTGCGGGGCCAGGCTTGTCAAAAGGCACGACGATTGCCAGCACGCCCGCGAAGAAGATCCCGAACAGGCCGTCCACGATGAAGTAATGCGCGGGGTTGTTCAACGGACCGGCATCGCGACCGTTTCCGAAGTGCCAGGCGACATCCCAGATGAAACCAAAGAACAGGCCTATCGTCGCAGAGACGTACCTTGCAAGTGACGGGGCGGCCCACGGCGGGCGTTTGAACATGCGGCCGCACCACTCCGCGATTCGGTTCAACCACTTGATCCGATGCGTGCGATGCGCATACCCCGCCCACAGCATCACCACGGTGATCACCACCGCGGCGATGGACAGGCCGATCACCTGGTTGAGGCCGGCGCCGCGCGCCGGCGCATCAGCGACGATCTCCAGGCTCACCGATGACCCCGTCCGATGGCATCCAGCGATCCGCGGAAGCGTTATTGGATACATTGATGCTTTCGGTGCTGGACAGGCGTAGCGAGATCGGTGTTCTGCGTGCGATAGCAGTTACCCGCCGCTTGACGCTCAATGCTGTTCTCGCCCAAGCGGCCGCCGTCAGGGTCGTCAGCGGTCTACGGGGACTTAATCGTCGGCGCAGCTGGCCAAAACGTGATCGCGATCGCATTGACGAATGTCCTAATCATCGATGTGGTTCAACACGCGCTGCCCGCGATGATCCTCATTGGGCTGGCTGCACTCGTCTTCCGCCTTCTGGGGTCCGTGCCGCCGGCTGTTCGCGCCGCCCGCATCAACATTGTCGAGGCAGTGACCGTCGATTGATACCGCGCTAAGTGGAGCAGGGGGTGGGCTGACTGCTTGGTCGTAACCGTAACGGCGAATGACTTCCCCCCACCGCTGCGTGACCATTGCTCGCTGTTCGGCCGTGAGTTCATAGCGGTTTGTTTTGTAGTCCGCATGCTCGGCGAGGTACCGCCTCATAAGCGGCCAGTATTCTTCGAAACCTCCAAGTCGAAGATGCTCGTACAAGCGACGCAGCTGCTCCTCGGGGTCGCGGACCAGATCCTCATAGCGGAACTCGTAGAAGCGAGACGGATCCACGAGTTGGCGGCCTTGTTCCAGTTTCCCGTAAAGACGGCTGAACATAGTCAGTACATGTTCTTCCAATCCGGGAAAATCAACTCGTTGAAGGCCGTGCAGTTGGGACATGGATTTCCAGAAGTGCATGGTCGATGGAAAAACCACATATGGGTCTCGCACGATGTGAACAAATTTCGCCTCAGGAAACAGCTCCAAAAGCACCTTGATCCGGCAGCTATTCAGCGGACCCTTGAGAACCAGACGTTTGGGACGACGGTAGTAGACCTGCTGAAGAAAGCGGAATAGGGCCTCTTTCCACGATTTCAGCGCCGACGGCGTCAGGCCTTCTAAATCAAGATATTCCGGATATTGCGGTTTGCGGTTCGGGAAGGCGATTGTCAGGTAAGGCGACGGCTGGCCGAGCAGGCACATCGCGAATTCCTCTTCCTGCGGAGAATGCGGGCGCACGTCCATATTGTCCATCGGCCGATGCGCCGGGAACATCCACGTTATGTTGGACTCAAAACGCTCTGTCAAGAGGAAAACATGCGGCCGGAAACATTGGAAACTTGTTGGACCTGTGTGGCGTTCGTCCAACGTCAACAACTCGTGGACGAGGGTCGTACCTGTGCGCCAGTGGCCAACGATGAACAATGGCGGTTCTCCAATGCACGTCTTGGCCGCCTTAGCGTTCAGGAACAGCAGCTTTTGCACCAGCGCTAACACAGAATGATAAATGCTGACAAGGGTGCACAATAACGCGATGTGCCAGCGGGACCAATGGATGGCGAAATGATTATGGATCAGTATGCGCAGCCAGACGCGGAAGCTACAGCCAATCCATAGCTGAGGGGACCACTCGTCGAGGGCCCTAAAACGATGGACTGAGCGGGCCTCGCGGTGTGATATCGGCCTCGCCCGGCCGGCGTCGACGCCGATCGCGGGCTTCATTGGCTGCCGCGCCGTTCGATTCGAAGTGGCGGCGAATCCGCGATAGACCGCAGCGAATCGCAGCCAACGCCGCGAAATGAGTAAAACGGTTTAGCTGTAGCCATGGCGGCTCCGATCGAAAACTTCCAGGCGGGCCAGTTTACCCTCCTATCAGAATCTCTAGCCCGGCTTCGGGCACTCGGCTCCGCGGGTCCGACCCCGTTGACGACGACGCTTAGGGCATAGACACCCCGGCACTCGCTTGGAAGGATCGAGACAGCGTCCCGCACTGTCCGGTCAGCTGAAACCCAGCTGGCGGTCGGGTGACTTGTCGCGAGGAGGCAGGAATCATGCCTGCGATAGATCCCACGTTTTACCGCACCCCAGCCGCCGCTATCGAGGCCGCGCCCGAGCAACTCGCCTATGTCGCCGCTTTCGATCCGGCGGGCCGCGCGAAGGATGGGCTCGCTGTGCTGGACTGCGACCCGAATTCCTCGACATACGGCGGCTGACGTCTGCTGGCCATCACCGCCGACGTCGATGTTGTGCATGAATAGCCCCTGGGACAAGGAGGTCCGTCGACTCTCCTACGACACCAGCCTCCTGCTCACGGCGCAGCCCCCAGCAACGCCGGAACACTTCGCGCTCATGCTCGACAACAGCACTCACTGCCTCTACATCAGTGGTGGGGCACGGCGCTATCGCGACGACGGATACGTCCCTGTTACGCTTGCGGAGCAGATTTGACGGCATCCGTCCTCGGTGACGCAGGTAGCCAGAGGGAGCCGATCAACCGCTCGAAACCGCTGTGGACTGTCACTTTCGAGCAACCAGGCTTTCAGATCCAAGTGCGATCGGTTCCATCCGCTGCGCCATCCCGACCTGCTCACCCACAGCGGTGTAACCGAACGGCCCCGAGCCGATCTCACCGGCGATCACCTCACCGGAATCGAGTCCTACCCGCAACTGCAGCTCCACACCGTGGCGCTCTCGGACATCGACGGCAAGCCGCTTGGCCTCTTCCTGAACGCCCAATGCCGCCAGACAGGCACGAAGAGCGTGGTCCTCCAACGACACCGGCGCGCCAAACACCGCCATGATCCCGTCGCCGGTGAACTTGTCCACCGTGCCGCCGTAGCGCTCTACAACTGCGGCACAGCGGTAGGCGAGGTCGGCCATGACTTCCCGGAGGCGCTCCGCCCCGACGGCAGAGGCGATGTCCATCGAATGGACCACGTCGGCGAACAGAACAGTGACCTGCTTGTACTCCGCCCGGATACCGGCGTCGTCGACTGGGGAGCCACAACCATGGCAAAACCGGGCGTGCTCCAAGGGTTCGGTGCCACACGTCCGGCACGCTGCTATGGCCGTCACCCGACCCTCCGCCAACTCCGGCCCCCGCGTTAAGCGTCCTCTAAAGATAGCCGGTTGAACACTTCCACGAGGGCCGTCGGCGTTGACAGTGATTACGGCACGAAGTTTTGAGACTCTCGAATGTCGTCTATTTCGAGGCAGTCTGCAGTTCTGTTCGGGCCTGGTCGATTTGGTCGTATGCGTACGTCACCATGGTGGCGGTGGTCATCGTCTCACCCTTACGGGCGAGCAATTCGTAGGTCTGGTCACCAAAGACATCGCGCAGGTGGGTGATCACTGTGCTGAGTTGGGGGACTAGCGACGCGGTGTGGGGATCGAATGCGAAACCGGCGATGGTGGCTGCCGGTTCGAGGCGTCCGAGGCGGTCGAGGAATACCGCGAGAGTTGCCAGGGGGTTACGGATCAGGCCGACGTTGCCAGAGTCATCGAAGTGGCGGATGGCCAGAGTGATGTGATCGAGTGCCGCCAGCGGGTCGCCGTGTTCGGCCTCGATCCGAGACAAAGGGGTCGCCAGCTGTGATTCGACGACGCGGTTGCCGCTGTCTTGGGCGATCACCAGGCCCCGGCGCAGGGCCTCCAGCGCGCGAACGGGATCAACATCGCCGAAGACGAAGCCGTAGGCGCGAAGCGCGTACGCGAGCGCCCAGGGGTTGTGGGTGGCCTCGGCGGCGTCGATCAACCCGTTCGCGGCGGCCCTCGCCTGCTCACCGGCCCCAGCGTGGGACAGCGCGAGGACCAGCCATGCCCGGGTGACTGTAAGGGGGTCGTGACCGCGTGCCAGCTGGGCGCGACACCACTCGACGCATCGTTCGGGCTGGCCGATGACCACGTACACAAGGCCGAGCCCGCCCTCAAGGCCGAACGGCACCTCGTAGTGGCCAGTGCCGATCACCGTCTGGCCAGCCTCGGCGTAGCCGACAGCCTCCTCGATCCGTCCCACGAACCAGCACAGAGCCGCCTGCATGTACAGGGTCGCGAGCCGGGGATGGTCGACGGCGCGGGCGGGCTCGATGAGCTCCTCAGCCCAGGCTATCGGCTCAAAATTGCCGACCAGATTGCCGAGCAACCCCACATAGGTGGCGATGGTGGCGGCGACATCCAGATCGCCGTGGTCGGTGGCCCACCGAAACACGGTGCGCAGATTGGCCAGCTCGATCGTGAACCAGTCGTAGGCATCCCGCTGGCGGGGGCTGTCCCACAGGGCCATGATGTCGGCTTCGCGCCCGGCGAAGTACCGCGAGTGGGCGGCCCGAATCTCGGATGCTTCACCGTGGGCGACGAGTTGTTCCTCGGCGAATTGGCGGATCGTCTCCAACATCGAAAACCGGGCATGCCCAGACGAGCGATCCGCCACGAGCAGCGACTTGCGCACCAGCGCGTCCAGTAGATTCAGCACTTCGAATTCGTCTTGATCGGATCCTGCTACCGCACAAGCACTTTCGAGGTCGAAGCCGCCCGCGAAGACCGAACACCGTTCCAGCAGCACCTTCTCCGCGTCATCCAGAAGGTCGTAAGACCAGGCCACCGCATGACGGAGCGTATGGTGGCGTGCCAGGCCGCGCCGCGAGCCGACCAGCAGCCGGAAGCGGTGATCAAGGCGATCACGCACGTCGCTGGCGGTCATCGATGCCATCCGCGAGGCCGCCAACTCGATGGCCAACGGAATGCCGTCCAGGCGGCGGCAGATTTCCACCACAGCGTCCGCCTCGCCGGGCTGGGCCAGCGAGAAGTCCGACACCACACTTTGGGCACGGTCCACGAAAAGGTGCACGGCGGCCGATTCGGTTCCGGAGGTGACGTCCAGCGACGGGACACGCCATAACTGCTCTTCGCGCACCCCCACTCCTTCGCGGCCGGTCGCCAGAATCGTGACGGTCACCGAGGCGGCCAGGATCGCCCCAACCAGATCCGCGACACTGTCCACAACGTGCTCGCAGTTGTCGAACACCAACAGCCGCGACCGGCCCTCCAGGGCGGAGGCCACCGACTCGGTCACGGTCTTACCCGGTTGCTGGGTGATGCCCAGCACCGCCGCGACCGCATCGGGCACCGCCGCCGGATCGGTGACCGCCGCCAACTCGAAAAACCAGACCCCGTCAGGAAATTCATCGGCCAGCCGCGAGGCGACCTCCAATGCGAGGCGGGTCTTGCCGACCCCACCCACACCCGTCAACGTCACCAAACGATGCGCCCGCAACGCAGCTTCTACTTCCGTGACTTCGGATTCGCGCCCGACAAAGCTGGTGATCTGAGTGCGCAGGTTCCCCGGACTCGCATCCAGCGCTCGCAGGGGTGGGAACTCCGTGCGCAGGCCGGGCAGCCGAAGCTGAAAGACGTTGATCGGGTTAGGTAGATCGCGCAGCCGGCGAGGCCCCATATCCATCAGATCCACTCCACTGAGTAGACCCGCCGTGGAATCCGCCACCAGGATCTGCCCTCCATGCCCGGCGGCCATCAACCGCGCCGCACGGTTGAGCACCATCCCGAAATAATCGTTATCCCGAAGCTCGGCCTCACCAGTGGCAATGCCCATCCGCACCGGCAACTGCAACTCCCGCTGCGCGTCGATCGCAGCAGCAACCGCCGATACCGGCGAGGGGAACGCGGCGGCCATCCCGTCGCCGGTGTGGCTGAACACAAACCCATCGTTGGCCTCGATCGCCGAACGCAGCACTTTGTCATGCGCGGCCAACGCCGCCCGCATCGCATCCGCGTCGGCCTCCCACCGACGAGTCGAACCCTCAATATCGGTGAACAGAAAGGTCACCACCCCCGAAGGGGGCACCCCCGCGGACACCCGATCAGAATGTCACACAAATCCCACGTCATCCGAGACCGAGTTTTGAAACCCTCAAAATTCGTCTATTCCGAGACAGCATTCAGCTCTGTTCGAGCCTGGTCGATTTGGTCGTATGCGTACGTCACCAGCTCGGCGGTGGTCATCGCCTCACCCTTGCGGGCGAGCGATTCATAGGTCTGGTCGCCGAGCACATCGCGCAGGTGGGTGATCGCGGTGGTGATTTCGGGGACGGCCGCCGCAGTGAAAAGACTGAGCGCGAACCCGGCGATGGTGGCCGCCGGTTCATAGCGTCCGAGCCGGTCGAAAAGAGCGGCGAGGACGGCCAGCGGGGTGCGGATCGTCGTGGTGTTGCCCGCATTGTGGTAGTTGCGGATCGCCAGAGTGAGGTGATCGAATGCGGCCACCGGGTCGCCGTGTTCGGCCTCAAGGTGTGCCAGAACCTGCGCCAGTGCCGCTGTCTCGAGCGATCACCAGACCCCGGCCCAGCGCGTTAAGCGCCCCGACGGGATCTGCGTCACGGAAAGCGGCACCGTACGCACCGAGCGCACATGCGAGTGAGGACGGGTTGCCTGTTGCCTCCGCAGCCTCGATTAGGCCATCCGCGCAACCCATCGCCTCCCCACGGGAACCGGCCACAGAAAGGGCGGAAACCAGCCATGCCCAGATCTGGATGTGGGTGTCGCGGCGGCGTGCGAGCTGGGCGCGGCACAACTCGGCCGTCCGCTCGGGCTGCCCGGTGACTAGGTATACAGCTCCAAGCGCGGCTTCGATGCCGTGCGGCAGTGGATCGCGGCTCCTGCCGAGAACGATCTGGCCGGCGTCGGTGTAGCGAACAGCCGCCTCGATCCGTCCGGTCGTGTAGCACAGCGACGCGATCACGTACAAGAACGCCAGCCGGGGGTGGTCGACCGCGCGGGCGGGCTCGATCAGCTCTTCAGCCCAGGCTATCGGCTCATAGGTTTGGACCATACCGCCGAGGAACCCCGCATAGGTGGCGATGGGGGCGGCGACATCCAGATCGCCGTGGTCGGCGGCCCAGCGGAATGCTGTGCGCAGGTTGGCCAGTTCGATAGCGAACCAGTCGTACGCCTGTCGCTGGCGGGGGCTGTCCCACAGGGCCAGGATGTCGGCTTCGCGTCCGGCGAAGTACCGCGAGTGCGCGGCCCGAATCTCGGATGCTTCGCCGCGGGCGACGAGTTGTTCCTCGGCGAACTGGCGGACGGTCTCCAGCATCGAATACCGGGTCCGCCCCGCCGACCGGTCGGCGACTAACAGCGATTTGCGCACCAGGGCGTCGAGCAGATCCAGGGTGGCGAAGTCATCATCGGAACCCACTACGGCGCAGGCGCTTTCGAGGTCGAACCCACCGGCGAAAACCGAACAGCGCTCCAGCAGAGTTCTTTCCGCATCGTCGAGGTGGTCGTAGGACCATGCCACGGCCTGGCGCAGCGTGTGGTGGCGTTCAAGCCCGCGCCGGGAGCCGACCAGCAGCCGGAACCGCTGATCGAGACGATCACGGACCTCGCTGGCC
>Ga0310909_10000365_pt1 | contig 22783 bp, 18 predicted proteins | sample GREbulkMGT000H_FD_203449 | JGI IMG/M metagenome (GOLD analysis project Ga0310909, IMG submission 203449) | Lab enrichment of tropical soil microbial communities from Luquillo Experimental Forest, Puerto Rico - GRE.bulkMG.T000H | ecosystem: Environmental > Terrestrial > Soil > Tropical forest >... | reverse complement strand
GCTCGCCACCGCCTTCGGCTGCACGATCGAAGGCGAGGTCGACGAGGACCGGGTGCGCCGGATCGCTATCGAGGTCGCCGAGGCGGGTGCCGATGCGATCATCCTCGCCGACACTGTCGGTTATGGCCAGCCGGCTGCGGTCGAGCGCATCTTTTGCCGGGTCATGGCCGATGTAGCGCCGCTGCCGGTTTCCGGCCATTTCCACGACACCCGCGGTCTCGGTCTCGCCAATGTGTTGGCGGCACTCAACGCCGGCGCGCGCGCCTTCGACGCTTCGCTTGGCGGTTTGGGCGGGTGCCCCTATGCGCCGGGCGCCACTGGCAATATCGTCACCGAAGACCTCGCTTTCATGCTCGAGGCGATGGGCTTCGAGACGGGTATCGACATCGACCGGCTGATCGCCGTGCGCGAGCTCGTTGCTCGCGCTTTGCCCGACATCGTCCAGCATGGTGCCATCGCCGAAGCCGGGTTGCCGAAGAATTTCCATCCGGTGCCGGTACCGCAAGCCGCCGAGTAAGTAGTGTTCCGTCGCCGAGCCGACGGCCAGGGTCCAAGGGAGCAGAAAGAAGATGGCTGAGGAACCGATTTTGTGGGAGCGCTTCGCGGTTCTGGTCGAGCGTGCGGGGTTAACGCTGACCCCCGAACAGTTCGAGGAATTGCGCCAAGGCTATCGGTTTGTCGAGCGGATGATCCGCACCGTGCGGCGGTCGCGTGATCGGGCGGCCGAGCCTGCTCACATCTTCGTCCACCCGAAAGATTGAAATACCGATGGATCCAACTCTCCTGACGGTCGCTGAGGCGAGCCACGCGATTGCGGAGGGCCGGCTCTCTCCGGTGGAGTTGACCGACGCCTATCTGGATCGGATCGACGCGCTCGACGGCGAGCTCCACAGCTATGTTCTCGTTCTGCACGATGCGGCGCGCTCCGCTGCCCGCGAAATCGCCGCCGGTCGTTCGCGCGGCGCCTTGCACGGCATCCCGATCGGGCTCAAGGACATCTATAAAACGCGCGGCATCCGCACGACGGCAGGCTCGCCGCGTTACCTGGATCACGTGCCGGACGAGGATGCGGAAAGCTGGGTAAAATTGCGCGATGCCGGGGCGATCCTGCTCGGCAAGCAGGAGACCCATGAATTCGCGATCGGCGGGCCCGATTTTACCCTGCCGTTTCCGCCGGCTCGCAATCCGTGGAACACAGCGCACTACCCGGCGGGGTCGTCGAGCGGCTCGGCGGTCGCGGTTGCCGCCGGCCTTTGCGCTGCGGCGCTGGGATCGGATACCGGCGGCTCGATCCGCGGGCCGGCCGCCTATAACGGTATTGTCGGCCTCAAGCCGACCTATGGCCGGGTTAGCCGGCGCGGCGTCTTCCCGCTATCCTATACACTCGATCACTGCGGCCCGCTGACGCGAACCGTCGAGGATTGCGCGATCATGATGCAGGCGCTCGCCGGATACGACCCGCAGGACCCAGCTTCGGCCGATCTCCCGGTGCCGGATTACCGAGCGGCGCTCGGCAAACGCCTCGACGGGCTGACGATCGGTGTCATCCGCCATTTCCACGAACGCGACGCGGTCGCCGATTTCGGGGCGGACAATGCGCCGAACCCGACCTATGTCGAGGCGTTCGACAATGCCTGCCGAGTATTGGAGAGCCTCGGCGCCCGGCTTGTCGACCTCCAGCTTTCGCCGCTCATAGATTATGTGGACGCTAACCGCCTGATCATGCTCGCCGAGGCCTATGCGCTGCACGAGACCGATTTTCGCGAGCGGCCGCATCTCTTCGGCCATCATATGTTCGCCCGCATCGCGCTCGGCGCGTTTTTGAGTGCGGCCGATTACGTCGAGGCGGTGCGGCAGCGCCGGGAGCTCGCCCTCGAATACGCCAATGCACTCACCAATGTCGACGTCGCCATCTCGGCCAACGCGACCGGCCCGGCACCGCGGATCAACGCGGTTTCGACCTATTCGACCTTCGAGCGAGCCTCCTACACTGGCCCCTACAACCTGACAGGCAGCCCCGCGCTCTCGGTGCCGATCGGCTTTGAGAGCGGTCTGCCGCTCGCCTTTCAGATCGCCGGCAAGCCGTTCGACGAAGCCGGTGTCATGCGGGTTGGGTATGCTTTCGAGCAGGCAACCGAATTTCATCGGCAGCGTCCCTCGATGGCAGAATCCTTGCCGCGGCACCAATAGTTAAGGAGGGAGGTATGAGTACCAGCGAGGGCTTCGTCCATCCCGCATTTCTGGTCGAGACCAGTGAGCTGGAACGCCAGCTCGGCGACCCTGATTTGCGCGTCCTCGACTGTACGACGCACCTCATCCCGGACCCGACTATCACCTATCAGGTCGTGCCGGGCCGGGCAGATTTCGAAAAGGCGCACATCCCGGGCGCGCACTTCGTCGACCTGCAGGCGGACCTGTCGGACAACAGTCATCGACTTCGCTTCATGAAGCCTTCCGCCGAGGCGTTCGCCGCGGCGATGGGCAGGCTCGGCGTCGGCGAACGCAGCCGGGTCGTGACCTACAGCACCACGACGCCTCAATGGGCGACGCGGGTGTGGTGGCTGCTGCGTGTCTTCGGCTTCGACAATGCCGCGGTGCTGAATGGCGGCTTTCCGAAATGGCGCCGCGAGGGTCGGCCGGTCGAGACCGGACCGGCGCTGCCGCGCGCCCCGGCGCACTTCGTCGTGCGCGAGGAGCGCCAACTGATGGTCGGCAAGGACGAGGTGCGGCGAGCCATCGGCGATGGCGCGATCTGCACGCTGAATGCGCTGCTGCCCGAGCAGCATGCGGGTAGCGGCGGCAACAGCTATGGCCGGCTCGGCCGCATCGCTGGCAGCGTCAATGTACCGGCTGCGCGTCTGATCGATCCGGCGACCGGCGCCTTCCTGCCGGCCGACAAGCTGCGCCGGCACTTCGACGCCATCGGTGCCTTCGACAAGGAAGTGATCACCTATTGTGGCGGCGGCATCGCGGCAAGCGCCGATGCGTTCGCGCTGGTCATGCTCGGCCATGATCGCGTCAAGCTCTACGACGCCTCGATGAGCGAGTGGGCGACCGACTCGAGCCTGCCGATGGAAACCGGCTGATGGGTTACACGATCACTCCGCTCTCCGAGCACACCGGGGCGGAGGTTCGCGGCATCGATCTCGCTCAGCCTGTCGACGAGACGGCACGGGAGGGCCTCAATCGCGCCTTTGTCGACCGTTCGGTGCTGGTATTCCGCGACCAGCATTTGTCGCCGCATCAACTGCTCGCCGCGGTCGGCCTCTTCGGAGAAATCTTTCCGCAGCACAATTCGCGCTTCGCGCTGCCGGAATGTCCACTCATCCACTACATCTCGAACCAGGACTTCTATCCCGACGGCAGACGCTACATCCCCGGCGAGGGCTACCACACCGATCACTCGAACGCCGCTGCTCCGCCGAAGGCCACGGTGCTCCACGCTGTCAGCCTGCCCGACCGGGGCGGCGATACTCAGTACGTCAATATGCATCATGCCTATGGCGAGCTGCCGGACGAGACCATGCGCCGTCTCGATGGACTGAAGGCAATCCACGTCTATCAGAGCCGCCACAGCGCGCGAAAACTGATGGAGTTGAGCGCGGAAGGCCGCGCTCGGGTACCCGATGCGGCGGTACATCCGATCGTGCGCACCCATCCCGAGAATGGGCGCAAGGCGATCTACATAAACCCGATCCGGATCGAAGGTATCATCGGGATGCACGAAAGGGAGGCGCTGGCGTTGCTCGCCGACCTGCTCGAGCACGCGACACAACCGCGATACCAATATCGCCACCGATGGCGGCCTGGCGATCTCGTCATGTGGGACAACCGCTCGCTACTACATAAGGCGAACGGTGACTACGACATGAGTCAGCGGCGCTATCTCTACCGCGTCATGCTGAAAGGCGACGAGCCGGTCTGAGGAGGTTATCGTGGCGACGCCGCAAGCAGAACTCCGCTTGACCTTGACCGACGCTCCAGATGACCAGGCGCAGGCGGTGATCCGAGGCGGCTTGACCGAGTATAACACCGAGGAGGCGGGTTAGCGGGATTCGCGTCCGCTGGGTATTCTAGTCTCTGATCCCGAAACGGGGGAAGTCATCGGCGGGCTTCTCGGACGCACCTCGATGGGCCGGTTTTTCGTCGACCTCTTCTTCCTCCCCGAGAGTTTGCGGAAAAACCGCATCGGCAGTCGAATCATCAGAAAGGCGGAAGACGAAGCGAAGCGGCGTGGCTGCAGCAGGGCCGTTCTGTTTACGGTGACATTTCAAGCGCCCGGCTTTTACGAGCGGCAAGGCTACGAAGTGCTCGGCCGGATCGAATGCGATCCGCCGGGTCACACGCGAATCTGTATGACAAAGCGGCTCGATGCCCCCCCCACCGCACCGGTGGCAGGATGAGTTCCCGACCTCGTCGTTAACTTTTTGTTAACCAATTTTATTCAAATTTCAGGCTAGTAAGGCCCCCTCTATCCGCGGTATCCGGGGCGGAGTAAACAATCCGAGGGCGCCCGGTATTCGGAGACAGGGCCAATGACCATGCATGGAGCAAGCCCGGCGTTGGAGAAGACGATCTCTGTCAAACGCCGATTTGCCTGGCCTCGCGTGCCGCACATTAATTTGACGGCGCGGCTGATCATCCTCGTGCTGATCGCCGTTTGCCCGGCGATAGTTATCCAGGCCTATAACGAATATGAACTGCGCAAGGCGCGCGAGGCCGACATTCGCCAACAAGTCGTTCAGATTACCAGGCAGTTTGGCGAGGAGATCGGGGAGCTCCGCGAAGGGGCTCGCCAGTTCCTGTTGGCGCTAGCGCAACTCACTCCAGTAAAATTACGGGATAGCGAAGCGTGCAGCGCGCTGTTTGCTACATTGGCGCCGCAATACGCCAATTACAGCCTGCTCGCAGCCGCCGATACCGACGGTCGAATATTTTGCTCAAGCGTCCCCTTAACCTATTCCTCGGTGGCCGATCAGCCATTTTTCAAACGCGCGATGGCCCAGGGTGGGCTCGCCGTCGGCAATTATTGGGCTGATCAGGACAGCGGCCGGCGCATGATCCACTTCGCGCTCAAATTCGACGATGCGGCGGGTCATGTCGCGGGGGTCGTGTTCGCGGGGCTCGATTTGCGTTGGTTGTCCGAGCACCTGAAGGAGAGAGGGTTGTCGCCCACCTCCTCGATCCTGATTGCCGATCGGGAAGGCAACATCGTCGCGCGATTGCCGAACCCCGAGGTGCTTGTCGGCAAGAATATGAGAAAGAGCCATGAAGAGATCATGGACGGAAACACCACGGGATGGGAGGAGGCGGTCGGTGTCGATGGCGCCACACGGATTTTCGGATATGTGCCGCCGGCGCTGCCCCCACGGGATTTCTTTCTGAGCGCTGGGCAATCCAAGGCGGAGGCCTTTGCGGCGATCGACAGCGCCACGGGACGGGGCATCGCACTGATCGTCTTCGGCCTCCTCGCGGCGACCTTCGCTGCAGTCGTCGGCGGCCGCCGTTTTTTGCAGGAACCGATCAGTGGTCTGCTTCACTTTGCTACCGAGTGGCGCAACGGCAATTATGACGCGCGGGTCGACGTGCGGCACCCCAATTCGGAAATCGGCCATTTGGGGGCAACATTCAACGCGATGGCCGACGCCCTCGACGCGCGTTACACCGCTCAAAGGCGCTTGGAAAAAGAACTGCGCGAGCTGAATGCGACGCTGGAGAGCAGGGTCGAGGAGAGAACCATCGAGCTCGCCAATGCCAACCGGGCGAAATCGCTGTTCCTCGCCAATATGAGCCACGAGTTGCGCACCCCACTCAATGCGATCATCGGTTTTGGCGAGATGATGCACCGCGAGATCATGGGACCCATCGGGGTGCCGGCCTACAAGGAGTACGCACAGCACATCCACGAAAGCGGCATGCATTTGTTGTCACTCGTCGAGGAGATGCTGGACCTCGCCAAGGTTGAAGCAGGAAAGCTTCAGATCGAACGGCTGCCGACGCGACCGGGTGCTCTGCTTACCGAGAGCCTAGTGATGCTGCGTTTGACCGCAGAGGCGGCCAAAGTCGAGCTGGTCGTCAACCAGGATCCGTCTAACTGGCCGGTGATCGAAGGTGATTCGCTCAAACTGAAGCAGGTGTTTGTCAACCTGATCGGCAATGCAATCAAATTCACACCTGCGGGTGGGCGGGTAACGATATCTGGCGAAACCGATGACGTTGCGCTGCATATCCGCATCCGCGACACCGGCATCGGAATTGGTGCGCAAGATATCCCGCTGGTTCAGCAGCCATTCTACCGCGTCAACTCGGTTCTCGACGGGAAGCATCAAGGGGCCGGGCTCGGATTGCCCTTCGCGAAATCAGTTGTCGAGCTGCACGGCGGAACGCTCGATATAGAAAGCGAACTTGGCTCCGGGACAACGGTGATGATCACCTTGCCGCTTGTGTCTATGCCCGTCGAGGCTGCCGCATAACAGCGTCGGCAGCCTGGATTGGATGACCGCCTTGATTGAAGGCCAAGCCGATGGTTGCGATCACGGCTGAGATCACCAAATTGACATTGAAGCCCGCGAGCAAAATGGTCTGTCCGCCGATCAAAGAACCGAGCGAGATACCCAGAAAGAGAGCGCTGTTGTTCCAAGCCAACACGGTCGCGCGGGCGGCAGGAAATTCTCGTGCCAGTCTGACCTGCTGAGCAGGGAAGAACAGCTGCGCCACGAGGGATAGCAGCCCAAAGGCACAGACGACCAGGACGCCCGACTCAAGCAGAAGGCGCAGCAGGAAAAAGCAACAACAAAGGCCGCTGAGCCCGATCGTGCTCGTCAGTCCGGCCCCGAGCCGATCCGTCATGCGGCCGCCGATCAGCACGCCGGAGATAGCCCCACATCCGTAAGAAAATAGCACGGCGGCGATATCCCCGGTCGAATAGCCAAATGAGGCAAGGCCGTCGCCGAGATAGGTGTATGTGGCGTAGACTGCGGTGCTCCAAACCACTGTCGGAGCGAGCCGAAGGATAACAGTTGAGATCGTCAACCGCCCAGCTACCACGGCGGGGTTCACGGTAGCGTAGCCGTCGCGCCAAACGCAACTGTTAGCCCAAACGAGGAGTAGGCTCAGTGCCGCCAGACCGCCGAACACGATCCGCCAGCCGACGGCGGCGCCGATCAGCCCGCCTGTTGATGCGCCGAGCGAGAGGGACATCAGCAAGCCGGATACGACGATCGATAGCCAGGTGGCGCGCTGATCAGACGGAGCGCTGCCACCTACCAGAGCGTAAATCGAAGGCGACACTCCCGCTGCTGCGGCCCCCGCACATAATCTCGCGACGAGCAGCCAGGTCAGACTCCCGGCCACCGCGGTGAGGATATTAGCAGCAGCAAAAACCCACAGGCAGTAGCCCAGCACTCGCCCGCGCCCAATCCTATCGGCGATTCGGCCGAGCACTGGGGCGCTCAACATATAGGTGAGAGAAAAGATAGTTACTCCAAGCCCTGCGAGCGTTGGCGAAGTTCTATAATCTGCTGCGATAAACGGCAGCAATGGCGAAACCACGAACAGGTCGCTTCCGATCACGAACATGGTCAGCCAGCCGACCGCCAGCTCGTTCGCGGGCCTGCGCGTCAGGAGAATTTTCCAACTCGCAGTTGTCATTGGGCTCCCAGCTTCAGTCGAGCCCTGATGCTACGAACTCAAGATAAATGAGCGATTAATGCGGTTTGTCCGGTGGTGATAACTCAAAGTTTACCTATTGGCTATAGGGTCTTTAATCAGTGCCGGGCCGAGCTCGTCAGCACCCGCGCAGCTCAGATCCGCTCGAAAGATGGAGGACACCGTAATGAGAAACCAGGAAGAGCCGACAGGCCCCATGTCGGACTTTCCCGGGCCGACGCTGCCTGAGGATTTCCGGAATACCATAGCCGCCATGCTCGAAGAACATCGGCCATCGCGCATGCCGTTTTTTGGGCGGCTGACCAACCTGCCCAGTACGGTAGTGAAGGATCCGTTGTTTCTAGGCGAAATACACTTGATCTATCAATCGGCCATGCACGCGACCCGTGCTGCTGTCTATTATCTTCCTCATCTCGACAGCCCGGCACTGCGGAAGCGCAAACTCCAGATATTCATTGACGATGACGGACTGCCGGGTGGCGACACCCATCACTACCAGTTGACCAGGGCGTTTCTCAGCATTGGGGCAAAGTGCCTGCTTGACGAGGAGGAGTTCGGCGAACCGGGCGAGCTTTGTCATTACCTCGAAGCCGAAACGGCGCATTTTGTGCGACTGGCGCCGAAACTCTATTCGAGGTCGCTCGGCCCTTGGTGTGCAGTCGAGATGTTGTCAGTCGACTGGATGCGGGCCCTTGCCGATGCCCTCTCCGTGCATTTCCCGCATTTCAAACACGAGAGTTATTTCGAAGACTGCTTTTCACAACAAGTCGAAGAGCGCCACGCTGCCGAAGCGCTCGAGGTCACGCAGACGGTTCTGAGAGCGCGTCCGGAACTACTGCTCGCCACACTGCGCGATGCCAAGATGATGGCCGAGGCGCTCGACGGAGTGTGGACCCATTTAGACAGAATCGTCCGCAGCGCCGGCGCGCGAAATGAGCCGGGAAGCGGCATTGCGGTCCACCGCAACCGAGCGCGTGTCCTAGCACATCGTGCGCACGCAAGCGCTTCGCCGCCCCCTGCGGTTCCCGTCCAATTCGGCCGGGTCTGCTGATATCAAGCAGCTACAGCCGGGCTATCACGCGCTCGTGGAACCCGCGCATCTCGGCAATCGAGGTCTCGGCATCGGAGCGTTCGAAATCAATGTCGATAGCGCTGACCCCGAGGTACCGCAGCGTCTTCAAATCCTCCACGATGTCCGCAGTGCTGCCGGAAAATAGGCGCCGCTCGCCGTCGGATGCCTTGGCCGGCACTGCCTCGCCGTACCGCTTGACGCGGTAAGTAAGCGCGACGCTGGCGGAGTCGCGCCCTGCCGCCACAGTCAGCTGGCGCAGCCGCTCGACCCCTGCGCAGTAGCGCGGCAAACTGTCGAGCAGGTGTTTGTTGTTGCTGCCAATCGGGTACCAAGCGTTCCCGAACCGCGCGGCGCGCCGCAGTGATGGCCCACTTTCGCCACCAACCCAGATCGGCGGGTGAGGCGTCTGCACGGGCTTGGGCTCGAAGAAAATCCCGTCGAATTTCGCCCAGGCTCCATCGAACTGCGGCGCTTCTTCGGTCCACAGTGTCTGCAGCGCTGTCAGATATTCGTCGGTCACTCGGCCGCGCTCGGCGAAAGGTGTGGACACGACCGCGTCGAATTCGGCTTGGAGCCAGCCGGCGCCGATCCCGACGACGAGCCGCCCGCCCGATAGAACATCGATTGTCGACAGCATCTTGGCGGCGAGCACCGCCGGCCGGTGCGGCACGACCATCACCGCTAGAACCAGTCGGATGCGGCTGGTCCTTGCAGCAATAAAAGCTGCAGCCGTCAGCTGCTCGTGCCGGCGTTCCGGGCCTTCTCCGAAAAATTCCCCACTCTCGGAGTATGGGTAGCCCGGCACTCGCAAGTTCGGCAGCACGATATGATCGGTTAATGTCAGGTAATCGTAGCCCAGTGCCTCGCCTTGCTGAGCGATCCGAGTGAGGATCTCGGGTGAGGATAGTGGACCACTGATCGCCAAGTTGAACCCTATCTGCATCCTCGGCTCCAAACGCGGCTCGTCTCGCCCACGATAGCCGGGATTTTGCTCCGCCGCGCTATCGCTCCGCCAACTGCCCATCCCTATCGCTTCGAGGCCCGCGACGGGGCATAGTGGCCGCGATGCGGCAGCGCGAAACGATAGATAAAGATCTCGTCCTGGTCGGCGGCGGCCATGCCCACGTGCATGTGCTGAAAAGCTTTGGCATGCGGCCGATGCCGGGCGCGCGTGTGACGCTGATCTCCCGGGATGTCGAGACGCCGTATTCGGGGATGCTGCCGGGCTACGTCGCGGGGCACTACTCGCTCGAGGCATGCCATATCGATCTCGGCCGGCTCGCGCGCTTTGCCGGGGCAAGGCTGATCCGTGACGAAGCCATCGGTCTCGACCGGGACGGTGGGTCTGTGTTGTGCCGTGCGCATCCGCCGATCCGCTACGACATTCTGTCGTTCGATATAGGCTCCACGCCGTGCGCAGATGATGTGCCCGGCGCTGCGGATAGCACTATCGCAGTCAAGCCGATCGACCGCTTCGCAACACGCTGGGAGGCGCTGCTCTCCCGCGTGCGGGACATGCCGAGACTGCGCCTGGCGGTCGTCGGCGGCGGCGCGGGCGGCGTCGAGCTCGCGCTGTCGGCGCAACATCGGCTCGCCCAGCTGAAACGCGACGGGCTTGAGGTAACGCTCGTTACTCGAGAGAAGCTGCTGCCGTCGCACAACGGCCGGGTCCGCCGCCTCTTCGAAGGCATCCTCGCGGAACGGGGGATAGAAGCGTTGACCGGCAGCGCAATTGTTCGCGTAGAACTCGGCGCACTGTTGTGCGCCAACGGCAGGCGGATTGAATTCGAAGAGGCCCTTTGGGTTACCGAAGCGGGTGCTGCGCCCTGGCTGGCCGAGACCGGGCTACCACTGACCTCTGAGGGCTTTATTGCAGTCGATAGCACACTGCGCTCGACGGGAGACCCCGCGATCTTCGCGGCAGGCGATGTGGCGACGATGATTGGCCACCCGCGAGAGAAGGCGGGTGTCTACGCCGTCCGTCAAGGTCTGCCGCTCGCCGCCAATTTGCGGCGCGCGCTCGCCGGCCGGCGGCTGCGCCGCGCCGTGCTGCAACGGCGTGCGCTCGCGCTGATTGGTAGCGGCGACGAGAGGGCGGTCGCCTCGCGTGGACCGTTCGCGGCCTATGGCCCGCGGCTCTGGCAGCTCAAAGACTGGGTCGATCGCCGTTGGATGAAGCGGTACACCGAGCTGCCGGAAATGCTTCCCGAGCCCGGAGAAGAACCGATGCGCTGTGGCGGTTGCGCCGCAAAGGTGCCGGCAGCCGTACTCGGCCAAGTCATGGGGCGGCTGCATCCGGCGACGAGCAGTGCCGTCATGGTCGGGCTCGATAGCCCGGACGACGCGGCGCTGATCTCGTTCCCCGGCGCGCCGCCGCTACTGCAGACAGTGGATTTCTTTCGTGCGATGGTCGACGATCCTTATCTCTTCGGCCGCATTGCAGCCACCCATGCACTCGGCGACATCTATGCGATGGGAGGAAACCCGGAGAGCGCATTGGCGATCGCGACACTACCCCCGGCGCGCCCGCCTATCGTCGAGCATGATCTCTTTCACATGCTGCGCGGCGGACTGGACGTGCTCGAGCCGGCGGGGGCTGTGCTGGTCGGCGGACACAGTGCCGAGGGCGCCGAGCTCGCGCTCGGCTTTGCGGTGACCGGGCGCCCGCGACCGGGAAAGCTCTTGCGAAAGGCTGGATTGCGACCCGGCGACCGGCTGGTCCTGACAAAGCCGCTCGGCACCGGTGTTATCCTCGCCTCGGCAGCGCGCGGGTTGGTCTCGTCGCGGATCGTCGAAGAGGCGATCGAGACAATGGTGCAATCGGCTGCTGCTGCCGCGTCCTGCCTGCTAAACGGCCGTGCCACTGCCTGCACCGATGTGACCGGGTTCGGGCTTCTCGGCCATCTTCTTGAAATGCTGCGCGCCTCCGGTATGGACGCCGTTCTCGATCCGGAAGCGATACCGGCACTGGAGGGCGCGCTGCCGCTAATCGCGCGCGGCATCACGAGCTCGCTGCACGCCGACAACACCGCCGCGTTCTCGGCCCTCAGTCCCGAAGCGCAATTGCATGAAACAGCGCCGTTGCTGATCGATCCTCAAACTGCAGGCGGCCTACTCGCAGGTGTCCCGGCAGAATACGCGGCAGCCTGCCTCGCCGACCTGCTTGCGCTCAATTATCGCGCCGGGCTGATCGGCCGGGTAGACGCACAGAGCGGCGACGAGCCGCGCGTCCATTTCGCGAAGGGCGCTGCCGAGCTTCCCGCCGCACCTGCCGCCGCCGCGAAATGACAGCGAACGAACGCCAAGGCAGGTCGGGGCTGCCGTCCGTCGATCTGGTCTTACGATCCGAGGAGGCCGGCGCCTTGATCGGCCGATACGGGCGATCGCTGGTCGTCGACGCCGTCAGAACGGCATTGGCCGAGCGGCGGCGCTGCGGCGTGGCCGCGTCGGCGGTTGCGATCCTCGAACAGAGCGCTCAGTCGCTCGCGCGCGATATGCGGATGTCGCAGCGCCGGGTATTCAACCTCACGGGCACTGTGCTGCACACCAATCTGGGCCGCGCGCCGCTGCCGGAGGAGGCGATCACGGCGGCGGTCGCAGCGATGCGCGATCCGACGACGCTCGAATACAACATTGAGACCGGCAAACGCGGCGAGCGTGACGACCATATCGCGGGCTGGCTCACCCGCCTGACCGGAGCCGAGGCCGCGCTCACGGTTAACAACAACGCCGGGGCATTGCTGCTGGCGCTGAATACCCTGGCAGAGGCGCGTGAGACGATCGTCTCACGCGGCGAGCTGATTGAGATCGGTGGTTCGTTCCGCCTGCCCGACATCATGGCGCGAGCCGGAACCCGCCTGCGCGAAGTTGGGACCACGAATCGGACGCATCTCGCCGATTTTGCGGCGGCCATCGGGCCGCAGACGGGCCTGATCCTCAAAGCACACACCAGCAACTTCGCGATCCAAGGCTTCACCGCTGCCGCGCCGGCAGTAAAACTCGCTGCGCTCGCCCGCGAGCACGCGATCCCGTTCATCGAGGATTTGGGCAGTGGAACGCTGGTCGATTTCGAGCGTTGGGGATTGCCGCACGAGCCGACTGTCGCCGAGACGCTGGCCCAGGGCGCTGACCTCGTCACTTTCAGCGGCGACAAATTGCTGGGCGGCCCGCAAGCGGGGCTGGTCGTCGGCCGCGCCGAGCTGGTCAGGAGGCTCGCGCGCAATCCGCTGAAACGGGCTTTGCGCCTCGACAAGATCCGGCTAGCCGCGCTCGAGGCCGTGCTGCGTCTCTACGCCGATCCCGCCCGGCTCGCCGAACGCCTGCCGGCGCTGCGGCTGCTGACGCGTCCGGTAGACGGGATAAAGGCGCTCGGGATGGGACTGCTTCCGGTGGTCGAGCAGCGGTTCCAGGACATTGCGGAGGTCTCTCTGGTCGAGACGAAGAGCCAGATCGGCAGCGGCGCACTTCCGGTGTCGGTGCTGCCGAGCGCCGCTCTGGCATTGCGACCCTTGCGGCAGCGATCCGGTGCCGCAGTCGAGGCCCTGGCGCGCGCTTTGCGCGGGTTGCCAATCCCGGTCATCGGCCGCATCGAGGCAGGCCGCGTTCTTCTCGACCTCCGCTGTCTCGAAGACGAGGTCGCCTTCCTCGAACAGCTGGACGCCGTTACACTGGGCAAACACGGTGCCGCGATACTGGCAAAACCATGATCCTTGCGACGGCGGGCCATATTGATCACGGCAAGACTGCGCTCGTCCGGGCGCTGACTGGGGTCGACGCCGACCGTCTGCCTGAGGAGAAGCGGCGCGGGCTGACAATCGATCTAGGCTTCGCCTATTCCACCTTGCCTGACGGCACCGAGCTCGGCTTTGTTGATGTCCCGGGCCATGAGCGCTTTCTACCCAACATGCTGGCCGGTGTGCTGTCGATTGACCGGGTGCTGCTGGTCGTCGCGGCCGATGACGGGCCGCGTCCGCAGACCCTCGAACACCTCGACATCCTCGCGCTTATAGGGGTTTCCGAGGTCACTGGGGTCATCACCAAGATCGACCGGGTCGAACGGGTCCGCACCGAAGCAGTCACGGCAGAGGTTTCGGCGCTGCTTGCGGCAGCGGACTTTGCCAATAGCCCGGTTTTCCCGCTGTCGAGCCGAACCGGTGAGGGGATCCCGGCTCTTGCGCAACATCTCCAAAACAGTGCGAGAACAGTCGAGCGAAACCGGGCAGCAGCATCGGTATCGGGTCTGTTCCGGCTGCCCATCGACCGCGCCTTTACCTTGCCGGGGATCGGGCTCGTCGTTACCGGTACCGTGGCTGCCGGCCGAGTGGCGGTCGGCGAGCGGCTGGTGATCAGCCCGAGCGGCACTTCCGCGCGCGTCCGTGGATTACACGCGCACAACCGGCCGGTCGAGACGGCCGCTGCAGGCGAGCGCTGCGCAATCAACGTCGCCGGTTCCTTTCCTGAAGGTGGCGAGCCGGGGCGCGGCGACTGGATTCTTGCGGCAGAACGGCATGCACCGGTCACACGGCTCGACCTCTTCCTGCGCGCGTCGCGATTTGCCGACGCGCCACTGCGCGACGGTCTACCGGTTCATCTCCATCTCGGCACGACCGACGCCGTCGGTCGCGTCGCGGTGCTGGGTCAGCGCGCGCTTGCTCCCGGCGAAAGCGGTCATGTTCAGGTCGACCTCGAGCGCCCGATCGGCGCACTCTGGGGCGATCGCGCGGTGCTGCGCGACCATGCGGCGCGGCATACTCTGGCCGGCGGACGTGTCGTCGACCCGTTCGCACCGCGACGCGGGCGACGGCAGCCGGCGCGGCTCGCCATGCTCGAGGGACTCGCGACGAAGGATCCGGCGCAAGCGCTGGCGGATCTGCTGGCGATTGACGGGGTTGTCGACCTGCCACGCTTCGCGCTTGCGCGCAATCTCGCGCCGGCCGAGTTCGACGCGATAATAAAGGCTGGCAGTTTCCTTTGCCTCGGACCACCGCGCGCTTGCGTCGCAGTGACGGCGGCGCGGCTAGCGGCGCTGTGCGACAGGATTGTCGACGCCCTCGCGGCCTGGCACCAAACCCAACCCGACGCCTTGGGACCGAGCCGGCCGGTTCTGGTCACCCAATTGCGGGGAGAGGCTCCCGAAGCGGCGCTGGATGCCGCGCTCTCAGAGCTTGCTGCCGCGGGCCGGGCGGTGCGCCAGGGCCCGGCGTGGCGGTTGCCCGAGCATCAGCCGCGCTTGACCAGGGCCGATGGAAAGCTTTGGGAACGCGTCTATCCGTTGCTCGCCGCCGATGATCTGCGGCCGCCTCGGGTGCGTGAGCTCGCTGCGACGCTGGGGCTCGAGCCCGAGGCGGTCGATCGCTTCCTCGCCCGCGCCGAGCGCTTAGGCCGTGTCGCCCGGGTGGCCGACAACCGCTTTTTCCTGCCGGAGACCTTGGCGCGCCTCGCCGAGATCGCTCGAGGACTGGCCGAGAGCTCACCCGAGGGCACCTTCACCGCCGCGACCTTCAAAGACCGTTCCGGCATTGGCCGCAATCTGACCATCCGCATTCTCGAATACCTTGATAAGATGGGGGCGACTCGCCGGATGGGCGACGCACGGATCGCACTGCGCGGCGGCGAGGTGTTCGGCTGACCGGCACCGGCTGATCATGCGAGGGAAGAGTATCGGGCCCGGTGGCTCGCGCGGACTTCAAATCCGTTGGAGGGCGCCAGGCGTCCTCGGTAGGTTCGACTCCTGCCTCTTCCGCCATCCGTTGCACGCGGACTTGGTTCCCGTCAGATTGGGCGCCCATCAGCTGAGCGAGGGCGTGCCATATGGCGGATCTCACGATCTATCTTGGTAACAAGAACTATTCGTCATGGTCGCTACGGCCTTGGCTCGTTCTGAAGCAGATCGGGGTCGCCTTCGATGAGGTCGTCATCCCGCTTTACGAGCCGACGAGCAAGGCGACGATCATGAAATATTCACCATCGGGAACCGTGCCGGCGCTGCGGCATGGCCAGCTCGTGGCTTGGGACAGTCTGGCCATCTGCGAATATTTGGCCGAATCCTTTCCGACATTCCATCTCTGGCCGCGGGACCCCGATGCGCGGGCGGTCGCGCGCTCGGTCTGTGCCGAACTTCATTCCGGGTTTCAGGTCCTGCGCGGCCATCTACCGATGAATGTGCGTTCGAGCTTTCCCAACCGAGGCGTCACGCCTGAGGTACAGGTGGAAATCAACCGCGTGATGGCGATCTGGCGCGATTGCCGCAAACGCTTTGGCGAAGGCAGAGGCGATTTCCTGTTCGGGCATTTCAGTATCGCCGACGCCACCTACGCTCCCGTCGTGACCCGGTTCCGGACGTATAGGATCGAGCTCGAACGCGAGGCAGACGCCTATTGCGAGACTATCATGGCGCTTCCCGCTATGCAGGAATGGATCACCGCCGCCCGCAACGAGCCGATGATCATCGACGCCTACGAATTTTAGGGGATCACGGGCGGCGGCCCACTTGCTGGAGGTTGTAATGCCCGACCGACAGACAGCGCCCTATGGCTCGTGGTCCTCGCCGATCACCTCCGATCTGATCGTCGCCTCGTCTATCGGGCTCGGCGAAATCTTGCTGGATGGAGCGAGCGTCTATTGGCTCGAAGCGCGCCCGCAGGAAGGTGGGCGAGCCGTCATTGTTTGCCGCGCTGCCGACGGCACCTTGACCGACGTCACCCCGCCAATACCCGCGAGCGGCCAGGCTCTCTTCAATGTCCGCACGCGCGTTCATGAGTACGGGGGCGGTGCGTATCTCGTACACGACGGTGTCGCGTATTTCTGCAATGATGCGGACCAGCGCCTCTATCGCCAGGAGGCCGGAGCAGAGCCGGTTGCCGTGACCCCGGATCCCGTCCGGCCGAGGGGGCTGCGCTACGCCGACGGGGTGATGGACGCCCCGCGCGGGCGGATGATCTGGGTGCGTGAGGATCACACGACCGCATCGCGAGAGCCGGTTAATACGCTGGTCGAAATTCCGCTTGACGGGTTCGCCCCGCAACGCGTGCTGCAATCCGGCCGGGATTTTTATGCCGCGCCACGCCTCAGTCCGGATGGCCGCCGGCTCACCTGGCTCGAGTGGAATCACCCGAATATGCCGTGGATCGGCTGCGAATTATGGGTAGCTGAGCTTACCGGCGACGGCTCGGTCGGCAGTAAGCAGCTGATCGCCGGCAGCGACGAAGTATCGATCTTTCAGCCCGAATGGTCGCCGGACGGCGCGCTGTATTTTGTCTCCGACCGCGCACAACCTTCGCTCAGCGAAAGGTGGTGGAACCTATTTCGTGTCAGCAGCGATGCGCTGGACGGGAGCGCGCTTCCCGAACCGGTCTATCCGCTGGCGGCAGAGTTTGGTCGGCCGCAATGGCAGTTTCGCATGTCGACCTTTGCCTTTGCTGCGGCTGGGCAGCTCATCTGCAGCTATGTGCAAAACGGTGTGCACCGGATGGCCGCGGTCGATTTGACCTCACTGCAGGTCACCGCCATTGCCACAGAATACGAGGATATCTCCTCGGTCCGGGCGTCCGGTGGCCGGGCGTATTTCCGCGGCGGCTCGCCGACCGCCCCGCCCGCCATTGTGGAACTGGACTTGGCGTCCGGCCACACTGGGGCGCTGAAGCTTTCCACCACTCAGAATGTCGACGCTTATCGCGGGTATCTCTCCCGGCCTGAACCGGTGACATTCGCTACCGACAATGGTCTGCAGGCCCATGGTCTGTTTTATCCCCCGAAAAACGACGACTTCACAGCCCCAGCCGGCCAGCTGCCGCATCACCGACCCTCAGTTGGGGAACGCAGTATTGGACGAGCCGCGGCTTTGCCATTATCGATGTCAATTATGGCGGCAGCACTGGCTATGGCCGCGAATATCGGCTGCGACTACAGGGCAACTGGGGAGTTGTCGACGTCGCCGATTGCGTCAACGGCGCCCGTTATCTTGCACAGACCGGACGCGTTGATCCCGAGCGCTGGGCGATCAGCGGTGGTAGCGCTGGCGGATATACAACGCTCGCCGTATTGACGTTCCGCAAGGAATTCAAGACCGGGGCGAGCTATTACGGCATAAGTGATCTTGAGGCACTGGCTAAAGACACGCACAAATTCGAATCACGCTACCTCGACGGCCTGATTGGTCCTTATCCGCAGCGCAAAGATTTGTATGTGGCCAGGTCTCCAATCCACAGCGCTCGGTTGTTGTCGGTGCCGGTCGCGTTTTTCCAGGGCGCCGAAGACAGGGTCGTCCCGCCGCAACAGGCCGAGGCGATGGTCGCGACTCTGCGCCGGCGACGCATCCCGTTTCTTTATCTGCTTTTCGATGGCGAACAGCACGGGTTTCGGCGGGCCGACAACATCAAGCGCGCGCTCGATGGCGAACTGTATTTTTATGCAACTTTCCTGACCGACCAGAGACTGCAATTCCGAAATTCTTGATAAATTCTTGGTTCAGACCCGCTCGATGATCCGCTCTCCGAAAAGTCCTTGCGGCCGCACCAACAGAAACAGCAAAGCCAGGACATAGGCGAACCAGTTTTCGATACCGCCTCCAAGAAATGGCCCGAGAAAGACCTCCGAGAGTTTTTCGCCGGCGCCGACGATTAGACCGCCGATGATCGCGCCCGGTACTGAGGTCAGGCCGCCGAGCATCAGGACCGGTAAGGCCTTCAGCGCGACCAGCGCAATCGAAAACTGCACTCCCAGTTTCGAGCCCCAGATGATCCCGGCGACCAGCGCCACCAGCCCCGCGACCGACCATACGATAACCCAGATCTGGCGTAGCGGGATGCCGACCGAGAGCGCGGCCTGATGGTCGTCGGCCACCGCGCGCAGCGCCCGGCCGATCCGCGTCTTCTGGAACAAGAGGGCGAGCACCGCGACGAGGAGACCGGCCGCCACGGCCGCCCAGAGATCAAACTCGTTGACCAGAATGCCGCCCGGGATCAGGCCCTCGAACAGGATCAGCGGATCCTTGGGAATGCCGAGGTCGAGGGTATAGACCTCGCTGCCAAATAGCGACTGGCCGAAACCGTCGAGAAAGAAGGTGATCCCGATCGTCGCCATGAAGAGGATGATCGCCTCCTGATTGACAAGCGGCCGCAGTACCAGCCGCTCTATGGCGAAGGCGAGCGCGATCATGATTGCCGCCGCGCAAAACAGCGCCGATGCGACAGGCATGATTTCCATCAGCCGCACCAAGGCAAGCGCGGCGAAGAGGCACATCGACCCTTGCGCGAAGTTGAAGACGGCCGAGGCCTTGAAGATAAGGACGAAGCCAAGCGCGACGAGGGCGTAGAGGACTCCGGTCAACAGACCGCCGATCAAGACTTCTAGGACAAAAAAGTCCATAACCCCTCCGCGCTTCAGGGAGGCGAGGGAGGGGCCCGTCGCGGTAGCGGCGCGAGGGTGAGGCGGGCGACGCCGCAAACTGGATCAGCTCCGCCCCTCACCCTGACCCGTCCCCCCCGCGAGTGCAGGGAGAGGGAGATAAACGCAAGGGGCGCAGGGGGCTTGATCATAGTTCTTCCCCGAGATAGGCCGCGATGACCTCCGGGCTCGTGCGGACCTCATCGGGTGGCCCGTCGGCGATCTTCCGTCCGTAATCGAGCACGACGACGCGGTCCGAGATGTCCATCACAACGCCCATATCGTGCTCGATCAGCGCGATCGTCGTGCCGAACTCGTCGTTGACGTCGAGGATAAAGCGGCACATGTCCTCCTTTTCCTCGACATTCATTCCCGCCATCGGCTCGTCGAGCAACAGCAGTTCGGGCTCCATCGCCAACGCACGGCCGAGTTCCACCCGCTTTTGCAGACCATAGGGGAGGCGTCCGACCGGCGTCTTGCGGATCGCCTGGATTTCCAGAAAGTCAATGATCCGCTCGACATGGGCGCGATGCGCCAGCTCCTCCTGCTCCGCCGGACCCCAATAAATCGCCTGCCAGAGAAAGTTGCGGCGCATCCGCAACAGGCGGCCGGTCATGATGTTGTCGAGCGTGGTCATCCCCCGAAACAACGCGACGTTCTGAAAAGTGCGGGCGATCCCTTGCGCCGCGGCCTGATAGGGCCGCATGCGCCGACGGGTTTCTCCTCTCCACGTGATCGTCCCGGCCTGCGGGTGGTAAAGGCCGTTGATGACGTTCAGCATCGAGGTCTTGCCGGCGCCGTTCGGCCCGATGATCGCTAGGACTTCCGACTGACGGATTTGGACGCTGATCTCGTTGAGCGCGACGATCCCCCCGAAGGCGAGGCTGATCCGGTCGGCCGTCAGGATCGGCTCGCCGACCCGCTGCATTCTCAGCTGGCTTTCTGCAGCAGCAGGGGTTCGGGCAATGACGCTGTCGCCGCGACGTCGCGGATCGCCAGCTCTGCCCGCATATGACCAGTCTGGCCATCTTCAAAGGTTATTTCCGTCTCGATATGCCCGGTCCGCCGTTCCGAGTAAAGAGCGTCCACCAGGGATTGATAACGTGTGGCGATGATGCGCCGCCGCACCTTTCGGGTGCGGGTCAACTCCCCGTCATCGGCGTCGAGCTCCTTGTGAAGTATCAGGAACCGGCAGATCTGCGAAGGGGCCAGAGCGGGCTCGGCAGCGAGATCGCGGTTCACCTGCCTGATACGGTCCTCGATCAGTTCATAGACCGAGTCTTCTGCTGCGAGTTCCTGGTAGGAGGCATAGGGGAGGTTGCGCCGCTCTGCCCAGTCTCCGACGGCCCCGAGGTCGATATTGATGAGGGCGGCAACAAACGGGCGGCTGTCGCCGAACACCACCGCCTCCTTGATGTGGGGAAAGAATTTAAGCTTGTTCTCGATGAATTTCGGTGCGAACAACGACCCGCCTTCGAGCCGGCCGACATCCTTCGCCCGATCGAGGATTTTCAGCTGCCCGTCCGGGTCAAAGAAACCGGAATCACCGGTGTGGACCCAACCATCAGGCCGCTTTGCCTCTGCCGTGGCTTCGGGGTTCTTGTAATAGTATTGGAACGCCCCGGGGCTGCGAAACAATACTTCGCCATCCTCGGCGATGCGGATTTCGACATCCTTGATCGGCGATCCGACGGTGTCCGGCTTAACCGCTCCGTCCTTCTGGATGCACAGGAACACCGAGCTTTCGGTCATCCCATAGAGCTGCTTCAGATTGATGCCGAGCGAGCGATAAAAGTTGAAGAGGTCCGGCCCGATCGCCTCGCCCGCAGTATAGGCGAGGCGAGTGCGGCTGAGACCGAGCATATTCTTGAGCGGACCGTAGACCAGCACATTGCCGAGCCAATAAAGCGCCCGGTCGACTAAAGGCACAGACCGACGGTCGAGAACCGGCAATCCGCCCCGCTTTGCGACGCGCAAGAAATAATGGAAAAGTTTGCGCTTTACCCAGCCGGCATCCTCCATCCGGATCATGACTTGGGTCAGGATATTTTCGAAGATGCGCGGCGGGGCGAATAGATACGTCGGGCCGAGCTCGCGCAGATCGACCATGACCGTCGCCTGCGATTCGGGGCACGAGGCGCAGAACCCGGCGCAATAGGCCTGAGCATAGGAGAAGATGTGTTCGCCGATCCATGCCATCGGCAGATAAGCGAGCACCTCTTCGCGGTCGGTCAGGCCTTCGAAGGCGATCGCGTTCTTTGCGCTGACGATGACGTTCTCGAAGCTCAGCACAACGCCTTTGGGCCGCCCGGTCGTGCCCGAGGTATAGAGAATGATCGCAGTATCGCTGCCCCGGCCTTTGGCAATCTCGTCGCGAAAAAAACCAGGCTCGCTTCGAGCAAATTCTCGGCCGCGCGCTTGGACGGTCTCATAGTCGTAGAGAAACGGCTGCTCATAGTGCCGCATGCCGCGAGGGTCCGAAAAGATCACGGCCGCGAGATGCGGGCACGCTTCCTTGATCGCAATGAGTTTGTCGACCTGCTCTTGATCCTCGGCAATCGCAAAGCGCACTTCGGCGTGATCGAGAACAAGCGCCATTTCCTCGGCGATTGAGTCCTGATAGACCGGGACTGGCACCCCGCCCAAGGCTTGCACTGCAGCGATCGCCCAGTAAAGACGTGGTCGGTTGTCGCCGATGATTGCGAGCTTGTCGCCACGGCGGAGTCCCATGGCGGAGAGCCCGCAGGCGAGAGCCTCGACCTCGGCAGCAACCTCAGCCCAGCTCCAGCTCTGCCATATGCCGTAGTCTTTCTCGCGGTTGGCAGGTCGCTGTGGCCGCAAGCGCGCGTGCTCCAGCAATAGCTTGGGAAAGGTGTCCGCCGCGTCATCCGCCTCGGACATCGGGCGATCATCTACCGCCAGGGAGAGGCTGCGGCCCATGGATACTCCCGGAGCGTCCTGTGCATCTTTTCTTTGCGGCGCTCAAGCCGTGTAGGTAATCGGATAGCCCCTTTGCGGTCAAGCCGCCGCGCGGCCCTGACTTTGGGCGCGAAATTTGGGCAATTTCTTAGCCGTTATTCTTTTTTAACTAATCCGGGCAAGGATACGAGGGCAGTCGCAATGGGAGCTCTTTGGCCACCGCCATATGCCGTTTCACCTCGATTTCGCTCCGCTCGCCGGGTTCGTCGCGTTGATGGCGGTCGCCGCCTTCGAAGATTTTCGTCGGCTGGTCATCCCGAATGGAGTGGTTATCGGATTGTGCGTCCTCTGGCCGTTCCAACTAGCGGCCGCCCCGGGCGCCAGTCTAATAACCGGTATGGCTGCCATCGGCTGCGGGTTTGCCGTATTTTTCGCCGGCGCTCTGCTGTTTTCCCGCGGCCTGATAGGTGGCGGTGACGTAAAGCTGCTCGCCGCCGCTACTCTCTGGGCTGGTCCCGGCGGAACCTTGCCGCTTCTCCTCCTCACAGGTCTTCTCGGCGGGCTGTTGGGTCTGTTCGCGTTATTGCCGATTTGCCCCGATTTCGCCGGGATGCGTCGGCGGACCGCGACGGGCGCGAGCGAAATTGTAGCGAACCGTCCGCATCCGACCGTCGTCCCATATGGCGTGGCAATCGCGGCCGCCGCCCTGATCGCGACGCTTCCGCCCTACTTCAGCTGATG
>Ga0310909_10000364_pt1 | contig 22785 bp, 22 predicted proteins | sample GREbulkMGT000H_FD_203449 | JGI IMG/M metagenome (GOLD analysis project Ga0310909, IMG submission 203449) | Lab enrichment of tropical soil microbial communities from Luquillo Experimental Forest, Puerto Rico - GRE.bulkMG.T000H | ecosystem: Environmental > Terrestrial > Soil > Tropical forest >... | reverse complement strand
AGAGGTGCACCGTCAGCTCAAACAGTGGGACGAATGCAAGGAGGTGCTGGAGCGCGCCTTGACGTTGAACCTTCCACCAGGACTTGGGGACGACGCACGAGGCGCCCTCGCCGATTGCTCTGAACCTCCTCCTGGGTAACGGCATTGCATCAGGAGGATCGGCCGAATGGTCACGGCCAGGACGACGGCATCATTGGCCGTGACGTGAATGCATCAATACAGCGCTGCCGATGTCTACACCGGCGCCGACTTTCACCGTTCCTTCTGACAGCATAGTGTGGCGGCCTCGGCGGCCGACCACGGACAGAAGCGTGAGCTCGGCGGCGTGACGATCACTCGGGAGACTTGACATCACCGGGCCCATTACAGAAGTGTGGCGGCCTCGGCGGCCGACCACGGACAGAAGCGTGAGCTCGGCGGCGTGACGATCACTCGGGAGACTTGACATCACCGGGCCCATTACAGAAGTGTGGCGGCCTCGGCGGCCGACCACGGACAGAAGCGTGAGCTCGGCGGCGTGACGATCACTCGGGAGACTTGACATCACCGGGCCCATTACAGAAGGCCGTGTACTCCTTAACGCGCAGATCGCAGCAGGTTATGCGCTTACTTCGCGTTTACGCTACCCCGCAATCGCAATCATTATGGAACATTCCGACGTGTTGTTTGACATTCACAACGCAAAGAATGACGCTTGAAGAGGACCGCTGTGTCCGTTGTTCTTGCAAGGGGAGGCAAACATGAAGCTGTCGCTGCCCAACAACTCAATTCGATCTTGTCTACTGGCGTTGGCGTCCGTGCTAATCCTGCCGGCACCAGCCGCCCATGCTGACGTTATAGACCTCTTTGCTGATCTTTCTTTCGCAAATGAGCGGCCTACTCCCCCCGTCCCCTCACTCGGGACAGGCTCCGCGCACGTAGTGCTGGATACAACAGCCCAAACACTGACGGTCAGCGCAACGTTTAGCGGCTTAACCGGGCCAGCTACCGCGGCGCACATCCATTGCTGCCAGACGGCGTTCGACGTGCCCCCGGCCGTCGGCGTCGCCACCGCGGTGCCGTCGTTTCCCGGGTTCCCTCTGAATATGGGGACCTCCGGATCCTACGGTCCCATGACCTTCGATCTGACGCAGTTCTCTCTGGCGAACCCTGGGGTCTACAATCCGGCCTTCGTCGCCATGTTCCCGAGTTTTCCGCAGGCCGAGGCAGCGCTGATCGCGGGACTAGAGAACCATCTGACTTATTTTAACATCCACACCGCGAACAATCCCGGTGGTGAAATCCGAGGTCAACTGGTACCCGGCCCCATCGTCGGTGCTGGCCTTCCTGGCCTGATCGTCGCTTGCGGTGGCCTTCTCGGCTGGTGGCGACGGCGGAAGAAGATCGCCTGAACTTCCGCGCAATCCGCGCACGTGTTTAGCGGCAGCCAGCGATTGCCGAACAATCGCGATTTATGAGTTCACGGCCTAAACCGACTCGCCACCAAGCTCTTGTCGCGCCTGAAGTCGGGAGCAATGCTCTTGGCTGACCGTGGATATGATGCTGACTGGATTAGAGCACTTGTCCGCCAGCATGGCGCGTGGGCAAACATCCCTCCACGGCGAAATCGAAAAGACACACTATGCTTTAGATGCCGTAATGGGCCCTGCACCGCGAGGGAGGGGTGAAGGTGGCTGTCCCCCGATAGATGATGAAACGGGGTCACGACGTTGAGTCGGCCCCAGGCATCTGAGATGGAGGACAGCCGTGGAACACTATGTCGGAATCGACGTGTCTTTGGAACTCTCGAGCGTTTGCGTTGTGGATGGGCGGGGCAAGATCGTGGAGCGTGTGCATGACATCCCTCTGTCCGATCTGCGAGTCCACAACGCCGATCCTGCTCGATAAATGCTTCAGCGCGCCCTTGCTGCAAAACCGGGTGTGGCCTGACCCCGTCAGCGCGCGCGCCGCACCGGTTGGCGAGCTTGACTTTGTGTTGTGTGCCGCTTGTGGTTTTGCTTGGAACCGAGCCTTCAGACCTGATCAGGTCATTTATGATCAGGCGTACGATAGCGATCAGATGGGCTCGCCTCAGTTCCGCGCTCATGTCGCCGCGATGATCGAGCGAATGTTGACGCGCGTTCCGTCTGGTCGGCTTACTCATCTAGTCGAGGTGGGATGCGGCCAGGGCGACTTCCTGACGGAGCTTGCGCGACGAAAATGCTTCGCCTCGTTGACCGGCTTCGATCCCGCCTGGCGCGGCAAGGAAGGGCTGGAAATGGATGGGATAACAATACACCGCCAGTACTTTAGGTCGGGTGCACTTGATCGGGTGCCGCACGGTCCCCTCTTCGTAGTATCCCGCCTTACCATCGAGCATGTCGCTGATCCGCTGTCATTCTTGCGCGCAATCCGCGCAACCATGAAGCCGAATGATGACGAGCGACTTTTTTTAGAGACGGCCGATATCGAATGGATTATCGAAACGTTCCAACCACAGGATCTGTTTTACGAGCACTGCTCGATCTTTTCCCGCGACGCATTGCGCGTTGCACTCGCGGCAGCGGGCTTCGAGTTGCTGTCAATTGACCGGGTGTTCAACGATCAATACCTTTGGGCAGAAGCTCGCCCAACAATAGGTGAAAGACGGATCATCGGACGTTGTGAATTCGCCGCCACGGCAGAAAATTTCGCCCGCCGGCGCGATCGCTTCGTTCACGTTTGGCGCGCCTGGATGGCACGGATTGCGGCAAATGGAACAGTGTGGTTGTGGGGTGCCGCCTCGAAGGGTGTGACCTTCGCACTGCTAGTTGACCCAGACGGCTCCCAGCTCGCCGGCGCCATCGACATCAATCACAGAAAGATCGGGCATTTCATGCCGGGCACCGGCCTGCCAATCGTATCTCCCTCGGTTTTGCAGGATGGCGACACCGTCATTATCATGAATCCGAATTATCGCGCTGAAATCACAAGCTGTATCGGCGGGATGGGGATCACCGCGCGCTTGCTCTCCGTCGATAGCGTCGCGGCTGCTTGCAACTGAGATGGATTCGACAAGCCGCAGCAGCTCAGATCACGACTTCGACATGAACACGCGTCCACAAAAATCGGCATCGCGTCGCAATCTGTTGGTGTGGGTTGTGCTGGAGGCTCAGGCTATTTGCCGCCGCCGTCGCCAGAGCCCGTCGTGAATGTCTCATCGGCGGCAGAGCTTCATGTTTTATCTTGAGTTTGCCGCTTCTACTCTCAAAAAGTCCGCACCACTCTGAGAGGCCGCCGAGTTTGAGGCGCAGTTTTGTGGCAACTGGCGGTCTTTTTTGCTTTTGCGACAGATCGTGCGCCCGATGGCAAAAGCGGCAGGCGTAATTCCAATTTGCGACGCTCGCAGCGAGCTATCGCACTCCCGCGATTTATCCCTCTCGCGAGGCTGTCGAAGCCGGTGGGGCTGATGGGCTACGCGACCGATCGTGTGGACATGCGGCGTCAGGTCAGCGCCCACACTGGTCAAATCCTCAAGGGCGCCACGCCCGCCGACCCGCCGGTCTAGCAGTCGACGAAATTCGAGTTCGTAAGCACTTTTCGGGACCTAAAAGGACGTCCCGCTGCCTAGCCGGCCGACTCAATTGGTCACGGACGACCGCATCAGGACCTGAGTCGCGAGGCCGGTGCGCTGCACTGAAGGAGGTCGTGGTCCCGACCGAGCAAGATGAGGTGCTTCAACGCGCGCGGCGAAAAGATCCACAAAAACACTCCGTGCTGGCCGAAGGGCCAGCACGTGTGCGTCGACTATTCCTAGTGGCTCAGGCGATTTGCTTGCGACGGCGCCGCCGCGCTAGGCCAAGAAGACCACCGCAAGTCGCTACCAGACCCGGCAGTCCGGCACCGACGATCGGACCGGGGACCGCCGCATCGACGGTGTGCAGAAGTACGTTACTGGCGTCACCGAATGCAGTGACATCGAGGTACCTAAAGGCCCCTGCACCGGCGATATTCCTGACCGCCTCGCAGGGATCGCCGGGACCACCTACCGACGTGCAGCTGTCGAGCAGGGTACCACCCGGAATTGTGCCGCTTCCCAGAGTTCCTGCCGTATTCGTCCCCCACACTTGCCACGTTTCGCCACTAGTCGTGCTGTTGGCCGAAAAGCTCATGGTGAGAGAGGTAAGAGACGGGAGAATATTGAAGAGATCTAGCTGGATGAAGCTACCAACGGTAATCTCATTGTCGCCACTGGGATCGTTCGTAAGGCCGGCGCCGTTCTCGTCGGTCTCACTGCCCGTATTTGCTTTGCCGAACAGCTGTACTGGCCCGGGCAGACCTAGTCCGCTCCCATTGGGACCGAAAGCCTGAGCATTAATAATATCGCCGAGATTGCCTGTGTAGTTGTGGCTTTGTCCCAGGGCTGTATTTGTCCCGGTAAAATCCCATACTTCGTTAGCTTGGGCCGGAGTCAGGAAAAAGAGAACTCCCGTCAACGCAGTTGCGGCAGCCAGTGTTATCGCCCTCATGATTAGTACCCCTGGTCAAGATCTATCCGTCCATGCAATGGTTCCCTTGCGTCACAGTCAATAGATGTTTTTTGGACAGCCATCATTTGCATTATTTTGCTTTGAGCATGAAAAACCCGAGTGCAAGCGGTTCGCTGTTCTGCGGCGAGGAATTTTTCCAACATGCGTTTGGTGTTTGATCCATCATCGCTGACGCGATGGCGCCAGCGGATGGGGGAAGATAAGTTCAAGGCGCTGTTGCAGGAGAGCCTAGCGGTGGCGAGCCGGACGGACGCGATGAAGCCGTCCGACCTCGCCCGTGTTGTGATCGACACCACGGTGCAGCCGAAGGCGGTGATGTTTCCGACCGACGCCAAGCTGCTCAACCGGGCGCGCGAGTGGCTGGTGCGACTGACGAGAAGCTCGGGTGAGCTTGCACCAATCCTATGCGCGGGTATCAAGCACCAGCGCTACGCTCATGCCCATCAATTCAAGCGCCAATCGCAGTTTACGCAAGCTCAAGACCTATCTCGGCCGTGTCATCCGCGACATCGAGCGGCCCATCGTCGGGAATGAAGATCTGCGGGAAGCGTTCGTACGGCAGCTGTTCCTGGCCCGGCGCGTGCTGGAGCAGGAGCGCCGCCAGCGCGGCCGCAAGGTCTATTCCGTGCACGCGCCAGAGGTACGAGTGCGTCGGCAAGGGCAAAGCGCGCCGGCCGCGGGCAATTTGTCACCCATGCTGCAGCACTGTCCCGCAATCCCTATGACGGGCACACGCTGTTCGCTGTATCACCGATGCCGGCTATCGTGGCCACAACACCGCCCCCTACCGATCACAAGTTCAAGGTCTACACGGGGGGCCAGAAGCGCCGCCTCACGCCGGCGCGAGTACGGCGTGCCGCCATTGAGCCCGTCATCGGCCATCTCAAGCAACATCACCGCATGGGCCGCAATTACCTCGTCCACGTAAGCGGCGACGCCATCAACGCCTGCTCGACGCCAATGCGGGCACGGCGGTGCGGCCGCCAGGGTTGAGGTATGGCGTGTCTGCAAAAGAAGAGATGAGCTTCAGAAAAGGTGTCGCCGCTTCCTTGCGGCTTGGTGACGTCGAAAGGAAATAGCCGAGCGAACTGCATATCCGAGCGCAAATCCAATAACGAGCCCGATTGCGAAGGCGACCGTGATATCAGTTGTCATACGATTAGACTGAACCCGGGCCGACTCACATTATTTGGACGACGATCCATGAAATTAAATTAGTGTGCAACAAGGGCCACGTAAGGGAGCGCTCCGGCGACAGATCTCCGAAAAGCGATTGCTCGGTTACAGAGGATCCGTTTCGGAGCACTCCGCGAGTGCACGCTTTGCATCGTCCGCAAGCCCGGGTGAAAGGTTCAAGGTTAAGGCACGCTCCAGCGCGCCCTTGCAGTCGGGATACTCCTTGAGCTGGTGGTAGACCTCTCCAAGATAGTAGAGTACCTCAGGATCATCCTTCCGCTTTGCCGCGGCCTCCTTCAACAGCTCTGCAGATTGCGGGTAGTATGCGCGCCTATAATTCAAGATCCCTAGAGCCTTCGCGATGTCTGGATCGTCTGGGTACGCTTGGCGGGCCTTAGTAACCAGCTCGTAAGCTTTCGCGCTGTCGGTCGAAAGTTGGCCGTAGAGCAGCGCGAGTTGACGCATGGCCGGTGCATATAACGGGTTGTCGGCGACTACTTTCTCGTACGTCTTAACCGCCTGATCCACGGCTCCGGACTGCTGTTGAATCCCTGCCAGTCGCGCCAGCGCCGCGGGATCGTTCGGTCTCTCATGCAAGTAATTTTCCAGCTCTGTTCGAACCGCGGCATTTGCCGTTCCGACCGGGATCGCCAGCATTGCCAGTCGCCGACGCGCTTCATCCTTTTCCGGAAAATCTTTGACCGCGTCAGCGGCCTTCTGCAACGCAATGCGGGCAGGCCCTTCTTCACCCATCATGTAATGCGCCATCCCCACATGGAATTGAATTTCGGGCGAGTCAGGCAGCTTGCCCGCGCTTTCCTGCAGCAGCGGCAGGGCATTGCTATAGTCGCCCCTCTTGAACAAAATCCAGCCCAGCGTGTCGTTTATGTGCGGCTCGTTCGCGGCCTCTTTCGCTCTCTTTGCCAGGTCGTATGCCTTGTCCAATTGTCCCAAGTGTTCAGAATAGAGAACCGCAAGGTTGTTGAGAGCCAGCGGGAAATTTGGCGCGACGGTGAGTAGCGTCTCGTAGGCGTCGCGAGCTGCGTCAAAATGCTTCACCTGTTGGTTGATCAGGGCGAGTTGCATAAGAGCGGGAATGGTCTTGTTCTTCTCCACGAAAGCGGTGAGTTTTGCGATCGCCTCTTCTTGTCTGTTCGAGGCAACATAGAGCTGAGCGAGAAACTCGTATGCCGGTTCTAATTTCGGATCCAAATCAATCGCCTTCAACAAGTCCGCCTCTGCGTGCGTGAAATCGCGTTGTGCCAGATAGATCTTCGCTCTGAGGCCCAATGGTTGCGCCAGCTTCGGGTCTTTATCGATGACCTTCTGCACCCGATCCATTGCGGGGGCATATTGTTTCGCGGCAATGTCCAGGTCCACGAGCCTTTCTATCGCCGGCAGATAGGTCGGCGAAATCTCGACCGATTTCTCAAACGCTTGGCGAGCGTCCTGCTGGTGGCCTTGCCCCAGCAGAATATTTCCCATGAGGAAGGAGGGTTCAGGTTCTTTCGGGAAAAGTTCTGTCATCTGACGGTAAACCGCCAAGGCTTCATCCCTCTTCTGTTGAGCCAAATAGGCAGAGGCGAGCAGGTATTGCGCCTGCGCAAGCTGTGGCCGTTCCTTTGTCAACGGCAGCAATAAATCCACGGCGGCGGCGGGATTGCCTTTCCTGAGCTTGAGTTCGGCCAGCAGCAGCGCAGCCTGCTCGAAACGAGGCTGGAGATTTATCGCTTCGTTCAACCTGCTTTCGGCGTTCTCCACGGCATTGCGGCGGTTTACGTCGCTGGCGTCCTTTGCGTAGAGCAAATAAGCCAGGGCGAGCTGGTATCGGACTTGAGGATTCTGGTTATAGGTGTTGCTCAGGTACTCGAATTCACGAATCGCCTTGACAGCGTCCCCCTTGGCGAGGCTCAGAATGCCGTCCAGAAACACCGCGTCATAGTTGAGGGGATCCTGTGCCAGAACGTTTTGCACGCGCGCAGCGCAGTCCTCATCGCGGTGCTCCGCACAGGCCATTTTCATCAGGAAAACACGGGGCGGCAGATAGTCGGGATTTTTGTGGTTGGTCTCTTCCAGGATATTTTTTGCCTCTGCGGTAGCTCCAGTTTTAAGCAGGAAATCCGCATACCGTAGCCGCATCGGAGATCGCGCTGGGGCGAGCTCGACGGCGGTTTTGAGAGCTTGGTCCGCTTCCTTGAGATCGTTGCCGCTCCAATAGAAAGTGCCTAAAGCCGCATAGACGTCGCTTGATTTCGGGTCCAACTTGAGAGCGGCTTTGAATTCGCTTTCCGCGCGCGCTCGGTCGTTTTGCCGCAGATCAAGCGCTCCTAGTGCCAAATGATAACGGGCGTGGTCCTGATCTTTTTCTCGGAGGCTCTGAATGAGTTTTCGGGCGTCTTCAATGTCCTCCGGTTTTCGCGAAGCATCGGCCAACAGCATGAGTGCTCGTTCTTGTGCCGGCTGCTTGTCCAGCACCTGCAGGGCAGCGTCGCGGGCTTCCGCATATCCACCGAGCGAAAGAAAGATCAGGCCAAGCTTAAGCTGTATTTCTGAATCGTCCGGTTGCAGCTCTAAAAATTTCTTGAGCAGCGGATAGGCCTGCAGAATTTGTCCTTGATCGAGATAAATCTTGCTCAATTGGCGGAGCGCCGCCGGATCATCCGGGACAAGTCTGAGCACGTCGCGATACTCTTTTTCAGCTTTGTCATATTGCTCGGCGGCAAGATAATCGTTGGCGCGGGAGAGATGCTGCTCCTTGTTTTCTTCCTCCTTTGCGCACCCAAAACTCGCGAATGCTAATAGGGGAAGCACGAAAACCAGACGGCGGAATCTTGGCCAGGTGATTTGCCCGGTCGCGGAAGTCATAGGTGTCGGGGTCATACGAGTGCTGCTCAGGAATCAGGCCGCGGCTTTGAGAGAGTAAGCTCTCAACTGAGGGCCTTTACCGCTTCGCATTCGATTATTCAATGATGATTGTGTCGCGGCCCCGGGCACCGCTTCGGCGCGCATTATTGAGTCGAGGCCATCCTTAAGTCATTCAACGGCTTGCTGAATCTCGGGATCAGCCGGGGCAAAAAGTGCTGCAAAGGGCGCTCTGTGTAGCCTCGAGCACCGCATCGGCCGCGCGTTAATTGTAGTTAAGGTTTCCTTAAGTCGTTCACGAACTTTGCTGAATTTCTGGGCAAAACATGCTGCCTTGAAAGCGCTCCATCCAAAAAATGTTGCTTGACCAATTGGAGCAAGAGGCGTTGCATACCCCGCTCAAGCCAACGCGGAGCCGTTCGGCTCCCAACCCAAAATGAGGGGATCAGCATGAGATCCACATCTTTGTTGTCGGCATTGGTCGGTGCAGTTGCACTCTTTGGATTGGTCCCCACGGTAGGTTACGCGGACATTATTGACGATCCCCTGCATGGATTCTGCACGGGATGCAACGACAATGGTACAGTCACACCAATCCCCACGAACCCGCCGAGTAATTTTACATTCACGGCGTCCAACGGCCCCCAGACGGGGGATCTATTCCTTGACATTTTGGTTCCAAATGTCGGCACTGCCCCTACCAGTTTTACGGTGACGGACACAGGATCTCCCAATGTCACTGCTAGCAGGGTCGATACCGTATTTAATTCGGGCACCCTCCAAGGTTTTCTGGCGGCAAACGGATTCCCAAGTCTCTCAAGTGCGTCCCCCAATAATCCAATTGGTGCGTTTCCTGGGAGCACCACAGGTTTCTTCGTCTTTCAGGCGGACCTAGGGACCCAAACGCTTGGAAATCCCTCGAACAGTCCAGCAGGACCGAACTTGGGCATAGTGCAAACATTGGCGCTCGGATCGTCGATCGTGGGCTTCCTCAACACCAACGTGACTGGCGGCTCACAAAACGGCGTCATCGCGACTGCGCCCAGCGGTCAGCTGTTTGTTCCGGGCCCGGTCGTCGGTGCAGGATTGCCGGGTCTGCTAGCAGCTTGCGGTAGTCTTCTCGTCTTGGCTCGACGCCGCCGGCGTCTGCAAGCCGCCTGACCCGCAGCTTATAAAAAGACCTCTATCTAGCGCGTGCTGGCCCATCGGCCAGCACGCTTTGCTTTAGGCAAGCAAGAGAGTACGGTGACCTGCATAGAGGGGTTTCGATGGTAACCGCGACTGCTAACGAACTGACCGCGCCAAGCCGCGGACTGCTCGCAGCCTTGCGGCATTCCATACCGCGCAACGAGTTCTTTGCGGCCCTCTACATTCTGGGCATCGCCAACGGGCTTGTGGGGCGGATTTATTCGACCTCAAAATTTGACAATTGGGCCGACGCCGTCACGAGCTTGGATATCAACGTCATCGTATTGTTCGCGTGTTTCGCCGGTGTGTCGATCATTCTTTGCGCTGACCGGGGGCGGATACAACCCATGGACCTCGCGGTTGCCGCGGTCTTCTTGATGCTCACGGTTCTCCCGATGTTCTGGTTCAGCTGGCTGGCGGTGACTGGGCTCAGCCTTTACATCCTATTGTTCGCTAATGGCGGTTCCACACTCAGGCGCGGCGCTGTGATCCTGCTCGCGCTGACAGTCCCCATGCTGTGGAGCAAGTTGCTGTTTCGATTCTTCGCTAAGCTAATTTTGGATATTGATGCATTGCTCGTGGCATCGCTGCTGGGAACCGATAGGATCGGCAATATGGTCAGTTTTGCCGATGGCTCAGGACACATGGTCGTATTGCCCGCGTGCTCCTCGCTCACTAACATGTCGCTCGCATTCCTATGCTGGGTTAGCATAACGCAATGGGCCGGGCACCGGTGGTCCGCAGTGGATATGTTGTGGTCCTCTCTCGTGTGCATCTCCGTGATCGCGGTGAACGTCACGCGGATCAGCCTAATGGGATTGAGCCACAGGCATTATGAGCTTATCCATAGTGAATTAGGCGACATGGTTGCAAACTCGATCATGCTCTGCCTGATGATTGGATTCAGCGTCCTTGGTGCGAGGCGTGAGTTATTCTCCCGCGCTTAAGTGGTCCGTTCTTGTTTTACTGATTGCGCTCACACTTGGACTCAAGTGGGTATGGGCGATTGGGCGTCAGGGTGAGCCCAATGAGAAAGATATCCAAGTAAGAGTTGCTGAGTTCCTTGTTGGCCAGCACTTCGCGGTTTCTGTATCCAAGGAAGCAATGGAAGGAGCGCCAACGGTTCGCGCGACCACGCCAGTCTGCCGCATGCTCGTCATCGACTCTCCCGTGCTTGGTTGGGATCGCGACATGGTCCGGCGCGCCGCAACGGCAGCCGACCGTGTCTTCGTCGTTTTCCGAGGCAGGGTTTACGCGGAGCAGCCAACCTGGCTAATTGCATCCGATTTTCTATGGGCCAGGTTGCTGCGCGGGCTGGGAGTGAGAGTCGAGAACACGCCTCTGCTTACGGTCATAGCGACGACGAGCTGCGATGCTGAGCAATTGCCCTGGGACCAACTTCGGTAGTATCGTACGCAATGACGGCGGGTTGCTGAAAGGGTGGGCTCTTGCCCAAAACCTGCTCATGGACGCCCCAGCGGCTGTCGCAATTGGAGCCGGCGAATGCTTAGAAATCATCCTTCGCAGCAATATCAGAATCCAAAAAAATCCTCTCTCTAGAGCTTTGCTTTGACTACCATATTGAGATATAAGGCTCCCGCTCAGCGGATGAGCCTTGGCTCGCCGAGGGGTCATCGGACATTGTTGGGGGCGGGGGGTAGCTACAGTAACCCAGTCGGTAACGCCTCGTGCCTCAGACAGAGAAGCCACAGTTGATGACGACCAGTGGACCTGAGACCCCCGCGTCCCCGACGCTTGGGGAACGTCTTGATTTTGTCTTAGGATTTTTACGTCGGCGGTATTTAATTGTCACAGTTTGCTTGTTGCTGTCCCTGGCACTCGGAGCATTGTACCTATACACAGCTCCACCAACCTACACGGCTTCCGCGACGATGATGATCGAGACGCGGAAGGGCGTATTACAAGACTACCTCGTGGGCAATACACCGCCTGATCCGGCCTGGGTCGAAAGTCAAATCGGAGTTCTGAAATCGGTAAATGTTGCGGCCTATGTGGTCAAACAACTGCGCCTTGCCGAGGATAGCAAATTTATCCATCCCCAGCCTTCGTTAGTTGACAAGCTCCTCGCCCGACTCGGTTGGGGCGACTCCGAGCCCAACTCAGACGCAGAGCGCACCGAGCGAGCGCTCGGCGCAGTGACGAACGGACTGGACATCCGACGTGTCGGCCAAAGCTACATTTTGCAAATTAACTTTCGTTCGCAAACTCCAGAGCAGGCCGTCAAAGTCGCAAATGCCATGGTTGATGCATATATCTTCGATCAGCTGAACGCCAAATACCAGGCCAATCGGCGCGCGGGCGACTGGCTGCAAGAGCGGCTGCAGGCGTTGCGGGAACAGGCGGCAGCGGCCGAACGTTCCGTCATCGAGTTCAAAGCCAAGAACAATATTGTGAAGGCTAGCGGGACGCTCATGAATGAGAAAGAGCTGACCGAGATGACCAGTCAGCTCGCGGCGGCGCGCGCCCACGCCTCTGAAGTGCAGATCCGTCTTGAGCGCATCAAAGCTGTGCGCGAGGCCTATGCGCAAGATAGGCCGGTCTCAGCAGCGGATGAGAGCATATCCGAGGCCATGAGTAACGCAATCATAACGCAGCTGCGAACGAAATATCTGGACTTGGTCAACCGGGAGGCTGATTGGGCGGTACGCTATGGGAAAAACCATGAAGCCGTTGTGAAGCTGCGCAATCAGATCCGAGACCTGCGCGGGTCCATTCGCGATGAATTAGGACGAATTGAAGAAACCACAAAAAGCGAATACGGGATTGCCCAAAAGCGTCAGGACGAACTCGAGAAGGGGTTCACTGCGCTCATATCGCAGTCAACCCAAACGAATCAGGCACAAGTAGCTCTGTTCAGTCTTGAGGCCGCCGCGCAGAGCTACCGCAAGCTCTATGACAGTTTCCTTTCGCGACATACGGAATCGGTTCAACAACAATCATACCCAATTAGTGACGCGCGGGCGATCTCGCCGGCGGGCGTCAGCCAGACTGGTCCGCGAACCCTTCAGGTTTGGCTGGTGGCGATCATCGCAGGAGGCGTGCTCGGGGTCGGACTTGGGGCTTTGCGGGAAATACGGGACCGTGGATTCCGGACCAGGGAGCAAGTGCGATCTGTTCTTGCTACCGAGTGCCTCGCGCTGGTTCCACTGATGGCCGAGGGCCGCAAGCGAATTTCTTCTGGTCGCCGATCTCCGGCTGTGCTGCCATTTGTTGCTGACCGCACAGTGCCGAGAAGCATCTGCTATCCCCCAAAAGCCATGCGGACTATCATTGACTCACCATCATCGCCGTATGCGGAGGCCATTCGCACGATAAAGCTGACCGTCGACCTAAATAACGGTAAAGAAAATCATACCAACGTGATTGGCTTGACATCGTGCTTACCGAACGAGGGCAAATCGAGCCTCGCTGCGGCAATGGCCATGCTCATCGCGCAAGGTGGGGCACGCACTATTTTAGTGGATTGTGACGTTCGGAACCCTTCGCTTTCGCGCGCGCTGGCACCGGATGCGAGCGCCGGACTGCTCGATGTAGTTGCGGGAAGGGTCGCTCTTGAAGACGCGGTCTGGAGCATTCCAACAACCAATATGGCATTTTTGCCAGCGGGTGCTAGCGTGGGTGTACCAAATGCAACTGAGGTCCTTGCCTCGGGCGCGGCGAAATCACTTTTTGATACACTCCAAATCAAATATGATTATGTGATTGTCGATCTTGCACCGCTTGCTGCGGGTGTAGACGTCCGCGCGACGTCCGGCTTCATAGTTTCCTATGTTCTGGTGATTGAGTGGGGCACGACGAAAGTCGATGCTGTGCAGTCCGTGCTGCGCAATGCACCCGGTCTCCAGGAAAATATTGTAGGCGCTGTGCTCAATAAGGTAAATATGGCTGCCATGAGCCGCTATGACAGTTACGGCGCCAATTGTTATTATGGTCGGCCTCGACAGGCGAGTTTAATGAATTGAGCATGTTGCAGTTCGATGTCGGGTCTCGGGCGCTCGGGGGGAACGAGCGGTGGTTTCTTGTTCATACGCAGCCAAAGAGTGAGCGGAGGGCTGACTGGCATCTCGGCGCGCAGGGATTTAGGACATATCTGCCGCAGTTTCGGAAGACGATCCGTCACGCCCGCCAGCTGAGAACGGTAGAGGCTCCTCTTTTTCCACGCTACCTTTTTGTGATCCTCGATCTTGAGCGCGATCGCTGGTTGTCGGTGCGCAGCACAATCGGGGTTTCGCGTCTCTTTACCACCCAAGACGGTCGGCCGGTCCCTGTTCCGGTTGGTATTGTGGAAGCGCTGATCGAGCAGTCCCACGACAGCCTGACGCGATTGGATGCTGGGCTCGTGAAAGGTCAACGCGTTCGGATTCTGTCGGGACCGTTTGCCGATCTCCTGGGGACGCTCGAGCGGCTGGACGAGGCCGGACGGGTGCGGGTTCTACTCGAAATGATGGGAACCGTGGTTCCTGTTCGCCTTCACCGCTCGGCGCTCGCGCCTGCGGCATGAAAACTGCGCCGCGCCCAAGGGCGGGCCGCTCCGCGTGTTGCGAAGTCGGGTGGTGCGTTTCACCCGAAGGGCGGTAGCTTGCCCGAAACGCAAACGCAACCGCATCGAAGGCGTTGCGATCAAATGAGCCGAGAGCCACAGGGAGCTAGATAATCACATGTCGCGGAAATCAATGGCGGGAAGGACCGCGCTGGTCTGCGGGGCCGGTGGGTTCATCGGTCACCACTTGGTAAGGCGGCTCAAGCGGGAGGGCTTTTGGGTTCGAGGTGCTGATCTCAAATTCCCACGTTTCAGCGAGACCGAGGCTGACGATTTCATGGTTGGCGATCTGCGTGATCCGTACTTTGTACGACAGGTGATCGACCGCCGGTTCAACGAAATCTATCAGCTCGCGGCTGACATGGGGGGAGCCGGCTATATCTTCACCGGCGAACACGATGCCGATGTGATGCACAACTCGGCGAGCATCAACCTCAACATCGTCCACGCCGCTTACACTCGCAACAATAGGCGAATATTTTACTCTTCTTCGGCCTGCATGTACCCGGAGCACAACCAGCTCGACCCCGATAATCCGAACTGCGCGGAGCAGGCTGCCTATCCGGCCGCACCAGATAGCGAATACGGCTGGGAGAAGCTGTTCAGCGAGCGCCTCTATCTCGCCTATGGCCGCAATCACGGCATGGAGGTTCGGATTGCCCGCTATCACAATATTTTTGGTCCGGAGGGAAGCTGGAACGATGGCCGCGAGAAGGCTCCGGCGGCCATCTGCCGCAAAGTTGCGATGGCGCCGAGCGGCGGAGAGATCGAGATCTGGGGCGATGGGAAGCAGACCCGATCCTTCCTCTACATCGATGAGTGCCTCGAGGGGACGCTACGGCTGATGCGGTCGGACTTCACGGGGCCTGTTAATGTCGGTTCCGATGAAATGGTGAGCCTTGACCGGCTCGTCGATATTGTTGCTGGGATTGCGGGCAAGACGCTCGAGAAGCGGCACATCGCCGGCCCTACGGGGGTGCGGGGCCGCAACTCTGATAATCGGCTCATTAGCGAGAAGCTGAAGTGGTCGCCATCGACCGTGCTCGTCGACGGCTTGCGCCCGACGTACGAATGGATCAACAGTCAAGTGATGCGCAATTCGCGAAGCGACGGCGAGGCGCTGCGCGTATCAGCGGCCGCATCGAAGCCAACAAGCATTCACGCAATCTCGTGATCACCGGGAAGCGCATCACCGTCGTGCGTGACACGATGCGATGACGAAGCGACTCGTCTATATTTGCGACTGGCTTCCACCGGATTTTGGCGCGGTTGGTCAATATGCCACGCTATTCGCGCGGCAATGGGCGCACGAGGGGTGGGCGGTCACACTCGTCGGATTGACCACCGGCAAAGCCGCCCATCAGTCCGCCGAACCGGTAGGGGAGGGCTCTCTCGAGGTCATCCGCGTCCATCGGCGCACGTACCAGAAGCAAAAGTTCGCGTCACGGCTGGCCTGGACTGTCGCCTCGAACATCCTGTTGCTCGGAGCGGCATTCAGGTCCATGCGACGGGCGGATACGGTTCTCTTTACCGGCAGTCCGCCGCTGATGGTGCATTTCGTCGCACCACTCAATCTCCTGCTGAGGAAAGAGCTCATCTATCGGATTACCGACTTCCATCCAGAATGTCTCATCGCCGAGCGCGGACGCAGCGGTCTTATTGTTTCCCTGCTACTCGGTCTTACCCGGTCCTGGCGACGGCGTGTCGCTGCTTTCGAAGTGCTAGGTGTCGACCAGGCCCGGCGACTTGCGGAGAGCGGAATTGCGCAGGAGCGGATCCGACTCAAGCGCGATCCTTCTCCCATCGTATTCGCGCCGGGGCTTGCCCCTCTGCCGCTGCCGGATGAGTTACGCGGCGGTGCCGGGATCATCCTTTATTCCGGAAATTGGGGCGTTGCCCACGATGAGACCACGTTCATCGAAGCCTATTCGAAATACTTTCGGCAATCGAATCGTGGCCTTCGGTTCTGGTTGAATGCCACGGGCGCGAAGGCAGATCGCGTCGAACGTGAGTTTCGCTCACGGGGCGTGCCCATTTACAGATCGAGCCTGGTGCCATTGGAGGACCTTCCAGGACTTCTCATCGCTGCTGACGTTCACTTGGTCACTCTGCGCGATCCTTTCGTGGGCTATGTGCTACCCTCGAAAATTCACGCTTGCATCGAGTCGGGAAAGCGAATCCTGTTCGTCGGCAGCCAGGAGTCCGATGTTCACCTCCTGGCCAGCCGCGCGCTGGCGTCCAACCGATATTATCGGGTAGACACAGGCGATGTGGACGGATTGGTGAACGCCTTGCACGCCCTGGAACGCGCGGTCGTGAGCGAATGTAAACCAGATGTGGTGCGGGTACACCGGGTCGCAAGCATTGGGCGCATCACGGGTTGCGGCCCCTTTGCTACCGAGCGCGGCCAAGTCCGGTAGTCACATGTCCACGGTCCGAAATGGTCTTGTCGAGGACGCGACAATAAAGGACGAGAACCATGTCTTGCGCGGGGACGTCTTCCGTCGTGAGCGCGAACTCATCATTGAGCCTGGTCGCTCCGAACGGCACTATTGGCGCGACCTGTGGCAATACCGCGAGCTTTTTCGGGTCCTGGCTTGGCGCGATATCTCGGTCCGTTACAAGCAGACGGTGATCGGGGCCGCCTGGGCACTCATCCGCCCATTCTTGACGATGGTGGTGTTCACCGTCATCTTCGGCAAATTGGCAGGGCTTCCGTCGGACGGCGCGACGCCTTACGCGCTGATGGTATTCGCCGGCCTGCTGCCCTGGAGCTTCTTCGCCACCGCGCTGACCGATACGTCGAACAGCCTCATCGGCAACGCCAACCTCATCAGCAAGGTGTACTTTCCGCGGTTGATCGTGCCGATTGCCGCGGTGATGGTCGCCTTCGTGGACTTTCTTATCAGCTTTGCGATCCTCGTGGCTTTGATGGTCTGGTACCAGTTTGTGCCGGGCTGGCAGGTTCTGCTGTTGCCGGTGTTCGCCGGCATTGCGTTCATGGCCAGCCTGGGTGTGGGCGTGTGGATCACCGCGCTCAACGTCAAGTATCGGGATTTTCGCTACATTATCCCGTTCATTGTGCAGTTGGGCCTCTATGTGTCGCCGGTTGGATTCAGTTCCAGCATTGTCCCGGACCAGTGGCGTCTGGTCTATTCCCTCAATCCGATGGTCGGCGTTATTGATGGATTTCGCTGGTGTCTGCTCGGGGGCGACACCCGGCTCTATTGGCCCGGCCTCGTTCTTAGTCTCGCTGTCACCGGGTTTTTTCTGTGGCTGGGCATCCGACAGTTCAGAAAAATGGAAAACCATTTTGCCGATCTGATCTGATCGGCGCGTCCGCCAAGCCAATGTCTGACACCGTCATTGCCGTTGAGAATATCTCAAAGAGCTATCTGGTCGGCCATCAATCCGGCCAGCGCGAAAGGTACACGGCATTGCGCGACGTGATCGTCCGGGAAGCTCGTAACTATGCGCGCAAGACGGTCGATTTCATTCGCGGCCGACAGATTGTACAAGGCGACGAAATCGAGGAATTCTGGGCCTTACAGGACGTGAGCTTTGAGGTCAAACAAGGCGAAGTGCTCGGCATTATTGGAAGGAACGGGGCAGGAAAATCGACTCTCTTAAAAATTCTCAGCCGAATTACCGAGCCGACGCGAGGACGTGCGGTTCTCCGCGGCCGGGTCGCGAGCCTGCTCGAAGTGGGCACCGGCTTTCATCCCGAGCTTACCGGGCGGGAGAACATCTTCCTCAACGGTGCGATCCTTGGCATGGCCCACAAGGAGATCGCGCGCAAGTTCGACGAGATCGTTGCTTTCGCAGAAGTCGAGCAGTTTATCGACACACCGGTCAAGCGCTACAGTTCGGGCATGTACGTGCGGCTCGCTTTCGCGGTGGCTGCCCATCTAGAGCCAGAGATCCTGGTGGTCGACGAGGTGCTCGCGGTCGGCGATGCCGAGTTTCAGAAAAAATGCTTGGGCAAGATGGATGAAGCTTCCCGGCGCGAAGGCCGGACGGTCATCCTTGTCAGCCATAACATGAGTGCCATCAACAGCCTGTGCTCGAAAGGACTTTACCTGCAGCGAGGTCGATTACAGCGAGTTGGTGACGCGAGGTCGGTTGTGGCCGAATATTTAGCTTGTGCGGAAGTTGAGAAGTCAGGCCAGATGATCTTTGTTGGTGAGGCTGATCAGCAACCGTCGAAATCGATTTACTTTACGAGTGTGTCGATCCTGAATCACGAGCGGATGGTGTCCTCCCAAGTGCAGGTAACCAAGCCGTTTCATGTATGCCTGCGTTACGCCGTCGCTCGCAGGGTCTCAGGCGTGGAGTTGGGGGTGCGCATTGAAACATCTGATGGAATTGCGATTTTCAGCAGCACGCACCGCTTGCCTTGCGATAAGGACCATGCCTCTCAAGAACGCCAGCAGGCCACCTGCTATGTAGAAATCCCGGCAATGTTTCTCATGCCCGGTTCGTATTTTATTACAATTTTCGCTCACACGCCGATGATTGAATTCCACGACGTGCATGAACCGGCTCTTCGGTTCGAGATTGTGGATGACGGCACCCCTTTCGGCCATCGCAACTATCGGCATTTAGGCCTTATTATGACAGACTTGCCGTGGAGATTTGATCAATGAACGTTACACTGGGTCGATGCCTTTTAACGTCTCGCTTTTGTCGCTCCCACTGCTCAACAGTCAGAAGAACGTCTGGCTCTTGTGGCGTCGGCCATCACGGTTTAGTCCTTGACTGACTTAGATTCACGCCTGCCAGCTCGACTGTTGGTGCGGCGAACCCTTGGTCATCTCCTTAGGCGCACCCGCCTCGCACCATGGGTCACGAGATTCCGAACGTGCTTTGAAATACCATTGGAACAATTGCCTCAATCGCCGGATTATTTTCGAATCTACCGTCGCTTTGTGGCGGAATCAGAGTTCAAGCGCTTCCCGGGCGGATGGGTGTACAGAGGAGAGAAATATCCTGACTACCTTTTCATGGGAGGAGCGAGTTTCGCCATTTTTCGGACAGCGAAGAATTATCTTCGGGGTCACGGCGTCGACATCGGTGCGGGATACTGGGAGTTTCCGGGCTCGATGCCCGTAGATCCCTGGCGAGGTGAAGGGCTGCACACGAGGATTGAGGACATTCCTGCTGCTTCTTTGGACTACATTTTTTCCTCCCATACACTTGAGCACATCGAAGACTGGAGAGGCACGCTCGTCCAATGGGCGGCATTGCTCAAGAGAGGGGGCAGGCTATTTCTATATCTTCCGCACCCCGAGTGTCTTATTTGGCACCGAGGCGCGCCAGGCATTGATGAGTGGCATAAATGGATCCCGGAGCCAAAAATTGTCGCCGAGGCCGTGGCAGCTTTGAAATTGGCTATTGTTGCGAAGGACGACGGACCAGACGGCATGATGAGCTTCTTCATCTGCGCGGAAAAACTATAAAGAGCATTTTGGAAATCCAATAGTGCGAGCTATTGTGAATTCAGATCGCACGGTGCAGTTGCTGAAAAGAGTCTTGACGAATGTCGTGGCGAATCCTGCAGCCGTGGCGGCGCCCGTCCGAAAATCCCGCGAATTGCTCGGTTGGCGCCCAAGACAGATACCTCTTGGTCAGGCGCGAAATATTCTAGTCATCCGCCCGGACGAAATCGGCGATGTTGTTCTCACCGGTCCTTTTCTGCGCCAGTTACGGACGGTGGCACCGCTTGCCCACATCACGCTTGTGGTAAAAAGGTTGTGTCAAGAACTTGTAGAGCACTGTCCCTATGTCAACGAGGTCTATTCACTCAATTTTAGCTTTGCAAAAGATAGCCACCGACTAGTCGCCTCTGCTTGGCATCTCCGATGGCACCACCTGCCCGTTCACGGATTCGATATTGTGCTATTGCCGCGGCGCGCCGATGATTTTTACCATTCGAAAGATGTTGCTTATGTGCTCGCTGGCAAGGGTAATATTCTGTTCAATAAAGAATTGCGTCCTGGCGGAGGCAATCTTGAGGGGGAACATGAGCTGATTCATAATTTACGGTTCTTGCGACGTTTGGCCGGAGTAGCAGATATTAGCAATACCAGCCTTGAATGCTGGCTTACGGACGAAGACAGGAACTTTGCGCGCGCCGCTTTGAATGCTGCCCATCGATATGTTGCCTTTGCAACCGGAGCGAACGTAGCGGCGCGTCAGTGGCCAATTGAGCGGTTTGCTGCGGTCGCTACCCGGCTGCGGGATCTATACGGAATCGTTCCCGTGATTCTGGGCGCGGCAGGCGAACCAGGATTCTCGACAGGCGTGAACCTCATAGGCCGGACGACGCTGAGGCAGGCGGCGGCGGTCCTCGAGCGTTGCGAGTTGTTTGTTGGGAACGACAGCGGCCCAAAGCACATTGCCGCAGCCGTGGGAGTCCCGGTCGTTGAGATTAGCGCATTTCGTGTTGGGGGCGACGCGTGCCATCTTAATAGTCCGGCGCGCTTCCACGCATGGGGTGTACCATACCGCCTCGCTCAACCATCGTCAGGTGCGGGAACTCTCGCAATCGAAGAAGTAGCAGTGAATGACGTGGTTCGGTTATGTACTGAACTGATGCATCTGTCGTGCGAGCAACGGGTTTTACGCTGGGCGCGGTCATGAAGCATCACGGATGGAAGTTCAAAAATACCAATTGGGCAGGAGACCCCATAGAGGTGATTGCACGTCGGCGCTCGCGCGGCCAAAGCAGCCTTTACCTGCTCGCCACCGTTGCGGGATTTTTTTTGTGGGTGGGCATTCGCGAGTTCACAAAAGTGGAAAGGAGCTTTGCGGGCATCATCTGAGTCCCGCCGCTTCAACAACCAATGTCCAACAATGCCATCACTGTCGAAAACCTCTCGAAGCGCTTTTGGCTTGGACATCGGGAACATCAGCAGGACACGACTTTTCGTGAAATGGTGACGAGAGAAGCCAAGAACTTTGCGCGCAAAGCCATCGACTTTGCTCATGGCCGGGAGATCGTACAGGGTGACGAACTCGAGGAGTTCTGGGCGCTGGAGGACGTGAGCTTCGGGGTTCAGAAAGGAGATGTTCTCGGAATTATTGGCCGGAATGGCGCGGGCAAGAGCACACTTCTTAAAATTCTTAGTAGAATCACGGAGCCGACGCGAGGGCGAGTTACGATTTGCGGGCGTGTCGCCAGCCTCTTGGAAGTCGGTACTGGTTTTCATCCAGAGCTAACCGGGAGGGAAAATATCTATCTGAACGGCGCCCTCCTGGGGATGACTAAGCAGGAGATTCGAAAGAGGTTTGACGAAATTGTCGCTTTCGCCGAGGTGGAGCGGTTTCTTGATACGCCCGTGAAGCGCTACAGCAGCGGGATGTACGTACGGCTGGGATTTGCTGTCGCCGCTCACCTCGAGCCGGAGATTCTTCTCGTTGATGAAGTGCTTTCAGTGGGCGATGCTGCTTTCCAGCGGAAATGCATGGGTAAAATGTCTCACGTTGCTACAGAGGAAGGCAGGACCGTTCTCTTAGTGACCCACAATATGCCTGCAGTGTTGAGCGTCTGTTCAAAGGCACTTTTTTTGAACGCGGGCCGAGTCTGCGTTCTTGGCAATGCATCCGATTCTGTTCGGCGATACATGAAAGAAGTTACTGAGATAAGTAATATTTCCCTCAAGTTAAGAACAGATAGGACAGGGAATGGCTCAGTCAGATTTATACGAGTATATTTTGCAAATAACTGTCTTTCGACTATTAACGAAGTCAGAAGTGGCGATGACATAACGGTTGTAATCGAGCTTGAGAATAATACTGGCGCGGCTCTGACTCGCTTTCATCTATCAGCTCCAATTCGTGACACCTGCGAGAACATTATTTGTTATTTGAGCAGCGCCCTTCAGCGAAATGACTTTGAATATATTCCCTATTCAAAAATTATTAGGATCGGCATACGAATTCCCAAGTTCCAAGTCGTTCCTGGTAGGTATAGCTTGACACTTTATAGCACGGTCCGAGACGATCTGGCGGACTGGATACGGGGAGCGATTACGTTCGAGGTGCAGCCAGGCGACTATTATGGAACAGGAAGATTGCCGGCGGCGGATCAGGGACAATTCTTACCAGACTATACCTTTTACGACATGTCTGGATCGAGCGTGAACTCCGATAATGCACGCGAGCATCCGCACCGCGAACTTCACGAGGATTTCGAGCAATTAGGCTGAAGGCGTTGATGGGAAGTACTTCTCATGGACAAAATTGGCGTGACAGATTGTTTAATGGCTTAGCTCGCAGAGAGCGGAGCGCATGTTCAAGCGTGCAAAGGAATCATGTGTATAGTAATGACGGTGTTAACTCTTTTGGCTTGAGCGGTTCGCATGCCGTTAGTCTCAATCATCATTCCAGCGTATAATCGGCAACATTCTTTGCCGCGCGCAATAGAAAGCATCCTGAATCAGACGCTTCAGGACTTTGAGATCATCGTGGTTGACGACGGCTCTATGG
>Ga0310909_10000361_pt1 | contig 22871 bp, 20 predicted proteins | sample GREbulkMGT000H_FD_203449 | JGI IMG/M metagenome (GOLD analysis project Ga0310909, IMG submission 203449) | Lab enrichment of tropical soil microbial communities from Luquillo Experimental Forest, Puerto Rico - GRE.bulkMG.T000H | ecosystem: Environmental > Terrestrial > Soil > Tropical forest >... | reverse complement strand
ACCCTTTTGCCGCCCAAAGCCCTTGGCCTCGGTCACCGTGATGCCCTGAAGTCCCACTTCCTGAAGCGCTTCCTTCACCTCGTCGAGCTTGAACGGCTTGATGATGGCTTCAATCTTCTTCACTTGAGCGCCTCCCGGGCATTTCCAGACCGCAAAATAGTAACTTCGTCATAAGGCCGTGCGTTGAACGCAAAAATCTTGGTTCGGGCCTGTTCTGACCGTCCGGCTCGCGCCGGACAGGCGTCCTTCGGACGGTCAGTCACGAGGAAACCGAAGCGGCTTCCTCAAAAGCAGGCTCTATGCCAATTCGTAAAATTAGCGGATTCCAACGCGTTATCAGACTGTTAATGGTCATTTCGCCTGCTACCGCGAAGCAAGGTCAGAATAGATAGGCCTACGAAATAGGCAAATAGATGAAAAGATATGCAGCCGGTGACCGGGCGGAATCAATATCCCCCGAAAAATGCCTCAAGTTGAGGCGCGGCCACTGCCGCAGTTCGCTGCAGGCACAGCTACACTACCCTGTTACACCTAAATTGATAGGGTTTGGTTCGGCCTTTGCTTTCAGAGTTCGTGCTAGGTCTCGGGAAGGGCATAGGGACAAGGCATGGAAGTTCTGACCACCGCCGAGATGGAGCGTGCCGACCGGTTCACCATCACCGCCGGCACGCCCGGCTTTGCGTTGATGCTGAGCGCGGGCCAGGCGGTCGCGGAGGCGGCCAACGATCTCGTCGAGCAGGGACCGATCCTGGTTGTCGCCGGGCCGGGTAATAATGGCGGCGACGGCTTTGTTGCCGCGGCGGAACTCGCAGCCCAGGGACGCGAGGTCTCCGTGATCCTGATGTGCGAGCGTGATGCCCTCAAGGGCGATGCGGCGTCCGCCGCGCGGGGCTGGAAATATCCGGTGCTGCCTTTCACGCCGCAAGCGATCGGCAAGCCGGCGCTCATCATTGATGCCTTGTTCGGTGCGGGCCTCAGCCGGCCGGTCGAGGGCGACGCGCTCGAGATGATCGAGGCAATCAACTTGACCGGCGTGCCGGTGCTCGCCGTCGATTTGCCGAGCGGCGTCAATGGCACCTCGGCGGCGATCATGGGCGTGGCGGTGCGCGCGGTGGAAACCGTTACGTTTTTCCGCAAGAAGCCGGCTCATCTGTTGCTGCCGGGCCGCCAGCAATGCGGTCGTGTCCGCGTGGCCGATATCGGTATCGACGCCCGCGTTCTTGATGAGATCCGCCCGCGCACGTTCGAGAACATGCCGCAGTTCTGGCGCAAGTCGTTCCCGGTGCCGCGGAGCGAGGGCCACAAATATGCCCGCGGTCATGCGCTCGTCGTCTCCGGGGACATTGCGGCGACCGGCGCCGCGCGGCTGGCGGCACGAGGCGCCCTGCGCGCAGGCGCAGGCCTCGCCACGGTGGCCTCGCCCAGGGATGCGCTTGCCGTTAACGCGGCGGCGCTTACAGCGGTGATGGTTCGCGCTATCGACACTGTGGTCGAATTTGCCGAAGCGTTCAGCGACCGCCGGTTCAATTCCTGCGTGATCGGACCAGGCGCCGGCATCGGCAAGCGCACGATCGACTTCGTCCATACCGCGCTGTCGGCACAGCGGCATCTGGTGCTGGATGCGGATGCGTTGACAAGCTTTGCCGACGGGCCGGATCGTTTGTTTGAATCCATCAAGACCTCGCAAAATCATGAGGTGGTTCTCACTCCGCACGAAGGGGAGTTTGCGCGGCTGTTCAGCGACCTCAGCAACAAGACCCCCGGCCGCTCCAAGCTCGAGCGGGTGCGCGCGGCGGCCGAACGCTCCGGTGCGGTTGTCGTGCTGAAGGGTCCGGACACCACGGTTGCGGCGCCCGATGGCCGCGCGACCATCGCAGCCAACGCGCCGCCATGGCTTGCTACCGCCGGCGCCGGTGACGTGCTGGCCGGGATCATTGCGGGTCTGTTGGCCCAGGGGGTTGCCGCTTTCGAGGCCGCGAGCATCGCTGTGTGGATGCACGGCGAAGCCGCGCGCGAGGCCGGTCCGGGCCTCATTGCAGAAGATCTGCCGGAAACGCTGCCTGCCGTTTTCCGGCACATCTACGACGAGTTCGGCATCGATTACTGACGCGATCAGATCAGATATTTCGAAACGCCGGTCTCGTTCCACTCGAGCCCGAGACCCGGCCCCCGCGCGGTGAGCGTGCCGTCGACGATCCGGATCGGGCTCGCCAGAATGCTGCCCGCGAAATCCAGCACTTCCAGCCAGTGTGCCGTCGGCGTCACCGCAAGCATGTGGGCGCTTGCCTCGGCAAACAGGTGACTGGACATCGGGATCGATGCAGCCTCGGCTTGTGCGGCAACGCGCAGCCAGCCCGTGACGCCGCCGACCTTCATCAGATCGGGCATGATGAAGTCGCTTGCGCCGGCCGCAATCGCTTCCGCAAAGCCGCGTGGAAACCACCAGTTTTCACCGGCCTGGATCGGGATCGGCGATGACTTTCGCACTTCGGCGTGGCCGCACAAATTCTCCTGCGGTACCGGTTCTTCGACCCAGGTGAGGTCGTAGGGCGCAAGGCGCGCGATGCGGCGCTTGGCTTCCTCAGGATCGAGCGACTGGTTGAAGTCGATCATCAGCGCGATGTCGGGGCCGAGCAGGGCGCGCACTCCCTTGACGACGCGCTCGTCGTTTGCGGCGTCACCGTAGCCGCCCTTGATTTTGATGCCGCGAAAGCCCTGCTCGATGGAGCGGCGCAGATGCTTCTCGTCGGCTGCAGGATCGACCGCGCCGTAGCTGTCATAGGCCAGCATCGGGCGCGGACTGCCGCCCAACAGTTCGACCACCGGCTTGCCGGCGATTTGACCGAGCGCATCCCAGAAGGCCATGTCGAGGCCCGAGACCGCCATGCCGATGAGACCCTGCCAGCCGAGCAGCCGGAATTTTGCATCCATGGCGCCCATCAGGTCGAACGGGACGATTGCTTTGCCGACAAGCTCGCGTCCAATCTCTTCGATGAGCATGACCAGCGGTTTCAGCGTGAGTTTGCTGTAGCCGAAGAGGTAGGCGTGACCGGTCACGCCCTGGTCGGTGGCGACGTCGATTAGCACCAATGGCGCCGCTTCGATGACCCCGAAAGCGTTTCTGACGGGTCGCGAGATCGGAGCGACGAGCGCGCGCGCCTTGACGCTTCGAATGGCGGATGTGGTCTTGGTCATCTGCGTTTCCCCTTACTCGACACTGTACCACCGCAGGAGTCGCGGCGCGGCCCAGTCGGTCGCTGTCGCTTCCAGCAGCCATCGTCCTCCATATTCCGCGGCAAAAGCAATGCGCTGGGTTTGGCCCGGCTCTATAGCCAGCGTATCGAGCCAATATGGCTTCCAGCCGTCATCGAGCCGATCGAGCAAACGGAAGTGATGGCCGTGCAGGTGGAACACGGTGGCAGTCTCGGCGCGGCTGCTCAGAGCGAGTACCACGACGCGGCCTGTCTTGGTTCGAAACGCGGGTGCAGCCGACATGTTGAAGCTTGAGGGCTTCGCCCATTCGGCTCCGCCGAGTGCGAGGTCGACGCGTAACGCGCTGCGAAGATCGAGCTGGGCCGGCAGGCCGTTCGATGGCAGGGCGGAGGCGGGCGGGAGCAGCTCCGGTCGTACCGGCGGGGCGGTCGAAGTGACGAGCCGTGCCACCGGGCGCGCTTCCTTTCCGTCGTGCAGCAGAATGTCCGAGGTCGAGCCGGGCGGGTCGGTCGCGTCGATCAGGACATCGGCTCTGCCGTCCGGCGCCAGCACGAGCGCGCCATTCCGCGCCATGAAGGGTTCCGAAGGTTGGCTGTCCAGCGCCATCACCCGGACGTCATACCGTTCGAATTTGAGTGCAATAACCCTACGTTGGCAGCCGTTGATGAAGCGAAGCCTGAGCCGTTCCCGGAAGCGGACTGCAATTTCAGGGATAAGCTGGCCATTGACGCTGTAGATCGGGACGGTGTCCTGCGGTGGTTGACCGGGGGTAAGCGCCGTGCCGTCACCGCGAATGCGCCAATCCTCGACCAAAAAAACTTCGTCACGATCGGAGATCGCGTCGGTTTCTTGAATGATAATCGGAAGCGGCCGGGATGGCCGCTCGGTGCCGTCGCCGAGCAGCCTCGGATCGCAAAGCAAGCTGCCGGAATGGCGCAGCGGTAGGCTGAAGGTTGTACTTCGTCCGGGCGTCAGCGGGGGTTGCGCCACAAGCGGCTCGGCGGCCGGGACACCGTCCAAACCTCGCCAGTTGAGGACAATCGGGAGCGGAAGATCATTCTGCAGCGTGATTTCAAGTCGGCTGCCTCGTTTGAAGCGAAGAGGCGGGCTTGGCGCCGGCGGCTCCAGTGACCATATCGTTGTATCCCCCTGATTTGGCTGCAGCGCGACGGTCGCGGCCTTGGCGTGTAACTTGAGGGCTTGCCGCTCCTCGCCGGAGGCGGTCCTGGGCAAGGCAGGTATCAACGTGAGCGCGCCCAATCGGGCCAACAGCTCGCGTCGGTTGGTGGGTAGATTGCGCTTTGCCATGAGGCTGATTGCGGACCATTTTTGGCGCATCATGTCCAGCATTGGCCGACGTCGGACGGTGCCTGAAGGGGGCCATTTTTTTGCTGCGGACGGACGGGCTCATGTTATAAGCCGCCGCCCGCGGCATCGCGGCCGAACCTGATGCTAACCGAGCGGGCGTGGCGGAACTGGTAGACGCGCTGGATTTAGGTTCCAGTGACGAAAGTTGTGGGGGTTCGAGTCCCTCCGCCCGCACCAAGCGCCTTCAGGCGTTTGCACCAGGGATCACGAAGAGCCTGTCTCCGCTTTTGGGGATCGGGTTCGCGAGCAACACGGACGCAAGGCTTTTGCCGCGCGCCGATCACATGAGTTAAGCGGTTTCGGCCGACAGGCCGGACGAAAGCGGAAGAAGATTGGACGCCATGCAGGTCACCGAAACCCTCTCGGAAGGGCTCAAACACGAATTTCAGATCAGCGTTCCCGCATCGGACCTCGATGCCAAGGCAGACGCACGCCTGGTCGATCTGAAGGACAAGGTCCGCCTCAACGGCTTTCGTCCGGGCAAGGTGCCCGTCAGCCATCTGAAGAAGGTCTATGGCCGCTCCGTGATGGCCGAGACCATCGACCAGACGATCCGCGACACCAACACGCAAATCTTCACCGAGCGCGGCTTCCGGCTTGCCACTGAGCCCAAGATCACCATGCCAACGGAGGAGAAGGCGGTCGAGGAACTGCTCTCCGGCAAGACCGATCTCACCTACACCGTCTCGATTGAGGTCGTGCCGGCCATCAAGCTTGCCGACTTCAAGACGTTCGCGATCGAGAAGCCGGTCGCCGAGGTGACCGACGCGGAGGTCGACGAGGCGATCCAGCGTATCGCCGACCAGAACCGCTCCTATGGTCCAAAGGGCGAGGGCGCCAAGGCGGAGACCGGCGACCGCGTCACCATCAATTTCAAGGGCACCATCAATGGCGAGCCGTTCGAAGGCGGCACCGGCGAGAACATCCAGGTCGTGATCGGTGTCGGTCAGTTCATTCCCGGCTTCGAGGATCAGTTGATCGGCATCGGTTCAGGCGAGACGCGCACTCTGAAGGTATCGTTTCCGAAGAACTACGCGAGCAACAAGCTCGCCGGTCAGCCCGCGGAGTTCGAGACGACGGCGAGCGCCATCGAGGCGCCGCTGCCGACCGAGATCAACGACGAGTTCGCCAAGTCGCTCGGGCTTGAATCGCTGGAAAAGCTGAAGGAAGCCGCGCGCGGCAGGCTCGCCGCCGAATTCGCCGGCGCGACGCGCGCGCGCCTCAAGCGCGCCCTGCTGGACAAGCTCGATGAGAGCCACAAATTCGAGGCGCCGCCGTCGCTGATCGACGAAGAGTTCAACCTGATGTGGAATTCGATCAGGGCCGAGATGGACAGTAGCGGCAAGACCTTTGCCGACGAGAATACCACTGAAGAGGCTGCCAGAGACGAGTACCGGACGATCGCGGACCGGAGAGTGCGCCTTGGGCTCGTGCTCTCGGAGATCGGTGAGAAAAACAAGATCAGCGTCACCGACGACGAGGTGAGCCGCGCGGTAATCGAGCGCGCGCGCCAGGCGCCGGGACGCGAGAAGGAAGTGTGGGACTACTATCGCAAAAATGCCACGGCGTTGGCCCAGCTTCGTGCTCCGATCTTCGAGGACAAGGTGGTCGACTTCATCCTCGAACTCGCCACCGTGACCGACAAGAAGGTCAGCCGCGAAGAGCTGTTCAGGGATGACGACGCCGAAAAGAGCGCGGCCTGAGCCTGTCAGTGCAGAATTAATGATGAATGGCCAAAGCGGTCTGGCAGCGGTTTCACTTACTAGGCGGCCTGCGCCGAATCGGCTTCAACTGTTCTTTGCAGCGCGCGACCTGCTCTTTTGGCTAGGTCTTGTCGCCGGCAATTCGGTCCATAGATGAGAACTGTTTCTGGAAACGTTGGGGTGACTCATGCGCGATCCCGTTGAAACCTACATGAACCTTGTGCCGATGGTGGTCGAGCAGACCAATCGCGGTGAACGCGCCTATGACATTTTCTCGCGCCTCCTCAAGGAGCGCATCATCTTCGTCACCGGTCCGGTCGAAGACGGTATGTCGACCCTCGTGGTCGCGCAGCTACTGTTTCTGGAAGCGGAAAACCCGAAGAAGGAAATTTCGATGTACATCAACTCGCCCGGTGGCGTGGTGACATCGGGGCTTGCGATCTACGACACCATGCAGTTCATCCGTCCGCCGGTCTCGACGCTGTGCACGGGGCAGGCGGCCTCGATGGGATCGCTATTGCTTGCCGCCGGCGAGAAGGACATGCGCTTCACGCTGCCGAACTCGCGCATCATGGTGCACCAGCCCTCCGGTGGCTTCCAGGGCCAGGCGACCGACATCATGCTGCACGCTCAGGAGATCCTGAATCTCAAAAAGCGGCTCAACGAAATCTATGTCAGGCATACCGGCCAGAGCTACAAGGCGATCGAGGATGCGCTGGAGCGCGACAAGTTCCTGACCGCCGACCAGGCCAAGGACTTCGGGCTTGTCGACAAGGTGATCGACAAACGCCCGGAGGATCCCGCGGCTGCGAAGGCCGCTTAGCCGCCGAGGCTGCAACCGCGCCTCGGGCTGTCCGTCCGGGGGCCGCCGGAGGCGCCAGCACAGGCGGAAAGTTCCGCTTTCGTGCTCATCAGCCGTGGTAATCCCGCAACGCTTGGCCGATTTCAGCAGCTTACCTCGTGTCAACGCCGTAAATCACGGTATTGTCACGGTGTTGAACGCCCCGGTCGGTTAGCGAATTCTTGATAGTCGGGTGTCAGCATGGTTGGCTACGAGTGATCGGTCGGGATCGCGGGGGATTCGAATAAAACCGTGATTCGCGCGGTAAGTATGGCGTAAGGTCTTTTTTGGTACAGAATTTGCTCTATCTGAGTTCCATGGCGGTGTTAACCCAAATGGAGCGATCGGGCGGAGGAAGTCGAACGGCGGACGGAGACAGGAATGAGTAAGGTCGGCGCGAGCGACTCCAAGAATACGTTGTATTGCTCGTTCTGCGGCAAGAGCCAGCACGAAGTCCGCAAGCTGATCGCGGGTCCGACGGTTTTTATCTGCGACGAATGCGTCGAACTCTGCATGGACATCATTCGCGAGGAGAACAAGTCCTCGCTGGTCAAGTCGCGTGACGGAATCCCGACCCCGAAGGAAATCTGCAAGGTCCTCGACGATTACGTGATCGGCCAGAGCCACGCCAAGAAGGTGCTCTCCGTCGCGGTGCACAATCACTACAAGCGGCTCAACCACCAGACCAAGCACAACGACGTTGAGCTTGCGAAGTCGAACATTCTCCTGATCGGTCCGACCGGGTCGGGCAAGACGCTCCTTGCGCAGACGCTGGCGCGGATTCTGGACGTGCCCTTCACCATGGCCGATGCGACGACGCTGACCGAAGCCGGTTACGTCGGCGAGGACGTCGAGAACATCATCCTGAAGCTGTTGCAGGCGGCCGACTACAATGTAGAGCGCGCGCAGCGCGGCATCGTCTATATCGACGAAATCGACAAGATCAGTCGCAAGTCGGACAACCCCTCGATCACCCGCGACGTGTCGGGCGAGGGCGTGCAGCAGGCGCTGCTCAAGATCATGGAAGGCACGGTGGCTTCGGTTCCACCGCAAGGAGGCCGCAAGCATCCGCAGCAGGAATTCCTGCAGGTCGACACGACCAACATCCTGTTCATCTGCGGCGGCGCGTTCTCCGGCCTGGAGAAGATCATCTCGGCGCGCGGACGTTCGACCTCGATCGGCTTTGGCGCCCAGGTGCTCGCCCCCGAAGATCGCCGGACCGGCGAGATCTTCCGTCACGTCGAGCCGGAGGATTTGCTCAAGTACGGCTTGATCCCGGAGTTCGTCGGCCGTCTGCCTGTCGTGGCGACGCTCGAGGATTTGGACGAAGCCTCGCTGAAGAAGATCCTGACCGATCCGAAGAACGCGCTGGTGAAGCAGTATCAGCGGCTGTTCGAGATGGAGAATATCGAGCTGACCTTCGCCGACGAGGCGCTCGGCGCCGTCTCCCGCAAGGCGATCGAGCGCAAGACCGGTGCGCGAGGGTTGCGTTCGATCCTCGAAAGCATCCTGCTCGAGACCATGTTCGATCTCCCGGGCCTCGAGGGTGTCGAGGAAGTCGTCATATCGCGCGAGGTAGTCGAGGGCACGGCGCGTCCGCTCTACATCTATGCCGATCGTTCCGACCGTGCCGTGGAAAGCAGTGCCAGCGCGTAACGGCGTCGCGCTCGCCTTGCGAAAAGTGCTGGTAGCGCGGCGTTTGCCGCGGCCGGATTCGCTTAAAGTCGAATCGCGTGGTTAGCCCCATTTTGCGGGCATTTCCCGGACTTGACACCCCCCCACCCGATAGCCACCTAATGCTTTCGGCGAAAACTTGATCTCTGAGATTCGCCAGTTAGCGATCCGGAAAAAAGGCGGCCTTTCCTGAAGCCCGCGCGATGTCCGGATCACCTCGGCACCTTGTGGCGGTTGCGCAAATTCCGCGGGCTGCGAGCAAGGGGGCACAACAAAAGGAACAGGGCCATGACTACCCCAAAACCCCGGCCATCTATCGTTCACGGCGAAAGCCACTCCTACCCGGTGCTGCCGCTCCGCGACATCGTCGTCTTTCCGCACAACATCGTGCCGCTTTTCGTCGGCCGCGAGAAATCGATCCGCGCGCTGGAAGAGGTCATGAGGAACGATGCCCTCGTCATGCTGGCGACGCAGAAAAATGCGTCCGATGACGATCCGGCCCCGGATGCGATTTACGAAACGGGCACGCTCGCCAGCGTCCTGCAACTTCTGAAATTGCCCGATGGCACGGTGAAAGTGCTGGTCGAGGGTCTCGAGCGTGCGCGCGTGCAGAAATACACCGATCGCGCAGATTATTACGAGGCGACCGCCGTCGCGCTCGCCGATACCGACGCCAAGTCGGTCGAGGCGGAGGCCCTTGCGCGTTCGGTCGTGTCGGACTTCGAAAGCTATGTGAAGCTCAACAAGAAGATTTCCGCCGAAGTTGTCGGCGTGGTCCAGGCGATCACTGATTTCGGCAAGCTCGCCGATACGGTTGCCTCGCACCTTGCCGTCAAGATCGCCGATCGCCAGGGCATCCTGGAAACGCTGTCGGTCACCCAGCGCCTGGAAAAGGTGCTCGGGTTGATGGAGAGCGAGATCTCGGTGTTGCAGGTCGAGAAGCGCATCCGCTCGCGCGTCAAGCGCCAGATGGAGAAGACCCAGCGCGAATATTACCTCAACGAGCAGATGAAGGCGATCCAGAAGGAACTCGGCGACGAAGAGGGTCGGGACGAACTCGCCGATCTCGAGGAGAAGATCACCAAGACCAAGCTGTCCAAGGAAGCGCGCGAGAAGGCGCAGCACGAATTGAAGAAGCTACGCCAGATGTCGCCGATGTCTGCGGAAGCAACCGTCGTACGCAACTATCTCGACTGGCTCCTGTCGATTCCATGGAACAAGAAGTCCAAGGTCAAGAAGGACCTGGAGCAGGCTCAGGCTATTCTGGATGCGGATCACTATGGGCTCGAGAAGGTCAAGGACCGCATCGTCGAGTACCTCGCAGTGCAGTCGCGCGCCAACAAGCTGACCGGGCCGATCCTGTGCCTGGTCGGGCCCCCCGGCGTCGGCAAGACGTCGCTTGGCAAATCGATCGCAAAAGCGACGGGCCGCGAGTTCGTGCGCGTCTCGCTCGGCGGCGTGCGGGATGAAGCGGAAATCCGCGGTCACCGCCGTACCTATATCGGCTCGATGCCCGGTAAGATCATCCAGTCGATGCGGAAGGCAAAGACCTCGAATCCGCTGTTCCTGTTGGACGAGATCGACAAGATGGGCGCCGACTTCCGCGGCGATCCGTCCTCGGCGCTGCTCGAGGTGCTCGATCCCGAGCAGAATGCGAACTTCAACGACCATTATCTCGAGGTCGACTACGATCTCTCCAACGTGATGTTCATCACGACCGCGAACACGCTGAATATTCCGGGCCCGTTGATGGACCGCATGGAGATCATCCGCATCGCAGGCTACACCGAGAACGAGAAGGTCGAGATCGCGCGCAAGCACCTGATCCCGAACGCGCTCACCAAGCACGGTCTGGATTCCAAGGAATGGTCGATCGACGACGACGCGCTGCTGCTGGTGATCCGGCGCTACACGCGTGAGGCCGGCGTTCGCAATCTGGAGCGTGAGCTCTCGACGCTCGCCCGCAAGGCGGTGAAGGAGCTGATGATCTCCAAGAAGAAGTCGGTCAAGGTGACCGAGAAGACGCTGGAGGAGTTCCTCGGCGTGCCGAAGTTCCGCTTCGGCGAGATCGAGAACGACGACCAGGTCGGCATCGTCACCGGCCTTGCCTGGACCGATGTCGGCGGCGAGCTGCTCACGATCGAAGGTGTCATGATGCCCGGCAAGGGCAAGATGACCGTCACGGGTAACTTGCGCGATGTGATGAAGGAATCGATCTCGGCGGCGGCGTCCTACGTCCGTTCGCGCGCGATCACCTATGGGATCGAGCCACCGATGTTCGACAGGCGCGACATCCACGTCCACGTGCCGGAAGGCGCGACGCCGAAGGACGGACCTTCAGCGGGTGTTGCGATGGCGACCGCCATCATCTCGGTCATGACCGGCATTCCGGTCCGGCACGATGTGGCGATGACGGGCGAGATCACGCTGCGCGGCAGGGTGCTGCCGATCGGCGGGTTGAAGGAGAAGCTGCTTGCGGCCGCTCGCGGCGGCATCAAGACGGTCCTGATCCCCGAGGACAACGCCAAGGACCTGACGGAGATTTCCGACGCGATCAAGGGCGGCATGGAGATCCTTCCGGTCGCCCGCCTCGACGACGTTGTCGCGCGCGCGCTGGTGCGCAAGCCGGTGCCGATCGTCTGGGAGGAGGACACCAAGGTCCCGGTCGACCAGGATACCGGCGATGAAGCCGCCGGCGGCCTGACCGCGCACTGAGCGAAATGAAGATACTGAAACGGCGCCTTCGGGCGCCGTTTCGCTGTGGGAGTTGCGGATCCCATGCAAATCGACGGGCAATGCCATTGCGGCTACGTCACCTTTGAAGCCGACATCGATCCGCAGGGCGTCTCGATCTGCCATTGCACGGATTGTCAGACACTGACCGGCTCGCCCTTCCGCGTGACCGTGATCTGCTCTGGCGAGCAGGTCCGGTTGACCGGAGGAATGCCGAAGGTCTACGCCAGGACCGGCGACAACGGCCGCAAGCGCTTTCAGCACTTTTGCCCGCACTGCGGCGCGCCGCTTTTCACCAGCGGCGAAGGCGACCAGACCGACGATTGGGGTATTCGCTGGGGTTCAATTCGCCAGCGCGATCGTCTCAAGCCTGCGCGGCAGATCTGGTGCCGCTCGGCGGTGCCGTGGATCAAGGATATTGAAGAATTGCCCGGTCGCCCAATGGACTAACCTTGCACGTCAGGGCAGGGTGGCGCTAAAGAGCGGGTTCAAGGGCGGTTAGCTCAGCGGTAGAGCATCGGTTTTACACACCGGGTGTCGGGAGTTCGATCCTCTCACCGCCCACCAGCCTTCGCGAGTTTCGGCCAGATTTATTGTTTGAGCATGATCTCCGCGCAAACGCGTTCTACGTTTGTCGCGAGGGAAAACCGGCGCCCCTTTTCCGGACCATGCTCTAAAACGCAACGCCGAAGCGCAGGCCCCGCTTCCAGACTACCCGGCAGCGTTTTTTCGTGGTGCCGAAGAGCACCTCGAGGCGGTTGGGAAGTTCGACGTATTTGTGCAATTGCAGGCACGCGCCGCCAGCCGAGTAGTCGATCAAAATGCATTCGACGACCGGTCTCTTCGGAGCGAGAAACAGCTTGGCAACCCTGGAGATTCGTCCCGCGGGCTTTTGGCGCGCAAAGAGGCGAGGATAAGGCATACGCACGAACTCGGTGTAACCCCAAGGGTCCCATTGTGCAGGCAGTTTGCTGCGAGGGGGTTTATCCGGTTGATCAACTTTGAATTGAAAGGTCAATCTTGCCCTGAGGCTCTGATAAAACGTTAGCCTCGAATCAGTTGCACGGAGGGCGCCGGGACATACAATTTCCTCCGCGATGAGCCAGGCTTCGCGTGAGGCCTTTCCAAGCCCGCCAGGACGGCTTGTGGCTGCCTTGCTTGGCCGCTGCGGTGGGCCTGCGCAGAGTACAATTTCAGGTTTTGACCGCGATGGGCGGGAACTTTTGCGGGGCAGCGGCGTTCGAATGTGGTTTTTTTCGTTTCATGTTGTTGTTAAATGCTGCAATTTTTTGAGACTGACGCAAAAGAATTGTACCGTCCGCCCGCACCCATGCCGCAGGAGGGACGGCTCGGACTTCTTCGGTTGCTCGCCACGCTCAGACGCAACCCGCTCGAATGCTGGAGCGAGGAGTTTTTCGAAGAGCCGATCGCGCGGGTTAAACTGCCATTCACGGAAGCTGTCCTGCTCCATGATCCCGGCGCGATCAAACACGTTCTCGTCGATAACGTCAGCAATTACCGCAAGGATCCGATCCAGCGCCGCATCCTCGCAGCGGGCCTCAAGGACGGCCTGCTCAGCGTGGAAGGGGAGCGCTGGGACATCCAGCGGCGTACGCTTGCGCCGTTGTTCGCGCGTCGGACGGTCACTTCGTTTAGGGACGCCATGCTGGAGGCCGCCGACGTTCTCGCCGCGAGATGGCAAAATGTGCCCGCGGGCGTGATTGACGTTGCAGCAGAGTTGACGCTGTTGACCTTGAATGTTTTGGCACTGACCATTTTCTCCGACGGCATCGGGGGCGATTTTGACGAGTTTCGCTCCGCCATGAACGCCTATTTCGCCTCGATCGGGCGGATCGGCGCGTTCGACCTGCTGGGCGTGCCCGATTTCGTGCCAAGACCTGGGCGCAGGCATTTGCGGCAGACCATGGCCTATTTCGAAAATGTCATCGATCAGATCATTGAAACCAGACGCCGTCGGCTCGATGCATCCTGCGACGCCGATGCTCCCCAGGACCTGTTGACCCTGCTGCTACGTGCGCTCGACCCCTCGACCGGCCGGCCGATGAGCGTCGCCGAGGTGCGTTCGAATATTCTGACCTTTCTTTCGGCCGGTCATGAAACCACGGCAAATACGCTCGCCTGGTCGGTCTTCCTGCTGTCGCAATCACCTCACTGGTGCGCGCGGGTACGGGAGGAGGCGGACCGCGAGCTTGCCGGAGATCGCAACCGCCTGCTCGAGCGCCTGGTCGTTACCAGGTCGGTGGTGGAAGAAGCGCTGCGTCTTTATCCGCCGATCGCCGCGCTCAGCCGAATGCCGGAGGAGGACGACATTGTCGGCGGCCTCTCGATCAAGCGGCACGCGCTGATCGTGATCGCACCTTACGTTCTGCATCGCCATCGCCGCCTGTGGGACCGTCCGGACATTTTCGATCCCGAGCGATTTTTCGGACCGGCCAGGGCAACGATTCCGCGCTTTGCCTATTTGCCGTTTGGTGCCGGTCCGCGCACCTGCATTGGCTCGTCCTTTGCTCTGCAGGAAGCGATCATTGTGCTCGCCACCCTGGTGCATCGCTTCGACATGCAGCTTTTGCCCGAAGCCAAAGTGTGGCCGGCGCAAAAGATCACACTGCGCCCGGCCTATGGCCTGCCGATGCGAGTTGCGCCGCGTTCGCATGCATAGGCAACGATTGCAAAGCGGGGCGATTTCATCGACACTCCGCGCCTTCCCGGGATCGCGCCAGATGAGGTCGCCATGGAAATGCCGGTTGGCCACGATCGTAACGCCGATCAGATCGCTTATTGGAACGGTCCCGGAGGCGAGCATTGGACTGAACGGCAGCCTTTACAGGACATCCTGCTGGCGCCGATCTCGCAAATCTTGATCGACAGCGCGGCGGCCAGTCCGGGCGAACGCATCATTGATGTCGGTTGCGGCTGCGGCTCGACCTCTATTGCGCTGGCGCAAGCCGTCGCTCCGAGCGGTTTCGTGCTCGGCATCGACATTTCGGCGCCGATGTTGGCGCGCGCGCGGCAGCTTGCGCCCAAAACTCTGCCGGTCGATTTTGTGCTCGCGGACGCAACCGTCCATCCCTTCGATCCCGCAAGCTTCGACCTTTTGGTCTCGCGTTTCGGCGTGATGTTTTTCGCCGAGCCCGCCCTTTCGTTTGCGAATTTGCGCCGTGCGCTGAAGCCCACGGGCCGCCTCGCCTTTGTTTGCTGGCGCGAACCGCGCGAGAACCCGATGCTGATGACGCCCCTGCAAGCAGCGTACAAGCATGTTCCGAAATTGCCCCAGCCTGGACCGGAGGATCCCGGTCCATTCTCGTTTGCCTCCGAGGAGCGCGTGAGGCGCATTCTGCGTGAGGCGGGCTTCGTCGATGTTGCGATCGTACCGCGCAATCTCTCGCTCGATATCGCGATCGGTCGGGGCCTCGAGGCAGCGGTTCAGGGTGCGATCGAAATTGGACCGGCCAGCCGCGCGCTACATGATCATCCCGAAGACGTACGTGCAGCCGCCAAAGAGTCGATCCGGGAAGCGCTGAAGCCTTTTGTACGCGGCGAGACCGTGCCCTTGCCGGCTGCGATCTGGATCGTGACCGCGCGCAAACAATGAACTAAAGCGCGATGGCCATTCGAGCTAAGCCATCGCGTTCTAGACGTTTGAGCGCTCTTCCCAGATCATGGCCAGATGAACGATGGTCTGCACCGCTCTTTCCATGTCCTGGACGCTCACCCATTCCAGCCGTGAATGGAAAGCGTGCTCGCCGGCAAAGATATTGGGGCAGGGTAGTCCCATGAACGACAGCCGCGATCCGTCGGTGCCGCCGCGGATCGAACTGCGCACCGGCTTGAGCCCGGCGCGGCGGATCGCCTCGATCGCGTAATCGACGATTTCGGGGTGACGGTCGATCACCTCTTTCATGTTTCGGTACTGTTCCTTGATCTCGATCGCGTAAGTCGAGCGCGGAAAGCCCTTCATCACGTCCTTGACGATGCCTTCCAGCAAGCCCTCTTTCTCCTTGAGGCCGACCTCGGTGAAATCGCGCACGATGAAACCCAGCGTCGCTTTTTCCAGCGCGCCGGTGATGCCGATCGGATGCAGGAAGCCTTGCTTGCCCTCGGTGGTCTCCGGCGAGCAGGTATCTTTCGGCAGGCGATCGACGATCGCAGCCGCGATCTTGATCGCGTGCTCCATCTTGCCCTTGGCAAAGCCCGGGTGAGTGCTGACGCCTTCGATGGTGATGGTGACGCCATCGGCGGAAAAAGTCTCGTCCTCGATCGTGCCTGCGCTTTCGCCGTCGATCGTGTAGGCGAAATCGGCGCCCAATTTCTTCAAATTGACCTTGTCCACGCCGCGGCCGATCTCTTCATCCGGGGTGAACAGGATCTTGATGGTGCCGTGCTTGATTTGCGGATTCTGAACGAGGGCATGCGCGGCATCCATGATTTCCGCTACGCCGGCCTTGTTGTCCGCACCGAGCAGCGTGGTGCCGTCGGTTGTGATGATGTCGTTGCCGATCTGGTCCTTCAGGGCCGGATGCTCGGCGACGCGGATCACCTGGGCGGGGTCGGCGGGAAGGGTGATGTCGCCGCCGCGATAGTTCCTGACGAGTTGCGGCTTGACGTTCCTGCCCGAGCAGTCGGGCGACGTGTCCATATGGGAGCAAAAACAGATCACCGGCACTTTCTTCTGCGTGTTTGCCGGAATGGTCGCGTAGACATAACCGTGCTGGTCGAGATGGGCATCGCCGATTCCCATCGCCTGCAACTCGGCGACGAGCAAGCGACCGAGATCTTTCTGCTTCCCGGTCGAAGGATAAGTGGAAGAGGCGGGATCGGACTGGGTGTCGATGACCACGTAACGCAGGAAGCGTTCGGTCACCGTGTGCGTGAACGCTGGGGTCGTCATCACAGGCAAGAACCGCGGCTAGGATTTTAAACGAGTATAACAAAAAGCGTCATTCCGGGGCCGCGTTTGCGCCGGAATGACGCTTGAGCTCAGAACAAGGCGTCCTTGTCAGACCGCTTCCTTCAGCTCCTTGGCAGCGCGGAAGGCGACCTTCTTCGAAGCCTTGATGTGGATCGCTTCGCCGGTCGCGGGGTTGCGACCCATGCGAGCAGCGCGCTTGCGCACCTGCAGGATGCCGAGACCGACAATACGGATGCGCTCGCCCTTTTTCAGGTGCTTGGTGATCCGCGTGACCATGTCGTTCAAAATGCCTTCGGCCTGCTTCTTGGACAATTCCTGGTCCTCGGCAATCGCCGCCGCAAGGTGCTTGAGCGTGATGGTTGTCGGGGTCGCTTTCTTCGCCATGTTGGCCCTCCTCGTTGTGAACACTGGCTTAGGAACCTAAGACGTACCAGGCCTTAGATGATTCGGTGGTTGGCTGACTATGCCAATTCGCCTTGCAAATAGCCTATTATTTGCATCGACGTTGCAAAAACCCGCACCTGACGGGGGGTTTTCAACATCCTTGACTTGCAAAGGTGGCCCCTTTAAGTCCCACCGTCTCAGCTAGATTTAGGCGCCACGCGGGAGTAGCTCAGTTGGTTAGAGCGCCGGCCTGTCACGCCGGAGGTCGCGGGTTCGAGCCCCGTCTCTCGCGCCATAAATCAAGGGCTTAGTGCCGGCTTCTTGCGAGCCGCAGCCAATAAAAAAGCCGCCCGGGGGCGGCTGTTTTCTTGTTCTGTAGCGACCTTTTAACGGACCGTCGAGGTGTCCGAACTCGTCACCGCCACCGGCTTGCCGGCTTTGAGCACATGGGCGGTCTGGCTGTAATCGACGTCGGACCGCGCTGCGAGCCCGAAAGCCGCCACCGATATGCCAGCCACCAGCGCCAGCACCACGATCTTCAGGTGGGTCGCGCGATCGGCTGAATGGATTGAATGGTTCATAAGTAGCCTCCCGGCGTCTCGATACGCCTCTTCGTTGGTTAGCGATTTACGCCCGCTTTGTTTCCGCTCCGTTTCGTCGGTTCCCCAAAATGGTTTCATACACCGGTGAGCCGTGTTTCGCCGCCCATCTTGCGGAGCAGGCGCCGTTCGGCTGAAACTCCCTCCTTGGGAGAGAACCCTCGGCGCTCGACGCCCCTTGGGAAAGAAATAGCAATGAAATCAAGGAAAATAACGCGAAGGCGCTTGCTTGGAGCAGCCTCGTTTGCTTGCGCTGCCACGATCCTTGGCCGCCCCGCAACCGCCGCCGAGTTTGAGTTCAAGCTTGGGGTCAACACGCCCGATACACACCCGCTGACCGTGCGCCTCACCGAGGCCGCAAGAGAGATCGGCGAACGGACAAAGGGGCGGATGACGGTGACGGTTTTTCCCAACAGCCAGCTTGGCGGTGATCCGGAAATGCTGTCGCAACTTCGCGCCGGCGGCATCGAACTGCTGGCCGCGCCCTCCATGACCTTGTCGACCCTGGTTCCCCTTTCCGGGCTGCCCAGCATCGGCTTTGCGTTCCAGTCCTATGATCAGGTCTGGGCCGCCCTGGATGGCGGCGTCGGCAGCATCGTGCGCGATGCGATCGGCAAAGCCGGGATCGTGCCGATGCAAAGGATCTGGGATAACGGCTTCCGCCAGATCACGTCCTCCGCAAGCCGGCGACTGAACAGCGTCGATGACCTCAGGGGATTCAAGATCCGCGTCCCCGTTACCGCTCTATTGACCTCGCTGTTCTCGGGCCTCGGGGCGCTGCCATCGAGCATCAGCTACAGCGAATTATATTCGGCGCTGCAGACCCACATCGTCGAGGGCCAGGAAAACCCCCTGGCGCAGGTTTCGACGGGAAAGCTCTATGAGGTCCAGAAATATTGCGCGTTAACGAACCACTGCTGGAGCGGCTACTGGATCGTCGCCAACCGCCGTGCACTATCGAGCCTGCCGGCCGACCTGCTTGCGAGCGTCAGCGAGAGCTTTGATGCCGCCGCCATCAGGGAGCGCGCCGATTTGGTGGACTTGGACCGCTCGCTGCAGGGCGAACTCACCGCCAAGGGCATGGTCTTCAGCACGCCCGATCCGGCGCAATTTCGCGCGGCACTGGTGAAGTCGGGCTTCTACGCCCAGTGGCAAAAGACCTACGGTACGGAGGCCTGGGCGCAATTGGAGAAATATGCCGGCAGGCTGACCTGAAGCTTGCTCGTGATCTTTCCGGCAAGCCGGCGCCCGCCCCGTCGAGTGAAACGGGCGGCCGTGCTGCGGGGCGGATCGATCGGCTGGCCGCAGAGGGTCGAGCAAGTGCCACCCGGAGAGGGAGTTCAGTTGATCGGATTGACGGTCGCCACGGCCGACCAGCTTCTGGTTTTCCGCGGGCTCGGACGCGTCAAAATAGCTTGTCTTGCGCCCTCTGTTGCGCTGCGCTAAGCCTCAGAATAATTCCAAAGCGACGAATCCGCGGGCTCCGACGACCGCGGGAAAAGGTAAGCGCCGATGGCCGGCATCCTGCAGAACTATCTTCCCCTTGTGGTGTTTATAGGCGTGGCGGCCGTGATCGGGCTGGTGCTGTTGATCGCGCCCTTCGTGGTGGCGTTCCAGCAACCCGACCCGGAGAAGCTGTCGGCGTATGAGTGCGGATTTAACGCCTTCGACGACGCCCGCATGAAGTTCGACGTCCGCTTCTATCTGGTCGCGATTCTTTTCATCATTTTCGACCTCGAGGTGGCCTTCCTGTTCCCTTGGGCGGTCGCCTACGGAAAGCTCGGCGCAACCGGCTTCTGGTCGATGGTGGTTTTCCTCGCGGTGCTGACCGTCGGCTTTGCGTATGAATGGAAGAAAGGCGCGCTGGAATGGGATTGAACACCAACGCCGCAACGACTGGAACGGGTCCGGTGATCGCCCCGGCGGCGACCGGAATCCTTGATCCTTCGACCGGCAGGCCGGTCGGCGCGAACGATCCGTATTTCCTCGAAGTCAATCACGAACTCTCGGACAAGGGATTCTTTGTCGCGGCCGCGGACGACCTCATCATCTGGGCTCGCACCGGCTCCCTGATGTGGATGACCTTCGGGTTGGCCTGTTGCGCGGTGGAGATGATGCAGGTCTCGATGCCGCGCTACGACGTCGAGCGCTTTGGGTTTGCGCCGCGTGCCTCGCCGCGCCAGTCCGACGTCATGATCGTCGCGGGGACGCTAACCAACAAGATGGCGCCGGCGCTGCGCAAGGTCTACGATCAGATGCCGGAGCCGCGCTATGTGATTTCGATGGGATCGTGCGCGAATGGCGGCGGCTACTACCACTATTCCTACTCGGTGGTGCGCGGTTGCGACCGCATCGTCCCAATCGACATCTACGTGCCCGGTTGCCCGCCGACGGCGGAGGCGCTGCTCTACGGCGTACTGTTGCTGCAGAAGAAGATCCGCCGCACCGGCACCATCGAACGATAACGCGATGAAGATGACCGACATCCCGTTCGGGACCACCGACTGGTCAAGCATTGAGCCCACCATGCACAGGGGCGACAGCGGTGTTGCGACCTGGCGGACCCGGCAGTTCGGCGACATTCGCGTGCGGCTCGTCGAGTATTCGCCGGGCTATGTCGCGGATCATTGGTGTCAGAAGGGGCATATCCTGTTTTGCGTCGATGGCGAACTGGGGACGGAGCTTGCCGACGGTCGTTGGTTCACGCTGAGGCCGGGCATGAGCTACCAGGTCGCCGATGGGGCCGAAGCGCATCGCTCGCGCACCGAAAAGGGCGCGCGCCTGTTTATTGTGGATTGATGCATGGCGACGAGCGAAATACTGGCCAGCCTTGGAGAGAAGATCGTTAGCGCGCTTCCGGGCGCGGCTCTCGGACATGCGGTGGCGTTCGACCAACTCACTGTGACGGTGCAGGCGGAAAAAATCGTCGAGGTCGCAAAATACCTCCGCGACACGCCCGATTGCCGTTTCGTCAATATCACCGACATCACCGCAGTCGACTATCCCGGGCGCGAGAAGCGGTTCGACGTGGTCTATCACTTCCTGTCGCCGACGCTGAACGCGCGCATCCGCGTGCGGGCCGAGGCCGACGAGACGACGCTGGTGCCGTCGATCATCGATGTCTTTCCCGGCGCCGACTGGTTCGAGCGTGAAACCTACGATCTCTACGGCGTCATCTTCACCGGCCATCCCGACATGCGGCGCATCCTGACGGACTACGGTTTCGAGGGCCACCCGTTGCGCAAGGATTTCCCGCTCACCGGTTTTGTCGAGGTGCGTTACGACGACCAGGAGAAGCGGGTGCTTTACGAGCCCGTCCGCCTTAACCAGGAATTCCGCAAGTTCGATTTCCTCTCGCCCTGGGAAGGCGCGGACTATCCGCTACCGGGTGATGAGAAGGCAGGACCAAAGGCCTGATCGCCATGAATGAGCAAAGCCAAAGTCTGCGCAACTTTACGATCAACTTCGGACCGCAGCATCCCGCCGCTCACGGAGTTTTGCGCCTTGTCCTGGAACTGAACGGAGAGGTGGTCGAGCGCGTCGATCCACATATCGGTCTCTTGCATCGCGGTACCGAGAAGCTGATCGAGCAGAAGACCTATCTGCAGGCGATTCCGTATTTCGACCGGCTCGACTATGTCGCCCCGATGAACCAGGAGCACGCGTTTTGTCTTGCGGCCGAAAAGCTGCTCGGCATCGAGGTACCGCGTCGCGGCCAGTTGATCCGCGTTCTCTACTGCGAGATCGGCCGTCTCTTGTCGCATCTTCTCAACATCACCACGCAGGCGATGGACGTCGGTGCGCTCACGCCGCCGCTGTGGGGTTTCGAAGAGCGCGAAAAGCTGATGGTGTTTTACGAGCGCGCGTCGGGCTCGCGCATGCACGCGGCATTCTTTCGTGTCGGCGGCGTGCACCAGGACCTGCCGTCAAAGCTGATCGACGACATCGAGGCGTTCTGCGACCCCTTCCTGAAAGTGGTCGATGACCTCGATCGCCTGCTTACGGGCAACCGTATCTTCAAGCAGCGCAATGTCGACATCGGCGTAGTTACGCTGAAGCAGGCCTGGGAGTGGGGTTTTTCCGGCGTGATGGTGCGCGGCTCCGGCGCGGCGTGGGACCTGCGCAAGGCGCAGCCCTACGAATGCTATGCCGAAATGGACTTCGATGTTCCGATCGGCAAGAACGGCGACTGCTACGACCGGTACTGCATCCGCATGGAAGAGATGCGTCAGTCCGTGCGCATCATGAGGCAGTGCATCCAGAAGCTGCGGGCGCCGGAGGGCCAGGGGCCGGTGGCGATCCAGGACAACAAGATCTTCCCGCCACGACGCAGCGAGATGAAGCGCTCGATGGAAGCGCTGATCCACCACTTCAAACTCTACACCGAAGGCGTCCACGTGCCGGCCGGCGAGGTCTATGCCGCGGTGGAAGCACCCAAGGGCGAGTTCGGCGTCTATCTCGTCGCGGACGGCAGCAACAAGCCCTACAAGTGCAAGATACGCGCGCCCGGTTTTGCCCATCTGCAGGCGATGGACTTCATCTGCAAGGGCCACCTCCTGGCCGACATATCAGCCATTCTCGGCTCGCTCGACATCGTGTTCGGAGAGGTCGATCGGTGATGGCGCAAGCGCCAATCCAGTTTGACCGTGCTTCGGGAGCGCTCGAGGGAGCGAACCTGTGGGAGCGGACGGCTGCACTCGCGTTGGCGACCGGATCGAAGATATCGTCGCACTTCTCGCATCGCGGCTACATCAGTTGCGCCAACCTCCTGCGCAAGATGCTGCCCGAGCGCAACATCGCCATCAAACTTAATGAAGGCGCTGTCTTCGAATTTCCCTACGGTGACGGCTATTGGAGCAAGCTGCTCAACCGGTCCTACAATTACGAGGACGAGCTGGAGCTGCTATTTCGCCATTCCGCAGACGTCGACTACACTCTGATCGACTGCGGCGCCAATTACGGCTACTGGTCGGTCCTGGTCTCGAGCGCGCCGTTCGGTTCGCACAGGGCGATTGCGATCGAGCCCTCCTCGCAAAATTTTCCGAAGCTTGCCAACAACGCCAGGGTCAACGGCGGTCGCTTCGAGTTGATGAAATGCGCGATCGGCGCGGCGCGCGGCAAGGCGTATCTCACCGGCAGCAAGCATGAGGCCTTCAGCATCGCCGGCGGCACCAATAGGGGCGGCGAGGAAGTACCGGTTATCGCGCTCGACAGTCTGATCGACGACGGCAAGGTATCCGCAAGCGGCAAGTATCTGATCAAGCTCGACGTCGAGGGGGTCGAAGTCGAGGCGATCAAGGGCGGTACGCGGCTGCTCCAGACCGATAGCGTGATCCTTTGCGAAGAGCACGGCAACGATCCGCAGCATACCGTGTCGCGCTACATCTTGGAAAAGACGCCGCTGAAGCTGATCGTCTACGATCCTC
>Ga0310909_10000355_pt1 | contig 22997 bp, 16 predicted proteins | sample GREbulkMGT000H_FD_203449 | JGI IMG/M metagenome (GOLD analysis project Ga0310909, IMG submission 203449) | Lab enrichment of tropical soil microbial communities from Luquillo Experimental Forest, Puerto Rico - GRE.bulkMG.T000H | ecosystem: Environmental > Terrestrial > Soil > Tropical forest >... | reverse complement strand
GCGCCGGCCTGCCCGAATTCCGCTGGCCCGACCCCAACGGCACCCGGTTCCCCAACGGCGCGCCGCCGCCCGCACCTCCAGCGCTGGAAGGCACCCCGGATCATCCGGGACCGGCCGTCCCACCGGGCACAGCGTGTTCGTACACCCCGCCGGCTGACGCGCCGCCGCGGCCGTGGAACCCGCTGCCGTGCGCGGGCGTAGCCGCAGGCCCATTCGGCGGCAGTTTCCCGGCACCGATCGACGTTGCAACGTCGCCGCCGAACCCGAACGGCCTGCCACCGACACCGGGAATCCCGATCGCCGGGCGACCGGGCGAGCCGCCTCCCGACGTCCCGGGCACACCGGTGCCGTTGCCGACGCAAGCACCGCCGGGCGCGCGCACCGAGCAACTGGCGCCGGCCGGCCCGCCGCCGCCACCGTCGACGTTCGCGCCGGGGCTACCGCCGGGGCCACCCGCCCCTCCGGGGCCCGGCCAGCAGCTGCCGGCCCCGTTCATCAACCCCGGCGGCACGGGAGGCAGTGGCGCAGCAGGAGGGGGTAGCCAGAATTGAGCAGCATCTTCGACATCCGCAGGTATCCACCCCGGAGAATCATCGGAGCGCTGGTGGTAGTGCTGGCCCTCGTCGCCGCGTTCTTCGGCTGGCAGCTCTACCAGAACCTGACCAACAACACGGTGGTCGCTTACTTCCCCGAGGCGAACGCGCTCTATTCCGGGGACAAGGTCCAGATCATGGGCGTCCGTGTGGGTTCCGTCGACAAGATCGAGCCGGCCGGCGACAAGATGAAGGTGACGTTTCACTACGACAACAAGTACAAGGTGCCCGCGAACGCGTCCGCCGTGATCGTGAACCCCACCCTGGTGGCGTCGCGCAGCATCCAGTTGGAGCCACCCTACAAAGGTGGTCCGGTGATGGCCGATAACGCGGTGATCCCGATCGAGCGCACGCAGGTGCCGACGGAGTGGGACCAACTGCGCGAGAGCGTCGCCAACGTCATCAACAAACTCGGCCCGACGCCCGAGCAGCCCAAGGGGCCCTTCGGCGATGTCATCGAGGCTTTCGCCGACGGGTTGGCCGGCAAGGGCCAGCAGATCAACACCACGCTGAACGCCTTGTCGCGAGCGTTGACCGCGCTGAACGAGGGCCGCGGCGACTTCTTCGCGGTGGTGCACAGCCTGGCAATGTTCGTCAATGCCCTGCACAAAGACGACCAGCAGTTCGTTGCGTTGAACAAGAATTTGGCGCAGTTCACCGATAGTTTGACCGGGTCTGACCGGGACCTGTCCACCGCGATACAGCAGTTCGACGGCCTGCTCTCCACCCTGCGCCCGTTCTTGGACAAGAACCGCGAGGTGCTCGCCCACGACATCGACAACCTCGCCACCGTGACCACCACGCTGGTCCAACCCGAGCCGCTGAACGGTTTGGAGACCGCCCTGCACGTCCTGCCGACGCTGGAGACGAATCTCAGCCAGATTTACCACCCGTCGCACGGCGCGGTCATGTCCATCCCGGCAATCCCGAACTTCGCGAACCCAATGCAGTTCTTCTGCAGCATGATTCAGGCGGGTAGCCGGCTGGGCTATCAAGAATCCGCCGAACTGTGTGCGCAATATCTGGCGCCAATTCTCGATGCGATCAAGTTCAACTACTTGCCGTTCGGCCTGAACCTGTTCAGCACCGCCGAGACACTTCCCAAGGAAGTCGCCTACTCCGAGCCCCGGCTGCAGCCGCCGAACGGGTACAAGGACACCACGGTGCCCGGGATCTGGGTGCCCGACACCCCGTTGTCGCACCGCAACACCCAGCCCGGCTGGGTTGCCGCGCCGGGTATGCAGGGCACGCAGGTGGGCCCGATCACGGCGGGCCTGCTGACCCCCGAATCCTTGGCCGAACTGATGGGTGGCCCGGACAGCGCACCCCCGCCGCCCGGACTGCAGACACCGCCGGGACCGCCGAATGCGTACGACGAGTACCCGGTGTTGCCGCCCATCGGCGTGCAGGCCCCGCATTTGCCGATCCCGCCGCCGCCGCCGGGACCGGGTGTGGTCCCGGGGCCGGTCGCACCGACGCCACCCGCGGAGGCGGCCGCGTCGACAGGGGCCGGCTCGTGATGTGCGCGTTGGGTTCTCGGGTCCGACACCGGGCCTGGCAGGGGCTGGCTCTACTGGGGGCGGCCGTGGCGCTGACGTCGTGCTCGAGCTGGCGCGGAATCGCGAATGTGGCGATGCCCGGTGGCCCGGGCAGCGGGCCCGGCTCCTACACCGTCTACGTGCAGATGCCCGACACCCTGGCACTGAACACCAACAGCCGGGTGCGGGTGGCCGACGTCTTTGTCGGCACGGTGCGCGCGATCGAACTGAAGAACTGGGTCGCCACGCTGACGCTACGTCTGGACAAGGGCGTCGGGTTACCCAAGAACGCCACCGCCAAGATTGGGCTGACAAGCCTCCTGGGTTCTCAGCATATTGAGCTGGCCCCCCCACCTAACCCTTCCCCGGAGCTGCTGAAGGACGGCGACACCATCCCGCTGAAGAATTCGTCCGCCTACCCCACCACCGAGCAGACGCTGGCCAGTCTCGCCATCATCTTGCGCGGAGGCGGCATCCCGAACCTCGAAGTGCTGCAGAACGAGGTCTACAACATCGTGAACGGGCGGGCCGACCCGATCCGCGCCTTCCTCGGCAAGCTGGACACCTTCACCGCCCGGCTCGACGAGCAGCGCGAAGACATCACCCGGGCCATCGATTCCACCAACCGGCTGCTGGCATACGTGGGTACCCGCTCGGACGTTCTGGATCGGGTCCTCACCGAATTCCCGCCGCTGATCAAGCATTTCGCCGACAAACAGCACCTTTTCATCAATGCGGTTGACGCGACAGGACGGCTCAGCCAGGTGGCCGACCAATACCTGTCCGCCTCGCGGAACGACCTCCACCAGGACCTGGTGTCGCTGCAGTGCCCGTTGAGGGAACTCGGCCGCGGCTCACCGTATCTGATCCGCGCGCTCAAGCTGATCCTCGTTCGGCCGTTCGACATCGACGCCGTGCCGAAGTCGTTCCGCGGCGACTACTTCAACCTGTCGCTGACGCTCGACCTGACCATGAGCGCTGTCGACAACGCGGTCCTCACCGGAACCGGGTTCTCCGGAGCGCTGCGCGCGCTCGAGCAATCGTGGGGCCGCGACCCCGAAACGATGATCCCCGACGTGCGGTACACGCCGAACCCGAACGACGCCCCGGGCGGACCGCTGGTCGAAAGGGCGGATAGGCAATGCTGACCCGCTTCATCTGGCGCCAACTGATCATCTTCGGCATTCTGACCGTGGCCACAGCGCTTGTGTTGGGCGGGTACTACTTGCGGATTCCCAGTGCGGCCGGGATCGGCCAGTACACGCTGCAGGCCGATCTGCCTTCGTCGGGCGGCCTGTACAAGACGGCCAACGTGACCTATCGCGGTGAAACCATCGGCACGGTCACGGCCGTCGAGCCGACCGAGACGGGCGCGCACGTGACCATGAGTATCTCCAACCGCTACCAAGTCCCGATTGACGCGTCGGCGCACGTGCATTCGGTGTCGGCGGTCGGTGAGCAGTATCTCGACCTGGTGTCGGTGGGCAGCCCGGGCAAATACTTCTCGCCGGGCCAGACCATTACCAAGGCCACCGTGCCCCCTGAGATCGGGCCCGCGCTGGACGCCGCCAACCGCGGGCTGGCCGCGCTGCCCAAGGACAAGATCGCCTCGCTGCTCGACGAAACAGCCCAAGCCGTAGGCGGATTGGGCCCCGCGCTGCAGCGACTGGTCGATGCGACGCAGGCGATCGCCGGCGACTTCAAAACCAACATTCAAGATGTCAACGACATCATCCAAAACTCCGGGCCGATCATCGACAGCCAGGTCGATTCGGGTGACTCGATCGCGCGCTGGTCGCACAACCTGGACATCCTCGCCGCGCAAAGCGCGGAAAACGACCAGCACGTGCGAAGCATCTTGACCCAAGCCGCGCCGACCGCGGACCAGGTCAACGCGGTGTTCAGCGACGTCCGTGAGTCGCTTCCGCAGACACTGGCGAATCTCGAGATCGTGCTGGACATGCTCAAGCGCTACCACAAGGGCGTCGAGCAAATACTGGTGGCCTATCCGCAGGGCGGCTCGGAAGGCCAGACGGTAACCGCGGCATTCCCCGGCTACGCCGCGCTCGACACCGCGCTGACGATCAACCAGCCCCCGCCGTGTCTGACCGGCTTTCTCCCGGCACCTCAGTGGCGGTCTCCGGCGGATACCAGCCTGGCGCCGATGCCGTCCGGAACATACTGCAAGATTCCGATGGAGACGCCGGCCAACGCCGTGCGCGGGGCGCGCAACCTTCCGTGTGTCGATGTCCCCGGTAAACGCGCCGCGACGCCAAAGGAGTGCCGCGACACCAAGCCGTACGTTCCGGCGGGCACCAACCCCTGGTACGGCGACCCGAACCAGATCCTCACCTGTCCTGCGCCCGCGGCACGCTGCGATCAGTCGGTGCGGCCGGGCACGGTGATCCCGGCGCCGTCGGTCGACAACGGCATGAACCCGGCGCCCTCGGATCGGATTCCTGGGACGCCGCCGCCGGTCAGTGACCCGTTGTCGCGGCCCGGAACCGGCACGGTGCAGTGCAACGGCCAGCAGCCCAACCCGTGTGTCTACACGCCAGGCGGGCCTCCCTTGGCCGTCTACGCTCCTCAGAGCGGTGAGCTGGTGGGGCCCGACGGAATCAAGTACTCCGTCCAAAACTCGACCAAAACAGGAGACGACGGGTGGAAGGAGATGCTGGCGGGGGTCGTGGCGCGTTGAGTCCTGCTGAGGTACAGCGCTTTTCGTTTCAATCTGGCCCTGTCGGCGGTGAGACCCCCGCCCGTCCCGCCCAGCGCCGGTCGTTTCGCGTGAAGCTCGTCGTCCGGCTTCCCCGACCCGTCATCCAGTTTGGCAGGATCGTTGACACTGACCGCACGTACAGTCATATACTTGGCGGGATCGGATCCGGAAATCGGGAACGCTCTGAGTGCCGTGAATCGGAGCGCACCGCGACTCTGCGCAAACAGCTGGTTCAACTCCCCCACGGCCAGCCGGTGAACACAGAGATCGGAGCGATATGCGGGAAGTGATTGGCCTAGGCCAACTCCGGAGTGACGCATGTGCGTATCTCGAGCGAGTTGCCGCCGGGGAGACGATCGATGTCGTCCGTCGCGGCAAGCTGGTGGCACGGATCGTGTCGGTCGGTGACTGGAGGGTGGCTCCGATCCCGGCGCGATCCCTCGGAGTTGTGGCAGCGGACGCTGGGGGGTGGGTCGGGCTTGACGAACTGCGAAGGCGCGCCGGACGGTGCTTCGACCGGGTTGCGGCTGGGGAGACGGTTTATGTCGTCCGTGGCGGCGGGTTACTGGCGCGAATCGTGTCAGCCGGCGACTCGGGGGCGACCACGAGCCCGGCGGACGCAGGTGGGCCGATCGAGCTCGACCAACTCCGAAAGCGTGCGGGGCGCTATTTCGACAGGGTCGCGGCAGGGCAGACGATTGAGGTCATCCGTGGCGGCAAGCTGGTTGCTCGCATCGTTTCAGCCGCTGGGAACGGCCCCCGCAGGACAGCCTAATCGGTGGCGCTAAGGCCTGTGAAAATCGAATTGCCGCAACCGATTTCGCGGCAGCCACACATGTAGCGGCTTCATTGCCGATCGACTCAACCGTTGTCGCAGGTGCCGGTGATCGTTGCACGCGCGCCGGCAGCCTAATGGTCTTTGATTGACTGCCCAAGCTACGACGGGCTGGCCGCGAGTACGTCCCGCTAGGAAGGTTTGCCGCGGTGGCGGTGTTACACGCCGTAGCCGTGCAGTCGGGAAGGACGTTTGAGTTGACCGCAATGGGATTTCACGAGGGAGAGATCGCAACACAGCGCCGAGCCGGTGTCGAAGCCGACGCCAAGCGCCTGGAAGGCGCGCTCGACTCCGCCCACCTTTCCGCCGGCGCTTCAAAGTTTCTCGCGACACAACGGTTCGCCGCGCTGAGCGGACGCGACCGCGACGGTGCCCTGTGGATTTCGCCGTTGGTCGCACCACCGGGTTTCCTGCATGGGCGAGGAGACGTTTTGCGGGTATCGGCCCTGCCCCGTGGGGGTGATCCCCTTCACGAGATGCCGGTTGGTCAACAGGTCGGACTGATCGCCATCGATTTCGCCACACGCCGCAGAGTTCGGATCAACGGCACGCTCATTGACGCCGGCGACGCGGGTCTGACCGTGCGCGTTGAGCAGTCATATGGGAATTGCCCTAAGTACATTCACCGCCACGACATCGATACCTCTGCGTTCGCCGCCACGCCATCGATACGTGTAAGGCGCGCAACATTTTTGGACCCGGCGGATCGGGCAATGATCACAGCTTCTGACACGTTCTTCCTGGGCACAACCCATCCCACACAGGGCAGCGACGCGTCCCACCGGGGAGGTCCCCCCGGGTTTGTCCGAGTAGACTCCCCCAGCCGACTGTGGTGGCCGGATTACCCAGGCAACAACATGTTCAACAGCTTCGGCAACCTGGCCGTCGACGGCGCGGCTGCCTTGCTGTTCCTCGATTTCGTTACCGGTGCCACCCTGCACGTGTCCGGCACCGCGCAGGTGCGGTGGACCGAGGCGGGCGCGGCCGGTGACGACGGCGTAGGCCGCCGTGTCGCATTCTCGGTTACCGGTGTCGTCGCACTAGACGACCTGCGCTCGGCCAGCCCGAAGGGGTAAGCACGCTTGGTCCTGCCGGCCCTGGCTCTGTGGCCAAGCGCACAGTTACATGCCCGTCGGATTGGGGTAGCCTCACCTAACTAAGTCCTATGGAAAGGCTTACTGTGACGGGTACGTTACCGATCGATCCGCACGCCGATCGTTCCCGACGCGCATGGCTGCCGTGCCCGAACTGTGACTGGGGCCAAAACGCCTGCGTCGAGTGCCGCAGCGAGCGCAATTGCAGAGCGCATTGGCAGTATCTGCTGAGCAGTCAAGCGACGCGGGTCCACCTGCAATGCCCGGGCTGCACGACCCTGTGGTCGACAGACACTCGAAATCGGTAGAACCCGCGACACTGCAACCACGCAGACGACAAGCCGTGGCGGGTGTGCGTGGCTTCAGTCTCGACGAACCACCGCAGCCAGTCGTTGGCTCCCCGGCCTGCTAGAACCCGCGACACTGCAACCACGCAGACGACACGCCGCGGCGGGTGTGCGTGGCTTATGTTTCGGCGAACGCGTCGTCTGGCAGCGGGCGTTGGCAGACTTCGCGCGCCTCCTCGGCGCTGAGCCCGAACAGGCGCAGGACGTTCTCGGTGACGGTGTCGGCGGCCCGCGCGTCGTCGCGATCCGGGTCGTCGCGCAACAATTTCCCCAGCCCGAGAAGCGCACCGCCGGCCATGGCGAGGGCAAGTTCCGGGTCGTCGACCTTGAATCTCCCGGCATCCGCGCCGGCCTTGATGTCGCGCAGGGCGCGGGGCGCCAGGCCGCGATCGGACGATAGCAGTGCCGGGCCGTTAACCAGCAGGATCTCGCTCTCCTGTGGTCGCTGACGGAACAGCCGGCCCGTCAGCCGGAAGCTGGCGGCGAACGTTTCCGCGGGGTCGCCGATCGAGGCGGTGAGCCGGTCCAACATCGCTCCGTGCGCATCGAGCACGTCGGCGACGGCCGCCTCGAACAACTGCTCCTTGCTGTCGAAGTGGTTATAGAAGGAACCCATTCCCACGTCAGCGGCCCGGGTGATCTCCAAGACCGGCACGTTGACCTTTCCCTCGGCGATCAGCCTCTGCGCAGCCTTGACCAGCGCCGCTCTGGTGCGCTGTTTGCGCCGCTCCAGGCGGCTGGGTTCTGAACCGTTAGGCGTCGCGCTCATCACTAGCAGTATGCATCACTGCTGAGGATTTCGTCAGAAACTCTTGACTGAGCGTCCCCTTGTATGTGACGATTTCGTCAGTTCACTTGGAGAGGCTCATAGATTTGACGAACAACACCCACCGCGACCTGCACAGCGAGCACGGGGCGCTGCGCGGCGAACACCCCGGCCGGTCCCGCAACCCGGTGATCAAAGTCGCCGACCTCGCGTGGCTGGAGTTCGAGAAGCCGGACCTGACGCGTGCGGAGGCCTTCGCGCGCGCCTTCGGCTTCCAGACGGCACACCACGGCGCTGACGAGCTGCACTTGCGTGGCACGCAGGCGGGAGGACCCTGTGTGATCCTGCGCCGCGGGCCGCGCACGCGATTCGCCGGCGTGGCGTTTCGGGCATGCGACGAGGTCGACGTGCTGCGCCTGGCCGACAAATTCGGTGCTCCCACGCGGTCGCTGCCGGAGAACATCGGCGGCCTGACGGTCGACCTGATCGACCCCAGCGGCATGCCGGTGCGCGTCGTCGCCGGCATGCACGAGCTGCCCGAGCTACCCGGCCAGCAGCCCCACGTTTTCAATTTCGGGCACGACGTGCGGCGCACCAATACCGCCCAGCGTCCCCCGCGTGTGCCCACGCGAGTGCAGCGCCTTGGCCACCTGGTGGTGCAGTCCACGAAGTACCTCGCGGCGTTGAACTGGTATCTGGACAACCTGGGGATGATCGTCAGCGACTTCATGTTCTTCCCCGGTCAACGCGAACGCGGGCCGACCATGAGCTTCATCCGCTGCGATCGGGGATCGACGCCGGCCGACCATCACACCCTGGCGCTCGCGCTGGGTCCAGCCAACCGTTACGTCCACTCGGCTTATCAGGTCAGCGACCTCGACGCCCTGGCCGCCGGCGGCGAATACCTCAGGGAGCGGGGATATTTCCGTTCCTGGGGAATCGGCAGGCACATCCAGGGCAGTCAGATCTTCGACTACTGGCGCGATCCCGATGGCTTCCTTGTCGAGCACTTCGCCGACGGTGACCTGTTTGACGACACCCTGGAACCCGGCTGGGCGCCCTTCACCGCGTCCGGGCTAGCCCAATGGGGGCCACCGGCGACCAAAGACTTCCTCGGAACCGACCTGAAATCCACTCGCCACGAATTGGTTTCGATGATGACCGCGCTGCGCGCAAGCAATGAGTTCGATATCAGCCGCCTTGTCGGCCTACTGAAAGTGGCCACCTCATGACCGTTTCCGTGCTGCACACCGCCGACGCCTGGTGGCTCAAGACTGCCGACGGCGCCGTCAAGATCGACATCGCCGCCACCACCACCGCCGGGCTGCTGGCCGACCGAGCCGCGTTCGAAGCCGCCATCGCGGCCGCCTCCGCCAGCGCTGACACCGTCGCCGTGGACAGCCTGAAGCTGATCTCGCCCGTGACCCGGCCGTGCCGAGTGGTCGCCCAAATGACCAACTTCGAGTCGCATGTCAAGGACGCGGGCATGGACCCGGCATCGGTTCCGCTGACCTTCTTCCGCAAGGCCTCGGCGTCCATCAACGGCCCGTTCGACGACATCGTCAAGCCACCGCACGTCAAGCTGCTCGATTACGAGGTGGAGATCGGGCTGGTGATCGGGCGCGCAATCCCCGTCGGGACAACCATTTCCGACGCGAATCTGGCCGAGTTCATCGCCGGCCTGGTCGTCACCAACGATGTCTCCGCGCGTGATATCCAACTTCCCCAGACGCAGTTCTACGAGGCAAAGTCCTATCCGACGTTCACCCCGGTCGGACCGGAGCTGGTCCTGCTGACGGCCGACGAGCTCAAGCGGTTCGGCGATCTGCGGCTGCGCTTGAGCGTCAGCGGCCAGGAGCGGCAAAACGCGCTCGTCGACGGGGACATGCTGTATCGGCCACTGGAGGCGCTGCAGTCACTCAGCCAGTTCCAGGAACTCGCCGCCGGTGATCTGGTGCTCACCGGAACCCCGATCGGCACCGCGCTGAGCGCCCCGCCAAAGCCGGCGCAGCTCATTGCAAACCTGTTGCCGCCGGCCATGAAGTGGAAGATGTTCTTCACCAGCCAGGCCCGGAACCGCAAATACCTCCAGCACGGCGACGTCGTGGAGGCGTCGGTGGCCACCGACGACGGGGCCATTGATCTCGGAACGCAGCGCGCGACAGTCCGATTCGCGTGACTGAGAACGCCATTCAGCGCGTTCCCGTCGTCATCGTCGGCGCCGGACCGACGGGAATCACCGCCGCCACGCTGTTGGCGCAATACGGGCTGGATTGCCTGGTCCTCGACCGCTGGCCCGGTGTTTACCCGCAGCCACGCGCCGTGCACCTGGACGACGAGATCTACCGCGTCATCGCCCGCCTTGGCATTGCCGATGAGTTCGCGGCGATTTCGCGGCCCGCGCTGGGTTTGCGGCTGCTCGACAACGGATCTCGGCGATCGCGGGTGCTCGCCGAGTTCAGCCGGGACCCGTCTCGAAGTCCGAACGGCTTTCCGCAGGCCAACATGTTCGACCAACCGGAGTTGGAGGCGCTGCTGCGCGCGAATCTGAAGCGGTATCCAAACGCCCGGTTACGCGGCGACGCCGAGGTCACCGAGCTGACCGACAGCGGAAAATACGTACGCGTCACGTTCACAGATCGCTCCGATGGCCGCGTTCACCGGATCGACGCCGACTACCTGTTGGGCTGCGACGGCGCCAACAGCATCGTGCGTGCCCAGATGGGCTCGGCCATGCGGGATTTGAACTTCCAGCAGCGCTGGCTGGTCGTCGATGTCGCCAGCGATGCCGACCTCCATCAGTGGGACGGCGTGCACCAAGTCTGCGACCGGGTGCGCGCGGGAACATACATGCGCATCGGACCCGCCCGCTACCGGTGGGAGTTCCAGCTGCTGGACGGCGAAACCGCCGACGACTTCGGCAGCCTGGACGCACTGCGACCGCTGATCGCGCCCTGGACCGCCGATGTCGCCGACACCGAACTGACGCTGCTGCGGGTCGCCGAATACACCTTCCGCGCCCAAGTTGCGGATCGGTGGCGCCGCGGGAACGTCTTCATCCTCGGCGACGCGGCGCACCTCACTCCCCCGTTCGTCGGCCAGGGTATGGGAGCCGGGTTACGGGATGCGGCCAATCTCGCCTGGAAGATTGCTGGAGTCCACGACGGCACGCTGGCTGCTGTCGTTCTGGACACCTACGAGCAGGAACGTAAGCCGCACGCCCGGCACATGATTCGGTTGGCGTTGGGTGTCGGCTGGGCGATGACCGGCGGCGGCCGCGCGGGCAACGTGGCGCGGCGCGCGGTGCTCCCCCGCCTTCGGATGATCCCCGGTCTGCGCGACAAGGTTGTCGACTCCGCCACGCCGGCCCTGCGTGCTTCTGCACTGGTCCGCAAATCCCGCCGACCGCGCCGGCTCGCCGGCTCGCTGTGCCCGAATCCATTGCTGCCCAGTGGCCAACGGCTCGATGATGTGGTCGGCACCGGATTCGCGTTCATCACGACCAGTCGTCCCGGCGCCGCCGACGAAGCGTCGCTGCGGCGTCGCGGAGTCGTCGTACTGGATCCCCGACCGGACAGTGCACTGGGGAGATGGCTGCACCGGGGACGCGCCAATGCCGCGTTGGTGCGACCGGACGGGACCGTCATGCGCGCCGGACGCGACGTTGCGGCGTTGTGCGCGTGGACGGCCGACGTCCTTAAGCCCGGTTACGGGCTCAGCTAGGACGACGACGCCGGCTTCGCGACGATCACGGGTACCCGTACCGAGTGCACGAGCGTGTTGCTGACTGAGCCCAGCAGCATGCCCGTGAGACCTCCTCGGCCGTGACTCCCCACAACGACAAGCTGCGCGGATTCCGCCTGCTCGATGAGGTTTCGCGCCGGCCGGTCGCGCACGACCACTCTGTGCACCGTCACGTCCGGATAGCGCTGTCGCCAGCCTGCCAGGCTCTCGGCGAGACTGCGCTGCGCCTCCTCCTCCACCGTCGCCCAATCCAATGCCGGAACTTCGGTCGTGACGTCACTCCACGCGTGCAGGGCGATCAGATCGACGCCGCGACGAGACGCTTCGTCGAACGCGATCGCCGTCGCGTGTTCAGAAACCGCCGAGCCGTCGATTCCCACCAGGACCGGATCCTGTGGGTCCGGCAGTTCTTCGTCACGAATGACCGCCACCGGACAACCGGCGTGGCGCACCACGGTCGAACTGACCGAACCAAGCACGCCGCGAGCCAGCAATCCTCGTCCGGCGGTGCCCACAACGATCATTTCCGCCTGATCGGACATTTTGATCAGGGCCGGCGCCGGGCTGGAGTACACCAACTCCCTGCCGATGGTGACCTTTCGGTCCGCCGGCATCGCATCTTCGGCGATTTTCATCGCGTGCATGATGGCCTTCTTGCCCTCGTCTTCTAGTCGCACCGCCAGAGATTCGGGGTACGGAACGGGCGGCCAGGTCGTGGTGGGGGTGGCCACCGCGTTGATGACGGTCAGCGGAATGTTTCTCAGGGCCGCGTCGCGGGCCGCCCAAAAGGCGGCGGCATTCGATGCTGGCGAGCCGTCGACCGCGACAACGATGCCGAGTTGCTTGACGGGTGCTGACATTGGTTCTCCTTTCATCACGAGTGACGTTAGACGCCGCGACGGGCATCGGTAGTGAGGCTTTAGTCCCTAACCGTCGAGATAGAGGACCTTCGCTGGAACCGTTTGGGCGCGTTTGAGACTCGTCTGGCGGGTTACCAATTGGAGAACGAAGGATGAATCCCCTGAATCGGCGATCGACCGAAAGGCAAAGTGGCTCCCCTGGACCGAAACGTTCTTCAGCTGAACAGACTTTGCCCGATGTAGTGGCCCTCGGCTGGCGCGGGCGGCACAGCGAAGATAGCTGATCCGGTGTGGCGGATGTATTCGTTGAGCAGGTCGTGGGCGCCGAGTCGATTCTGCAGGCGAACAAAATTCTGCGGATCGTTTTGGTATGAGATGAAGAGCAGGCCGGCGTTGAGTTGGCCGTTGGCGTCGAGACCATCGGTGTAGTTGTAGGGGCGTCGACGGATCATGATGCCGTCATTGTTTTCCCTGGCAGCCAGGCCGACGTGGGATAACGGATCGATCAGCGGATTGCCGTCGGCGTCTTTTGTGGCGAAATTCGGCGTATCGAATTCGGCCTTGCCGCTCAGCGGCGCCCCTTCCTCTTTCGAACGGCCAAAGATCTTCTGCTGATTGCCGATCCGATCGACATCCCACGTCTCCAGGAGCATCCGAATCTTGCGGACGACTTGATAGGTTCCCCCGTTCATCCACGGCTGATCGCTGTTGTTGACCCATACGAAACGGTCGTACTCCGCGTCGGTGGCGATGTTGCGGGTGCCGTCCTTGAATCCCATGAGGTTTCGTGGGGTGTACTGGCCGGGGCCGGCCGAGGCCCGTCCAAAGCCCAGCACCGCCCAGAACGGCGAGACGATATTGCGGCCGAGGCGAGCAAGGTTGCGCACGGCGTGGTAGCAGACCTGGGGGTCGTCCGCGCAGGCCTGGACGGACAAGTCGCCGCCGACCAGGCGTGGGTCCAGATTGTCCCCGTCGAGTGGCGGCAGCCCGGTGAACACCCTGGGTCGCCGCGCGGCGAGTCCGAAACGGTCACCGAACAGCGACGGGCCCAACCCGATGGTGACGGTGAGACTGGCCGGGCTCAGCCCGTAGGCCTCGCCGGTATCTGTGGGAGGCTGCACATCCACCTGCGGCTGCACGGTTCCGACGGGCTTGCCCTGCTGCAGGACCGCGGCCCCGGCCGACCACCGCGCCAGGAGCGCCTGCAGATCGGCCCGGCTGGCGCCGGCGGCCAGCGAGAAGGACATGAACACGGCGTAACGCTGTGGGAGCGTGGCGATTCCGCCCTGGTGGACCTGGCCGTAGAAGGGGTAGCTGCGGCGCAGGTCGACGGTGTCGTCGTCGCCGCTGCCATGCCTGGCCCCGGCTGCGTAGCCGGCGTAGCCGCCCCCGACGGCGCCCACGGCGGCGCCGCTGAGCCCGGCCAGCATCGCACCGCCGAGCATGCGCCGGCGCGACACCGCGGCGTCGGCCGGCGCCTCGGTGTCAGGGAGCTCGTCGTCGGCCATGATCAGTTGGCGGAGACGACTTTTTGGGCGACCGTTGACAGGCTCTGATGGAGCGGCTGGATGACCGCGGTCAGTTTCGGTGCGTCGCTGGCCTGCAGCGCCGGGGTGTACGTCCGGTAGCCGCCCAGCGCGGACGGGTCACGATAGCCGTCCAGAACGTTAAGGACGGCCTGGAACTGCCGGTCGATCTGGCTGACCAGATTGCCGTCGATCTTCTCCAGCCCCGGCCGCAGCGAGGCGTAGGCCTGTTGAGCGCCTTCGACGTTGCCCGAAAAATCGACCAGATCGATGTGGCTGAAGGCCTCCTCCTCACCGGTGATCTTGGTGTTCTGCACCTCTTCGATCAGATCGCTGGCGCCGTTGGCCAGATCCTCGGGCTTGTATTGCAGGTTTGCGACGATGTCGTTCAATTTGGTTACGTTGCCGACCAATTCGGTGCTCAGCGCCTTCGTGCCGGGGGTGATCGCGCCGCCCTGCCACAGGTCGCGCTCGATGGCGTGGAAGCCCTTCCACCCGACCTTGGCGTCGACCGGGGTGGACGCGCGCATGTCGATCAGGTAGTCGAGATTGCCGGCATTGTCGCCGACCGAGAAGCCCGGCAAGACGAAGCCCTGCACGGTGGCCTCCGAACGCTCCCAGAACAGCCGCGCTTTGGCGTAGGCCGCCTTCGCGCCGTCGAGGTTGCCCGACTGCACAGCGGCGTCGAGTGCCTTCACGCCGTCACCGAGCTGATGGATCTGGTTGACGATGTATGCCGCGTAGTCCTTGGTGCCCTGGCTGAGGATGCTCGCCACCGTGCCCGTCGGGGCTGCCGATGCGCGGCCCGTCACCGTCAGAGTTTGGTATTCGGTGCTCGCGCCCGGGCAATACAGCTGATATGAGCCGCCGTCCAAGGTGACGGTAAACGACACCGGGTCCAGGCCGGGTGCGAGATTCTCCTTCTCGCCGATGATCCGCTGGTCCTTGAGCAACTCCATTTCGGTGATCGTTGGCGCGCTGGTGTTGACGACCGTGAAGGTCACCGGCCCGGCCGGCACGCTGCCGGTGTCCAGCGCGCAACCTTCTTTTCCACCGTTGTTGGCCATGGTGACCTTGACCGCATTGGTCGCGGCCGGTTTCGCGGGGCTCGAGTTGCCGTTCGAGTGGCCGCACGCGGTCGCGGACAACACCGTGACTGCGGCTAAAGCCATTGCGGCCGAACAGAATTCACGGGACCGGCACCTTGCCCGGACGTTGCGATTCGCTCTCAATCGTTTTCCTCTCGTGTTCGGCCCGCGGGTCGCCGCGCACCGCGATCATGGCGCTAAGGCCGCAGGCCAACGCAAAACCGGCCAGTACCAGCGGAAGCCACACTTTCCACAGCTGCCCCTCCGCGCGATTCCGATCGCTCGCGGCGATCCGCGCCGCGGCCGACCGGTCTTCGGCGCCGGCCGTGGACCAATCGGTGGGCAGCCCGCCGACGCTGACGGTTTTGGCCGCGGTGAGCCCGCCGCCGGTCAGGACGGCGGTGCGGTTGCTGGCCGCTTGGGCGCTCACCACCAGATCAGCTTGGGCAAGCACCGTGTACGCGGTTGTGGTCGCCCAGCGCGCCTGGAACGGACCCGGGGTGCGGGCGACGGAGACACCCACCGGCAGCCTGCCCCCGGTCATGCTCACCAGTTGGTCCAGCGTGACGGTCGGCGCGCCATCATCCTCTGCGGCCACCGTGGCCTGCCACACGCGCACCCGCACGCCGTCGACGGTTTGATCGCCGGCCGCGGTGAGCGGGATGCTGCGGGCGTTCGCGGCGCCCTCGGGGATGAAGGCCAATGTGCCGCCCCGCTGCCCGGCGGCCAGCGACACCCTGGCGGTGTGGCCGGCCCGGTCGGTCACGGTGCGTGTCTGCGCGCCGGCGGCTGGGCTTCCCGAGGGCATCATGATCGCCAGTACTGCGGCGGCAATGAGCAGCACCGCCGAGGTGGCGGCCAGTAACCGGGACCGGATTCGCGGCGCAGCGACAAGTCGGGCGGGCCACAGAAAGACGACGAGCACGGGCACGGCATAGAGCAGCCAGCCCAGCACTTCGATGAGGCGGGGGTCGGCCGGTATGCCGAACACCCCGGTGATGATCGCGCCCGGCACCGACTGGCTGGGCATCCAGGCGGAGAAGTCGAGCACCTGTTGTTGGCCGATGTTCACCCAGCCCGCCTCGTGTGCCGTCCGAAGCGCACCCATTACCAGCCCGGCGGCGATCAGCACCAAAAACACCCCGGTAACGCGGAAGAATCGGCCCACGTTGAGTTTCAGACCGCCGAAGTACAGTGCCACGCCCAGCGCGATCGACACCGCGATCCCCAGTGCGCCGCCGAGCACCGCGAACCACCGGTTGCCGTGCGACGTCTCGGCGGCCGCCAGCAGGAACACCGACGTCTCAAAGCCCTCCTTGAGAACGGCGAGGAACGCCATGGCAACCAAAGCGAGCGCGCTGCCGCGGTTGAGCGCCCGCTGGGCTTCGCGCTCGAGGTCGCCCTTGAGGTGCGCGGCGTTGCGGTTCATCCAGATGATCATCGAGGTCACAAACACCACGGCGATGGCGTTGATGACCGTTTCCATCATCTCTTGCTGGGACTGCGGCAGGCTCGCCGAGAACAGGTCCAGGCCGACGCCAACCGCAACGCTGATCAGGACGGCCGAGGCGACACCAGCAAACATCGGACGAGTCGTCTGGCCGTTTCGCTTGAGAAAGGCAGCGACGATGCTCACGATGAGCGTCGCCTCCAGGCCTTCGCGTAAGCCAATGAGGAACGTGCCGATGAAAACGCCGAATACGCCCTGCATGCACCCGATTCCTGTCCCACGTGGGATCCCGTCGACTTAGCCTAGCCTAACCTGCGGTCGCGGCTAACCGGGTTGGGTCACAAAGTCGATGAGCTCCTCGACACGGCCGATGAGCGCCGGTTCCAGATCGTTCCAGTCACGCACCCTCGAACGGATGCGTCGCCAGGCCCTGGCGATGTCCGCCTGGTCGGCGTGCGGCAAGCCGAGCGCCGCACACGCGCCGTGCTTCCACTCGATGTGCCGCGGCACCCTTGGCCAGGCCGCGAGGCCAAGCCGCTGCGGCTTAACGGCCTGCCAGATATCGACGTACGGATGACCGACGACCAGGGTGTCGGCGCCGCCCGGCCTACGTCGCACCGCGTCGGCGATCCGCGCCTCCTTCGAACCCGCGACGAGGTGGTCGACGAGCACACCCAGACGGCGCCCCGGGCCGGGCGCGAACCCCGCCACGATGTCCTGCAAATCGTCGACGCCGCCGAGGTGCTCGACGACGACACCCTCGATTCGCAGGTCCTCGCCCCATACCTGCGCGATGAGCTCGGCGTCATGCCGGCCCTCGACATAGATCCGGCTGGCGCGGGCGACCCGAGCACGGGCACCCGGCACCGCGACCGAGCCGGACGCCGTCTTGCTCGCGGCGGGAGGCACCGGGCGTCGCGGCGCGGTAAGGACCACCGGGCGGCCTTCGAGCAGGTACCCGGGGCCGAGGGGAAAGCCACGGGTGCGTCCATGCCGGTCTTCCAGCTCGACGCGGCCGTATTCGACCCGCACCACCGCGCCGACGTACCCGGTCTCGGCGTCCTCGACAACCATGCCGAGCTCGGCCGGGTGCTCGGTCGAGCGAGGCTTGCGCCGGCCCGCGGCAGGAACATCGGTTCCGTAGCGATCCATCACGCGGCAATATTAGAAAGCCTTGCGGCCAAACATCGTTACGGCGCGCCAGTGGATCGCAGCACCACAGCGGATCGCGGCCCGACCTCCAACTGTTGTGCGGCCCGGCCGGTGCGTGCCGGGTCGAACGAGTCACACACGATCTCCCAGGGCTGCGGCACAAAACTGCCGGGAACGGAGAAGGTCAACGGCTCCCACCAGGCGTTGACGAACACGAGAAAATTGTCATCGACCAACGGCGTCCCTTCGGCGTCGACGTCGGGATCCGTTGAGCCGTCGATGAACAACACAATGCTGCGTGCGAGGGGATCCGCCCAGTCCTGGGACGTCATCTCGGCCCCTGACGGCGTGAACCAGCGCAGGTCCGCCGCGGCGGCTGCGGTGAGGAAGCGGCGCCTGCGGAACACCGGGTGGCGGCGGCGCAGGGCGATCAGGTCGGCGGTGAACCTGGTGAGCGCGTGGTCGGCCGCGGACCAGTCAAACCAGGTGATCTCGTTGTCCTGGCAGTAGGCGTTGTTGTTTCCCCGCTGGGTGCGGCCCAGCTCGTCGCCACCCAGCACCATCGGGACGCCACCGGACAACAACAGGGTCAGTAGGAAGGCGCGTTCTTGGCGTGCTCGAAGCGCCAGCACATCGGGATCATCGGTCGGCCCCTCCACTCCGCAGTTCCATGACCGGTTGTCATCCGTGCCGTCGCGGTTGTTTTCGCCGTTCGCCTCGTTGTGCTTTTGGTCGTAGGAGACAAGGTCTTTCAGCGTGAACCCGTCGTGCACCGTCACGAAGTTGATCGACGCGCTCGGGCGGCGCCCCTCCGCGCGATCGCCGTAGATGTCCGACGATCCGCACAGCCGCGACGCGAACTCCGCGAGGCGCCCGTCCTGACTGCGCCACCAGTCGCGGACGTTGTCGCGGAAGCGGCCGTTCCATTCGCTCCACAGCGGGGGAAAGCGCCCGACCTCGTAACTGTCCATCTGGCCCACGTCCCACGGTTCCGCGATCAGCTTTGCCTCCGAAATCACCGGGTCTTGAGCGACAACATCGAAGAACGCGGAGAACGCTTCAAAGGCGCCGCGCTCTCGGCCGAGGGTTGCTGCCAGGTCGAAACGAAAGCCGTCGACGCCCATCTGGGACGACCAATAGCGGAGGGAGTCCATGATCAGCCGCAGCGTGGTGGGATGGTCGGTGTTCAACGAGTTGCCGGTCCCGGTCGTGTCGAAGTAGCTGCTCGCGTCGGCCGCAACGAGCCGGTAGTAGGCGGGATTGTCCAGCCCCCGGAAACACAACGTCGGTCCGCCGGCTCCACCCTCGGCCGTGTGGTTGAACACGACGTCGAGGATCACTTCCAAGCCGGCGGCGTGCAGGGCGTCGACCATCGCACGGAATTCCGCGATTTCTCCGCCCGCTTGGCCCGCCCGCGCCGCGGCCGAGTAGTTCGCGTGGGGCGCGAAAAATCCGATCGTGTTGTATCCCCAATAGTTGGTCAGGCCGCGGTCGACGAGGAACTGTTCGGGCACGCTGCGGTGGACGGGCAGCAGTTCCACGGCCGTCACGCCGAGGTCGACCAGGTGTTGCAGCGCCGCTTCGTGGGCAAGCCCCGCGTAGGTGCCGCGCAACTCTGTCGGCACCCCGGGATGGGTCGCGGTGAACCCGCGAACGTGGACCTCGTAGAGGATGGTGTCGGCAAGCGGATGCCGCGGCTTGGGCACCGCGGCGGAGGGGGCAACGGCAGCAACGAGGCTGCGCGGGACATGGCTGGCTGAATCCAAAGGGCTTGGCGCCGAAGGGTTTTCCGCCGAATGGCCGAGGACCTCCGGCCCGAAGTGCACATCGCCCGCGATCGCGCGCGCATAGGGATCCAGCAGCAGCTTCGCCGGGTTGTAGCGCAACCCGCGCCCGGGGTCGAATGGACCACCGACCCGAAATCCGTAGGCCTGGCCCGGCGCCACCCCCGGCACGAAACCGTGCCAAACGTCGCCGTCGCGGTCCGGCAGCACCAGCTGCGTCTCCGCTCCGTCGGCGTCGAACAGGCAGAGCCTCACCTCGTCACCACCGGAGGCCACCGCGAAGTTCGCGCCCCGCGCGTCGGGCGTGGCACCGAGCGGATCGGACCGCCCGGGCACGATTTTCGGTGTCATCGGTCCCCCTTTCGTGACACCTTTCAGGCCTGTTGCGCCGCAATACGGCCGGTTCCGACCAGCACTCTCGCCACCAGGAAACCGAACACGAATCCGCCGACGTGGGCGAAGAAAGCGATGCCGCTGCCACCGCTGTTCCCGTGCACGAGCGAGTAGTTGCTTTCGAAGAACTGGTACAGGAACCAGCCGCCCAGGAATACCCATGCCGGGATGCCGATCGGGATCCACAGCACGAACGTGAGGATGCGCGAGTTGGGGTAGAGCACCAGATACGCGCCCAGCACGGCGGCGATCGCGCCGCTGGCACCGAGGGTCGGCACCTGCGCATCGGATGCCGACCCGAAGCCCAAGGTCATCGCGGTCTGCGTCATCGTGGCGACGAAACCCCCGGCGAAGTACAAGAACAGGTAACCGAGGTGCCCGAACGCATCCTCGACGTTCTTGCCGAAGATGAACAGGAACAGCATGTTGCCGAGGATGTGATCCCAGCTGGCATGCATGAACATGGCCGTGATCCAGCCGACTCCCCAGGGAACGCCGATGTGGCAGGCATGGTCGACGTTGCACGGGTAGAACGACGCGCGATTAACCGCCTCATCCCCGTTCAGCAGTTCGTAGAACAGCCACACCGCGAAATTAGCGACGATGAGCGCGGTGTTGACGATCGGGAATCGGCGTGCCGGAATTCCGTCGGAGTACGGGATCATCCGGACACCCTTTTGCTGATACACGCGCGCGTCATGGGCTCCCCTGGGCTGTCGGTACCGGTGTTGGCCAGACAATCATCGCGCTGGAGCGGTCGGTCGTCATTGTTGGGGACTACATAAGAAACATAAAAAGGCGCGTAAGTAACCGTGGTGTTACCAAGCTGAGGACTTTGCCGCTGCTATGTTGAGTCTTGTAGTACAAACTGCCGTCCAAGCTAGTCGGAGCTAAGCGCACGGCGGTTAGCGAGGTGGAAGTATGAACCTGGCCCATTGGGTGTCCAGCATTGTCGCATTCGTGAGGGCCGGCTACCCCACCGGCATGCCGACTACCGGTTACGTGCCGCTTGCGGCCCTGTCGCCCCGGCGCGCATCCGAAGACGAGATCGCTGCCATCGCAAGCCAACTCATTATGCAAAGACGGCGGCCGATCAGCACCGCCGATGTCGGGGTGGCGATCACCCGCTTCACCGACGCGATGCCGTCACAGGACGACATCGCGCGTGTCCGGCGTCGGCTTGATGCGATCGGACGCACGCGCGACGAGCGCCGCATGACTGGATGACTCGGACAGCTCACGAAATTCGGTGGCCGTCCGTGCCGAAGAAATGCAAGTGCCCGGGTTCTGGATGCAGGCGCACGCGGCTGCCCTTTTCGGGTGGGTGACGTCCGTCGGCGCGCGCGACGACATGCTGATCGATCGCCTTGCCGGAGTCCGTGATTCGGCCATAAAGGTAAGCGTCCGCTCCAAGCTCCTCGACGACGTCAACTTCCATTTCGACGCCGAGGCCGCCCAGCTCGAAATGCTCGGGGCGGACCCCCACGACGACCTCGCTTGCGGCGCCGGCGATCTCACGCGGCAGCCTGATCGGCCAATCCCCCAGGCATACCGTGGAATCCACGACCGGAAGGGTGAACAGGTTCATCGCCGGGGAGCCGATGAACCCCGCGACAAACACGTTGCCAGGGTTGCGGTAGAGCTCGCGCGGTGCCGCGAACTGCTGCAGCACACCGTCGCACAGCACGGCGACGCGGTCACCCATGGTCATGGCTTCGACCTGGTCGTGGGTGACGTAGACGGTGGTAGTGCCGAGTCGCCGTTGCAGTGCGGCGATCTGGTTGCGGGTTTGCACCCGCAGTTTCGCGTCGAGATTAGACAGTGGCTCGTCCATCAGGAACACCTGCGGACGGCGCACTATCGCACGGCCCATCGCTACCCGCTGGCGCTGCCCGCCGGATAGGTCCTTGGGTTTGCGATCCAGATAGGGTTGCAGATCAAGCAGTTTCGCCGCGGCCAGCACCCGCTCGCGGATCTCGGCCTTCGGGGTTTTGGCGATTTTCAGCGCGAAGCCCATATTCTGCGCCGCGGTCATGTGCGGGTACAGCGCGTAGTTCTGAAAGACCATCGCGACGTCCCGATCCTTGGGATCGACACTCGTGACGTCACGGTCGCCGATCCGGATACGCCCGGAATCCAGCGTTTCCAGTCCGGCCACCATCCGCAGCGAGGTCGTCTTGCCGCATCCGGATGGTCCGACGAGAACGACGAACTCGCCATCGCCGACGGCCAAATCGAGGCTGTCCAGGGCTGGTCGATCGGCGCCCGGGTAGCGCCGCGTCGCTTGCTCGAAACTCACCGAAGCCATGACTACCCACCGAACCCGGTGACGGCGATACCGCGAACAAAGGAGCGCTGCGCAACCGCATAGATGATGACCAGCGGCACCATGATCAGCATGGAGGTCGCCATGATCACCGGCCACCGCGCGACATATTCGCCCCGCAGCCGGACCAGACCGAGTGTCAGCGTCGCCAAGCTGTTGCGCTGGAGCATCAGAAGCGGCCATAGAAAGTCGTTCCACACGTTGACCCAGGTAAGCACCCCGAGCACCATCACCGCGGGCCTGGCGTGCGGCAGGAGAATCCGCCAATAAATCTGCCAGGGCGTGCAACCGTCGAGGATGGCTGCTTCCTCGAGATCGGTCGGAAGCGTTCGGAAGAACTGCCGCATGAGATACGTGCCGAACGCGCTGCCGAACAGCCCCGGCACGATCATTGCCCACGGCGTATCGACCCACCCCACTGTCCGCATCAGGATGAACTGCGGGATCACCGTGACGGTCAGCGGCACCATCAGCGTGCCCAAGTACAAGACGAACAACGTGTCACGGCCGCGAAATTGCAGCCGCGCAAAGGCATATCCGGCCAGCGAGCAGAAAAAAACCTGGCCGGCCGTGACACACCCGGCGTACAGCACGGTATTGAAGAACATTCGCCAAAACGGCATCAACGAGAACACCTCGGTGTAGTTCGACCACCGCGGGTGCGCGGGCAACAGCTTCGGCTCGGTCACCTCGCCTTCCCTCTTCAAGGAGCCGGACACCGCCCAGGCGATCGGGAACAGCCAACACCACGCGATGCCGATCAGCGCGATGTAGACCAGCAC
>Ga0310909_10000352_pt1 | contig 23026 bp, 28 predicted proteins | sample GREbulkMGT000H_FD_203449 | JGI IMG/M metagenome (GOLD analysis project Ga0310909, IMG submission 203449) | Lab enrichment of tropical soil microbial communities from Luquillo Experimental Forest, Puerto Rico - GRE.bulkMG.T000H | ecosystem: Environmental > Terrestrial > Soil > Tropical forest >... | reverse complement strand
GGTCATGCTGGATGCTCACCACCTCGTAGCCGCGCGCTGCCATCACGTTTGCGAGGAAAGAATATTCGGTGTTCTTGACGGTATTGCCGTGATTGAAGATCGCGACCGGCAGCTTGATCATGCCGGCATTCGCCTGCATTTCCTTGTCGCGACGGACAGCGATGTCAACGGCGACGGGACGGTTTTCGCGCGACGCATCGTAAAATGTGAAGGACTCGTGACGGATCGCCCATTTGCTGACGGTGAAATAGGCGGCCGTCGCGACGATGCCGACAGAAACCAGTACGGTAATTCCACGTTTCATGTTTGGCCCGTCTCACTGCCTCTCAGGACCTGGGGTCCCGCGTTTCCTCAAATATACGTCACACTAAGGTGACAGGAAGGCCAAAAGTTGTAACTTGCCCGCCTGAACGTTGTGCGACGCACCAACGCACGCTCGATCCAACCTTGATGGACCCGCCTTTTTTTGACGTTACCTCGCAGAGCGCGGTTCAGAAATTCAGTAGAATCACGGTAGAAACTGGCGGGTTGCCTGCTGGTTCCATCGATCCGTGTGAAAAGCGCGACAAAACGCGCTCAGGGCGACCTAAAGTAGTAGCCGCCTACCGCGCAAAAGTCAGGCGCTGATGATGTCGTGTATTTCGAGCGGCTTGTCAACCTGATTGAACCATTCGGCCCGATTCGCTGCGCGACGACGACCGCGCTCGTCGAGCGGCAGTTTCAACTGCCGCAGCAGGCTCGTGACCTCCTCCCGAGCCGTCACATGGCCGAGATTCGGGCGCGTACCGAGCGTAGCCTCGTCGATGTCGTCGAGCGCGGTCAGGCCGCGCGGGAAAAATTCGCGATAGACCACGCGTTCGGCGAACCCGTCGATCGAGCGGAAGCCGAGGCGCAACGACAATTCCTTCAGACCATCGGCGACGAGTTGCTTGTTTCGCGAGCCGAGCATGGACAGGCGGTTACGCACCACGATCCAGTCGGTGGTGGCGCCATCAAGCTGGCGGCGCTTCCGCCTGGTGTCGCGCACCATCTCGGCATAATGGCTCTCGCCGGTAACAGCATAAGTCTGCGGGTCGACGGTGCCGAGTACGTCGAAATCCAGGAAACTGTCGTTGATCGGGGTCACCAGCGTATCGGCCATGGAATGGGCGAGCCGCATCAGGTAGCTGTCGGTACCGGGCGTGTCGATGACGATGAAGTCGAATGTCCGTTCGATCTCGCTGACCGCATCGATGAATTGCTGGAATTCCGAGTTTTCGTTGTCGGCGATCTGCATGGTCTCGCCGAGCTTGATGAGGCAGTGGAACGGCATTTCCAGATTGAGGCCGGTTCGACGCGCCCAGGCGCTGCGGTTGTTGATATAGTGGGTAAAGCTTTGCTGACGGCAGTCGAGATCGATGGTGGCAACGCGCTGGCCGGCCTTCATCAGGGCTACCGCAATATGCAATGCGGTTGTGGATTTACCGGAACCGCCCTTCTCGTTGCCCAGCACAACGACGTGCGCCGAGCCTGATTGCCCATGGCTTGCCTGCACCAGCATTTATCGGCCCCCCGCAGATATCTTCGAATTACGCGCAGCCGCGGTCAAGCGAAATGCGCGCTCCGATTTTCAAATTGCCCATCGTCGTGAATCCATGCTTCGCACATGGGCAGTTTTATGATCGAACGCGCAAATTGCTGCGGATAGCGTCGACAATTTTTCAACCCATGTGTCGCTTGGCGCTTGAGCAACGCGCTTGGTAAGGTCGACCGCCACCCGCCAGGGTGGATCGCCACGCCTTGCCCGCCCAAAAGATTGAGTCCAGATGTCCCGTAGCCCCATGATTGCCCGCACGGTCCCAGTTTTGCGCCGCGCCGTGGACGCCTTTCGCGCCAGGAAAGCCACAATAGCGCTGGTACCAACCATGGGCGCGCTCCACGACGGCCATGTGTCATTGGTCCGCTTGGCAAAACGGCGCGCGAAGAAAGTGGTCGTCTCGATTTTTGTGAATCCGACTCAGTTTGCTCCGACGGAAGATTTTGGCTCATACCCGCGCACGTGGAAGAGCGACCTTGAGAAGCTCACAGCGGAAGCAGTGGATTTGATCTGGAACCCCGACGTGAAGACGATGTACCCGGAGGGCTTCGCGACCCGCATCGCGCCCGAGGGTCCTGCGACGGCCGGTCTGGAGGATCGCTTCCGGCCGCATTTCTTTGGCGGGGTCGCAACCGTCGTCGGCAAGTTGTTCACCCAATGCCGGCCTGACGTGGCAATTTTCGGCGAAAAGGATTTCCAGCAGCTCCGGGTGGTGGCGCGGATGGCGATGGATCTGGACCTCGGCGTCAAGGTGATCGGTTCCAGGACGGTGCGCGAGCGCGACGGCCTCGCGATGTCGTCCCGTAACGTCTACCTCTCAGCCGAGCAACGGCGCGTGGCGCCTGTGCTCTACCGCGCGATGAAGGAAAGCGCTGCGCAGTTGAAGGCCGGCGATGAGATCGCGGCCGTGATGAGTAAGGGCGCCGACATCATCAAGGCCGCGGGTTTTGCACTGGATTATTTTGAAATTCGCAACGCGGAGACGCTGGCACCGGTTGCGTCCGCGAGCGACGGGCCGTTGCGCATCCTGGTCGCGGCCAAGATCGGCAAAACGCGGCTGATCGACAACATTGCGGTGTCATAGACTGGAAGGCCGGAATCAGGACTCTAAAATTAGAGCAATCCGAGATCGCGCAGCTCGCGGCGCATCGGTTCCGGCATCGCGGCAATCGTTCCGGCCGCGGCCTTGCCGAGATCGGGCGGCGCTGCATCGGCGGTAAAGTAACGCCACCCCTGGAACGGACGCATTGGCCGCGGCGACACCGCGATCACCTTCGGCTGCATAATAAGTCGGCAGCGCCCGATCCCATCCCTGTCGCGGAACGGTTCGACGCCAACGATCTTCTCGCGGGCGGCAATTTCGCCGCGAATCACCCAATAGAGCGAGCCACCGGCAAGGATTTCGTCAATCCGCTTTGGCGTCATTCTGGTGACGTGGACATGACGCTGCGGAAGACCCTTTTTCTTCGCGGTCTTCATGCGATCGGCGACCCAGCCCTTCAGTTCTTTGACGGAATCGCAGCCAACGGCGAGCTTGATCAGGTGAAGCGGCATGAGGTTCCAGGCGCGGGTGTGAGGGTCGGCGGAAGGCGTATTTCCGCGACGCCACTGGCTCCTGTCAAACCCAAAAGCCGGACAAGAAACAATCTATTTGTCGACGCATCAGTGAGTTGAAAATCGTCAGTCGTCCGACGAGGCAGGCGCCTGCGCTTGCGCAGGTGCCGCGGGCGCTGGCGCAATCGACGTCGGCGCAGCCGGCCGCTTCGCCGCCGGCGGCTTCTTGGCCGAGGCCAGAGCTGACGCCGGTGACGAAGCGGGCGGTGGCGGCGACGACGCTTGTTTCGGCGCGGCGGCAGCCGGTTGGGCCGGACGCTGTCCGTTCGGCGCCCCCGTGCCGGGCTCTGGCGTCATGATACTGACAGCCGGGGTGGAAGCTGAACTCGGAAATTCGGCATTGGTCGGCCTGCCCGTGGGAACGGACGGCGGCAACCCAGCGAGCGGACCGGCGGCCGCCGTCGGCGGCTGGGGTGCGTTCCAGAGCGGCGCATAATGCGCGACCAGAACGTCGTAGACGTGGTCGCCCATATTCATTGCGATCTGGCGACTGTCCATCAATGAGCGGAACGCAGGACATTGCGTCTGCGTGCAACCTTCGCGGGAGGTCAGCACCTGGGCCACCATGCCGTAGCGGTCACGCTCCAGCGCGCGACGCAGGGCCAACAGCTCCGTCGTCATGTTCGGCTTCGCGGTCGCCACGTCGCCGAGCGCCGTCAGCCGCGTGAGCAGCGAGGCGGTATAGTTGACCGCGGCGGCTGTCGATTCCGGCGATCCGAACAAGACCTTCTCGCAAGCCGCCGCAACCGTCTCCCCGGCGAGTTCATCGATGCAGGATAGCGCCGGCAGCGGCGCAACCATCGCCGACGGCGCCGACCGCGCGTCGTTCAAGGCGCTGCGGTTGGCCGGTCCGTATCCGCGGATGGTGGCGGCAACGGCAATGCCGACCGCCAAAAGCGTGATGACCGTCAGAGCGCCGTTCGCGACGGATTTCTCGGCGCGCACCAGCGTGATCAGCACGATCATCCCGAAGAATCCGGCGGCCGCCAGTGTGATCCACATTGGGAAGGCTGCCGAGCGCCAGATGTGGTCGAGCGGCGTGTCCCACGCCCAGTTCATGCGCGATGTCCCCTCACGCGGCAATTACGCATTCGATGTGATCGTCCGCCCGCGCCTTCGGCTTGCCCAGAATGGTTCCGCGAACGAGGCCCTTTTGAGGACGCAGCGAAAGTTGTAGCGCACTCAAACCATTTTGCGCACTCCGCTTGCGCACTATCGGCCGGATTGCGTGCCCGTCAGGAAGTGACGAGCTGGCTTTCCTTGGCCACCCGCTCGAAAGCCTCGCTCGAGCTCTTGATCCGATACTGGCAGTCATCGCCTTCGGTCGGGAGCTGGCGGATCACCTCATAGGTGCCACTGGCGGCCGGACGCGAAACATTGCTTGCAGTAAAGTAGACGGTCGCTCCAACGGGGAACTTGTGCTTCAACGCCCTCTCCATCACACAGAAATGCCGCTCCGCGCCCACGGTCCCGCTTGGCTATTGGCTCGGCTGGAAATCCGAGTGGGCTTATAGCATGCGCGCTCGCGCATTGGCCAGCAACATACAAGCATGGCAAATGCGCGAATTTCTCAGGCTTTTCAGCGCGATACGAGGGTTAAGCGGAGCCAAAGCTGAAAAAGTGGCGTCAGGCGCCGGTCCCCTTTTGCCGGCCTTTCAGGCCGAATGCGGGAGCTTGCCGTCGGGGCTCGCGCGATCCACGGCCAGCGGAAGCTGGTGGGCCAGCACCTCGGTGACCTGATCGATCGGGATGTTGTACTTGGCGGCGATCTGCCTCACGGTGTCGCTGCCCAGCACCTTCCTCAATTGGTCCGCGGTAATCGGCAGGTTCTGGCCGGTCCCGATCCACGATTTCACCTGCTCGCCGAAACCGGCCTGCTCCAGCTTGGCAACGATCGCATTCAGACCGCCCTGGCTGCCGGTGCCCATGATTTCGCTGAGCACGACAGGGAGCACGGCCGCGCCCAACTGACCGAGCGCGCCCTTCAGCGCCGGCGAGTTTTCCAATGAGTCAAAAATCCCCATGGCCCAATCCTCTCTCGTGACGGCGCCTGATGCCGTTGGATGCGCAGGCAATTCTTTGGATTCGACCGTTTTCGCGGGGCGCCGTCAAGCCGTCAATGCCGTCGCCTCCCGCACAGCTTCCTCAAACGGTCTCGAATTTCTCGATCACCAGCTTCTCGGACAGCCCTGCGTCGGTCCATTCCTTGAAAGCGGGAAACGCCATCATCGTCTCCATATAGGTTTTCACCTCGAGGGAGACCGCGACCGCATAGGTGCGGAAGCGATGCACCACCGGGGCATACATCGCGTCCGCCGCACTGAATGCGCCGAACAGGAACGGCCCACGCTTGCCGTAGCGTGTCCTGCACTCGGTCCAGATTTGCTGGACGCGTGCGACGTTGGCGCGCGCATCCTCCGACAAAACGATGGCTCCAATCGGCCGATGCAGATTCATGCCGCACTCGTTGCGGAGCGGCAGAAAGCCGGAGTGCATCTCTGCCGAGATCGAACGCGCATGCGCCCGCTCCGCGCGGTCCGCCGGCCAGAGCTTTGCCTGTGGAAAGCGCTCGGCGACATATTCGATGATCGATAGCGAATCCCACACGGTGATGTCACCGTCGATCAGGATCGGGACCTTGCCCGAACGCGCAAAGCTGAGGATGCGCTGCTTGTCGTCGGGGTTGTCGGTATAAAGTGGAATGAAGATTTCCTCGAATGCGATGCCGCTCGCGCGCAGCGCCAGCCACGGCCGCATCGACCACGACGAATAGTTCTTGTTGCCGATCACAAGTTTCAAGGTCATCCCGAACCATTCCCCTTTGACGTAGACGTGTGACCAGTCCCTCGCCAGCGCTTTGGGAAATGAAATGCGCCGGCTTGCCCCCGATCTTTATCTACATCGTCTTCAAATTCGCTTGGGCCTATCGTCTCTTCAACCACGTTGCCATCCTGTTCGGGGCGATGCCGGGCGCGCGAGGCGCCGACATAAGGCAGGCGCGCCACAGCTCAGGACGAAAAATCCTCAGGAGTAAAGGAAAGGTCAATGACCTTCCACTCGCCGTAACGGTCGCTCGGCAGCATCGCGTAGGGCTGGCATGAATTGAGCGCTGCGATCGCGCTCTGCATCAGGAGTGGTCCCTTGGCAGAGGCTGAGGCCTCCATCAGGATCGGGTTGGCCGCGAGCCTGCCTTCCGGCGTCATTAATACCCTGAGCTTGATCATGACCTTGTCGGACGCGGCGATCGATGCCGGGAGTTTGGAGCAAGTCTTCAGGTGACGGCGGAATTGCGCGATGGCGCTTGAGGACACGTCGGCCTTGCTCGAGGCGGTCGCATCTCCGCTGTCGCCCGATTTGTCCTTTGACTTGTCGCCGGAGGTTTGGGGAGCGGACACCTGTATGTCCCCGGGCAGGCCGAGCATGACGTGATACTTAATCGTGAGATCGGGCTCCGGCGGCGTGTAGCCGAGCGATGGTGAGGCTGGCGGTGGCGGCGCTGGTGGCGCTGGAGGCACCGGCGCAACCGGCGCGGCCTGCTGGGCGGGCGGAGTGGGTTGAGACGGGGCGGGTTGCGGCTGAGCTTGAGGCTTTTGCTGAAGCGCGGCCTCGCGTCGATTGGGGCGCGCAGGCTGCTGTGGCTGCGCGGCGCTGGCGGCTTGGGCTGCGGACGACGCGGCCGGTGCAGAGGCTGCGGGTTCAGGCGCGCTTGCGGAGGAAGCCGGTTTGTCCGATGCGACCGCCTCAGCCGATTGAGATGGCAAGGCCAACTGCTCCTTCTCGGTCGGGTCAGGCCTGGTCTGCTGCGCAAGCTCGTCCGGCGTCACGATGTCGACCGCGATCGGCTCGGCCGTCACCACGCCGAACGGATGCACCTCGCTGAACACGACCACCAGCGCCAGCACCGACAGATGCGCGATCGCCGATGCCGTGATGTCCGGTCGTATGAACTGCCGAACGTCCATTGGATTCGATGTTCAGTGCCGTCCCCTGCCCGGCTCTAGCATAGCGGCTGAACCCGGCGCCTCAATCCCATTTTGGCGCAAAACTGAAGTCGGTCAGCCGGCCACTCGCGCTTGCCAACGCAAAAATGTCGGCCATTTCGTCGTCGGACAGGGTGAAATCGAAGATGTCGAGGTTCTCCGACAGCCGCTCGATGCGCGAGGTGCGCGGGATTGCCGACACATTCTGCTGCACCAACCAGCGCAGACAAACTTGAGCCGGGCTCTTGCGGTGGGCCCATCCGATCCGCTTCAGCGTCTGATCTTTCTTGATCGCGCCCTTGGCGATCGGGCTGTAGGCGACGAGCCCGATGTGGTGTTGTGCGCAGGCCTGTCTCACTTTCGTCTGGTCGATATAGGGATGGTACTCGACCTGATCGCACACGAGCGGCTCCGCACAGGTGGCGACTGCTTCCGTGAGCAGCGCCACCGTGAAATTTGAAACGCCGATATGCCGGGCGAGGCCCATCTGCTTGGCATGCGCGAGCGCGCCCAGCGTCTCGGCGAGCGGCACCTGGGGGTTGGGCCAGTGCAGCAACAACAGATCGACCTCGGACATGCGCAGCTTCACCAGGCTTTCCTTGGCGGAGCGTTCGAGATCGTGGGGCGCAAAATGATTGGTCCAGACCTTGGTGGTCACGAAGACCTCGCCGCGTTTGACGCCGGAGGCGCGCACGCCCTCGCCGACCTCGCGCTCGTTCTCATAGATTTGCGCGGTATCGATGTGACGATAGCCGAGCCGCAATGCCTGCTCCACGATGCGGGCGCAGGCGCGGCCGCGCAGCTCCCAAGTGCCGAGTCCGATCGCCGGGATTTTTGCGCCGCTGGCCTCGACATATTGCATGCACGGGCACTCCACCTGCTCATCGCATTATGTCGCGCGCAGCCCGTGCTGCCAATCGGGACGAAGGCGCGAGCGCGGACTTCAGGTTTTGGCGAGGGCCGCGAACACGGTTTCGGGCGCGTGCGCGATGACGGCAAGCAACGCCCGTGCGGGTCCCCGCGGTATACGTTTGCCCTGCTCCCAATTGCGAATGGTCTCGACCGGCACGCCAAGCCTTGCCGCAAATTCCTGTTGCGTCAGACGCGCGCGGCGACGGAGAGCGCGCACTTCGGGGGGGCCGCTTTCCACAGGTGCCGTAAAGGCGTCAGGCGCGAGCGGGAACTCCTGCCCGTCCCGTAATTCGACGATCCGTCCGTCCGCTTTCAGCCGCAAGCGCTGCATGATCCTGACCCCGACCGACGGGTATCATCGGCGAAGCGCGTTAACGTTCGATTAACGATACAAGTGATTGCTGCTGCTGGCCTATTTCAGGCCGAACCAGAGGGTCGCAATCCCGAGGAAGGAAAAGAAGCCGACCACGTCCGTCACCGTCGTGACAAAGGTGCCGGAGGCCACAGCCGGATCGGCCCTGACCCGCTCCAGCACCATCGGGATCAGAATGCCGCCGAGTGCGCCCGCGACGAGATTGCAGATGATCGCAAGCCCGATCACGACACCGAGGCCCGGAGTCTTGAACCATATCACCGCGGCGACGCCGGTGATGACGGCAAAGGCAACGCCATTGACCAGCCCGACCAGGCTTTCACGAAAGATGACGCGAAGCGCGTTGCCGGAGCCGAGTTGGCGCGTCGCCAGCGCCCGCACTGCGACCGTCATGGTCTGGGTCGCGGCGTTGCCGCCCTGGCTCGCGACGATCGGGGCCAGCACCGCCAGCGCCACCATCCTCTCGAGCTGCCCCTCGAACAGGCCGAGCACGAATGAAGCCAGAAAGGCGGTCGCGAGATTGACCAGGAGCCAGTTGAAGCGGCCCTTGGCGATGGTCCAGAAATTGTCGGAAAGTTCTTCGTCGCTGGTGACGCCGCCGAGCGCCTTGATCTCCTCGTCGGCCTCCTCCTCGATCACGTCGACCACGTCGTCGACGGTGATGACGCCGACCAGACGATCGTTGCCGTCGACTACGGGCGCGGCGACCAGATTATACTTGCCGAACAGCCGCGCGACTTCTTCCAGATCGTCGGTGACGGACACGCGGTGGCGCTCCGCATCGATCAGATCGGCGAGCGGTACCGACCGGCGCGAGCGCAGCAGCACGTCGAGCGGAATTGCACCTTGCCAGCGTTTCGCGCCGTCAACGGCATAGATTTCGTAAAAGCGCGCCGGCAGGTCGGGCGTTTCGCGCATGTAGTCGATGGCCTGCGCCACGGTCCAACCCGGCGGCACCGCTATGAATTCGGTCTGCATCCGCCGGCCGGCGGAATTCTCGGGATAGTCGAGGCTTCGTTCGAGCGCATCGCGCTCCTGCGGCGGCAGCTTCTCCAGGATCTCTTCCTGATCCTTTTCGTCGAGCCCCTCGAGCAATTCGACCGCATCGTCAGATTCGAGCTCGCGCACGCCCTCCGCGACCGTTTCCGGCTCGAGCTCTTCGAGGATTTCCTCGCGGACGGCACCGTCGACCTCGTTGAGCGCGGAGAAATCGAAATCGGTTCCGGTCAGTTCGACCAGGCGAACGCGCGCCTCCGGCGCAAGCGCCGCAATCAAATCGCCGAGGTCGGCCTCATGCAGTTCCGCCACGGCCTGGCGCAGAACATCAGCATCGCCGGCATCGATGCGGTCCGCGATCTCCTCGACGAATTCGGGACGAATCTCGCCATCTTCCCCACGCATGGGGAAGCGGTCGAGTACGGTCGCATCAGCCGAGGGGGCAACGTCCATATGTTCGGCCATGGCGCGCCTTCCCGTTTGACAGAATGGTTGAAGTCGTCTGAGCTGTCTTGAGAGGCATGGCTCAATAGCCTGGGAAGCGCAATGCCAAAGATGTCTGGAGCAAAACCGGTCGCAACGCCGATCCGCTCAACGGCAGCCGCGCTTCTGATGTCGTTAGGATGTGTCGCGGCGACGCATGCGGCCGACTGTCCGCGCAAGGGCGTGCTCGGCACCTCGCGCGTCCTTGCCGTCGATCCCGCAAAGTTTCCGCGCGTGGGCCTGAAGAGTTTTCCGCAGACCCTGCCGCTCAGGGATCACGAGGTGGTGCTGACGTTCGACGATGGCCCGTGGCCGCCGACAACGCCGAAGGTGCTTGCGGAGCTCGCCCAGGAATGCGTGCACGCCACGTTTTTCCTGATCGGCAAACCCGCCTCCGAACATCCGGACCTGGTGCGGCGAATCGCAGCCGAGGGCCACACCATCGGGCACCACACCTGGTTGCACCGCAGCCTGATGCGGATCAGGCCGAGCGAGACCACTGATGAAATCGAGCACGGCATTTCGGCGGTCGAATTGGCACTGCACGGGGGCGCGACCACGACCCCGAGCACGCCGTTCTTCCGGTTTCCCGGCTTCGAGTCGACCCCCGCAACCCTCAATTTCCTGCAAGCGCAGGGGATAGCGGTTTTTGGCGCCGATCTCTGGGCCAGCGACTGGATCAGATTGACGCCGCAACAGGAACTGAAACTCCTGATCAAGCGGCTCAAGGTGTCGAACCGGGGCATCATCCTGCTTCACGACCCCAAGGCCCAGACGGCGGCCATGCTGCCGGCATTCCTGCGTTATTTGCGGGACAACGACTATCACGTGGTTCATCTGGTTCCGAAGCAACCGGGCGTTGACTCCGAGGCAGGTCCCTGATCTGAAACATGTCGCTAAACCGATCAGTTAATGCTGCGTTCATGGCGCAGCAGGTAATAATCGGCTTTGATGCGGGGATTACAGACGGTGCCCCATGATCAGTAATCGTTCGGTCGATGTTCGGATCGGGTCGTGGGCGGTCTTTTTACTGGCACTTGCGTGCGGCCCCATGGCCCAAGCGGCCGACTGTCCCGGCCATCCCGACGCGATCGGCACCTCACGAACTCTTGTCGTCGATCCGAGCGCCCATCCGCGCCTCGGCACCATGCAATATCGGGAGACGCTGCCGCTCAGGGATCACGAGGTGGTACTGACCTTCGACGACGGTCCGCTGCCGAAGAACAGCAACCAGGTGCTGCAGACGCTGGCCGACAATTGCGTCAAGGCGACCTTTTTCACCATCGGCGAGCAGGCGCGCGCCAATCCTGAAGGCGTGCGGAAGCTGGCGGCCGCCGGTCATTCGATCGGCACGCACAGCCAGACGCATCCGCTCACCTTTCACAAGATGAATCTCCAGCAGGCGCAGAAACAGATCGACGACGGCATTGACTCGACACTGGCGGCTGTGGACGATCCGTCCGACCTGGCGCCGTTCTTCCGCTTTCCGGGTTTGCTACGCAGCGACGTCGCTGAGGGATATCTCGCCTCGAAGGGCATCCAGGTCTGGAGTACCGATCTGCTCGCCGACGATTGGCACCACATTTCGTCGGCGGGCGTCTACGACCTCGCCGTCAAGCGGCTCGAAGCAAAGGGCAAGGGCATCCTTTTGCTGCACGACATCCAGGCGCGTACCGCGGCGGCGCTGCCCAAGATCCTGCAGACGTTGAAAGCCCGCGGATTTCACATCGTGCACGTCGTGCCGGCGACGCCTGAGCAGCCGGCAACACCAACGGAGCCTGTGGATTGGCAATTGTATCCGCCGTCCGAGGCGGTGCCGATCGCGCGCTGGCCGAAGGTTCCGAGCTTCACCATTGCCGAGGCCGAAGGGTTTGTCGCCCCGGCGCTGTCGGATTTCGACACGCCGGATGGCAAGCTGCTGCTTTCAGCGGAGCCGTTTGCACATGTGAAACGTCAGGGCGGCGTGCGGCTGCCGACGGAAGCATCATGGCCGCGCGCGGTCGACCTGCCGATCGAGTTGGCCGCCGTTCTGCCCGTGCCCGATCAGACCCTGTTCGAACTGCCAAAGGACGCAGACGCAGCCTTCCGATCGCCCCCGCCGCATGGTGCGTCGGTGGCCGAGAGCGAGATGGAGGGCTACGACAAAAAGGCGTCGGCCGGGAAAAAGCGGGGCTCGCGTGTTGCACATGGCGCTGGGCGAAGCGGGCGGCTCGCGCATGCAGCGCAAAAACCGGGAAAGCATCCGGCGCACGCCAATCACGGCGCAAAGCGCCCGGTGCGGGTGGCGAGCTTGAAAAAACGCTAGGCGGCGCTTCGGCGCCCGCAAAAGCTCGGGCTACCGTATCCGCAACCCGCCGGTGCTGATGAGGTGATCGAATATGTCGCGACCGCCAGCGAAATCGCGCGGTATACAGGATGTCAGCGAAACCTGGAGGCGCAATTGGACAATTTCTTCATAGCGAAAGATTTCGACTGGCAGGTCCGACGCTCGTCAAACCTGGATAGAGCGTTAAACCGCGCGACCCGCCGTGTTGGAATCAACTCGGATACCGCCGGGCTCGTTGATCAAATGATATACAAATTGACGGGCTACAAACTTGCGGCTGCACGCTCCGGAATATCGACGTGCATCGAGCAACGAATGAATATGTACCATCTCGTTTCCCAGACACTCGCTTATCAAGTGGAAGGTGATTTGGTCGAGGTGGGTTGCAATGCCGGGCAGTCTGCGGTCCTCATTGCCAAAGTGATGCGCGATTTCGCCTCCGATAAGGAGCTCCACGTTTACGATAGCTTTGAGGGCCTGCCACCTACCAAGGTCGAAGATGGCACCGTGTACAAAGAAGGAGATCTCGCCGTATCCGAAGAGACGGTGCGCAAGAACTTTCTGCTGCATGATCTGAAAATACCGGCCATACATAAAGGCTGGTTCGAGGATACGCTTCCGGCAACGCTTCCAGCCAAAGTCTCGTTCGCGCATTTGGACGGCGATCTCTACGATTCCATCATGGTTAGCCTAAAATACGTCTATCCGCGCCTGACGCGCGGCGCGATCTGTCTCGTTGATGACTACTGCGATCCGCAAATCAATCCGGACGGATGGAATTATTTGCCCGGCGTCAAGAAGGCGTGCGACGAGTTCTTGTCGGATAAGCCAGAACGGATTTGCTATCCCTATTCCGGCGTCTTCACGCACGCATTTTTTAGAAAACTTTGAAGCCGGGTTCGACGCCGATAACGCCGGTCGTCTCGTTGGCAGGCACCGGCCGCATCCCGATTACGCGCCGCGGCATCGGCCACCGCAACGAGCTTTCTTCATGGTTGCCGTTCCGGGGTTGACCCCTAATCCGTCACGATCTTGGCGACGCAGAGCAGGACGACCGCCGCCAGAAAGAACAGATCGATGTAGGATTTGATCTCGCCGTCGCGACGCAGCATCGCGACGTCGGCGACGGTCTGCTTTTTCAAAGGCGATTGCGCGCCACCTTCCGTGAGCAGCGCGATCACCCGGCGCGCCTCGACCTCGAGCCTTTCGATGCGCTGGAAAAAATAGAACGAGTGCAACGCGGACGCTGCGCGCATGCCGGCATAGATCAGGACCAGGATCGCGAGGATGGCGCGATTGTTGTACTTGTCGATGTAGTTGAGACTGACATAGACCGCCGCAAGAAACGCAAAGTTGGTGATGAAGCGGTAGACGAAGCTCAGGAATCTCATGCGGTGTGCCTGTGTCGAGAGACGTATTTTCAGACATTTGCGGACGCAGCAAGGGTGCCACAAACGCCAAGGTGACTTTCACGCCTGCTGTGTACGCGAATGTTCTAACGGGAAGGTAACGGATGCGCCCGACGCGGCTGGCGGCACGGGCCTCGGGAAGATTAACGCCCGGTTACGCGGGCGCGCCGACCGGGGAGTGTCAGAAGCGATCGGGTCGATAGGCCCGCGGATCGACGGCCGGCGCCTCGCCGCTCATCATTTCGGCGACGATCCGGGCCGTCACCGGTCCCAACGTAAATCCCTGGTGTCCGTGTCCAAAATTCATCCAGAGTCCGGGTTGCCCGGCGGCGGGACCGAGGACCGGAAGCATGTCGACCATGCAGGGCCGCGTCCCGAGCCAGGGTTCGGCCTCGACCGGCGAACCGAGATCGATCAGCTTGCGCGCCGCAGCTTCCGCGGAGCCGAGCTGAACCGGGGTCAGGCCCGCATCGGGCGCCGACAATTCGGCGCCGGTGGTGATGCGAACGCCGTTGGTCATCGGCGCCATGACATAGCCGTTCGCGACGTCCCTCAGCGGCAGATGCAGCATGCTTCCGCCGCAATAGTGCCTGTGATAGCCGCGCTTGCGCACCATCGGGAAACGGTAGCCGAACCGTTTCAGAGACTCCGGTGACCACGGACCCAGGGCGATCACGGCCGCTTCGGCATCGATCTTTCCGGCGCTGCCGGCCACCGACCAGCCGCGCCCACCCCTAGCAAGCGTTTCGGCGTCGCCAAGAAGGATCGTTCCGCCCAGCCGCTCGAACAGCGCCGCATAGGCTGTCACGAGCGCGCCGGGATTCGAGACGGTCCAGGGGTCGCGCCAATGAAGACCGCCAAGACCGGTTTCCATCAGGCCCGGTTCGGCCTGCGCAAGATCCTGGGGAGTCAGCACGCTGAACTTCACGCCGAAGGCCGCTCGCAGCGATTCGGCCGAGGCAACATCGGCGTCGAACGCCGCCTGATCGCGGTGGAGCACCCGGTACCCGTCGCGTTGCACCAGATTGCCGGCGCCGGATTCGCGGATCAGCTCATCATGCTCGCCGGCGGACTGCGCGATGATCCGTGCGTAGGCCGCTGAAATTTTTTCGTGCCGCCGGGGCAACGAGTGCCACCAGTAGCGCAGCAACGGGCCAAGATGATGCGGCAGCGCGGAGAGTTCGTAGCGCACGTCGTTGGTGCGGCCCATGGCAATCCTTGCGAGGGACAGCCAATCGCGCGGCATCGGATAGGGTTTCGGCGCCTCGCTTTGAATGATGCCGGCGTTGCCGTAACTCGTCTCCTGCCCTGGCGGCTTGCGATCGACGAGCGCAACCGACCAGCCGCGGCGCTGCAGATGTAGCGCGGTCGTCACGCCGACCATTCCAGCTCCGAGGACGATAGCGCTCTTCATGACGAGAGCAGACTTACAACACGGCGGCTGCAAGGCAACAGGTGCGTCAACAATGGGGACATGACGCTGTCCCCCTTGCTAAGGGCGATTGCATCGGGCTCGCGCAAGGCCTTCCTTGCCGAGCCGCCGACCGTTACCTTATTCGAGACTGAACTCGGGGCGTTCATGAGACGACGAGATTTCATCGGACTGATCTGCGGCGCGCTGGGGCCATCGTTCGTCACCCGAACAGCGTCGGCGGAAGCCGCCTATCCCAGCCGGCCAGTGCGCATCATCGCCGGCTTCGCTCCGGGCGGCGGCGTCGACATCACCGCGCGACTCGTCGGCCAGTGGCTTGGCGACCGGCTCGGCCAGCCATTCGTTACTGAAAACCGCACCGGCGCCGATGGAAATATTGCGACCGAGGCGGTCGTGAACGCGGCACCCGACGGTTATACGCTGCTGCTTGCCACCCTCCCGAATGCCGTCAACGCCTCACTGTACCCGAAGCTGAATTTCGTGTTCCTGCGCGACATCGCCCCCGTGGCCGGCGTGATCCGCGTGCCGATGGTGGTGCTGGTGCATCCCTCTCTGCCGGCCGCGACGATCGCCGAGCTGATCGCCTATGGCAAAGCCAATCCCGGCAAGATCAACATGGCTTCCGCCGGCACCGGCAGCGCGCCGCATATGGCGGGGGAGCTGTTTTCGTCCATGGCTGGCATCAGCATGCTTCACGTGCCCTATCGCGGCCAGAGCCCGGCGCTATCGGATCTCTTGGGCGGCCAGGTGCAGGTCCTGTTCGCGGCTGCGCCGGGAACTGTGGATTACATCAGAAGCGGCAAGCTGCGCGCGCTCGCGGTCACCTCGGCGACGCAGGCCGACGTGCTGAAGGACCTGCCGACGATTGCCAGTTCCCTGCCCGGCTACGAGGCGAGCCAGTGGTACGGCATCGCTGCGCCCAGAAGAATACCCGCCGACATCGTCGCGCGGCTGAACAGTGAGATCAACGCCGCCTTCGACGACGCCGCGATGAAGTCGCGTTTTGCCGCCATTTCCGGCGAGCCGCTCTCCGGAAGCCCGGAGGAGTTCGGCAGACTGATGTCGGATGAGACTGAAAAATGGGCGAAAGTTGTGCAGTTCGCCGGCCTCAAGATCGAATAGGCCGACGAAGCGCTCGATGGCGGTCGGTCCACGTTCGAGATACAATGCTACAGAGTTAAAGGGCCTCTAGTAGAGTTAAAGGACCTGGAGTGAGCCGATGCCCAGGAAGGGAATCACGGGCCACGACGAGTGGGTTGTCGTCGAGGCATTAGCGACAGCTTTCGTCGCGCTGGAGCAGCTTCCGGAAAAGCACCAGCCGAGAGCCCACATGGAGGATATCAGAAAGATCTTGTCCAGCGGACGCGAGCCGGCGACCGTCAGCCTGCACCTCGCGCAAGCCAAGTGCCGCCTGTTTCCCGACCGCGACCCGCTTGCGATCTACCAGGAATACGGCATCAGCGACAGTTATTACGGCTGAAGCACCAGCCGCGTCAGGCTGAAGCACCAGGCACGTCATATGAATCGATGTGTCGACCCGGGCGTGCTCTCATCGACTCCACGGTATCGCCATACGCAACACCCTGACACGTGACGCCGGGTTCTGGCTTGAAAGAGGGCCGCCCGCGCCCTGGGCGGCCTCAAGTCAGTCAGAATGAGCATTGAGTGATGCCTCATAAGAGGCATCGAAGCCAGGCTCTGCTCCTCGGCAAGCCAGACTGTTGATCCAAATCAAAGGCCCGCAAAATCAAAAGGGCCCCCAATGAGGCGGCCCTTTAAAAGCCGAAAACCAGCAGGGCGGCCAATGCTACCGAAATTGTGCCAAGTGTGATTGCAAAAAACGCGAATGCTCCGTTACTCATTCACTCAAGGGTAGAGTACTTCTGTGACAGTTGTTCGTTCCAACCGGGGTGAGCTTACGTCTCGAAGCAAGCGATGGCAGGGCACGGCACTCGTTGAAAAATCGCGAGGCAGGCCAGGCCGGACCCGGTCCCACTCCAGAATGCGATGGCCAGAGGACGAATGTCGCAGGCGACATCGCATGCTTCGTGATGTTAGGCTGCGAGGCGGCGGGGAGTACCCTGCTTCCATACCGAACGGGAGGTCAACATGCCCGAGAGCATCTACGATGTGATACTGCTGATCGGCACCAGCAGCGAATCCTGGGAAAAGGCCGCCGCCAACGCGGTCGAACAAGCCTCCAAATCTCTCCGCAATCTTCGCGTCGCAGAAATTGTCGAACTCGACATGCAACTGGACGCGAAGGGAAAGGTGGAAGCCTATCGCGCGAAAGTCAGGCTGTCGTTCAAGGTCGATCGCTGAACCGATATCGCGGCGCGTCAAGCTGCCGAGTTGTTCACGAATAGGTTTTTGGACTTGCGGTGGGTCACCACATCGTGACTCAGCGATCTCGATTTGCCGACAGGGTGTCCCGCCAGAATCCACGGATCAACGCCTGCTCGTGATTTGATCACGAAACAGAAACAGCGTCAGGCCGAACAGGAATGCACACGCCAAGATGAAAAGCACGCCCTGCGTTATATCCGCCATGTTGAGATCTCCCCATGCCCAAGCGGTTCTTTAGCAGCATGGTAACGGCGCGGGCGTTAATGGTGGGTTAGTCCACAAGAAATGGATGCCGGAGTCCATTCTGCAACACCGGGAACCGATATCGCTCCTGGAACATATCCGCCTGCGAGTTCAGCACAGTCTTTCGTTCGGCACGAACTTAATGGCAACCGACAAGGCGCGGCTCTCGAATGTCTCCAAAGCGATCTTTTGTGCGAGCATCACGTCGCCGGGGACTAGGCAACCATCGGGCACGAAGCACCACCCCATTTTGAGACGACCCGCATCATCCAGCTCGTGGACGTTCATCGACGTCCCGAAGTGGATTCGGTATCTCCTACCGGTGGCGCTACCGATGACATCAAAGTGGCCCTTGGCATCCAACTGCTCGAGTTGAGGCGGCGAAAGCCACGCGTGCAAAAGGCGCAGACCACGAGCCTGCGGGTTATTTTCATCATTGGAGCTGATGTAAAGTCTGCGTACGGCCTTGAGGCGCGTTCGCCTACCGATCGGAATTCGACGAAATCCGAACATCGACAGACCTCTAGCCGCCGACGAGCCGCGGGTAGAATAGCGTTTCCTCGGCGTTGGGATCGAACGAGTTGGTCCTGGCGACTTCGCCAGGCTTGATGCGGACGGCAGCGGTAAAACCTTCGCCCGTCAGCTTTTTGAATCTCTGTTCTGCTTTGGCCAGCGCCGCTGCATCGTTGGCGTCGAAGTAGTGGCGGGTATCACCGTTGCGGTTCATGACGATCTGCGTGGGCATGAAAATGCTCCTCGGCTGTTGCCGCCAGTTCTACCAAGAAATGTTCCTGCGTGACCGGAGTTCCATTCACTTCTGCCTCGCCGCGCATCACGATCCCGCGTCACCGGGCAGAGGTCGTTCGAGTGCCTTTTCGGAAGAATTTGGGGGGCACCACTTTCGGCTGGCCCGCGCGCTCTGCTGTGCAGGCGTCTCCGATGCCGGTTCAAGTACCGCGCGGAACTTGAAATAATCTGCCCCGACGGTGCCAAGCGTCAGGCCTGACAGAATAACCATCACCAGAACAGCAGGCATGTCCCGCATCCACGATTTGCATTCGAACGAAACCGGCTCCAGCGAGTGAGTAGCGAGCTGGAGCCGCCTGGGCCCCTTCGGCGTTCCCGGAGAACGCGCCCTTTCAACAGTTCGCTTGGGCGATCGTTCCCATCCCCGCAATTCCGCCGCGGCCTCAATTTGACAACTCATCGTGACAGTATTGAGGATCGCGCCCAAACAGGCAAAATAACGGCGGCCTTAAGCCGTTGACAACCTTGGGAGAAGACGAAATTCCCGTTGCATGCGCTCGACGATGGGCGTCAAAACTTCCTTGGCTATCCTTCGATCCACGCGACCAAACTTTATCCCCCGAAGCTCCCAATTTGCATCCAGGCGTGATTTCGGTGTCGTGCGCTGGACAATCACACCCACGAAGGCTTCGCAGCCAGGCGCAGCCTTGACCGCTTCCGTGATCGTCGATTCCAGCTCTTCGGCTGTTTTTGAAACCCGCCTGTCCCTGCTCCACCATTTCTTCTTCGGGATGCCTTCATCGCCGTTTTTGGCCATTTTATGCAAGATCAGCAACAGCAGCGCAAACCAAGCGCAAGCGCCCGGGATCAAGATCCAGGTCAACATCGCTCTGCTCCTTCGCCTTCGGAAGGCATGCCCTGTTATGCAGGCGACTGGATTTTTGTTCCACGAGGTCCAGCACGGCGCGATCTAAGCGCCGAGACTTCTCTTCCCCCTTCCCTTTCAGGGAGGGAGTAACGACCTCACCTCATCATGCTCCGGCTACTGCGTGCCGATCTCGCCGGAGATCGCCGTTCCGAACAGCACGCTGTGTTCGCCGTTGAAGCGTGACATCTGCATCTGCTCGATCGGATAATAGTCGGTCGGACTGGTGTTGATCTTGATGCCCGGCAAGAGCAAGCCAACCTCAAAATCTTTCAGGTTGGTGGCCTGCTTCATGACATTCTCGCGCGTCAGCTCGTCGCCGCATTGCTTGAGCACCTGTACCAGCGTTTGTGATAACGCGTATCCGTAGACCGTGAAGGTCGAGCTCTTGTCCCCTTCCGGGAAATATTTATCCATGAACTCCGACCACTGCTTGATGGCGGGGTCATCCTTCCAGGTCGGATCAGTCGGATCCTTGATGTAGTTGGACGAGAGTATCCCCTTGGAATTTTCGAGCCCCGCGGGTTTGAGCACCGAACCCACCGAATTGGATATGCTGGCCAGGAACAGCGTCGGCTTCCATCCGATCTCGGCAGCCTTGCGGATCGCTTGCGCCGCAAATTTCGGCGAGGCCTCGTCAAAGAAGATATCGGCGCCGATGGTCTTCAAGGCCACGACCTGGGAATCGACCGTTGGGTCCGAAGGATCATAGGGCAGCTCGGCGACGATCATGCGCTTGGTGGCCTCAGGCCCAAGCCCGTCTTTCAGGCCCTTGAGATAGTCCCGGCCGGAATCGTCGTTTTGGTAGAGAATGCCGATCTTCCCGTTCGGGAAGTTCTGCAAGATGTATTTTGCGTAGATCCGCCCCTCGGTCTGGTAGGTCGGCTGCCAACCCATGGTCCATGGGAAATTCTTGGGGTCGCCGAACTTGGTGGCGCCGGTCGCGACAAAGAGCTGCGGCACCTTCTTTTGATCCATGTATTTCTGGATCGCATTATTGGTCGGCGTGCCAAGGCTCTGGAAGATCAAGAGCACCTCGTCGCTTTCCACGAGCTTGCGCGCCTGCTCCACCGTCTTGGGCGGGCTGAAGGCGTCGTCATAGGAGATGAAGTTGATCTTGCGTCCGTTGATGCCGCCCTGCTCGTTGATCATCCTGAAAAACGCCGCTTCGGTCCGGCCGATCTGGGCATAAGCCGAGAGCGGACCGCTATAGGGCATGATGTTGCCGACCTTGATCTCGGTGTCCGACGCGCCGGGGTCATATTTCTTCTGTGCGGCGGCAGGTGTGGCACCAACCGCAAGACCCAACAGAACGCACGCCAGCAGAACGTGCCTTTGCGTCATTTCATCCTCCCCTGGATAGCCGCCGGCTGATTGCCGATCTCCGGGCCAGTCTAGGGGTTGAGAGCGAGCGAAGTCCAGCCAATGAAGTCAGAGCTTCACCCTGTCGCCTCTATTTTTCCAGGAGGTGGCACTGGTGCCAAACTGGCTCTGAAACCAGCGCGATACGAGGATCGGGTCGGTGAGCATGAGCCATGATCCCGTCGATGTGAACAATTGTGAAGCCGCCCCAGATTGGGGCGGCGCGGTCCGCCGATCACATAAGGAGCAGCGGCAATCGGTTGGAGCAATGCGATGCGTTCCGTTTTGGTTTTGGGCCTCTTGATGATCTTCTGTGCTTCGGCTGATGCTGCAACGGCGCATCGCTCCCGCACGCATCATGTCATCATTCGCCCAGGCGTGGCCTCAAGCTTCGCCGCCGTTCCGGGCAGCCAAGGTACGGCCGTCCCCCCGGGCTGGTACAAGTTTCCTGGCTATCCGCCCATCCCGCCGGAGGCGAACAGAAATCTTGACCCATCCACCTTCGGAGGCGGTTGACCTTCGTTGAGCCTTAGCGGCGGGCATGCCCTTATGGTTTCCGCCCATCGACGCAAAGGCGGAGGAAAGGGCCACACGGGGCCTCTGCGTTAGAACCCGAAGAACTTGGCGCGAAGGGCGTCTTCGTATTCTTCCTTGGCGGTCTTGACCTTGTTGCGCAGTTCATCCTCTTCGAGATGCGCCTGTTCCCACTTGTCGACGTCGGCCACGTCGTGATTGACGGAAGCGAGTGCTTCCTCCTTGCGAATGGCTGCTATCCACGCTTCTACCGTGTTTTTGTAGGCCGCCTGCAGTTCGTCAAGCTCGGGATGCTCATCGCTCATTTCGACCCCCGACCAAAGGTTTATCTCAATAACCATCGTTATAGAGAGTGCGAATGAACAAATGACGACATCGCTGCGGTGTCGGGACGACGATCCAGATGCTCGCGGCGAGCGCCGCGCTTCGATCAAAAAAAGCGACCGGCCGCGCGGGCCGACCGCTGAAGTTGACGCGAGGCTCATCCGCCTCGGGCGCGTGTTTGCAATCCCGATCGCCGCGCGTCAACCGCAGCTTCTTGTTTCGGTGCGCCAATTAGTTGTCTGCCCGCGCCAGCGCGATCAAATCAGGGATAGCTCCGTGCAGCGACGAGCTTTCCAGTGAGCCGATCCTTTGCCACGCGGGTTCGAAGCGTCGCACGCCTTCTCGAAGCTCGACGCGCGCCGCAGCGCCGGCGTCTTGCTGAAGATACTATCAAGTTTGTGGTCAGCGGCATGGCAGTGTGCCAAAATTCGCGGTCACCGGGGCACAACGGCAAAGGGTGTTGAAATGAAACGCACGATGTCCCGTCTCCGCTGTTCCCGATTTTATTCAAAGCGGGTTCGTTTCGCCTGCGGGTTGATTGCGATTGCCGTCTCATTGGCCGCCTGTTCTAAGGCGCCGCGCTCGCTTGCCGAATATCTGTCCGCGATCTGCCTGGCGCCATTGCGGTCGTCTTCGCCGGATGAGTCCTTGTTCCTTGCCGAGAACGCAAGCGCGATGTCGAAGATGATGATCAACATGGGTATCCGGCCCTCTGGAAACATCGATGCGGATTTCGCGCGCATCATGATCGCGCATCATCAAGGCGCGATCGAGATGGGACTTGCGGAGCTGCGCCATGGCCATGACGAGAGGCTCATGCGTCTTGCGCAGGAGATCGTCATCACCCAGCAGCAGGAAATCGCCGTGATGCGGCTCGCGCTCGGCCAGCTTGCGGACGCGCCCAGGCAATCGCCTGTGTCCGAGGCGGACAACAAGCGTGAATTTGCCAACGATTAACTTGGGAGGGTGAGATGAAATTCGTTTCCACACTCGCCACCTGGCCTGTTGTCGCGCTCCTTGCCGGCGCGCCATGCGCCCTGGCTGGCCAGGCGCCCGGCAGTGCCGCCGATCCGGACATTCCGGTCACTCACGCTGATCGCGTCTACGCCGCCGAACAGTTTTCCAACACGGTGTCGGTCACCGATCCCGCCGACAACAAGCTCTTGGGCTTGATCAGGCTGGGCGAGCCATCGCCCGTCAATTTCAGCCCGCTCTACAAGGGGCAGCTTCTGGTGCACGGCATGGGTTTTTCCCCCGATCATCGCACCGTCGCAGTCGTGTCAATCGGCTCCAACTCCGTTACCTTTATCGATACGGCGACCAACACCGTGAAGCACACGACATATGTGGGACGCTCGCCGCACGAAGCTTTTTTCACGCCCGACGGAAAGGAAGTGTGGGTCACGGTGCGTGGCGAAAATTACGTGTCGGTGCTCGACGGCGC
>Ga0310909_10000351_pt1 | contig 23071 bp, 24 predicted proteins | sample GREbulkMGT000H_FD_203449 | JGI IMG/M metagenome (GOLD analysis project Ga0310909, IMG submission 203449) | Lab enrichment of tropical soil microbial communities from Luquillo Experimental Forest, Puerto Rico - GRE.bulkMG.T000H | ecosystem: Environmental > Terrestrial > Soil > Tropical forest >... | reverse complement strand
AAAACGCAACAACCGCCCTATGCCCCATTCCGATGTACAAAATCATGTACAAGAAATTTGAAGGCCGAGTGAGTCGTCGGCCTCTTAACGCCGGGCTGCGCTCCTCGCCTTCCCGTATACAGCACAGCATCCGGGAGCTTACCGACGGCAACGTTTCTCGGCAGGTCGACGCGACGCGGGTGGGTTGCGCGGCATGCGTTGTCAGGATTCAAGATCACACATTTATTGCGGACCACAGTGGGCCAAACTTCGCGTTCGCTGAGCGAGTTGCGCACGCTCCACTAAACTGAGAGGTTTTGGGTTACACTACGCCATAGGACAAGTTAATGGCGCTCGATTGGTCACAATGCTCGGCCGTAGAAAGCGTGCCAGGACGACTGAACGGAGCGTGGGTGTTTCGCGATACCCGCCTACCGGTCTCCGTGGTGTTCGAGAACCTCGAAGCCGGAGCCACTGTCGATGAGATTACGGAGTGGTTTCATATTGACAAGGAGCGGGTCATCGAAGTTCTGGAATTTGCAGCCCGCAGCCTCGACGCTCGCGAAATTCCAGCCTAGCGCATAGCGTCCCCCGGAGCCAATGCTCGTACTCTTTGACCACAGCACACCCGCTCCACTGTCACCCTATCTAGTCGGCCATACTGTCATCGAGGCAAGAACCCGAGGATGGGACCGACTGTCCAACGGAGATTTGCTCGTAGAGGCGGAACGAGCCGACTTCGAGGTGTTGGTGACCGCGGACAAAAACATGCGGTACCAGCAAAACCTAAAGGGGCGAAAAATAGCGATCGTGGTGCTCGGCACTCCACGATGGCCCGCGCTCCAAATGCATGTGGATCTTGTCGCTGCTGCCGTCAACGCCGCCGCACCAGGCAGCTACACGGAAGTCGAAATACCTAAAAGATAGGTAGGCCACAGGTCTCAGGGATAGGTTTCTGAACCATTCAATGTTACAAGCCTGTCGCCTAATTCATTGATTCCAAAGTCGCTCGCCATTTTGGCGAAGTACAGCCCCAACAGCGAGGGAATTGGCAGCACTTAGCTATTAAATAATAGTAAACTTTAGTAATTTATTTATGTACAAGACAGGATCATCGCCTCTAAGCTATTCAAAATACAGCAGAAATCTGGTGCCGGCGGCGGGAATCGGAATTCGGAGCCCCACTGATTCCGCCCAAGTTATTGATTCCATTAAACGAGAGAAACGCCAAAAACAGCGGATTCGCATAAGTGAGGTACACGGCGGGTACACAGAAGGAGCGTCCGTTTTATGGGTCCCGCATTCTCTTTGCCTGAGCCGATGCCACATGTAGCGCAAGGGCCACATTGCCACGCATAGCGCGACCGCCGAAGCACAGAGATCGGCTACTCAAAGAAGACAGTTCGCTGCCGTACGGAAGTGGAATCCTTCGGAGCTCCCTGACTGGCTAAACGAGAAGGTCCACAGAAGCAAGATTCTGCCTCGCCTTTCGAAGTTCACAGTCAAGGCAATTCGGTTTGGCACTTGATGTGTCTCACCCTTACGCAACGAACGTTCGGAGAGGCATTGTTATTCCTCACCCCACTGGCTAAATCTCGCGAAGCTGCTTGGCTTTCCCAGAGATAGGAACGAAATTCGCGGAGAGTCGCGATCGCCAGGCAGAAAGATGTTTCTTGGAATCCCAACCGATTAATCAAAATAGTAGTTGACATAAAGTGGACGGCGCTGATAGTTTCCCGCTCCATTGTCGGTTCCCTGGAGGCAATGTGCGAGTGATCCGCCCCATCATTCCCTTCGTACTCGTTTGTCTTTCTTTGTCACCTGTAAGAGCTCAAACCACAACCACAGCCCCGCAACCGCTGCCGGTCCTTCAGCAAGCGTACTCAGCGATGGCAGGCACAGCTGCAGTCAACGACGTCACACTGACCGGCACTGCCCAGCGCATCGTCGGATCGGACGATGAGACCGGAACGGTAGCGTACAAAGCCATCCCTGGCGCTAGTCGCTTGGACCTGAATCTCTCACAAGGAACGAGAAGTGAAATCCGCGGAATTGGGACCAACGGTCCTGGGGGAAATTGGATCGGGCCGGACGGTGTGGTGCACGAAATCTCGAATCACAACCTGCTGACCGACGCCGGTTGGTTTCCACTCTTCACCTTAAGCAATCTCATTTCGTCGACCAGCACTGTGCTGACGTACGTGGGACCTGAAACGAAGAACGGCGTATCCGTCGTTCACATAGTTGCCTCACAACAATTTCCAGCCGTGCCTGCCAAGTCTGCGCCGTTTTGGCGACATCTTAGTCAAATGGATTTTTATCTGGACGCCTCGACACTTCTCCTTGTCGCACTAGATTTCAACGCGCACCCCGACGATAACGCCTCCTTTGACATTCCCGTTGAATTTCGTTTCTCCGATTACCGCTCAGCGGGTTCCCTGAAGGTTCCGTTTCATATTCAGCAGTACCTGAACGGGAGCCTCCTTCTGGACGTGCAATTCCAAACCGCTTCTTTCAACTCGGGCCTTTCTTCGAGTTCAAGCGATTTCGCGATTCAGTAGCACGACCAGGAGACTGACGATGCCGCTAAATCATCGTAGCTTTCTCGCCATGCCAGCGCTTCTTCTTGTCACAGCAGTTCCCATCTCGGCTCAGGTCCAAAACGGCACGCCTCCCTTTGGTTCCTATGCTGGCGGTCCCGATATTGTCGACTTGGCCAATCTAAACGTGCGCCTTTCGATTCCGGTACTTCACAAGCCCGGTCGCGGCACTGATTTCACGTACGATCTGAACTATGATTCTTCGGTCTGGTTTCCTGTTACGGTCAATAGCACAACGACCTGGACGCCGGTACTGAACTGGGGATGGGCGGGTTCTGTTCCAACTGGTTCGGGCTACGCCACCTACAAAAACCTAACTACGAGTTGTCAGTACTACAACACGGACCTCAAACGCTACATCACTGAGCATTACGTCCAGTACAGCAATTGGGGCTACGTTGATTCCTTCGGGATCAGTCACGCCCTGGATTCCTCGAAGAAAGTGCAAGATGGCGGGGCGCCCGACTGTGGGCCCGCGTACAGCACCCTTGTACGGGCCGTTGATGGCTCCGGCTATACGCTCACCGTGGATGGAGGGCCGGACGCCTCTGTTGTCGCCAAAGATGGCAGTACGGGCAACAGCCTCCCTCTGCAAGCACCAGCTCCCAAGGTTGGATGGACAGATCGCAACGGAAACGAAATCACAGTTACGTCCGCTGGCAGCTTTTACGACACGCTCAGCGGCACCGTCGCCGTGCTCACTGTTACTGGCTCGGGAACTCCGTCCAATCCTGTCACCCTCACCTACACCGCGCCGAATGGCAGCAGCCCGCAGCTCAAGATGAATTATTCTTCCTTCAACATCAAAACAAACTTCGGGTGCGGCGGAATCAGCGAGTATTCGGCTAACGGCATAAATTTGGTTTCCGGCATCACGCTTCCCGATGGCAGCGCTTACACCTTCAGCTATGAGCCGACGCCAGGGAACTCAGGCTACTATACCGGTCGTCTTCACTCTGTTCAGCTTCCGACTGGTGGGACCATCACCTACAGCTACAGTGGCGGAAGCAACGGTATCACCTGCGCCGACGGCTCGGCAGCAACGCTAACTCGAGCCACCCCTGACGGAACGTGGACCTACGCCCAAGCCAAGAACTCCGGGGCAGCTTCGACCACCACCGTGACTGACCCAATTGGCGACGTTACTACAATTCAATTCCAGGGAGTCTACGAGACAAGACGCGTCGTCACCGACGTACATTCAGGTACGCTTGCGACAACGAACACTTGCTACAACGCGTCGGCGCCACCGGAGCCTGCATGCACCGGCACCGCAGTCACCTTGCCGATTACTCAGCGCTACGTCAGCACTCAGTTGGGAGGAGGAAATCTGACGGACTTGCACTACCAGAAATATGACAGCTACGGGAACCTGCTGGAGCAGGACGACTACGATTACGGTTCCGCCGCGAATGGGGGTCTTCTCAAAAAGAGCGTGGTAACCTATGCGTCGCTCGGCAACATCACGGCCTTTCAGCAACAAGTCATGGTCACAGACGGCGGCGGGCACACCGTCTCGCAAACGAATTACAACTACGATCAAGGCACCGTCACGGCAACGTCTGGCACGCTTCAGCACACCTCGGTCAGCGGCTCTCGCGGCAACCTCACGAGCGTCAACTACTACACAAGCGGTTCGACCTATCTCACCAAGAGCTATACCTACTTCGACACCGGAAATGTGCAAACGGCCACCGACGTGAACGGCGCGCAAACGACGTATGCCTACGGCGCGTGCGGCAATTCGTTTCCAACCTCCGTGAGCGAACCGCTAGGCATGTCCAGGTCGTTCGCCTGGAATTGCACTGGCGGCGTACAGACTTCCGTCACCGACGAAAACAACCAGACCGTGACTTCTCACTACGACACCGACCCCTACTTCTGGCGGCCAAACGCCATCGTGGACCAATCGGGAAACCAAGCGAATTACTATTACCAGCCGAACCCGCCCAACTACATAACGCCAGCAGAGGTCGCGCTGGGTCTAGTTTTCAACAATGGAAACTCTCTGACGGAGGACATTCAATACAAGGACGGTCTCGGGCGCACCTACGTGGACCAGCATCGGCCGACTCCCAATTCGTCCACGCTCGAGTCCGTCTCTTACACCTTTGACGCCAACGGCAGACTGTATTCGGCCTCTATGCCTTGCGTTGTCGGTTGGGCTCAGACCTGCTCCACTCCGAAAACCACGCAGACCTACGACGCGCTCAATCGCCCACTCGTGACCACCGACGGTGGACAAGGAACCGTCAGCTATTCCTACCCTAGCAACGATGTATACGTCACCACTGGCCCGGCCCCTTCGGGCGAGAACACTAAGCGCCGCCAGTTGGAGTATGACTCCCTAGGACGACTAACTTCCGTCTGCGAAATCACCTCTTTACCCGGCTCCGGCACCTGCGGGCAAAACTCGGCGCAAACGGGTTATTGGACGAAATACGCCTACAATCCGCTAGGCCAAATAACTAGCGTCACTCAGAACGCGCAATCGTCTAGCACGCAAACGCGAACCTACGCCTACGACTTGATGGGCCGCCTCACTTCCGAAACGAATCCTGAATCCGGTACTACGACTTACGCGTACGATTCACCAACCAGCAACTGCAACAATAACTCCTGGAACGCGAACGATCCGGGCCAATTGGTCCAGAAGCAGGACGCCAACGGGAACATTACTTGCTACTACCACGATGCCCTCGGCAGGATCGGTACGTATTTTGTTGTTGCTGGCCCTGGAGCGTACGCAAACTCGGGTTGTAAGCACTTCTATTACGATAATTCCTCGGGACTTCTCGGTTCGCGACCAAGTGGCGTGACCGTTAACTACGGGCTCGGGCGACTTATCGCGGCAACGACTGATAACTGCCAATGGCCTCCCTCGCAGTCAGAAATTGTCACAGACGAGTGGTTTAGCTACACAGCTCGCGGCGAGGTGAGCGACGTATGGGAGTCAACGCCGCATTCAGGTGGCTACTACCACTCCAGCGCCAGTTACTGGGCCAATGGCGCGCTCAATTCGCTGAACGCATACAGCGCTTCCAATGTGCAATTTTATGGGGCGGGCTGGAACGTTGACGGAGAGGGCCGCGTTTACTCGAACTATAATACAGGGAGCAACCCGTTGAGCGCCACGACGTACGACGCCGCGAGTCAACCAACGCAGCTAAACTTTTCGTCCGGCGACAGCGACAGTTACACGTACGATCCCAACACAGGTCGCATGACGCAATACAAATTCACTGTCAATGGGCAGGCGGCCGTCGGAAACCTAAACTGGAGTGCGGCTGGCACCCTCCGAAGCTTGGGCATCACCGATCCCTTCAACGGCGCAGACAACCAAACGTGCAACTACACACATGACGACTTGGTCCGTATCGCCAGTGCAAATTGTGGCTCCATTTGGTCCCAGACGTTCGCCTACGACGCGTTCGGTAACATCTCGAAAAACGGAACCAGCTCCTTCCAACCTACCTACTCCTCCTCCACGAACCACATGACCTCCATTGGTGGTTCGTCGCCCAGCTACGATGCCGACGGCAACGTAACCAATGATTTTCTCCACAGCTACGCTTGGAATGGTTATGGCCGGCCAACTACCATTGACGGCGTGGGCGTAACTTACGACGCCCGGGACCGCGTGGTCGAGCAGAATCGCTCAGGAGCCTACACGCAGTTTCTCTACTCGCCCACTGGCTTCAAAATGATCAACCTCAATGGCCAATCAGCAGTGGACGATTTTGTGCCGCTCGCGGGAGGAGCGGTGGCGGTGTACAGTCCAGGCGGCATTTACCTTCGTCACGCGGACTGGCTCGGCAGTTCGCGCTTCTCGTCGTGGCTTTCCTCTCGCACGATGTACTACGATGGAGCGTACGGCCCGTTCGGAGAGCCCTACGCGCAGACGGGCACCACGGACGTAAACTTCACAGGCATGAACCAGGACACCGTCGCAAACCTCTACGATTTCCCCGCCCGCGAGTACGGCACGCAAGGCCGCTGGCCTTCCCCCGACCCAGGCGGGCTCGCCGCCGTTGACCCCACCAACCCACAATCCTGGAACCGCTACGCCTACGTCAAGAACAACCCGCTAATCTACATTGATCCGAGCGGGAAGTTTTTAGTGTTCTATGGTGGCGACGATGACAACGGTGGTGGCGGCGATCCATTCAGCGGCGATCCCTGCTTCTTTTATGGTCTGTTCTGCGGAGGCTCTGGTCTACCTCCTACCGGCCCTTGCTATTATGCCCTCCAGAATCCTTGCGGCGGTGGAGGCGGCGGCCGCAGCCCCATAAATGCTCCCCCAATAAAAACTGCTTTGCATCAGTTGTTTCAAAACAACGCAAATTGTGCATCCCTGCTAGGAGGGTCTGCCAGTGCCGACAAGCTAGTCAATCAAATGAACCTTATCGATGTCCCTTACTTCCCGTACGCTTTTGGTACAAATCAAACCGCTAACGCAGCTTGGACAGCTATTAGTAACAGCAATACTGGCCAAAACAACCTTCTTGCTCAGACGACCTGGTCAACGATTTGTCCAACCTGTGGTGCTTGGAATGGCGGCCCATATTCAACGTTTGTTGGCAATAACTTTGCCGGTTTGACTCTGAGCGGGCAGCAGGGCGTATTGATTCACGAGATGGCTCACCCTAACACTGGATACGGAGGCAACATGGCTGGTCAACCAGGCCAACTAGGCAGTCAGAACCCAGTCGACACTTTGGACATGTTCAATCCTTACGGTGGGCTTTCCAATGTTTGCGGTACTGCACCGCCATTTATAAATCCATGAAACGCACTGAGTCAAAAACATCTTGGCAGCGCACCCTATCCACGGGCTTTCTCCTGTTTTTCTTCGCATTTCCTCCGATGTTCGACAATAACTGTGGCGCCCACCAAGAGAGAGTGCACGGTACGGCACAGAAGATTAACGTAAGAATCAGCAGCGCGAAGGCGAAAGTCCAGCCTGGTGAAGGCCTTAGACTGCGAGTGGAGATTTGCAACGAGGGCAGCGAAAGCGTATATGTCGCCACGACTTTTGACGGCCCGGATAACGCTCTCGCGAGACTCAAAATCTCTCTTTTCCACAATGGATCGCCGGTCGACGGACCCAAAGAAACATCGGCGGGAGACTATGGCCGTTATGCCGCTGACGACCATCGAAGGCCCCCGCTCGCAGAATTGTTTTCCAAATACTGGGTTGCTCTTGCCCCCGGGCATTTCTATGGCGGAGAATTCGTGGTGGGTCCATCCTCCTTCCCCCAGCTCAACGCACCGGGCAAATATATGGTGCGGGGCACCTATGCTTCAGGTGGTTTTCTAAGCGAGGGAATGAACAACCCCCTCGCAAGTTACGTTGAAGAGTTGGGCCGAATGCCCTACCAGGCCTGGGTGGGCGAAGTAGAGACCAATCCAATCTGGATTGAAGTCGTCAAACAGAGGTCGGCGGGTGAGTCAGGTGCCCAACACTGAGATTGATAGCGCGTGGCGGCGCAAGTACGCGCCCATTCCATCGGCGGCACTAGGGTTTTTCTAACGGTGGGGCGTTCCGGTTCAAGAGCCGATTTACCGCTTCGTCCAGTTCCTTCTTGTCGTGCAGGGCGCGCGAAATGTGGTCCGTAAGTTCCGTGAGCACAACTCGAATGCTTGTGGCGAGCTCCAAACATCTTTCGTCAGACAAGTCGTGCAGGCCCTCGCTCCGTGGCGCGTGCAAAAGTTTAAGCGGGTTCTGACCATTGATGAGAAGGCTTTCGGGAGAACTGACGCCTCTATCAGGATTATTCACTTACCGACTGGCGGGCCAGATCACGTCTGGAACATGAACAGGTACGAAAGGAAAAATCTTCTCGGGGCGCTTCCGGTTCTTGGCCAACTTGGGGCCTAACCGAGCTAGGGTTGCGGTTTGCCGACTATCATGGTTATCTTTCCGCCTGTAGCAGGAGGCACGTGTCTGTTGGGTTCCACGAATGCTGCCACAACCCTTTCGAGCTCTTCTAAGACTTCGCGCGTCCAATTCAACTCTGGTTCAGACGCAGCTTTCAAATTGAAATACCGGAATCCCATATCTTCGTTGCCTCCTTCGAGTAGCGTGACGACATCCGCAAGCCCAATTCTGTCATTCGAACTTATGGCTAGTCCCAAATCGCTACACTTTTTGTAGAGGCTGCTAATTTGATGGGTCCGTCGTGGTTTCCTTCCGTGTGCAACCATGTAGGATTTCAAGAGCAATTCCGTGACATGAAAATATAGTCCGTTAATAACGCAAGTCAGATGACGCTTGCTTCGGAAGAGCTCATCGGCGGCCTCGCGGTACTGCCGAGCATCATTTAGCAGAGTCCAAGCCTCGTTCTCGTTTCCGGTTTTCATTTGGCGTCCCGTCTTTGAAATGCGCTTTCTGTAAAACTTGGCCCTCAACTTTGCGAATGGCAAGTGCGACCGTCACGCCTGCCCGGCGCGGAGCAACTCCGTCTCCCGTCACTTTGACGAGCACGGAAATGCCTTCGTCATTGCCTTCACCACTAAAATGGCAGCCAACATGTGCCTTTCATCAGGATGGTCTTTCAGGTACTTCACCACGATGTCTTCCATTTGGCCGTTGGTCACGTTGTCTGGAGTGCAGAACCTCTGCCGGTCTGGGAACGCCGCGCCTTCCATGCTTTCAATGTCGCTCACTCCTGCGATGTAACCCGCACAGCAGCGAATTTACTTCGGTTGACGGCGGAAAAAGCCGCGCTGATCAATCGCGGTTCTCGGCGTTGAACTGATTCATCCTGAACCGCGTCCTGTGCGAAGGACCTCACCGACCCATGTTCTCTCCCGACTCGCATCGTCGGGTCTGGTCCCGCGCCAGCGTGCTTCCTTATCTACCCGCCCTTCAGAAATTTTCCAGCAGCCACACATTCGCATTCGCGACAATCCCGTTAATCGCCACGCGCCTCCCGTCTCTCGACGGTATCCCCCACGGCGTCTCGATTCCCCGGACGCCGATCGTACTCGTCTCCTCCCAGATCACGTGCGTATTCCCGTGCAAGTCCAAATATGTCAGTGCTGTGCCCTTTGCCGTCGGGCTATCGATAAACAGTCCCTTGCCGTCCGCCGACCAATCCAGCGCATCACCCAACTTTATGTTCTTTGGCACGATCTCCTCACTGGGTCGCCCGTCCAGATGCAGTATGTGCACGTGACCCTCGCTGGGTGTCATTACCGCGATTCGTGTCCCATCCGGCGATAGCGACCATTCGTAGACCGCTCCGGGTTGCGTGTCGTATCTCGTCAACTCCGCGCCCCGCCCTTTCACAGGATCAAATCCCGTGAAAATCAGTTGCTTATCGTCCGCGGTGGCCTCGCCAACCGCGCATACGCCGCCCGGCACGCGCGAACATCTCGCCACGTTATCCAATCCATTTCGCGCGGTGAGGACCGTCTGCGATGGTCCACCGTGAATCGGCACGCGCCGTAATTCCACCGTCTCCGCCGTCGGACCCGCACTCGCCGACGTAAAGATCAGTATCCAGTTGCCGTCCGGACTCACGCAGCACAACCCCGGATTCGGAAACGGAAACGCTATCGGTTCGGCGGTATCGCTGCCTACCGCCTGACGGAATACTTCTAATCGACCATTACGATCCGAGGCGAATAGCACCTCCCTGCTGTCCGGTGTCCAGTCGGTCGGAAAATCTAAGCCGTCGCTCACCGTCAAGCGCGTCGGTGGCCCCTTGGGCGTCGCGTTTGGTCCAAGCTCCACCACCATCGTCGTGCTTCGAAACGAGTACTTCACTACGCTGGCCTGTTTTCCATCGCGGGTTGCCGAAAAGCTGCCCGGATAAATATCGGCCCAATTCGTCACTCGTACCGACTCAGCGATGGCTCGCCCCGTTCGGCTCACACGGATCGCCCAGAAGTTCCCGCCATTTCGTTCTAGTCGCCCAAACAACAGCCGCCCATCCGGCAACCAGTAGATCGGGAAAAATACGTCAGTCGCTGATTCCGACAGCACTTTTGTAACGTCCCGGCCCCCCAGATTACAGGTCTCGATTTCGAGTGTATTCTTGTCTTCTTCCACGAACCTCTCGTACGCCAATCTCTTTCCGTCCGGGGACCATGTCACATTGTCAACCGCGGAATTGTTCGCTACTTCCATCAACTTCTGAGGTTCTTCGCCGTCTCCTTTCATCGTCCAAATGTCCATGTATCCGTACCGTGTCATGCGGGTTGCAAAGGCGATTTGGGTTCCGTCCGAAGATACCGTCCAGGCGTGCGCCTTCTCTCGCAGCTCGCGCGGCGCTCCACCAATCACCGAAAACTCCCAAATTCCCTCCGGCGACCCGGAAGACTCCGAATTTGCCAAAAAGTGCGTTCCATCCGGGAACCACGACGCTACTGCCCAGGCCAGGCCGTTGGTCGGCAACGCGACGTTATTGACCTCGCCGGTATCGATTACCTTTATGTGGATTCCTTTCACGTCCGAATACGCCAGATATTTCCCGTCAGGTGAAATCTTGCCGTCCGTTACCTCGTTCTCGCTCGAGTTCTTCGTCATTTGCCTCTCGGTGAGAGGCCCCGCTCCCGGCGCTGGTCGGTGCGAAACGTAGTAAACAACCGCCGCGGCCGCGATCAACGCAACGCCCGCGCCGCCGATTATCCACCAACGTTTTGGAGATTTTGGCGGTGCGTTTGCAATCACCGCGCTCGATGCCGACACCGATGCGACCGCACCGCTTGCTCCGGCTGCAGCCACTGTATTTGAATCCAGCGTTCCCGGCGACCTACCCGAATCCGAATCGCGTTTCAATCGCTTCAAGTCGCTTCGCATGTCCGAAGCGTGCTGGTATCGCAAATCGCGATCTTTCTCGAGCGCCTTCTGGATGATCCGGTCCAGCTCGCTGGGAATCCCCGGCACCACCCTTGAAGCGGGCCTGGGCGTGCGATTCAGGATCGCATCAAAAATCAGTCCCGTGCTCTCTCCGCTGAAGGGCAAGACGCCGGTGGTCATTTCGTACAGAACCACACCAAATGAAAACAGATCCGTCCGCGCATCCAGTGGCTTCGCGCGCACTTGCTCCGGCGACATGTACGCCACTGTCCCTAGTGTCGTCCCCGGGCTCGTCAGGTGTTCGGGATCGATGCCCACCGTCGCCAGCGTGTTCACGTCCCCCGCCCCCTCCCCGCCCCCTTGCACTTTCGCCAGCCCGAAATCCAGTACCTTCACGTGCCCCCGCTTCGTTACAAACAGGTTCGCCGGCTTGATATCCCGATGCACGATTCCCTGTGAGTGTGCTGCGTCCAGCGCATCCGCCGTTTCGATCGCCTGCCCTAGCACCGTCTCCAGATCCATCGACTTGCCTTGAATCACGTGCTTTAACGTGGATCCCTCAAGGAACTCCATCGCGATGAACGCGCGTCCGCCTTCTTCGCCGATGTCGTAGATTGTGCAGATATTTGGATGGTTCAGGGCCGATGCCGCTTGCGCTTCCCGTTCAAACCTCGCCAGCGCTTGCGGATCTTTCGCCACCTGTTCCGGCAGGAACTTCAACGCGACAAACCGTTTCAGCCGCGTGTCTTCGGCCTTGAATACGACTCCCATCCCCCCGCCTCCCAGCTTTTCCAGGATGCGGTAATGCGAAATCGTCTGTCCAAGGAGCGGATCGGACACCGTCATGGTGCGGTCATCTTAGCACCGTCCACCCCTTCGGGGTGGTTGTGTGACCCTGACGTGTGACCACTTGGCATTTGCCTTTAGAAAACAAGTGCACAGGCTACCCGTCGAGACGCACGCGCATGCAACGTTCGTAAACTGGCAAAGAAAAGACCCAAGGCTGGCGAAGCAAAACCGCCGGCAAAGCACCAAGCAACCAGCAGAAATCGTCAGACACCGACGCCCGAAAGATAGCTATAACTAGAAGTCTGTATGATATTCATCGAAATCTAAATGATATCTATACTTGACATTCTGTGACGCCTAGAGTACATTTCTAGCTTGCTTGGGAGGTTCCTGTGTCTCCTGAATCCGCCTTAACCGATCCCCTCGTGCTCCAGAAAAGGAAGTTGCTCCGGTTTTTCTATGCGGCGAGTGCTGGCTGCGCGATTGCGTTCAATGGAGCGCAATACTTGCACCCGCCTTGGCGATATGGACTGCTGGTTCTGTCGCTTGGCGCTGCAGTTCTCGCGGTTTGGGTTCTCGTTCGCTTCCTTAAAGTGATTGACGAGTTCGAAGCGCTATACATGTACGGTGCTCTGAGGATTGCGTTCGTTGGCACGCTGTCACTGTTGGCCGCCGAGGCCTTTCTCGAGAGCTTAGGGCTTCCGCGTTTGCCGGCCTACAACAATGCATCTTTCGCGGTCCTTTTCTGGACTGTGGGATTGGCGACCGAATCCTGGCAGCGGCATTGGCGACGAGGATACGACGAATGAAAACTCGGCTGCGCGTGCTGCGAGCAGAACGCGAATGGTCGCAGGCAGAACTTGCCATGCATGTGGGAGTTTCACGTGCTTGCATCAACGCGATCGAAACTGGCCGATACGATCCCAGCCTCCCGTTAGCCTTCAAGATCGCCCGCATCTTCGGACGGAATGTAGAAGAAGTCTTTCTCTACCAGGCAGACGAGCCCGCGAACTCCACCAACTCCACTGCTGGTTCCAACGAGCCTCGCCATGCGTAACGACGTGCTCCTTCGACGGGAGATCCCTAGTGTCCAGCCCTGCCTGACAGCAAGTATTTCCATTCCTCTGCTCTTCGGGTGACCAAACAGCACGGCTGAAGTAACAGGAGGTTTTGTGTCCCGAGGCTTTGATTGGTTCGAACTCGACGACTCTCGTAGTTCTGGCTTTGACTCAGGGCGAGAAATTGGCAGCGGTTCCTCGTCCAATTGGAGCGAGTGGCTGATTCACCAGAATATTCGTCGCGAAGAGGAGCGCACTGACAATCTTGATCGTCAAGGACGCGACCGTAGCGGCCAAGAACGACCACTGCGACCCCGTGAAGAACGGCTCGAGACAATCCTCGCCGAGCGAGTCCGAACCCGGTACTTCGACCGGGAAAAGGAATATTCCCTGCGGGATTCCGAAATTCACTTATTGTCGGAGGTCGGAAAGTTCCGGGTGGTAGGCGTGAACGACTTGGCTGAGCTTGCCTACAACGGCGACCGCACACGTGTGGAGAGCGATATCGAGAGCCTGTTGCGTCAGGGCCTTGTTAGGCGCACCGGTATCGCCGATCCCGACCACAACCGGACCCAGGTAATCTCGCTCACGAAAGCAGGACATAAACTCCTCTCTCGCGGCAAGGTGGTTCCTTCAAGCCAAGCCATCTATCACGGGCTCAAGAGGCCCAAAGAGGCCTTTCACGACGCGGACCTCTACCGGCTCTATCACAAGGCTGCCGATGAGATCGAAAGCCGCGGCGGCAGAATCATCCGCGTGCGGCTTGACTACGAATTGAAGCGGGAACTCTACGCCCGCCTCGCCCGGGCGTCTCGGGACAAGAGCCGCGATCCCAAAACGCTGCGCGAAGAGGTTGCCGAGCGATTTCACTTCAAAACGGTGTCAGGGAAGATTCCTATTCCTGACTTGCGCATCGAGTACACCAAGGAAAACGACAGCCAGATTCAGCGCGTCGACCTCGAGTTGGCCACCGACCATTATCGTCCGCAGGGCCTCTCCGAGAAAGCCCGCGCAGGCTTTCAGATTTACGCCCGCCGGGGCGAAACCGACCGGCTCCGCCGCATCCGCGATGACTTGGATTTGACCGCTACGATCTTGAGGCTCTAGCTGATGCATTTCCCACCGGAACGGCTCACTGCCATGCGTGCCTTTGGATACACCGAAGCAGAAGCTCGATTCCTGTACCTTGTGGCGGCCCATTCCGGCTACTTCACCATCCGGCAATTCCTCGAATTCGCCCAGGCCCGAAGCGGCAAACGGAATGCGCAGCTGGCCGAAAAACTTTTTCGTTTGGGCCATGCCAGTGCGAGGAGATACATGCGGCGGAATCTTGTCTTTCAGCTTCGTTCGCGGCAAATCTACGCCGCCATCGGAAAAGAACATCTTCGGCATCGTCGGGATCACGAACTAGCACACATTAAGACCCGGCTGCTGGCGCTCGACTTCATCATGGCCCACCCGGAGGAGAGTTATTTCGAGAGCCCGGAAGAGAAGCGCCGCTATTTCATCGACAACTTCAACGCCGATAAAAATCTCTTCCTGCCGGTCAATAAAGGCGGAGGCGGCGTCTCCTTTGCTGAAGGCTTCCCTCTCTACTTAGCCTATCTCCCACCCGATTTTCTGCCTGTGGTCACCTTTACGTACCTCGATTCCGAGCACCGAAGCCTGGACCGATACCTGGCTTACCTGCGGATTTATAGGCCCTTGTTCGAACTCCTAACGAGGTTCCAATTCCTGTACGTCTCCACACCTTCGGGTCTGCACGACGAAGCCGCACAGCTGTTTTCATTCCTCGTGGAAGGCAAAGGGCTAAGCGATCTGGCGCGCTATTTTGATCTCGAAACCAAATGGGAACGCGAACAATATGGGCGCCTCACTGAGGCCGACGTGCTCTTCCTGAGTGAAGGCAGAAAGCGCTTCCGGGGTCAAATCATCGAGCGGCTGTGCCACCTCTGGAAGCGAAACCAACTGCCTAAAGACTTTCAGGCCGAGGCAACCGCAGCCTCATCCGCACTGCCGAAGATTGTCTTCCGCGCCTTGACGATGCCGGGGCAAGAAGGGGTGTTTGGCGGCCGTGCGAAAAACTGGGGTGACGGCTGGGAGATACGGGGCGGTTCAGGGGCGACTTCACTCGGCCGAACAGGCGGAACAGAGAAGCAAGCAGTTGAGAGTGCGACAGATGCATAAGAGAGGGAGGTGACACATGCGCGCGGGCAAAACACTAGGATGGCCGGGAGCGACCCCACCTTTGACGGCTTTCAGCCGCCCAAAAGGGCAGTGGGGTCACTCCCGGCCGTCACCCTGGAACGGTGTTCGTGTTTTGCCCGCGCGCATACACAGATGTAATCGATCCTGAATGCAGAGCGGAAGGAATCCTGAATACAGAGAGGAGAAAATCTCGATGGCAGTTCTGAAGGCACCACCAAGGCAACCCAAAACGACCGTTGTCCAGCTACGACTCGACGAGGAAGCAAAAATAAAACTCGCGAAGTATGCAGAGTTTCTTGACTGCTCACCGTCTTATGTCGTGATGGAAGCTCTGAAACTGGTCTACCACAAGGATAAGGAGTTTCAATCCTGGCTCTCAGACCAACACACAAAAACCCCCGAATCAATCACCAAAGGAGAGTCGTTCCAGCTGGAATTGAAATAAGAATCCATGCACCGCCGTCTCCAATTCGGTATGCGTGAGAACCCAGCGTCTGACCGACGACATGGCTCACGCGCTGCTCTAACCAAGTCATCAAACTCGCACTTCATTGGAGAGGAGAACACTGGAGCACTCGAGGCTGCCATGCCGATTGAACCGGCAACTACTGGCGCCCATTCTTCCACGTACGCCGCCGAACCACCGGCGGCCACGCGCGGAAGAAACGACATTCAAAATCGGCTTCTCACCATTCACGACGTAGCGGACCTGCTACAGGTTCCCACTTCCTGGGTTTACGAACATACCAGACAACGGAGCGTCAATCGCATCCCTGGGATTCGCCTGGGCAAGTACTGGCGTTTCGAAAGAGCCGATGTTGAAGCCTGGATCGACGCACACCGCAGAAAGGACTACATGCATGTCGGCTAATCTGTGTACACTCGAAGCCGACGCAAGGAAATGCGGACGAGCCAACGGAAAGGAAATGATGGCACGACCGCGTTACCAAGATGGCAGTCTATTTATTCGCGGAAAGCGCAGCAAAGTTTGGGTCGCACGTTGGAGGGAAGACTTGATCCGGGAAGACGGATCTCTGCACCGCACACAGCGAACTGTTGTACTCGGACCGGTTAGCGATCTCTCGCGGCGTGAGGCCCGCTCGCTACTTCAGAAGCGAGTGTCTGAAATCAACCAGGGGCGATACCGCGCCCGACCTATGATGACCTTTGAAAAATTCGCAAAGGAGCATTGGCAACCCGGCACCGTGCTCGCATTGAAGCCGAGCAGCGTGCGGATCTACCAATTCAATTTAGACAAATACGTATTACCCACTCTCGGGCCACTGCGGCTTTGTGAAGTGAACCGTGCAACCATCCAACATCTGCTTCTTGCCTTGAAGCACGAGGGGTACGCAAGCTCGACCTTACACAGCATTCGAGTCACGATTGCAAGGGTGCTTCACACCGCCGTCGAGGCTGGTTACCTTGAGCGCAATCCCGCTCACGGCATTCAAATCGGCGGGCGCGAGCCCAAGAAGCGGTCGAGGGTGCTGGGGCCTGAACAAATGCAACAGCTGCTCCTACGGCTGCCAGAACCGTGCCGCACGGTCGTATTGACAGCACTCCTCGCCGGTCTGCGGATCGGGGAGATTCTCGCACTTCGCTGGAAGCGTCTTGATTTCCTGCGTGGGAGTATTGAGGGTTTTGAGACCTATTCCGACGCGCAGGGGTTTGGGACCCCAAAGACGCGAAGCAGCGAGCGAGTGATCCCGATGAGCTCGGCCCTGCGCCAAGCCCTCGAAGGCCATCGAACCGTTTGCACTTATAAGGAACCGGAAGACCTGGTTTTCTGCACCAACAAGGGAACTCCGCTGAGCCCGAAAAATCTCTACAACCGGGCGCTCGCGCCCGCCTGCGACCAATTAGGCCTGCCGCGTATTTCGTGGCATTCCTTTCGACATGCCAACGGAACTTGGATCGGGGAAGTCGGTGAGTCCGTCAAAACCGTCCAAGCCATTCTGGGGCACTCGGACCTGGAAACGACACTGAACATCTACATGCACGCCATTCCGGACTCGCAGCGACGTGCGGTCGAGCGAGTCGCGGGGGTTTTGTTCCCAGATGTTCCCAAATTGGCGTCGGGCCGGCCGAAGCCCGCGAACTAAGTAATTCGAATTCAGGAAGTTAGTCTAAGAAGTGGTGAACCGGGCAGGACTCGAACCTGCAACCCGCTGATTAAGAGTCAGCTGCTCTACCATTGAGCTACCGGTCCACGCGGCAATTCTTTATTTTACACAGTTCGAAATTTCCTGTCGACCTGACGGAGCAAGTGTGGCGCCGCGCGATCGCACGGCAAACCGGTGACTACTTGTCTCTCGCGCAACCTCCGCTCACATTTGTCAGCACATTATTTGCCGATTTCAGCGTGCAGGAGTACTCGTGTCCGCGAGTATCAACCGAATTGTAACTCTGCGAACTCTGTGCTCCCGAATTCCCCGTGATGCTGAAAGAGGAATTGAGTTCCAGCGTGTCTGTCGAACTCACCTTGTTATCCACGTAGCTAGCAGAGAAGGGCGACCAGAACTCCTTCTGGAATTCCTGGGAAACGCTCCCAAGCTGGCTTATGGACCCGTCCGCTGCAAATGTCAACGTGTAGTCGACAGTCAGCGGATAGCTGAATCTGTCCTGCGTCTCGAAGACCATTTCTCCCTGCCGTGTATCGGTCGTCGACTTCACTTCAGTTTTCTGAAAAATGTCCTGTGAGTAAGTCGATGTCGTGATCTCAAAGCTCTGGTCATTTTTTGAAATTCACTGTTTGTTTTACTTGCGTATCCACCCTTCCATGCGAGGTGTTCACAAATCCCGCTGCCTTGAATTGCCGCGATGACGTTGTCTTCACTGTTCCCGTGATGTTCCCGGAAGAATCCGTCTGTACATTTTCATTTATCGTTGGAGTGGGGCCGCTCTCGATCGTGTTTTCCGTTACCTGCCCGGTGACCTGCTGAGCGCCGTGGTCGAGGTATACCAATAGCGTTCCGGTCGCCGAGAAGTAATCGTCCGCATTGTAAACGGCGCAATCGTGTGCGGCTGCCCGTTGCTCAACACACCCGCGAACGGCGTCAAATCGATGCGGTAGGGACAAAAATTCAAAGCCTGAACCCCCGGAATGGGCTCCCAGAAAAACGGGTCGATTCCTCCCGTGTAGATCCACTGATATACCGGCGCGGCGCCGGCAGGGGCTCCGTCGATGCTGATTTCTCCTTCGCGAAACGCGGTGTTCATCGTTCGGAACACATGTATACCAGAACTCATCGTTGATCTGGCTCTGCGTGATCACGTCCAGATACGCGCGCTCGATATTTCGTGGAAGCGTAAACGCCGTTGCCAATTGATCTGCCGACTTCAACAAAAATGCGGGCTCATTGATTCCGCCTTGTCCGTTCGACTGCGTCAACGGCAGAACCGCGTCGGCACGGAGTTCATTGTGAGCTTTGTCATTCTCTGGCGACGAGTAAAACTCCAGTTGCGCACTCCCCGAGATAACACCCGTATAGGTGCTGTTCACGACATTGCCCAAAATGACGTGCCCTGTCTGGGGGCTGCTGAACAGCGCGGCATAGTCCGTCTCGTCACGCTCCACGTGCCATGTTGGCGACAAGTTGCTTCTTGGTTCTGGCGTTGTGCCGAAATAGATGTTCACGTATCCCAGATCGACGATCGCCGTGCGGTCGAATTGTCTCCCGGCCGTCACGTTAAAGTCTGCCGTAAACACGATCTTCTTCCATGGGCTCGGGCAGCTTGCGGGAGGCGTGAATTGGAAACTTTGGATATTGAAGTTTACAAACTGGGAGCCTGTAAACAGTTGAACCACACACGGTCTTTCGTCAGGACGAGATACCGGGAGGGTCGGCGGTTACCCTATTGGACGAACCGATTACTCGTTCGGGATTTTGGCCGTAGGCACAGTGCACGCTTAAAAGTAAGCAAGCCGCGCCGAGCACCACAACGGTTGCATGGCTCCTCAGCGGGCAGCGACACAGATTCATGTCCAGCTCCTTCCTATCGCATTGCAATTCGATCGAAAACCTATCGGGACTGAAAAAGGCAAGTCAGCTTTTCGCCATGACCCGGGATTGTCAAGGGATTTGTGGCTACCGCAAACGGCATCCGCGAGCCCTGCAGCCGCGTGATTCCCTCTCACTATCCATTTTTGCCTATTTCGTACGCAGTACAGCGGCAAGATCTCGCGCCACTTGCCTCGCTCGGTCAAGATTCTCTGGGTCGAACGAAATCGCCGAGACGCGAGGGTGGCCTCCGCCGCCGTATTTCTCCGCAAGGGTCGCCAGGTTCTGGTCGGCGGTTGTTTGATTCCATGGGTTTGTGCCCAACGACACTTTCGCCCGGGTCGGTGAAGCGCTCACGCTCACCGAATACACGCCTTCCGGATGCAGCAAATATGGAATGAATTTGTTGTACCCTTCGAGGTCCAGATCGCTCACGTCAAAGAAGATCACGCCATCCTGTGCTTCGCACCTTTGCTGTAGAATGTCGATCGATTTCCGGTGCCGCTCGAGCAAAGGTCCCAGGTACTTCGCGACAACCGGCAGCTTTACCATTTCCTCCAGCGGCCGGTAGGCTAGCTCCGGAATAATTTGCGCCGGAACCCCGTTCTCCGGCGCCGCTTCGATCACCAGCGCCAATTGCGTTGCCGGCTCCTTTAATTCCGTTGCAGATTCGGGCGTGGGAAATTGCGCGCCGTCGATAATGTCTCCCCAATGAATCAAGTCCGCCAGCGACTTCGTGTCGAATCCAAACTTGTCCTTTGTCACCGTCGCGATTAGTTTCGTGCACGACTTGTACTCCGGGTCGTAGTACATGTGCTCGCCCGGGAATCTCTTGAAATACTCAGCATCGGCTGGAGTCAAGAACGCGCTCTGGTGATGATCAAACCACCAGGTCACTTTGGGCGAGTTGGAGTACTTGAAATCGACGATGACATTCTCATCTCCGTCGAAAAGCGCGTCTTCCCACGGGTGTTTTGCTTTGTGGGTCATCCCGCTGAAGCGGAATTCAGCTTTGGGGTCGAAATGTTCCCGATAGAAACGGTAGAAAAGCGCCGCCGAAGCGGTGCCATCGAAGCAGCGATCGTGAAAGCAAAGTCGGACCTTGGTCATAGGGAACGGATTAGCCTAACCTCCTCCGGAGCACCGCGACAGAAGAAGCAAAGCCCTCTACGATGTACGTCCCTTCCCGGATTGTCAAGTCAAAATCCGTGCACTCTTTTGGCTTGCACCACCGGGAGCAACCCTCCTCATCCTTGCATAAGCGCGGAATCACTATTTCCCTCTCCCCAAACGCCTTCTTTGGTTGTAACTTCATAAGGGGTAACGAATCTCATGCAATGAGCGCGGTCCACGCCCAGCGGGCCTCGCGCAGGGGTTCACTCAGTTGGAGGCCACCGCATGGTGATCCGCAAAGACGGCGAGCTGACTTATGCCGACGTCACACCCAAGCAGGTGTACTTCAATCGTCGCCAAATTTTGCGTGCCTTGGGCATTGTTGGCGCCGCGACCATCGGTGGAAAGATGGTGTCGCACCTCGCCTCACCCGCAACAGCGGTGCACGCCGGCGCAAAGCTGAATGTCACCGTCAAGAGTCCGTTTAGCACCACTGAAAAACCGAACACCTTCGACGACATCACGCACTACAACAATTTCTACGAGTTTGGCACCGACAAAAGTGACCCCGCCAAATACGCGAAAAACTTTCGCACCTCTCCGTGGACGGTCTCAGTCGAAGGCGAAGTGAAAAAGCCGGCGCAGTACAGTATCGACGACATTCTGAAGCTGGCCCCGCTCGAAGAGCGCATTTACCGCCACCGCTGCGTCGAGGGCTGGTCCATCGTGGTTCCCTGGATTGGCTACTCGCTGAGCACGTTGCTCAGGCTCTTTGAACCGACGGAAAAAGCAAAATTTGTGGCGTTTCAGTCCCTCTATGACCCCTTGCAGATGCCCCTCGGCGGCCACGCCGGTATCGATTTTCCGTACGTGGAGGGCCTGCGGCTCGACGAAGCCATGAACCCGCTTACCCTTCTTTGCGTGGGCATGTACGGCGAATCGCTGCCCAATCAGGATGGAGCGCCGGTGCGCCTGGTCATTCCCTGGAAATACGGCTTCAAAAGCATCAAATCGATCGTGAAGATTCGCTTCGTCAAGAGCCAGCCGCCAACTACGTGGAGTCGCTACGCACCGACCGAATATGGCTTCTACTCCAATGTAAATCCGAACGTCGACCACCCGCGCTGGAGCCAGGCCACCGAGCGCCGCCTTGGTGAAATCCTCAGGCGTAAGACTCTCATGTTCAACGGCTACTCCGACCAGGTCGCGAGCCTCTATGCCGGTATGGACCTGAAGAAATATTATTGACGTGCGTGAATTCCTCCGTAAGCTCCTCGTCAGTAAGCGGTCAAAAGTCTCGGTCTTTCTTCTTTGCCTTTCTCCGCTTGCCTATCTCGGCTTGCGTGCCTTTCACGGCCAACTCACCGCGAATCCCGTCGAATATATCCAGCATTTCACCGGCGATTGGACACTTCGCTTCCTGCTGTTCACGCTGTCCGTCACACCGCTGCGCAAACTGCTCAATGTTCCGGATCTCATCCGCTTCCGCCGCATGCTTGGCCTTTTCGCTTTTGCCTACGTGTGCCTGCATTTCCTGACTTACATTGGTCCGGACCAATCGTTCGACCTTGGCGGAATGTGGAAGGACGTAGTGAAGCGGCCATTTGTTACGGTTGGCTTTCTTGGCTTTGTGCTGCTCATTCCGCTCGCGCTGACTTCGACAAAAGGTTGGATTCGTCGGCTCGGTGGCAAGCGCTGGCAGGTTTTACATCGTCTTATTTACGTAACTGCTCTCTGCGGCGTTATTCATTACTATTGGCTTGTCAAATCTGATCATCGGCTCCCGCTACTGTACGCCTCCATCCTCGCGGTTCTGCTGCTTTATCGTCTTGTCGATTCCCTTCTCAAACCTCGGCCCGCTGTCTCAGTCTCGCCCGCTAGCTGATCCCCGTGAGTCTGCAGGTTCGAGCGCAATCTCGTCTGGCATTTTTCGCTTGTATGCTCATTGGAGTCTTTAGACGAACCAGGCGATCGGCAATCCGACAAACAGCGCACGCCCGGCATGACCTTCCGAGCAAACCGCTGGCGATGTATTGCAGTACCTGGATGGGATTCAATCCTTGGGTGCCGAACGCAATGACACCATCCAAAGCGTCCAACGTTCCGGCTGCCAGGCCACCCAGAAGACGGCCCGCCAGAAACTCCGAGGGTGGTCTGTCGAAGAATGAACCCCAGAAGACGTCATGACCGTATTCATTGGCGCACCACCGACTGCCTCAGGCGGCACTCGCCCGCGACGGGAGCTTGCGGCTCAGAAAATCACGAATAACGGCGGCGATCTCCCCTGCGTGGGTTTCGAGAGCAAAATGGCCTGTATCGTAAAAGTGCACTTCCGCGTTCGAGATGTCGCGTTGGTATGCTTCAGCTCCCGGCGGCAGGAAGAATGGGTCGTTCTTGCCCCACACCGCCAGTAGAGGCGGCGTTTTTGTGCGGAAGTACTCCTGGAACTTCGGGTACAAGGCAACGTTGTTCGCGTAATCCAGAAACAGATCGAGCTGGATTTCATCGTTG
>Ga0310909_10000350_pt1 | contig 23085 bp, 23 predicted proteins | sample GREbulkMGT000H_FD_203449 | JGI IMG/M metagenome (GOLD analysis project Ga0310909, IMG submission 203449) | Lab enrichment of tropical soil microbial communities from Luquillo Experimental Forest, Puerto Rico - GRE.bulkMG.T000H | ecosystem: Environmental > Terrestrial > Soil > Tropical forest >... | reverse complement strand
TCGGCGTCGCCTCGCTTGCCAATCCCGGCTTTCTGGTCGAGATCGAGGTGATCGCCGTGAAGGATGCGAAATAGCGCTGTCAGATGCGCTTCCATCGACGGGCTCCGAGGCTTGCCGGAAGGCCCGACGCCTGTCTTGATCAATCGAAACGGGTCAGAATTCCCTGGAGTGCGGGATGTATCGGGACATCAGAAATTCGAGCAAGATCGGGGCGGTGCTGCGCGCGACCGTGCTTTGCGTCGGCATGGTCTCGCTGGTGAGCGCGAGCGGCAGCGCCGCCGCTGCTGACGCGCTCACGCCGAGCCAGGCGCTCGCGCACGACATCTACAAGGAGCTGCTCGAAATCGACACCACGACCGCGACGGGCGACACCAAGGCTGCGGCGGACGCGATGGCCGCGCGCCTCAAGGCGGCGGGATTCACGGATGCCGACGTCCAGGTGTTCCAGCCGGCGCCGCGCAAGGGCAATCTGGTGGCGCGGCTGCACGGCTCGGGCAAGCGCAAGCCGATCCTTTTGGTTGCGCATCTCGACGTGGTTCCGGCCCTGCGCGAGGACTGGTCGGTCGATCCCTTCAAGCTGACCGAGCAGGACGGTTATTTCTATGCGCGCGGCAGCCTCGACGACAAATACATGGCGGCATCCTTCGTCACCAATCTGATCCGCTACAGGCAGGAAGGCTTCAAGCCCGACCGCGACATCATCGTTGCGCTGGAGACGGATGAGGAGATTTTTGACCGCGACGGCCTCGGCATCCAGTGGCTTTTGAAGAACCATCGCGACCTGATCGACGCCGAGTTCGCCCTCAACGAGGGCGGGGGCGTCGCGGTGAAGGACGGCAAGCCGATACGAAACAGCGTGCAGACCACCGAAAAGGTCGCGGTGACCTTTCAACTCGACGTTCGCGACCGCGGCGGCCACTCCTCGGTGCCGCGCAAGGACAACGCGATCTATCGCCTCGCCGAAGGCCTCGTGAAACTGTCGAAATTCTCTTTCCCGATGCGGCTCAACGAGACGACGCGCGCCTATTTCGAGCGCACTGCGCAATTCGAGAGTGAGCAGACCGCCGCCGACATCCGTGCGGTGCTGTCGGACAAGCCGGACCCATCCGCGCTGTCCTTTGTCCGGCTTGCCGCCAATCCCGTCTACAACGCGCAGCTACGCACCACCTGCGTCGCGACCATGTTGCAGGGCGGACATGCGGAGAACGCGCTGCCGCAGCTTGCGAGCGCCAAGGTCAATTGCCGCATCATGCCGGGCGAACCGGTCGAGGAGGTCAAGGCGACCCTGGGGCGCGTGCTCGATGACGATCAGATCACCGTCACCCAGCTCGCCGGGGCGGTGGTCAGCGCGCCGTCTGCCCTGCATGAGGAGATCGTGGGCACGATCGAGAAGCTGACGCAGGAATTCTTTCCGGGCGCCGTCGTGTTGCCCATCATGAGTTCCGGCGCGACCGACGGGAGCTATCTGCGCAACGCCGGGATTCCCACCTACGGCCATTCCGGCATGGCCGTCGACATCAACGAGAGCCGAGTTCACGGCCGGGATGAGCGGGCTCCGCAAAAATCGTTCTATCAGGGCAACGAATATCTCTACCGGCTGGTCAAGATGCTATCGGGTGGGGCTTAAGGCCGCCCGCGCGCGGCTCGCTCTGGAACGATTTTCGGGCGAATTCGCCGGCGAGGTCTCGAGCGGTAACTATTAAAGCATTTGCCGCTGGCACCGAACCGACGAACTGCTAAATAGATCGTGAGGGAAGTGGTTTTTTCTTGGGACTTTTGGGAGGCCAGAATGGCCTTGAAACATCTTTTTGCTGCCTCGCTCGGCGCAGCGCTGATTTGCGCCAGCGCGTCGATGGCGGCCGACTACAGCTCGGACGAGTTCTTCGGACTCGATTTGTCGAAGGCAGTGATGTCGCCGAAGCCGCTCGGCCCGCCCGCGACATTCGAGCCGGTTCCCGTGGAAGCGAAGAGCGATCGCGCCAGCGAGCCGGCCTCGGCGCGCGATGAGCTGAAGACGGAACCCCGAAAGGTCGCGGTCGAGACGGCCAAGGCGAGGCATCGGCGCCATGTTGCCGCGGCCGTGAGCCAAAAATCGAAAGCGTCGGGCCGCACCCATCTCGCACACCGACACCGCAATCCGCTGGATGCGCAGGCGATGGATACGCGCATCCAGACCTGGCCCTGCAAGTCCGGCGGCATCTGCAACTGGAGGCAGTGAGCGGTTCGGTTCGGCCGGAGTCACTTCTCCGTCGTAAAACCTTAAAGCACGAGTCAAGAAACCTTCGGCCCAGAGTCAAACTCGACGGGCACGCTTCATCGCGATTCGATGAAGGTTGCCCGACGAATGACACGACGCACCCGGTCGGCCCTGACCAGACGTCAGCTTCTGATCCGCTCCGCCTCCCTGGTTACGCTCGCGGGCACGAGCTCTCTTGCAAAACCCTATCTCAGCCGCGCCGCGGACCGGCCGCAGATCGCGGGCGGCATCCAGTCGGGCGATGTCGACGGCGATCGTGCGATCGTGTGGGCCCGCGCCGACCGGGCGGCGCGCATGCGCCTCGAATGCTCGACCAGCGATAGTTTCAAGACCATCCTGTGCGCCGCATTCGGCGATGCCGTGCCGGACCGCGATTTCACGGCAAAGCTGCCCGTGGAAAACCTGCCCGGCGGACAGGAGATCTTTTATCGCGTGCAGTTCGACGATATCGCATCCAATCTAGCGGGCGAGACGCGGATCGGCCGTTTCCGCACCCCCTCGCGGACGCGTAAGTCAATTCGCTTTCTCTGGTCGGGCGATACCGCGGGCCAGGGCTGGGGAATCGATCCGGCGCGAGGGGGATATCGCACCTACAGGACGATGCTGGAGAACCGGCCCGATTTTTTCATTCACTCCGGCGACCACATCTACGCCGACTGCACGATTCCGGCCGAGCAGGGCCTGCCGAACGGTGAAATCTGGCGCAACATCACGACCGAGGCAAAATCCGCGGTCGCCCATACGCTTCAGCAATTCCGCGGCAATTATCAATACAACATGCTGGACGAGAATTTTCGCGCTTTTCATGCGCAGGTGGCGATGCTCGCGCAGTGGGACGACCACGAGGTGACGGACGACTGGTCGCCTCGCGGCAGTGTCGATGCGGACGGCTATGACGATAACGGCACGTCGCGGCTCGTTTCGCGCGCCCGGCGCGCCTTTTTCGAGTATATGCCGATCCGCGAGACACGAGCGCAGGCCGGCCGCATCTACCGCCGGATTTCCTACGGCCCGCTGCTCGACATCTTCCTGATCGACATGCGCAGCTATCGCGATTCGACCTGGAACAAGGGCGACGACCGCGACAGCTTCATTCTCGGCGCGACGCAGCTTGCCTGGCTGAAGCGCGAGTTGACGTCTTCGAACGCGACCTGGAAGGTGATCGCAGCCGACCTGCCGATCGGCATCGTCTCGACGGATGCGATCGCACTTGGCGACGGACCGCCTGCGCGGCGCGAGCACGAAATCGCGGATCTCTTGTCTTTCCTCAAGCACGCGGGCGTCGGCAACGTCGTGTGGCTGACGGCCGACATGCACTACACATCGGCGCATTATTACGATCCGAACCATGCGGTCTTCCGGGATTTCGAGCCGTTCTGGGAGTTCGTTTCGGGACCACTGCATGCCGGCACCTGGTCGCCGGGGCAGCTCGACAACACGTTTGGCCCCCGGGCGATGTACCGGAAGGGGTGTGACTGCGAGCAGGGCGACAACCTCGCTCCCTGTTTCGGCCTGCAATTCTTCGGCCGCGTCGACATCGATGGCAAGACCGGCGTGATGACGGTGACGTTGAAGGACGTCGAAGACAACGACCTCTGGTCGGTCGATATCGCGCCCAAGCCCGACGCGCGGCTGCTGCAGCGCGTCACGAGTCGTTGATGATCGGTATGCGCGGCGAGACGCGATCTTGATCTGACGTGAAGATTGCGGGCAAACTCCGCGCCTTACGCCGTTTGCAACCCTCCGACAGAAAGCGCGTTTTGAGCTTTGCCGCGAGGCGATCAGGTTTTTGAGGTGCGATCATGGATTATCTGCAAACCCAGGGGCTGCGCATCCCGCGGCTCGGGCTCGGCACATTCCGCATGCTGGGCGATGCCTGCCGCGCGGCGGTGGAAAGCGCGCTTCAACTCGGCTATCGCCACATCGATACCGCCGAGATGTACGGCAACGAGGACGCGATTGGCGTTGCGATCGCGGCGTCCGGGATCAAGCGGGCCGATCTGCACGTGACGACGAAAGTCTGGAACGAGAATCTTGCGCCGGATGCGATCCGCCGCGCGTTCGATGCCAGTCCTGAACAAACTGCGGTTGGACACCGTCGATCTTTATCTCGTGCATTGGCCGTCGCGGCGGATGAACCTGCCGGCGATCTTCGAGACGCTGATGAAGCTGAAGGAGGAGGGGCGTACCCGCGCCATCGGGGTCGCCAATTTCAACGTGGCGCTGCTCAAGACCGTGGTCGAGGAGATCGGGGCGCCGATCGCCTGCGACCAGATCGAATATCACGTGATGCTCGATCAGAGCAAAGTGAAGGCCTATCTCGACGCGAAGTCGATACCGCTGATCGCCTATTGTCCGCTGGCGCAGGGCCGCGTCGCCTCGAACGAGACGCTGATCGCGATCGGCAAAAAGCATGACGCGAGTGCTGCGCAGGTTGCACTGAAATGGCTGCTCGACCAGCACGGCGTCGCGGCGATCCCGAAGGCGTCGCGCCGCGAAAGCCAAAAGGCCAATCTCGACGCGCTCGGCGTCCGGCTCGACGACGAGGATCGGCGCAAGATCGCAGGCATGCCGAAAAATCTCCGCTGCGTCAGCCCCGCTTTCGCGCCGGCGTGGGATTAGCCTGTGGCGAGAGCATCGCTCAAGCCAAAGAAAAAGAATGGCCCCTTTCGGGGCCATTCCTGTGTCGGCCTCGCTCGTTCGCTTTAGTAGCGATCGTAGCGGTGCTCCCTGATCACGACTCCGCCGCGGTCGCGATCGTGATCACGGTACCAGCCTCTGTGCCAGCCGTAGTCACGATGATCGCGGAACTCGGCGCGCGCGCCTTCCCAGTGATTATGGCCGCGCTTGATCACGACCGTGTCGGCGCTCGCAATTGACGGCGCCGCGACCGCGATCGCACCAAGCGCCGCGATGACATAACCAAATTTCCTCATCATGTCCTCCTCACTCTCAGTCAGATTAGAACTTCGAGTGAGAAGCAACGTTCCGATGGAACCTGAAGAGAATTCTGAACAGCTATTCAGCTTCGTTCATCTGCACTTGTGTTGCACCGGCGTCGGCTTGCCAGTGGCGGTGAATTTGCCCCCTTTGATGGAATAACGGCCGTTCTCGCTGCGGTTATATACCGCACGCATGCCGTCGTCGGACAACTTCATCAGTCCGAGCTCGCGCGTTTCCTTGAGCGCCGGGAAGTGGATGCGCAAGTTGAGCACGCCGTCAGCCGAGATCGTTGCGCCGACGACCTCGCTTTCGTCGGAGCCGTCGCCGAAATAGCGGCGGTGAATCAGGCGATCGCCGCCTGCGATCTCGTAGGACAGCACCATGCCGGCGCCGCGGTCGGCCGGCAGGGCGCAATCGAGCGACCACGGGCCGATCAATCCCCATCGCGTGGCGGTGTCCGCCGGGCTCTCCGCGGTTGCCTGCGAAACGAGCGCGACAAGCAAGCCGAGTGCGAGCGAGAGCCTCGTGAAATCTGTCCCGGCACTTTGCAAAGCGAAAAATCCTCCGCTTCATTGCACAATTTAGCATGCCGGCGCGACGGCGGTGAATGCCGCCGAAATCGGATTCGCGGCAGAAGATCACGCTGGCAAACCGACGTTCCAGCGCCGCTTTGATCCGCATCAATGCGGTGGACAAGGCCTTCCCCTTTCCTGCGAGGTCGTCGGTTTCGTCTCAAAGGAGGTCGTGATTGGGACAGCTTGTTCTCGCCGCCAAGGTCACCCACGTGCCGTCGCTGATGCTGTCGGAAGCCGAGGGCAGTCCGCTTCAACGTGCGCGGTCCGGTGCGGTTGCGGCGCTGCGCGAGTTGGGCCGCCGTGCCAGGGCGCGCGGCGTTTCGACCTTTGTAGTGTTCGATACGCACTGGCTGTCCAATTTCGGCTACCATATCAACGCCAATCCGCAGCATCGCGGTGCCTTCACCAGCCACGAAGCACCGCAGATGATCCAGAACCTGCGCTACGATCTGCCCGGCAATACGGCACTGGCCGAAGCGATCGCGAAGGAGGCGGCTTGCGACGGCCTCAACGTCATGGCGCACAAGGTCGAAAGCCTCGGGCTCGAATACGGCACGATCGTGCCGATGCACTATATGAATGCGAACGGCTGGGCCAAGGTTGTCTCGGTCGCATCGCCGCTGTTCACCTCGCTGGAGGAAAGCCGCGTGCTCGGAGAAGCCACGGCGCGCGCGATCGAAAAATCCGGCGAGCGTGTCGCGCTGCTTGCCTCGGGTTCGCTGTCGCACCGGCTGTTGCCGAACAAGAAGCTTGGCCCGGAAGCCTGGATTTCCATCGCCAGCGAGTTCAACCGGCAGGTCGATCTTCGCGTGCTCGAACTATGGGAGCAGCGCCGCTATCGGGAGTTTCTCGACATGCTGCCGGACTACGCCACCAAGTGCAACGGCGAGGGCGGTATGGCCGACACCATCATGCTGTTCGCCGCACTCGGCTGGTACGACTATCGCGGCGCAGCCGAGCAGCTCTGCGACTATTTTCCCTCCAGCGGCAGCGGCCAGGTCAATGTCGAGTTTCACCTCGACATGTGAGTATTCAATTTGATCGATTGACGCTCACCCGCGCGCCCGCTTCTCCACATTGGCGATACGGACCGGCACGCCGAACTCGCGCCGGCAAACGTCGGCGAGCACGGCGACACCCTCGCGGATCTGCTCGTGCGACGGGCTCGCAAAGCAAAGCCGCAGCCGGCTGCCGGAATGGGCCCTGTTGGTCGACCATTCAGGCCCCGGATTGATCGCGACGCCGGTGGCGAGCGCCGACTGGTAGAGTTTCAGCGTATCGACATTGTCGGGCAGCTTCACCCAGAGGAAAATGCCGCCCTTCGGTGCATCGAACTCGGCCGAGGTCCCGAACTGTTCGTTGAGCGCTTCCATGAGCGTGTCGAGCTTGGCGTGCAGACCGCGTGTCAGCTTCGGCACATGGTCGGTGAAATGCGGCGTGCAATATTCGGCCAGCACCATCTGCTCCAGCGCGCCGGAACCGGCGTCGGTCTTCAGCGCCAGCATCCGCGACATCATCTCCCAGGGCGCGACGATGAAGCCGACGCGGAGCGCGGGTGCGATCGATTTGGAGAACGAGCCGATATGGATCACGCCGCCGTTTTTCGCCATGGCGTGGATCGCGGGCGGGCGTTTGCCGTCCCAGACGAGGTCGGCATAGCAATCGTCCTCGAAGATCGGCACGCCGTATTGCTGCGAGAGCCGCAACATCTCGGCGCGGCGCGCCTCCGGCAAAATGCTGCCGGTCGGGTTCTGCACGGTCGGAATGGTGTAGATATATTTTGGCCGGATGCCGCGCGCCTTGAGATCGGCAAGAGCCGAGGCCAGCGCGTCCATCCGCATGCCCTCGCGGTCAAGCGGAATGCCGACCGCATTCACGCCGAGCCGGGAGAGCCGGTTCAGCGAGCCCTGATAGGTATCCTGCTCGATGATGACCGTATCGCCGCGCGCGAGCAAAGTGTGGTTGACGAGGTCGAGCGCCTGCAGCGAGCCTGATACGATCAGGATGTCGTCGGCGGTTGCCTGGATACCGGCGTCGCGCTTCAATTTCGCAGAGAGAAACTGACGCAAGGGAAGGTAACCCTGGGGGCCATGAGCAAGGCCATAGGTTGCAAGGTTGCGGCCTTCGCGCCGGAGCACGGCGTCGACGGCCTCGATCAGACCGTCCACGGGCACCTGATCGGGGTCGTTATTGCCGCCGATAAAGCTATATTTGGCAAGGCCGGTCCATTTCGCCACGGGTGGCGGCAACCCGGCCGGCAACAGCGGCGTGAAGTCGAAGGCGGCAGCACTCATGAACGTCCCCTCCTTTATTCTTGTTGGGCGCGATCTTAGACAAGTCGAAGGCGCTTCGACAGCCCCTGTGCCGCGACATCAGAGGCGATCTGACCTGCGTAATGATGCTGGCGCACGTCGCCAACTCCCGCTAATGGTCCCGCACCAAGATATATGAGACGTTGAAGGTATGGCCGATACGATCCAGGAAGTGCTGCAGGCCTTCGCGCGAGGCGAACTGGTCGTCGTTACCGATGACGACGACCGCGAAGGCGAGGGCGACCTGATCGTCGCGGCTTCGCTCTGCACGCCCGAAAAGATGGCGTTTATCATCCGTCATACTTCAGGCATCGTTTGCGCGCCGATCACGACCGAGGACGCCCGCCGTCTGCGGCTCGATCCGATGGTGGCGCACAATGAATCCGCCCACACCACCGCGTTTACGGTCTCGATCGACTACAAGCCCGATGGTGGTACCGGGATATCGGCGGAGGAGCGCGCTTCCTGTTGCCGGGCGCTTGCCAATCCGAACGCCGGCGCCGACGATTTTGCGCGGCCGGGCCATGTGTTCCCGCTGATTGCGCGCGAGGGCGGGGTGCTCCTGCGTTCCGGCCACACCGAGGCCGCGGTCGATCTCTGCAAGCTCGCGGGCCTTCCCCCGGTCGGCGTCATCTCGGAACTCATGAACGACGACGGCACGGTCATGAAGGGCGAGCAGGTCGGGCGCTTCGCCGCGGCGCATAGGCTGAAACACGTCACCATCGCCGACCTGATCGCCTACCGCCAGGCGCGGGAGAAACTGATCGAGCGCGTCTCGACCTTCACCATGGAGAGCCCGATCGGACCCTTGCAGGGCTATGCCTACCGTTCGCCGTTCGACGAGATCACCCACGCCGCCTTCGTCTATAACGGCATCGGCGACGGCAAGAACGTGCTGACACGGCTGCACAAGCCCAACATCGTCAAAGACCTGTTCACGGGCTCGCTGCGCATGCAGGCGGTGCTGCAGCATTTCAAGAAGGCCGGCCGCGGCGTGCTGGTTTATTTGCGCGACGGCGCGGCCGGCGTGCCGGTCGAGCCGGTCGGAGAGCCCAAGTCAGCGGAGGCCGATCGCAACAAGCAATGGCGCGAGGTCGGGGTCGGCGCACAGATTCTGCGGGACCTCGGCGTCACCTCGATCGTCAATCTCACCTCGTCGGTACATGACTACAAGGGACTGTCCGGTTTCGGCATCGAGATCGTCGCCAATGAGCGGCTCGAGATTTAGGTGTCGTCCTGCGGCCCGGAATGACCTGGACATGAAGACGTGTGCGACACAATTGCGCTTGGATCGATAGCGCTTTAATTTAGCATTCAATACCGTAGGACGTTGCGAAAGGATTTTACCATGAGCGTGCGCCCACAGACCAAGGACAAGCCGTCTCCGGTGACTTTCCAATGGGACGATCCGTTCCTGCTCGACGAGCAGCTCACCGAAGACGAGCGCATGATCCGCGACACCGCACGCGCCTATGCGCAGGACAAGCTGCTGCCGCGAGTCATCAAGGCCTATCTCGAAGAAAAGACCGACCGCGAGATTTTCAACGAGATGGGCGAACTCGGACTGATCGGGATCACGCTGCCGGAAGAATATGGCTGCGCCAACGCAAGCTACGTCGCCTATGGCCTCGTTGCACGCGAGATCGAACGGGTCGATTCCGGTTACCGCTCGATGAACTCGGTGCAGTCCTCGCTGGTGATGCATCCCATCTATGCCTATGGCGACGAGAACCAGCGCAAGAAATATCTGCCCAAGCTTGCGACAGGCGAGTGGGTCGGCTGTTTCGGCCTCACCGAGCCCGATGCCGGTTCCGATCCCGGCGGCATGAAGACCCAGGCGGAAAAGGTTTCGGACGGCTACCGGCTGACCGGCAGCAAGATGTGGATTTCGAACGCGCCGATCGCGGATGTTTTCGTGGTCTGGGCGAAGTCGGCCGAGCACAACAACCAGATCCGCGGCTTTATTCTTGAAAAGGGCATGAAGGGTCTTTCCGCGCCGAAGATCGGCGGCAAGCTGTCGCTGCGGGCTTCGATCACGGGCGAGATTGTCATGGACGGCGTGGTGGTACCGGAGAGCGCCTTGCTGCCCAACGTGTCCGGGCTGAAAGGCCCGTTCGGCTGTCTCAACCGTGCCCGCTACGGCATTTCCTGGGGCGCGATGGGCGCCGCCGAAGACTGCATGCATCGCGCGCGGCAATACACGTTGGACAGAAAACAGTTCAAGCGGCCGCTGGCGGCGACGCAATTGGTGCAGAAGAAGCTCGCGGACATGCAGACCGAGATCGCGCTCGGCCTGCAGGGTTCGCTGCGCGTCGGCCGTCTCATGGATGAAGGCAAGATAACGCCCGAGATGATCTCGATCGTCAAGCGCAACAATTGCGGCAAGGCGCTCGACATTGCGCGTGCCTGCCGCGACATGCACGGCGGCAACGGCATCCAGATCGAGTATCACGTGATGCGCCACCTCTCGAACCTGGAAACCGTCAACACCTATGAGGGCACCCACGACGTGCACGCGCTGATCCTCGGCCGCGCCATCACGGGCATCCAGGCGTTTTCGTAAGATTCGCACCCGTCATTCCGGGGCGCGCGAAGTGCGAACCCGGAATTCGGGGTCACACTCTTCTCAATCTCATCGAGATTTCCGGACCCGGTCCTGCGACCGTTCCGGAAATGACGTCAAAGAGACGACATGGCCGAAAACGACGACGTCCCGTTCAACCGTAACTTTCCGCTGAAACCAGGCCTCGTCGAGGAAGTTCGTCCCGGCGTGCGCCGCGTGCTCTGCGACAATCCGAGCCCGTTCACCTTCACCGGTACGGTCAGCTACATCATCGGGAACGGCAAGGTCGCAATCGTCGATCCCGGTCCCGACAGCGAGGCGCATGCAAAAGCGCTGCTCGACGCCGTGCGCGGCGAGACGGTGACCCATATCCTGGTCACCCACACCCACCGCGACCACTCGCCGAACACCGCCCGCATCAAGCAGGCAACCGGCGCCACCGTCTATGCCGAAGGGCCGCACCGCGCTTCGCGGCCGCGCCATGAAAGCGAGAGGCACAATCCGGAATCGGGCGCCGACCGCGGCTTCAGGCCGGATATTGAAGTCAGAAGCGGCGACGTCATCGAAGGCGACGGCTTTCGCCTGGAAGCGGTTGCAACCCCAGGCCACACCGCCAACCACATGACCTTCGCCTGGCCCGAGCGAAAGATGTCTTTCGTGGGAGATCATGTGATGGGCTGGTCGACCTCGATCGTGGCGCCGCCCGACGGCTCGATGGTCGACTACATGGCCTCGCTGGAGCGGCTCGCCAACCGCGACGAGAATCTCTATTTTTCGGGTCATGGCCCGGAAATTCCGGAAGGTCCGCGCTATGTGAATTTCCTGATCCGTCACCGTCAGGCACGCGAGGCCTCGATCCTGCATCGCCTCGCCAAGGGCGAGGCGGATATCCCGACAATGGTGCGCGCGATCTATATCGGCATCGATCCGCGCCTGGTGACGGCAGCCGGTTATTCGGTGCTGGCGCATCTCGAAGACCTCGTCGCGCGGGGCATCGTCGCAACCGACGGCGATCCGGTCATTGGCGGGACGTATCGGCTCGCGTCTTGATCTCTCCCCGAAGGAACGGGGAGAAGCCTCACACCGCCTATTTCTTGACCGTCTTGGCGGGCGGCGCCTTTGGCGGAGGGGCTGCGATCTTCTTTGCGGGCTTCTGCGCGTCGGCCTCGGCCGCAGCCGAGAGGTCCTCGATGAATTTCGTGACGCGTGCGGCGTTGGAGCCGAGATCGCTCTCGAAATAGCGCGAGGAAGAACGGATATCGATCCGCGAATCCAGGGCGCCATCGGGCGCGATACGGATCGCAACGTCCTCGCGGAAACCCATGATCGGCGTGCGTGCCACCGCCTCGATCCGCCCGACGCGGCGCGGCGGAGCCGGCGGGCGCTCGTCGATCACGAGCCATTTGCGCCTGTTGACGAGCTGCAGCGTGATCGCATAGGCGCGGTCGACGGGAATTTCGAGCTGCAGCGGCTCGATGTCGGGATAGGCCTTTTGCTGCAGCTCAGCGGAGTAGAGGCCGGCATAGACGGCGGTGTTGGCGCCGTCGCCGGTGCGCAGACGCGCCAGCGCCTCGAAGCGCGGGGGGTCGATCGGATCGGTGGTGATGTCGTGGATCGCCGGCAGCCTGCGGTATTGCAGGGCGAGATAGGCCGGGTAGGCCAGCACGACCGCGCTGATCATGAAGGCGAGCAGGATCCGCGCCATGCCGCGCGAGCCGTTCCGCCAGATCGCGACGAAGCCCAAAAGCCCGACCAGAATGGAAAGCACCGCGCAGCCGAGCGCGCCGAAAAACGTCGCAAGCGCAGGCTTCATCTCCAGAAAGCCGAAGCGCACGATGATGATCGACACCAGCACGGCGACGACCGAGAACACCGCGAGATTGCGCGCCCAGCTCGCAAGGGAGGACACGGGCTCCGACTGATAGGGAGCGGAAAACCTGCGGGCCATTTCAAAAAAATCTGCTTGAGTTGAACGGGCCGGGTCGGTTGCCCGAGGGCCTTTGCGGCACTGTTGAGACCATGCCGCTGAGGCAAATTCAAGGGAGTTTCAGCCTGGACAACATCCAGGGATCGTCATGGTCCGCATTGCGTGTCCGCGGGACATCGGGCGCGAAGATGGCGTTTCGCGCCTTTTGCCCGGGGTATGACAGCGGAAAGATCAGCCGGCCGCGTTCGGAAAACTGTAGGTCTTGAACTGATCGCGCAGCGCGGTCTTCAGGATCTTTCCGGTCGCCGTGTGCGGAATGCCCTCGACGAATACGACGTCGTCGGGCATCCACCATTTGGCGATCTTGCCGTCCATGAACTTGAGGATGTCCTCGCGCGTTACCTTCTGGCCCGGCTTGAGCTGGATGATCAGAAGCGGCCGCTCGTCCCATTTGGGGTGATACACGCCGATCACTGCGGCCTCCGCCACCGCGGGATGGCCGACCGCGAGGTTTTCCAGGTCGATGGAAGAGATCCATTCGCCGCCGGACTTGATGACGTCCTTGGAGCGGTCGGTGATTCGCATGTAGCCGTGCGGATCGATGGTCGCGACGTCGCCGGTATCGAAAAAGCCTTCGTCGTCGAGGATGTCGGCGTCGACCCGGAAATAGGCCTTGGCGACCGCGGGTCCTGCGACCTTGAGCCGCCCGAAGGTCTTGCCGTCCCACGGCAACTCCTTGCCGGCATCGTCGGTGATCTTCATCTCCACGGCAAAGGGCGGATAGCCCTGCGTCTGCAGGATATCGAGCTTCTCGGCGCCGGCGTGCTCGCTGAACGGCGGCTTCAGCGCGGCGAGCGTGCCGATCGGGCTCATCTCCGTCATGCCCCAGGCGTGACGCGCGGTGACGCCCATGTCGACGAAGGCCTTGATCATCGAGCGCGGCATCGCCGAGCCGCCGCACACCACGAAGCGCAAATGCGGCAGTTTCAGATTGTTGGCGGTCATGTACTGCAGCAGCATCAGCCAGACCGTCGGCACGCCGGCGGTATGGGTGACTTTTTCGGTGTGCATCAGCTCGTAGACGGAAGCGCCGTCGAGCTTGGCGCCGGGGAACACCAGCTTGGTTCCCATCGAGGGCGCGGAGAAGGCGATGCCCCAGCTATTGGCGTGGAACAGCGGCACCACGGGAAGCATGGTGTCCGCGGCGCTGGCGCCGAGCGCATCGATGTTGTTGGCCATCAGCGCGTGCAGGACGTTCGAGCGATGGGAATACAGCACGCCCTTCGGGTCGCCGGTGGTGCCCGAGGTGTAGCACATCGCAGCCGCCGTGTTCTCGTCGAAGCTCTTCCACTTGAACTTGCCGTCGGCCTGCGCGATCCAGTCCTCGTAATTGACCGCGTTCTTCAACGTGGTCTCGGGCATGTGCGCCTTGTCGGTCAGCACCACATAGCGCTCGACGCTCGGCATCCTGTCGGCGATCTTCTCCAGGATCGGCACGAAGGTGATGTCGGTCATCACGATGCGGTCCTGCGCATGGTTGATGATCCAGGCGATCTGCTCCGGGAACAGCCGCGGATTGACGGTATGGCAGATCGCTCCGATCCCCATGATGCCGTACCAGCATTCCAGGTGCCGCGCGGTGTTCCAGGCAATCGTGGCAACGCGGTCGCCGAACTTGATGCCCTCGCGTTCCAGCATCTGCGAGACTTTTAACGCGCGATCATGGACCTGCCTGTAATTGGTGCGAACGATCGGCCCTTCGATCGAACGCGTCACGATCTCCTGGTTGCCATGATACCTGGCCGCGTGCTCGATGATCTTGTGGCACAGCAAAGGCCAATCCTGCATCAAACCAAGCATACGAATTTCCCTCCTCAAATGTTATTGCTTGCGCCTTGACCGCCTTGGACGGGCGGAACGGCGTTCCATCACGGAATTGAGATGAACTTTAGCGCGGCGGGCGGACCTCGCAAATGGGCTTTTGGCAGCAGCCGTCACGGCGGCGCGGCAATGGTTACCATTGCCGTCGCGCTGAATGTCGCATGGGCACATCCAGGGCCCGCCGCGGCCGCGCCGAAGCGCGGGGGTTCTGACGATCTGTTCGGCGAGACGCCGCCGAAACTGCGCGGCACCCTGCATGTCACGCGCGTGCCGCTGCCAAAACCGCGGCCCGCTGAGGCGCCAGGGCGGACGCCGGCCGGGGCCGCGATTGAGAAGCCGGAGCCCGACAAGACCACCCCAGCGGAGGCCGAAAAGCAGGTGGCGCCGGAGCCGCCATCGCCCTCCGCGTGCCGGCGGGCGCTCACGGACGATATCGCGATTGCGCCGTCGATCCCCGACCTGCATGGGCCCGGCGGCTGCGGGGGAACGGATCTGGTGCGGCTTGAGGCCGTGGTCCTGCCCAACAAGCACAAGGTCGCGGTCACGCCGGCTGCGACCTTGCGCTGCGCGATGGCGTCAGCGATCGCCGACTGGGTTCGCACCGAGGTGACGGCGCTCGCGGCCAGGCAGAACAGCGAGCCCGCCGTGCTCGACAATTTCGACTCCTACGAATGCCGCGGCTTCAACCGCGTTCCCGGCGCGCATCTGTCCGAGCACGGCCGCGCCAATGCGCTCGACGTGCGCGCGATCAAGCTCGCCAACGGCCAGTCGATCGAATTGACCGACCGCAGCGTGCCGCGCGAGGTGCGCGAGAGCGTGCTGCATGCCGTGTGCACGCGCTTTACCACCGTGCTCGGTCCGGGCTCGGACGGCTACCACGAGAACCACATCCATCTCGATCTCGCCGAGCGGCGCAACAATTACCGGATCTGCCAGTGGAACGTGTGGGACTCGCTGCCGCAAGTGGCGCCGCTGTTGCCGGCCGAGCGGCCGGAGGATGCGCCGCCGCGCGAGGAGGCCAAGGACGGTGTGAAGAGCGACGCAAAGACGAGGTGAGGCTTCGCCAAAGAAAAAGCGCCGGTGGCCCGGCGCTTTTGCATTCACGGGTGAGGCCCCTGCCTCACTGCAGCGTAGGGAAACCTTGGCTGCCCCCCTGGAGCGCCATCTGCGAGTTGAACGGCGAGTCGCCGTGGTGGGGGTCCAGCACCACCACGATGGTGCCGACCTTGACGCGGTTATAGAGGTCGATCGCGTCCTCGTTGGTCAAGCGGATGCAGCCCGAGGAAATCGACGCTCCGATATATTCCGGCTGGTTGGTGCCGTGGATGCGGAACAGCGTATCCTTGCCGTTGGCATAGAGATACATCGCGCGCGAGCCCATCGGATTGTCCGGACCGGGTGCGACGAAGGTCGGCACGCCGAGCCGTTCGATCTCGCTCTTGGTCGGATGCCAGGGCGGCCACTCGGTCATCGCGCCGATCTTGGCGATGCCGGACCAGGCCATGGCCTCCTCGCCGACGGTGATGCCGTAACGGATGGCGCGGCCGTCATTCAGCACGTAATAGAGATAGTGGTTGTCGGAATCGACCACGATCGAGCCGGGCGCTTCCTTGCGGTGATATTCGACAAGGGCGCGACGGAAGGGTTCCGCGACCGGCGTGTTGGTGTAGCGGATCTTCGCCAGATATTCCCTGTCGCGTGGCTTGAAGTTGGCCGTGTTGGTGGCCTCATAGGTCGCGGACTGCATGCAGCCGGACAACATCAGTCCGGCGGCCAAAATCGAGAGTTTCACCGTAAGCGACGACATGACCGAACTTCCAATCGCAAGTAAAAACCGCAACCTGAATCGCTCGTGAGGCTGCGCCCCAAGGCGCCACGATTCCGTTAATCCGTTAAATCCATTATCGTCGATATCAGCGATAATTCCAGAGCTGGAAGACTCGTCTCGCGTTGCGGGAGCCTGGCTGTGGCTTTTTTGCCGCAAAGAAGGTACGGAGCGTCCGATTTGTGGGCAGGATTATGGGGCGCGCCTGGTCCTTGCCACGAAGCGGCCGCCTCGACGCCACAAATTTCAACGGGCGGTTAAGGGCAACTTGCCAAAATCGGGTGAGGTCGGGTTAGGTCCCCGTGGGCCTTTGCGGAGTTTTGCATGTTTTCGGTGTTTGTTCCCGCAGAATCCTCGCTGAAGAAGGTCACGGTCGAGGACCTTTCGAAGCTGCCTGAGAAAGCGGTCTGGGTCGACCTCGTCAACCCGACGGCTGCGGAGGACCGTGCGGTGGAGCGGCTCGCCGGGATTGCGGTGCCGACGCGGGAGGACATGCAGGAGATCGAGATTTCCAGCCGCCTCTATATCGAGAGCGGCGCGCGTTACATGACTGCGACCTTGATGTGCCAGTCCGACAGCGACACGCCGAAGACGACCGCCGTGACCTTCATCCTCGCCGGTCACCGCCTGGTGACCGTGCGCTACGAGCTGCCCAAGCCGTTTGCGCTGGTGGAGAACAAGCTCGCGCGCTACTGCGCGCCGAGCATCACCGGCGAGCAGGTGATGATGGAGCTGCTCGATGCCGTGATCGACCGCTGCGCGGACATTCTGGAGCGCGTCGGCGCCGACGTCGACCAGGTCTCCCATGAGATCTTCGAGCCGGAGAGCGAGCGCCACGGCAGCGCCAAGCGCTATGCTCAGATCCTGATCACCATCGGCCGCAAGGGCGACCTCACCTCGAAAGTCCGCGAAAGCCTCGTCTCGATCGGCCGCCTCGTCACGTTCCTGTCGGCGGCGATCGAGGGCGTGAAATGGACCAAGGACATGCGCGAGCAGCTCAAGACCCAGCAGCGCGACGTCGCCGCTCTCACCGACCACGCAAGCTACCTCTCCAACAAGATCACCTTCGTGCTCGACGCCATGCTGGGCGTGGTCAATCTCGAGCAGAACAACATCATCAAGCTGTTCTCGGTTATGGCCGTGGTCCTGATGCCGCCCACGCTGATCGCCTCGATCTACGGCATGAATTTCAAATACATGCCTGAGCTCGACTGGGTGCACGGCTACACCTTCGCGCTGATCGCGATGGTGCTCGCGGCCGTGCTGCCCTATCTTGCCTTCAAATGGAAGAAGTGGCTGTAGGCGCTTATTCTATCGGCGAAACTCTCCCGCTCCCTTTCCCCGCCTGCGGGCAGGGCAATCGCAGGAAACGGGGATGCCGACACCGGCCTTTCCGTGTCGTAAAGCAATCCGCGATGCAGGCGGGGACGCTGCGGAGCGCACTTAGTAAACGATCTCATTACGCCGTCGCGTACCTGCGCCGGCGCAAATTCCACCCCTAAAATTTGAGCGTTGGGCTGAACATTTCCGCGAAACTTCTCCGCTAGGGTCTCTACGCACGATCCCCGAAAAGTGGGTACCGGTTTTTCGGAAAAGGATCGTGCGCAAAGGAAGAGGCACGATCCCCGAAAAGTGGGTACCGGTTTTCGGGAAAGGATCGTGCGAAATGGAAAGAGGCACGATCCCCGAAAAGCGGGTACCGGTTTTCGGGAAAGGATTGTGCGAAATGGAAAGAGGCCAGGGCGCGATTGCGTTGGCGTCGCGCCTGGCACGAGGACCCAATGGTTGAGAAACGCTCAGATTCGTCCCGCAACGTCGTCGATCTCGCGGCCTTCCGCGAGCGCAATGGCTTGAGGATGCCCGCGATGTCGCTGCGGGTCTGCCGGCATTGCGGCGCGGTGCTTGCCGACGGCGAGCGCGAGGAAGAATGCTCCTCGACCTTCAATGTCGAGGCGGCGCAGTTGCGCTGGCAGGCCGCGCAGATCCTGCGCGGGCTCCTTTGAGCGGAAGCCTCCCGGGCGCTCCTCTAGCGGTGGCAAAGAACTACAGCGACTAAACGTACCGATCTAGGTGCCTGCGTGCCGCTCGCGAAATCACTGCGAAGGCTGTTCGTGTCGCCGCCAGTTTTGAATGAGCTCAACAATCCGCGCCGCCTCAACTCATTTGTGCTGAGTAAGCCGTGCTGACGAATGGAAGCCAGATTGGCTTTGTCAGTGAAATGATAGAATTTTCTGTGCTGGGTGCTCGTCCCCAAAACTTCAGTAAGAAAATAATCTAGGTCCATCGCCAAACCTCCCTCTCCGGCTCGTACGACCGCAGCGGGTAGGATTGTCGAAGTACAACATAAAGGATATTTAAGAACAAAAAGGGAATGGCAAAGTTTTGTTTAACCTTCGGGTGTCATTAGAATTTCAATCCGGGAGAGTGGGCATGGCAGAGACTTCGATCGAATGGACGGATGCCACCTGGAATCCGGTGGCCGGCTGTACCGTGCTTACAGCAGGCTGCACTAATTGCTACGCCATGCGTATGGCCGCTCGGCTGGAGGCCATGGGACAGACCAAATACAAAGGGCTGACTCGACGCAGCGGCGGACGTTCAGTTTGGACGGGTAAGATTCGGCTCGATCAAAAGTCCATCGACGTGCCCAAGCGGTGGACGAAGCCCAGGAAGGTTTTCGTCAATTCAATGTCTGATCTCTTTCATCCCGACGTGCCCGAAGGCTTTATCGGCCGAGTTTGGGCCACGATGGCCTGTACGCCGCACCACACTTACCAAATTCTGACCAAGCGCCCGGAGCGAATGGCCGAAGTGCTCGCTAATCCGAACTTTAGGGTGCTCTCAAATGTTTGGCTGGGAACGAGCATAGAAGACAGCCGAGTGCTTTCGCGGCTCGACCATCTCCGCAAGGTCCCCGCAGCGATAAGATTCGTTTCGCTCGAACCGCTCATAGGTTCGGTTGCACAAGCCGATTTCACAAATATCGACTGGGCTATAGTTGGCGGAGAAAGCGGTCCACGGGCGAGGCCAATGGACCCTGCTTGGGTCGTCGAAATTGAAAAGATATGTCGGAGATCGTGTACCGCCTTCTTTTTCAAACAATGGGGCGGCAAGAACAAAAAGGCGGCGGGTCGAATGCTCAACGGGCAGACTTACGATGAGATGCCTGTTCCGGCGCAAAGTTTTTCAGCACGTGCGAATGAAAATGCTTTGCGAGGTTGATCGCTGGCGCGCTTGGATTGGCGATCGCTAAGAACAACGAAAAGGCCTGGCGGGTCTTTCCGGTCAGAATGCGCAATGGCTCGGAAGCGTACGCAAAGATAGAATTCAGCCTGCCTCTAAACCATTCCTCTATTTGCTTTTGGGTGGCGGCTCTACGTTCCTCGTCGGCTACCTTCAGAATCGAACTAAGGAGCGGGACGTCGTCGTTCTGTGGCGGCGGTAGAGAATAGAGATCACGCCAAGCTGGGCTAAGCACAAGGTCAAGGCGGCGCCCCTTTGCGCCTATGCCGCTAATTTTTTTGGCGAGTTGCCGAGTGACGTCGCGAATAGGAAACAGATACCAAACGTCGACGCATTCTGTTTTCGCGAGAAGCTCCAACGTTGTCCAGTTGACCTGTAGCGCGTACGGATCCAAGAACACCACCGCACGGGCTCCTCCCGAACTGCCGCGCCGCCAGATTTGTCGTGAGAATATCTCAGCTATTGCTGCGTTGCCATCATCGCCCAGGACTTCGATGTCGACGCCACGGCGAGCTGCCTTTATCGCGTTTAGCGCTCGTTGATGCTCTTCATTCTTGTCGTTGAAAATGAAATGTTGGAACGGCGGCTCTATCGCCAACGCCCTGAGGGCTGATCCAGGGAGTGTCTTTGTCACCCATTCGAGTGCCTTTCCTTCCAAGAGGCCGCCGCTAAGTTGTTCTTCGGAACGCTCGCTTGCTCCGGCGAAAGCGTCGATATACCAAAGGTCGAAGTTCCTTCGTGAAAGCGCCTTTGTATAGCACTCCAAATAGTAGCAGACGGCGTCCAGTTTTATCTCGGTCCATCGGCCGCCGAATTGATGCTTAGCCACTGACTGTTCTCAATTCCTCATAATTTCGTTCTCCAATCCAAACGCAACCAGAAGGCGAATGCAACGGGTGGCACTCTCATTTTCCCGGATCGGGGGCGTTTCGCGACCGTCACGAGCGTTGGGTTGAGAATGCGATGAATGCGGCGATGTCGTCGGACGGCATCCGCCTTCGTTAAGCTTTGGCGGGACCCGCCAGTCAGGTTTTTGCGGAGGCCCGGCGAGCGCCGGCACCCACATTCACCGGCCTTCGCCGTTGGCGAAGGTCATCTAACACTTCTGCCGATTGAGAGATTCCGCGGCATCGCGATGAGCAAGGGCTGACGCGGGGGTCCGCGCCTTCGCGGGGACGACAGCGGAGCGAGCGCGCCCGCCTTAGCCGTCACACGTGCTGGCCGCCGTTGATGTGGATCTCCGCGCCATTGACGTAAGAGCTCGTCTCCGTGCAGAGCACGTAGATGATCTTCGCCACTTCGTCGGGCGTGCCGAGCCGGTGCATGGGAATCTGCTGATCGACGATCTTCTCCGTTCCCGGCGACAGGATCGACGTGTCGATCTCGCCCGGCGCGATCGCGTTGACGCGCACGCCGAGGCGGCCGAAGTCGAAGGCCATCTCGCGCGTCAGCGCGGCGAGCGCCGCCTTCGAGGTCGAATAGGCGGCACCGGCAAACGGATGCACCCGCGAGCCCGCGATCGAGGTGACGTTCACCACGCTCCCTCTTACCTTCTTCAGTTCCTCGATCAGTCCGCGCGCCAGCATGATCGGCGCGAAGAAGTTGACGCGAAACACGTGGTTCCAGGTCTCGAGGTCGGTATCAACGGTGCCGAGCCGCGCGCCGCCCGTCCCCTTTGGCGAGATCGCGGCGTTGTTGACCAGCGCATGCAGTTCGCCTCCGTCGAGCCGCCGCCTGATCTCGGCAATCGCACGCTGCGTGTCCTCGGGGTCGGCGAGGTCGACCTGGATGTGATCCTCCGGCCCCGCGTCCCACGGGCATTGCTCCGGAAACGGATGCCGCGAGCAGGTGATGACGCGCCAGCCCGCCGACGAAAAGCGGATCACGGTGGCGTGCCCGATGCCGCGGCTCGCGCCGGTGAGCAGCAGCGTGCGCCGCGGCAGATTGGCAGAAGTCGGCATAAGTGTCTCGTCTCTCCGTTTTCGTCATTCCGGGTGCGAGTAAAGCGAGCGAACCCGGAATCTCGATCCCGGGTTCGATGCTGCGCATCGTCCCGGCGCGACGGTAGTTATGGATAAAGTCTCACTTTCGTCCACGCCTGATCGGGCGCGTCGCGGCGAAATTCGATGCGGTCGTGCAGGCGGAACGGACGGTCGTGCCAGAATTCGAAGCGCAGCGGCGTGATGCGCCAGCCGCTCCAGCCGGGCGGCCGCGGCACTTCGCCGATCATATGGCTGGCGGCCACCTTGGCGATCGCCTGCTCGAAGGCAAAGCGGCTTTCCAGCGGCTGCGACTGTTTCGAGGCCCAGGCGCCGATCTGCGCCTGCTTCGGACGGGTCGCGAAATAGGCGTCGGCCTCGGCGTCGGTCACCGGCGTCACCGGCCCGCGAATGCGCACCTGGCGGCGCAGCGACTTCCAGTGAAACAGTAGACCGGCCTTGGGATTTGCGGAGAGTTCGCGGCCCTTTGGGCTCGCAACGTGGCTGTAGAACACAAAGCCGTCCGTATCGAAACCCTTCATCAGCACCATGCGCACATTGGGCATCCCGTCCTCGCCAACGGTCGCCAGCGCCATCGCCGTGGGGTCGGCGGGCTCGCCCTTGCAGGCTTCGGCAAACCAGTCGGCGAACAGGGCAAATGGCTCGTCAGCTAACGTGAAATCACCGGATGTTAAGGATGTCGGGTGTTTCATGGAGGTCGTGTCAGTCATGTCAGGAGTCCGAGTTGCGTCCGCCCGCGGCCAGGGAAGTGCTGCCCGCGATGGGTCTCGCCCTATATAGGGCATGGGGACGCGTTGGCCTATCGGCGATCGCCGGCAGAGCCTGCTTCTATATCGCCTCTAAAAGCGCCGCGGTGACCTTGATCCTGATCGGGCTGGGCACCGGCGGCTGCAGTTTTTCCCGCCCCGGCGACGGGCTGTTCTCCAGGTGGTCCGACAATGAGGTGACGGGCGCGCTCGCACCCGGCGAGCCGCAACCGACCGAAAGCGATCTCGCTTTTGCCCGCAATGCCGCCTCCGACGTGCTCACCAGGGGGGACAAGGATTCCAGCCAGCCCTGGGAAAATCCGGAAACCGGCGCGCGCGGCTCGGTGACGCCGCTGGCGCAGGCCTATGCCAGCGAGGACGGCCGCACCTGCCGGGATTTCCTCGCAAGCTACGTCAACGGAAAGTCCGAAAGCTGGCTGCAGGGCGCCGCCTGCAAGGAAGAGCACGGCCGCTGGGAAATCCACACGCTCACGCCCTGGCGAAGGGGCTAGGCCGCTGGCGCCAGCGGAGACTGCAGAGAGATTGAGTTCGGAGTCCCCGGCATCGCAAATGCGCTGCCATCCTCCCCTTAGAGGGCCCTTGGAGGCGGGGCAGCATCCGTTCCGCATCGTCATGGCCGGGCTTGTCCCGGCCATCCACGTCCTGGAAATCGAAAGAAAGGCGTGGATGCCCGAGTCAAGCCCGGGCATGACGAGTCTGTGGGACGACTCAAGTCGCGCCGAAAATCCACGATTCGAGTCACGGCCGTGTCGCGCCGAACTTGCCGCGCGATCTCTTCTCGTTGCTGAGTTC
>Ga0310909_10000347_pt1 | contig 23106 bp, 24 predicted proteins | sample GREbulkMGT000H_FD_203449 | JGI IMG/M metagenome (GOLD analysis project Ga0310909, IMG submission 203449) | Lab enrichment of tropical soil microbial communities from Luquillo Experimental Forest, Puerto Rico - GRE.bulkMG.T000H | ecosystem: Environmental > Terrestrial > Soil > Tropical forest >... | reverse complement strand
TACGCTCAAACTGAGACGCTACCGTCGGAGGCTACCGGAGTGCCGCCCCTGACTTCGGCTGCGACGCCGCAGGCGATCGCCGAAGCTGCGGCTCACCTGCGCGCCGGACGGCTCGTCGCGTTTCCAACCGAGACCGTTTACGGGCTCGGCGGCGATGCGACAAACGAGCGCGCCGTTGCAGAGATTTTCGCCGCCAAGGGACGGCCCCGCTTCAACCCCTTGATTGTGCACGTTCCCGGTTTGTCGCAAGCTGAAAACTTCGCGGTGTTCAACACAGCTGCGCACCACGTAGCCGCGCGGTTCTGGCCGGGACCGCTGAGCCTAGTATTGCCGCGCCGGGAAGATTGCGGTTTGGCGTTGCTGGCGAGTGCCGGTCTCGACACGATCGCGATCCGGGCGCCCGACCACCCCGTGGCGCAGGCCTTGTTGCGCGAGACCGGCCGGCCAATCGCGGCGCCGTCCGCCAACCGCTCGGGCCGGGTGAGCCCGACCGAGGCGGCGCATGTCGCCGAAGAACTCGGCGACAAAATCGCGCTGATCCTCGATGGCGGCCCGACGCCGGTCGGGCTCGAGTCAACCGTGCTCGATCTGTCCGGCGAGACCCCTGCCTTGCTTCGCCCCGGCGCCGTTACGCTCGAACAATTGAGCGAACTGCTTGGGCCGATTACTGCGCCTGCCGTTGGCGCCCCAAAATCGCCCGGCATGCTCGTCAGCCATTACGCGCCGGCGCTGCCGGTGCGGCTCGCGGCAACGGAGGCCGGTCCCGGAGAGGCCTTGCTCGCCTTCGGTCCCGACGCCCCGTCCGGCTTTGCCGAAATATTGTGGTTGAGCCGCTCCGGCGATCTCGCCGAGGCGGCAGCCAACCTGTTCGCGATGCTGCGTCGGCTCGACCGGCCCTGTTTCACCGGGATCGCGGTGATGCCGATCCCCGAGGGCGGCCTCGGCCGCGCCATCAACGACCGCCTGCGCCGCGCCGCCGCCATACGGAAGTAGTAGGTTATTACGGCTCGGTGATTGTCACGGGTGCAGCCGACTGGAGGACGGCGTGCAGGCGCTTAAGCTGCTCGAGCAGATCCTCTAATACCCTGTCGCGCGCGACATCGGGTAAGACGGTGAGCGGGATCAAGACGTAGCCGTTTTCCTGGAACAATTGCGGTGGGGCCCATGCCTTCAAGGCATGGAGAACGAACGGCGCACGGCCGAAGTCGGGGGTGGTGGAGAACCGGATCCACAGGGGGCTGATGCCGTACCGCGACCACTTCTCGTGGTCGACGCCGAGCCATGCCCCGGCTGGACCAATCCTGAGGTATCGCCCCGCAGAATACCACCCGTGAGCCTCTCTAAGATCCCTACCGCTAAGATCTTTGCGATCGGCAATCCCCAGCACCACCGCCTGTTTGCTGAGATCATCAACCAAATCCGCAAGGCCAATCAGGCGTCGCGGCTCCTCGAGGTTCGTCAGCTCTTCCATGCGCACCGGGAGGAACGCCTGACTGTCCATTACCTCGCAGAGGCTCCTCAACTGCGCGATGTCCCCAGGAGCGGACGCCTCGCCCGAGGTCGGCGCCACGTTGCCGAGGCTATCAAGGACGGCATTCCAGCTTGTAACCGCTAGGGCCGTAAAGGGCGGCTTAAGACGCGCGAACAGAAAATCGCCGGGAAGCCGCTCGGGATCCGGCAGGCTCTTTGCCCGCCTTATTGCCGAGTTAACGAGCTCGCTCCATACGATTGGCAGCCGCTTGCGCGGTACAACGAAGAGGAGAACGGCGCCCCCTTCCTTTGGAAGCCGCTCGAGGTATCCGGCCGGCTGATTGTCGGTTAGTCCCGCCCAGAATTTGTTCTCGATAAACAGGCGCTCCGCGCCCGTAGCGTCCAGACCGACTAAGTCGGGGATGTTCCCTTGCCCGTCGCCCGCTTGAGAACGGAAGCTTGTAAGTTGCGGGAACTCGATGCCGGTCTGCCCAGCGAGGCGCCTCAGCGCTTCGCGCATTGCGGGCGATCGATTGACGATAAAAGCCACCGCTTCAGTGGCGAGGTTCTCTGGATGCGTTGAGAAGCGCGACACCAAATGCCCGAACAACATGCTCTATCCCTCCAAACCCTGGTCTTCCCGGCGCAATCTTTCTAGATCGTCTTCGATCTTCATACGGTTGATAACCCTGCTGTCCTGAAGTTCGGTGGTCATCGCCCAATATTTCCTACCGTCGCCCGGATAGAGATACCGTTTGTAACGACCGGCCCAACGTTCGCACACGCCATGTTCCATGATGGCGTTGAACAGCGCCACATAAGCCGCCTCGTTATCCGGGCTGCGGACGATGTACTCGTGCGGAATTTCGGGCATTGTCCTGGCGACGCGGAAAGACAGGCTCTCGATCACCGCACGGATCAATTTCGGGGTCATGGGTTTGTGTCGGCAACGAAAGATGATGCGACCGGAGGACGCTTGATGACGCCAGCCGAAAGTTGCTTTTCGACTACTCTGCGGTGATTTTCGTTACCCCGGCACGGTATCGAGGGTGTTGAGTGTGGGGGACCGTCGCAAGAATCGGTCTGGGCCGCGGATTTTTCTCGTACTCGTCCACGTCGAAACAGGGTGTAGTGATTTTATCAAATTGACAAGATGTAGCGTTTCATGTATATTGCAAAATGCGTATGCTGCTGAGCATCGCCTACCGTTCTCGCGCATCGGCCGCTGGATTACCACCGGCCGGGACTAGTCGGGACATGGCGCGAATAGGGGGTCGGATCGCGATGAAAATTACATGGCTGGTCGCATCTGTATTGGCGATGAGCGTGACCGTCATTCCCTGGGCGCTGGCGCAGGACACGGTCGGGGTTGATACACAGGGGCTCACCAGCCCGCCTTCTTCGATCAGTTCAGGCTCCTATGGAACAGGTTTCTACGGCCCCGGCCTCACTGGCCCAGGCTCTTACGGGCCGCGTTCTTATGGACCGGGTTCTTATGGACCGGGTTCTTACGGCCCGGGAACTGGAGCCTCCACCGGTCCGCCGACCCCTTTTACTTACTTTACGCAGGGCGGTCCCGCCGCTGGCGGCGTCGCCGTGCCAAGCGCCCCATCTCAATAAAGCTCGGATGCGCACTAGACAATAAAAACAGCGAAATGCCCATGGTAGATCGACGGTCGTCAGCGCGTTCCCGCCCCCTTGATGGGGGCGGGTCAGGGTGGGGGTGATCTAGCCGAGGACGCGGGATTGCCATCACCTGCTCGGCGGCAAGCGGGCTCTGTGCTCCCGCTTACTCGTCACTCCCGCGTTCACCCCCTCCCGATCCCTCCCCCATCGAGGGGGAGGGTTCACACAGACGGAGAGGTCGCATACGAGCTGAATGGGTTCTGTGCCGGGTTGGGTTCGAGCCGTCCGGCTGTACGATATCGATGTAACACACTTTTGACTGATCTCAACTTTTCGGGGAAATCTCGCTGCTGATTTGCTGCAGATTAGCCGATCGGCCAAATGTAAACAATCATTGGTTGCAACATCGCATGGCCAGGACCGAGGAATAGAGGATGCAGATCGAGGCGGCGTTGGAGCGCATAAAAGGGGTGGTTGGACCCAGAGGTTGGATTGCCGACCCCGGCGAGTGCGAACCCTATCTCGTCGAAGCCCGGCGCCTCTGGCGCGGCGCGACACGGCTCGTCGTCCGCCCCGCTGCGACCGCGGAAGTCGCGGCGGTGGTGCGGATCTGCGCCGAAGCCAGACTGCCGATCGTGCCGCAAGGCGGCAACACCGGCCTCGTCGGCGGCGGCGTCCCGCCCGAGGACGGGCAGAATATCATCCTCGCCCTCAGCCGCATGAACCGCATCCGCGCGATCGACCCGGTTAATTTCACGATGACGATCGAGGCTGGCTGCATCCTCGCGCACCTGCAACAGGCGGCGGCCGAGGCCGACCGGCTGTTCCCGTTGAGCCTCGGCGCCGAGGGCAGCTGCCAGATCGGCGGCAATCTGTCGACGAATGCAGGCGGGATCGCGGTGCTGCGTTACGGCAATACCCGCGAACTGACCCTGGGCCTTGAGGTCGTGCTGCCGGACGGCCGGGTATGGGATGGCCTCAGGGGGCTTCGCAAGGACAATACCGGCTATGATCTGAAGCAGCTCTTCATCGGCGGCGAGGGCACGCTCGGCATCATCACCGCCGCAACCGTCAAGCTCTTTCCGAAGCCGCGCGAAGTGGAGACCGCGCTCCTGGGGCTCACCAGAGTGGAGGAGGTCATGGACCTCTTCGCCCGCGCCCGCGCCGCCACTGCCGATCAGTTGACCGCGTTCGAGCTGATCCCGCGTGCTGCACTCGATCTGGCGCTGATCTATATACCCGGAACGGCCGATCCACTCACGGCACCCCACCCCTGGTACGTCCTGCTCGAGATGTCGTCGAGCCAAACCGACAGCGGCATTCGCGCGCTTCTGGAAAGACTTCTCGAAGGGGCGCTTACAGACGATCTCATCGCGGACGGCGTCATTGCCGAAAGCGGCGCGCAGGCCAAGGACCTATGGCACATCCGGGAGGCGATCGTCGAAGCGCAGGATTATTCGGGCTCGATCAAGCACGACGTCTCGGTGCCGATCAGCCGCGTCGCGGAGTTCGTTGTCCGCGCCACCGCGGCGGTGACCGAGCGGCTGCCGGGGATCCGGCCGATGGCCTTCGGCCATGTCGGCGACGGCAACATTCACTTCAACCTAACGCAGCCGGACGGCGCCGAGACTTCGGCCTATCTCGCGCGCTGGCAGGAGTTCAATGACCTCGTCCACGGTATCGTGCGCGAGCTCAATGGCTCGATCAGTGCCGAACATGGGGTCGGCCGCCTCAAGCGCGACGAGATCACCCATTACAAATCGCGGGTCGAAATCAAGCTGATGCACACGATCAAACGCGCCCTCGATCCCGACAACATCATGAATCCGGGGAAGGTGGTAAGCGTGTAGCACTGCCTCCGGGTATTTCGCGGCGATCGAGCTAGGCGTAATCCAGCCTAAAGATCACAGGGTTTCCGCGTCCAGGGCCGGCACCGGGAGTTCTTCGATAAGTCCGCCGCTCAGCCGGAAGACGTTGTCCTGTGGCACCGGCAGCGTCAGTGCGATCTCGCGCGGCAGGCTCGCGTACAACCCGCGCAGCACGCGGCTGACGACGCCGTGAGTGACCGCGATGACGAACGGCGCGCCGACCGCCTCACTCAGCCACTCGGCAACCCGAGCGGCAAAACTGTCGTAGGTCTCTCCACCGGGGGCGCGGAAATTCCATTCATAACGGCCGTCGCCATCGAACGCCCCGGGAGAACGCAATTCGATGTCGCGAAAAGTAAGCCCGTCCCAGGAGCCGGCCGAAATCTCGCGGAGCCGATCGTCAAATCTCAGCTCGGGCCACACCGGGAGGTGCTGGGCGATGATCTCCGCGGTCCGCGTAGCGCGGCCCAGCGGGCTGGCGACAATCCGGGCGGATGCGGCCTCCGGCAATTTCTGCACAACTCGCCCGATCGCACGGGCCTGAGCAATGCCGCGTTCGGTCAACGGCGAATCAAAGCGGCCCTGAATCCGCCGTTCCCGGTTCCATTCCGTCTCGCCGTGACGGACCAACAGAATGCAGCCGGTCACGGCGCCCCCTCCCTAACCCTCCCCCCGCGAGCAGGGGAGGGAAGGGTGGGGGTTGTGCAAGCGATAGAGGACATGCCGCTTCAACGGACCGTCCGGAAGCTTGGGATGATCGAAATCGTCTTTGGGAACCCGGGTCATCCCAAGCCGTTCCATGACCCGGCGCGAGCGCCAATTGGCCGGAACCGTCAACGCGACGATCTCGTCGAGGCCGAGCTGCTCGAAACCGTAATCGAGCGCCGCCTGGGCGGCCTCCGTCGCGTACCCCTTGCCCCAATAGGCGCGCGCGAGACGCCACGCCACTTCGACTGCCGGCGTGAAGTGAGCTTGATAGGAGACCGTTTCGAGACCGACGACGCCGATGAAGCTCACCTCGCCCGGAAGCTCGGCGACCCATTGGCCGAAGCCATGTTCCTCCCAATGAGCGCGCCTGCGACCCACCCAGCCGGGCAGCGGCAACAGGTATTCCATGGCGACGGGATCGGCGGAAAGCTCGGCGAAGGCCGCCTCATCCTCATCGCGCCATTGCCGCAGCAGTAGCCGGGCAGTCCGCAGCAAGACGGTCACGGCTACTTCTTTTTACCGAGCCCACCGAGCTGTGACAGGAACATCTCCTGAAGCTGCTCGAAACCCTTGAGGGTCGCCGGCAGCCACGTCTTGATCATCGCCTCGGGATCCATCGCTTTGAGGGTAGCGCGCAGCCGCTCTTCCACTTCGGGCAGGAGCGCCTCCTGCAGTGGCTTCACATCCGGCAGGCCCAAGAAAGCGCGCGCCTCCTCCGGCGTGCAATCGATATCGATCTTGAATTTCATCGCAGCGTTTCCTCCTGGCGGGGATATTGACTGAAGCTGCGCGAGGACGCACCTGCTGTCGAAGATTTCGTGTAGTCTCTTGGTCATGGCCGTCGAGATCCCCTTCCGCCGCGAGTTCTCGTTCGAATATGGTCGGCTCGAACCGGTCGCGCCGATGATCCGTCGCATCGTCGCACGCAACCCGAGCCCGTTCACATTCCGGGGCACCGGAACCTATGTGGTCGGCGAGGGCGCGGTCGCGGTGATCGATCCGGGCCCCGATCTTCTCGAGCATGTCGAGGCACTCCTCGCTGGTCTCGTGGGCGACCGGGTTACCCACATCCTGATCACCCACACGCATCGCGATCATTCGCCGGCGGCGCGAGCGCTGCAGGCGGCGACCGGCGCGCCGACATACGGATTCGGCCCGCATGCCGGCGGCCATCGCGGTGAGCCGGCGGTCGAGGAAGGCGGGGATTGGGATTTCGTTCCGGACGTCACGCTTCGCGATGGCGAAAGGATCGCGGGTGCAGGCTGGCTCTTCGAGGCCATCCACACACCAGGCCATACCTCGAATCATCTATGTTTTTCACTGCCCGACAACGGCGTGGTGTTCAGCGGCGATCATGTCATGGGGTGGTCGACGAGCGTCATCGCGCCGCCCGATGGCGATATGGCCGCCTACATGGCCTCGCTCGACAGATTGCTCGGCCGCCGGGACCAGGTTTATTGGCCGACCCACGGGCCTGCGATCACCGAGCCGCAGGAGCACGTACGGGCCTTCATTGCCCACCGCCGGGAGCGCGAGGCCGGCATTCTCGACTGCCTACGCACCGGCATGGGCCGCATCGATGCGATTGTCGAGCGGCTCTATGTCGGGTTGCAACCGGCGTTGCGCGGCCCCGCCGGGCGCTCTGTGCAGGCGCATTTGATCGACCTTGTTGTCCGCGGCCTTGTTGAGAGCGACGGCCCGCCAAGCCTCGAAACGAATTACCGAATCTCCCGCCTGTAATGCGTATCGGCCTTGCTGCCGCGCGTGCCGGACTGGCCATTGTGGTCACGCTCGCGGGCTGCTCTCAACCGGTGGCGACGGGTCGGCCCCAACTCGGGGCTCCAGCAACGGGCGACAACACGAGCCTAAGCGGCTCCGGTGCTGTCCGAGCGGGCAGTTTCCCGCGCTCTTTTTTGATTCCCGGGACCGATAGCTCGATCCGCGTCGGCGGCTGATGTCGTCGCCGCGAAGCTTTGATCCCGGTTGAGCGCTAATGTCAGCGCCGAAACCCTTTCGCGATCACATAGGTCTCCGCTGACCGGGCGCGGCTTGCCGGCGGCTTGGCATGACGCACCTCGGCAAATGCTCGTTTGAGCTGCGCGAGCAGCATGCCCTGAGCGCCGCCTTGAAACATCTTTGCCACAAGGGTGCCGCCGGGCTTCAGAACCTCGGAGGCGACCGCGAATGCGGCCTCGGCTAGCGCGACTATCCGCAGGTGATCGGTCGCGGCATGGCCGGTCGTCGACGGCGCTATATCGCTCAGCACGACATCGGCGAGACCGTCGAGCTCGACCGTCACTTCCGCAGCGACAGAAGCGTCGTGAATGTCGGCGCGCAGGATCGTTGCGCCGGCAATCGGCGCCGTATCGGCGATATCGATCCCGACAACGCGGCCGCTAGCGCCGACGCGCTCTAGGGCCACCTGCGTCCAGCCACCCGGCGCGCAGCCAAGGTCTACAACCCGCGCCCCAGCTCGCAGGAGCCGGTACCGATCGTCCAGCTCGATCAGCTTGAAGGCGGCACGCGACCGATAGCCGAGGCGGCGAACCTCGGTAACATAAGGATCGTTGAGTTGCCGCGACAGCCACGCAGTCGAGGACGGCTTTCGCCGGCCGGCGCTGCGAACTCGTACCCCCATGTCAGGCCTGCATCAGGTCGAATAGAATCCCTTCCCGCACGCCGCGATCGGCAACGCGCAGATGCCCGACCGGCCAGGTCTTACAGATCGCATCGAGGATCGCACAGCCGCTCACCACCAGATCGGCGCGCTCGCGACCGACGCAAGGGTTGGCGGCGCGCCCGGCGAGGTCGAGACCCGCCAGCCGCGCCGACACGGTCGAGATCTGCTCGAACGTGAGCACACTGCCGTCGACCAGCGCCCGGGTGTAGCGGGGCAACGCGAGGTGAATGCCGGCGAGCGTCGTCACCGTTCCCGAGCTTCCCAGCATTTGCACCCGGCCGGTTCTGACGTGGCGCAAAAGCTCGTGAGCTCGCTCGAACGGCGCCAGCGCCGCCACCGCTTCGGCAACCATGGCGCGGTACGTCGCCGATGAAACCTCAGCACCGCCAAAGCGATCGGTTAGGGTAACCACCCCGAACGGCAGTGAGATCGAGCCGATAATATGCGGTCGCCTCCGGCGGTTTTGCGGGCCCATCAGCCGCAACCACACGATCTCGGTCGAGCCACCACCGATATCGAAGACGATGGCGTACGGGATACGTGGATTGAGCAGCGGCGCGCAGCCGGCGACGACGAGTCGGGCCTCCTCAGTGCTCGAGATTATTTCGATGTCGAGCCTAGTCTCCTCGCGTACCCGGGCGACGAACATCTCGCAGTTGACCGCCTGGCGACAGGCTTCCGTGGCGACGTACCGTCCTTCGGCGATGTTGCGGGCGGCGATTTTGTCGGCGCAGATCTTAAGCGCGTCGAGGGTTCGCGAAATCGCCTCCGCCGACAGAGCGCCGGTCGCCGTCATACCTTCACCGAGTCGGACAATTCGGGAAAAAGCATCGACGACGCGAAAGCTCGGGCCGGCCGGCCGTGCCACCAGGAGCCGACAGTTATTCGTGCCAAGATCAAGCGCCGCAAAAAGGGGGGCGAAGCGGTGGGCGACCGGCCGTGGTGGCGCGGGTCGATACCCCGATAGACGGGAACGCTCCGCCCGCAGCCCCGCCGCGCCAGATTGCAGCCCACCATGGCCCTGAGCGGGGGCGACCGAACCGCCTCCACGCGATGCCAATGTGCCAACCGGCTTATCCAAGGGGCGACCTGTCGTCATCGGAGCAAGCAGGGGATCGTAGCGCAGCCGCCACCAAATCGAAACCCTGTCAAAATGGCGACTGATTACGCCTTTAGAATTATGTTGATTTTTCGCAATCCAGAACGCAATCCTACGCAACCCTGTCTAACTGTGATAGAGCGCGCCCTTGGCGTGGGGGATCGTCTAACGGTAGGACAGCGGACTCTGACTCCGCCAGTGTTGGTTCGAATCCAGCTCCCCCAGCCAACTGATTTTATTGACTTTTCTCCCTCCTGACCGCAGAACAGCTGCGGCCAGTTGGGAGGTCAGTTGGGAAAATTCGTTCCCTTTTCGAGCTTGCGGATCGCACTTTCAGCGAGCGCCGGGTCGCGATGCAGATAGTGGGCATCCAGGATCGCCCACGTCACGCAGGCTGTGCCCGGTAATCGCCGAGATCTCGGCCTCGGTGCAGCCGCACACCGCCAGCCGGGTCACCGCGGTGCCGCGCAGATCGTGGAACGTCACCCCGACAATACCGGCCATCGCACAGGCCTTGCGCCAGGACGACCGGAACCCGTCTTCGGTCCAGGGCTTGCCGTCGGTGTTGACCAGGATGACCGGGCTGCGCCGTGCCGTGGTATCGAGCGCGGCCTTGAGTGGCGCACCCACCGGGATTCTGACGCGGGCCCCCGTCTTCCCTTGACGCAGTTGTAAATGGCGCCCGTCGTAAGCCGACCACGGCAGGCGCAACAGATCGCCCTGCCTCTGCCCCGTCCATAGCGCGAGCAGCAACGCGAGATGCAAGTGCGGCGGCGCGTGCTCTACGAACGCCGTCTCGTCTGTTGCTGTCCAGATCTTGTCGGCGCGGGAGCCGCGATACAGGCGCCCGCCCTTTTCACAAGGGTTGGCCATGATCAGGCCGCGGTCGAGCGACCACGACAACACGCGGGCGAGCACCACCCAAGCATAGTCTGCCTGCCGGCGCGAGGTCATGGCGAGATCGTCCCGCCATGCCATGAACACGCCGCGGCTGCGGCGGTCGATCAGAGCCGAAAGCGGAAAGTCGCCAAATTTTTTCTCGATGAGCTTGATCTTGGCGATGTAATCCGAGCGGGTACGTGGTGCCAACCCGAGAAAATCCTGCGAATTTTGAAAAGCGCGCAGAACACTCAGCAGGATGTCTCGAGACGGTGCGCGCCGCGGCGCGACCGCTTCGTTGTAGCTCGCCTGGAACTCGGGTGTTCCAGGCTTACCGTGCAGCCTGGGGCCACCCTTCCACGCGTACCAATAGGTGACCTGGCGGCCGTCGGCGAGCCGTTTCCTGACCCGGTTGAGGCCCTTCAGCCTAACATGCATGGGTTGCCAACCATTCATCTAGCGGAACCGCAGGTTCTTTGCTGGAACCGGTCGTTACCAGCTCGATCGTGATGTGACCATCTTTATCAACCTTGATTCGGGCGACCTCGCAGCCCGCCGCCTTGGCGGCTTTGATGGCCGCGGCGACATCGCGTTGGCGGAAGGTTGAGGGGCGGCGGGACATGGTGCCTATTCGGCAATCCAATCTTGTGCTAGGGCCCGTCGCTGCGGAAGCGACAGGACACGCGGTTCAACGAGGGCATTCAATTATCCGCATCCTTTTCGTGGACCTGATTTCGTATTTCGTTCTACTTTGCTTCCAAGGACCGCACGAAGTTGCTAAAGGCGCGCTTCGCTGCCTTTATCCGAGATTCATCTGGCAGTCCCGATGGGCCCTTAGTCTCAAGTAAAATCAACGCGAGAATTAAGACGATTATATTCACCGTGTCCGTCCATGACGTTCCCTCTCCCAGCTTAACCCGGCTCATTCCCTCCTCCACTATTTTATACGCCGCAATCGTTGCTTTACTAAAATCGGCAGCCTCGTGCCCAGAAACAGCAAAGGGCAAATCGAGACGTCCGTAGAACGTCCCGGTTTTGGGGGCGTTAGGATCAACATCCTCATGCCAAACCAAATCCGCGGGCTTTACACGAAGAAGCGGCGCGAGTTTTTCCATCCACTCGACAGACAGCTTGCTTTCGCCTCGCTCTAATTTGCTGATCGTCGCGGCCGACGTGCCGGCTTTAGCGGCAAGTTCCAACAATGTCAGTCCCATCGCCCGACGCAGCACCGCAATCCGGTTGGACGTGAAGGGCTGCTCTGTAACGTCGATGTTGGGCGTGAGGGATCGCCCTGTATTCGGGTCTCCGCTGATTTGTTCCGCCGTCATCCCACTCTCCTGCTTCGGTTCCCCTGTCTGAACCATATCGTTTTCCGAAAGAAACCGTCAAGCTCTCGGTTCGACGATCCCTTCGGCGATCTCTTGTTTTTTTTCGACAATCAGCATAACGTTTCGTTTATGAGACTTAAGGAATGGCGTGAAGCACGGCGGCTGTCGTACGACCAAGCTGCGAAAGAGTTAAATTTGTCCAACGCGGCAACCGTGCTGCGGTACGAGAACGGGACTCACATCCCGAGGCCGGCTGCGATGCGCAAAATTTTCGAGCGCACCGCTGGTGCGGTGACTCCGGCGGATTTTTATTATCACCGTCTCGGTCAGGCAAAGCCCGCGCCGCACAAGCCAACAGCCGGTCAACGCAACAGCTCGCGTAAACTACGCCGCCCTGATGCGGCGCCATGATCGTTTCTCTTTCGGAGAAATAGTTTCGTAAAGCCAAATATCGCTCAGACCCGTGGAGGGGAGCGAGCTTGGAGATTTTTGATGGAGGACCGCACCGTGACGATTCATAAGCACCCGCGCCCGCCAGTCCGCGCCAAGCGCCCCACAGAGTCGACGCCGCGCGACAGAGCGCCTCGCGGCGCGCCGGCTGCGGTCGTTGCCCGGCGGCCAGCTGAGCGTCCCGCGCCACGCGCCGGAAGGGCTCGTGGAGCGCCGGCTCTGCTGATCGGGGTCGCCCCACCGCGGCAGCGCAGGAGGAGCCCAACCCGGAAGCCGCGATGAGACTCAGATATGAGCACACTGTATGGCGTCGGCCCGCCACGGCCGGAAGGGAGAGCCGCGCCCTTAAATGAAAAGCGCCGCCCCAGCAAAGCGGCGCCTTCCAAAACAGCAATTTCGGCAACCGGCAACCAGGGCTCATATATCGCGGCCCGCGACCGGGTTCAAGCGCCCCCGTGTGGCGCCTCGTCCCTCGATCGCCGCTTCGCCGGCGATGTCGACTTATTGATCGGCCGCAACCCGAGCGAATTTGCCGTCGTCCTCGCTGAAATCGGCGATGAGCTCGGCATCTGCGCCACGCTCGAGGGTGCCGTGCTCCGCCGCGCCAGACTCGGGCAATCGGTCCACGCCTCGTCTGGTCGCGGCGCGATGGGGGCGTCCAATGACCCGCGGCCCCAGACCGAGGCGGAGCGCGGCAGTGCATATCTCGCGCCACGACCAGGTGTCGTCGCCTCGAATTGCCGACTGATCAACAAGAACACGTTGAAGGCCACGGCTGATATCGAGGTACCGAAATGGGCGGTGAAGGTCCACGGCGTTATGTGGCATGTCAAGGGCGACTCCGAGTGGATCGCACTCCCTTCACGCGAATGGCTCGACAGGGACGGTAATCGCCAATTCGCGGTTCTGATCGAGTTCACCGACAAGGACGTCGAGCGCCGGTTCAAGGACGCCGCCCTCGCTGCCATCAAGCTGATTGCCGGAGACACCGCTTGAGCGCAGCGTCAATTGCCCGAACTCTCGGCGGCACCGGGCAGCCCTGTCGCGGGTGGTATCAGTGCAACTGCCCGGTGTGCTGCGGCGAGGCGAAACTCGGTATTAAAGACGTTGTTGGCGGGCTCGCGGTGAATTGTTTCAAGTTGTGCCGCCGCACCGACATCCTCGCCGAGCTTGAACGTCTGCGGCTGCTCAACGGTGAGCTCGGCGAGCCCGAAGATCCCCATCAAGCAGCGCAGCGGCGCGCCAAGGAAGAGGCAGAGACACGCCGCCGGGTCGCTGAGGCCCGCGACTTCATCGCCAACGAATGCCTGTCCTGGAACACAACCGGCCAGATCGCACGATATCTTCGCAGCCGCGTGACCGATCCGAGCGAGCTGCCAGCGTCGATCATGTGGCACGGCCTGATGAGGCATCCTGAGGGCGGGCAACGCCCCTTGATGATCGGCGTGATCGAGCACGTCGAACTCGGCATCATTGGCGCCACCCGAACCTTTCTCGCGGCCGATGGCAGCCAAAAGGCCTCGTTCCGCCAGCCGCGCCTGTTCCTTGGGGTGGCCAGCGGCGGTGCGGTCCGGCTCGGGGCCGTAAACCCTCGCGTCGAGCTGGTCGTCGGCGAAGGCATCGAGTCGACCCTCAGCTACATGCAGCTGTACGGTCTCCCGGGCTGGGCTGCGTTATCCGCGAACGGCATCAAGAACTTGGTGTTGCCGCCGGAAGCGCGTCGCATCGTGATCGCGGCTGATAACGACCGCAACGGCACCGGCTGGAAGGCCGCCGTCGCCGCCGCCCGGAAATGGGTCTTCGAAGGCCGGCGCGTGCGCATCGATATGCCGCCAATCATCGGCACCGATTGGAATGACGTTCTGCTTTCGCGGGGGGTCGGTCATGCCGCCTGACGATGACGGCGACAATGTCGTGCATCTCGGCAAGAAGTCTCGCAAACTTCGTAATCCGCCAGCTGGCGTCGTCGTCATCAGCCCTAGCGCGCCCCTCGTCATTGCGCAAATTTTCCTTGATCACACCTACGGTGATCCGCGACGCGCCAAACTCATCCGACACCGCGGCGGGTTTTATCAATGGAACGGCAGCTCATGGTCCGACAATGGCGAAGAACCCCTGCGCGCCGAACTTTATGAATATCTCGCCGGATGCTTCCGCCCCGCAAAACAAGGTAACGGGATCGAGCCCGTACAGCCCAATATCAAACTTGTAACTGAGGTCCTCTCCGCACTTCGCGCCCTCGCGCTAATCGCCGACGAAATCGAGCCGCCAGTCTGGCTAGGCGATGACCCAAAACGACCGCATTCGAAAGAAATTGTCGCGTTCAAGAATGGACTTCTCCACCTGCCGACACTCGAATTGATTTCGCCGACCCCAGAATTCTTCAATCTCACGGCTCTGGGGGTTGCGTGGGACGAAAACGCCGAAAAGCCAAGCCATTGGTTCGATTTCTTACAGCAGCTCTGGCCTGACGATTCCGAATCGATCAATACGCTGCAGCAGATCTTCGGCTATTGTTTGACTCCTGAAACGAGGCTGCAGAAAGCCTTTATGATCATCGGCCCGCCCCGCTCGGGAAAAGGCACGATCGGCCGGGTATTGGGTGCGCTTGTCACCAGCGCCAATACTGCATCCCCTACGCTGTCGGGTCTCTCGCGCCAGTTCGGCCGCCAATCGCTGATCGGCAAAACCCTCGCGTTGATTGGCGATGCGCGAGTGGGATGGGATACCGATCCCGTCGCCATCGCCGAGCACCTTCTCAGCATCACCGGCGAAGACCAGGTAACCGTCGAGCGCAAAAACAAACCGGACTGGATCGGGAAACTGACAATCAAATTCCTGGTGCTTTGCACGGAACTGCCAACGATGACCGACGACAGCGCCGGCATCGCTTCCCGGTTTATCGTATTGCGCCTGATTAGCAGCTTTCTCGGCAAGGAGGATCAAGAGCTCACGACAAAGCTATTGCGCGAACTACCCGGCATTGCCGTCTGGGCTGTCGCCGGGTGGCAGGCGCTCTTTGGCAAAAGCGGCGGAAAGATCAACCAGCCCAAATCGGCGCAGGGATATGCCGATGACCTTCAAGATCTCGTCGCGGTCGTTAAGAACTACCTCGATGAACGCTGCGATTTCAATCCCAACTATTTCATCCGAAAAACTTATCTCTATGAGGACCACTGCTCATGGCGCACAACAAGAGGTTTCCCCTCGATTACACAAAAAACGTTCGGCGCAAAGCTGCGAGCGGCGTTCCCCGGGCTCGATGACTACCGGCCCCGGGCGGACGTGGGGAGTCAAGGCGAAATCCAAGACGACGGGACCGCGCCCAGCGACAGCAATCAAGACAACAAACGTCCGCGACATTACCGCGGCCTGCGATTGCAGTCGCCGTAGAGGGGGCCGCCCATGCCACTGCCTACTTGGTCTGATCCGCTAGCCGACGCCAATGGCGAGGCGCCGCCCGCCCCCATCGAGAAGGCAACAGCTGCGCCGCCTCCCACAATCCAACCCGGTGTCATGTGCGCTGGCTGCAATCGGCCGATCGACACTGCGGCAATGCTCAACCTTACTGACAGCGAGACCATTCATTTCAATAATTACGACTGCCTGTTTCGTTATGCAAAGCGGCAGCGTCAACTCGCCATCGAGGCATTCTGGCGCAGCATAGATCTCGCCAGATGTGCAGGCTGCGACACCCTCGTTCGCTCCGACGAGCGAACCTACGACTACGCGCGATCAAACGAAGTTGTCGCACGAGTCCATTCCGACCGCCTCTTGTGCCTCATCGCCTGGAATGAGCGGTGGCATCGTGTCGACGGACACGAATACAACGCCGCTCATTATCGGCAGATCCTCGAATATGAGCTGGCGGCTCAACGCCGAGAACAGGCGTGATTTTAACAGCCCAACAACAAGCCGTGGTCGATGCCATCGAAGACGCCATCGACCACGGCTTCTCCTTTGCAGTTTTCGGTCTCGCCGGTATCGGTAAGACCACCGTCGCGGCGCACATCGCCAGACAGCATCCTGGCGCCAAGCTAACTAGTTCCGCTGGGAGCTCGGCAGCAGGCTTTCTCTGTATTGTGGACGCAGAATCTCGAGCCGCATCGGCACCGGCGTACCGAGCCACAGCGCGTTCTTGCTGTGGTCGTCATACGAGCTTTTGGTCAGCGGGTGCACCAGCACGTCGAGGCCGTCGCGGTTGAGCATCAGCCATGGCACAATGTTCTGGAACTCCGACGTCTCGAAAATCACGTTGAATTGCGAGATCGGGTGCGGACCAATGGGTTCGTCGCTGAACGCGCCCGGCTCGGCCTTGAACTTGGCGAGCAGCGTCTCGCGCAGCTGCGCCGCCTTCGGCTTGGTGTCGCCATCGTAGTAGACGTGGGCGTGGAACCCTCTGATTTCGCTCATTACCTTTTTCTCCTGATTGATGTCCCAGTCATGCTTCCAGTTGCGCGGCGATCTTCTTGCCGATCTCGGCGCGCCATTCTTCCATTGGCTTGAAGCCGGGCTGTTCGCGGCAATAGGCTTCGGTAGCGCGGTACACATCGTCCTCGCTCTGATCGAGATCGATCTTGAAGCCGCAGGGCTGCGGCACGTACCACGGTGTGTCGCAGAACATCTCGATCTGGTTGCCCTCGGGGTCCTGGAAATAGACCGACCACGCGTTGCCGTGGCTGATCGGGCGGATACCCTGGCAACCGGCGTCGGTCACCTTGCGATAGGCGCGCTGAACCGCGGCGAGATTGCCAACATTGAACGAGACCTGCTGCACCATCGGGGTCTCGGTATCGGTAGTGCGGCCGCGCACCAAGACAACCTGGTGATGGTCGCTGGGATTGCGCGACAGGAACGTGATGCGGCCGTCGGGCGCCCCGTCGCTGACAACAAAGCCGAGAACCTTTGTGTAGAAGTCGATCATCTTTGGCACGTCGCTGACATAAAGCCCGACATGACTGAGGCGCGGTGCTAGTTCTTGCGGCATCGCAGGTCACTCCATGGTCAAGGACAGTGGACATATAGCGACAAGACCGTCGATCTATAAAATCGATTGTTTGTATGATAATCATTCGCTCTATGGATATTCGTGCAGTCGACCTGAACCTGCTGAAGGCGTTCAACGCGCTGATGACCGAGCGTGCGGTGACCCGCGCCGCCGGCCGCATCGGCCTGTCGCAGCCGGCGATGAGCCACGCCTTATCGCGCCTCAGGGGTCTTTTCGCCGACGAGTTGTTCGTGCGCACGACGATAGGCATGGAGCCAACAGCGCGAGCGCGGGAGATCGCCCCGCTGGTCACCGCGGCGATCGAGCATATCGAGGCGGCGCTGCGCCTCGGCGCCGGGTTCGACCCGGCCACGAGCGCGGCGATATTCACCGCCGGCATGGCCGAATACGCCGAGATCGCGCTTGTCGGGCCGCTCGCTCACGCCTTTGCCCACGAGGCGCCGAGCGCGACGTTACGCCTGCTGCCGGCGACCGGCCGTGAGATCGTCGAGCAGCTCGAGCACGGCGCGATCGACGTCGCAGTGGCATTTGTCGCGAACCTGCCAGCTTATATTGAAGCGACAGTGCTGCTGCGTGATCCGTTTGTCGTTGTCGCGCGGCAAGAGCATCCGGTCGCGGTCCGGCCGATGTCGCTCGAAGCGTACGCGGCGCAGAACCATGTACTGGTGTCGCCGCGCGGCGACACCACGGGCGCGCTCGACCGCATCCTCGTCGATTTCGGGCTGAAGCGGCGGATCGCGCTGCTGGTTGCGACCTATCTGGCGGTGCCGGCGGCGCTTGCCGGCTCCGACCTGATCGCGACAGTGCCGCGCCGCGTGGCCGAGCAGATCGCCACGAACGCCGCGATCGCGATCACGCCGCTACCGATCGACTTCGCGACGACCGTGTCGATGGCCTGGCACCGCCGCGCCGCCGGCGACCAGGCACAATCCTGGTTCCGTACTCTCCTGACCAATGCGGCGGCGGCCGAGGTGAGCCCGATCTACGGCTTTGCAGGAAAGCTATGACGTCAGGCAATGCCGCGGAATACCGTGCTCGCGCGGTTCCGGATCCGGGGTTTTGAAAGGGACACCCTCGTCGGGGTCAGCACCAACCATCGTAATACCTTCGGTGCGGGGCTCCACATCGGGATCGCCGCCAGTCACGATCGTGCCGCCCGACACGATCTCATTCCGCCAAAGCCAGATCACGCGGAAATGCTCGAGCTGCAGCCCGGTGCCGCCCCGGATATAAACCGTCGAGTTCAGCAGAAACGAGCGATCCGCGATTTCGGCGCCGACCGGCTCATGCGTCTCCGCCCAAGCACCTGTTCGCCGCGAAACCACGCGTTCAGCGCCGCCGTGTCGTCGTGCACCCCATCCCCCCACAGCACTCGAAGCGCGGTAACGCAGTTCGACTGCTCCTCGGCGTTGGCCGGAGACAACGACAGAAGGGCCGCAGCAAGCGCCGCCGCGATAAGCCTCACCCCTTGGGATCCTCTAGACTGAACATTTCGGATTGAGACGGTGGACGCTACCTCACCCAACTAGCACGAACCCCAGCCAAAACACGGAACATGACAACGATGCGACGCTGTTTTGGCGGACAAAAACCCACAGATTGATCGGGTCCAGGAAAAACACCCCGTGGTCCACCCGTGGTCCACCATCTGGTCCATGCAAATTTCGCAGAAATTAAAGCGCGGTCCAGTTGGTCCAGACTTTTCCCTATATTTATCGCGTACGGAAAAGTACGGTACGTATATATAGAGGTCAAAATGGTGAATCTGCCTGGACCAGCGGGCCCAAAGGGGCCAAAACCTCCCACATACCCGCACGTTTTATCTAAATCCCATGAATACCCCCACTTTAGAGGCCGGGAGCCCTGGTCCAGGCAAAATCCTAACCCTGGACCAGCCCTGACCGACCTGGACCAAGAGTATGACGCTCGGAGATAGAACATGTGGAGCGAAAACACGCCACGGTGGCCGGTGCCGTCGTATTCCGGCGCCGGGCCGCCTCCGATGTCATTGGCATGGCGAACGCGCTGGGCGCCCGCCGGGCATTCCGCAGCATCCGAACACTAGAGCCGCTGCGATCGAGGGCCGCCGCCGCTGGCTGGAGCGCATGCGGCTTGCCAGGGCCCAGGGATTCATTGAGAAGATCCCGGGCGGCCGCAAGCCTGGGGTTGGGGGTCGGGTGCGATCGCCGGACCCGCGAGGGGCGCGGCGAGAGAGGATGGTGCAGAAGGAGATTGAGATGGCGTTGAAGGAGCTCTCGGCGATACCGGAGAAGCCGGTGGCGGAAATGACCGACGCCGAGGCGTTCGCGTCAAACTTCCGCAAGTCGCTCAACTTCAACCACGAGGTACTGAGTCGGGCTGTCGATTGGGGCGACCTTGTGATGCTCAAAATGAAGGAGCGGGTGGCCCAATCGACCCAGACTGCGGCGGTTCGGATCAAGGTGGCGGAGCTGGCGCCGCGGGCGGACGACAGCGTTGTTAATCGGCTGATGCAGCGGGTTGCGGCGATCCGGCGCGGCGAGCGTGTGATCGAGATCGATCCCGGCGACATCTCTGAGTAACCGCACGTCGGCCGCGCGTCTTGGCTAGGCGGACCCATGCGCACCTGGTCGTGCTTGGGCTGACGGCGGAAGCATCCTCCGCCCAACGGTCAGAGATACTCCATAATTACCAACGAGATAGATGAAAGACGTCCGGGTTACCCCACACCTCGTCCCACATCCGTCGTGCTCACCGCGACATTAATTCTCAAAACCGCGCGGCTGCTGCAGGAGGGGAGATGATGTCGATGGCACCAATGGAAAAAACGACTCTACCTCCAAGGAGCGGGCGAAGGTCCTCGCGCTACGGGAAAATCCGGCTCGCCGCCAGGGCCCTGGAAAATTGCATGTACGCCTGAGCACCGGGAACGGGCTGGCTGGCACCTGGGACCCGAGCCCGCCTGCGTCCCTTGAGCCTAGTCGAACGGTTGTTCCCCGCACACGCGGGGATGAACCCCTAGTACGGCCGCCACCCGCCGGGACATTGCGTCACATCCGGGTAATAGCCGGCCGGGCTCGAGCACCAGTACTGGGGCTGCGAGGCGTACCCGTTGCCATTGGGCTGCGCGCCGTACCCATAGCCATAGGCCGGATAACTAGCGGCGGGCGCATAGCCGTAAGACGACGGGCCTGAACCGTAAGACGACGGGCCTGAACCGTAATACGACGGGCCTGAGCCGTAATACGACGGGCCTGAGCCGTAATACGACGGGCCTGAGCCGTAATACGACGGGCCTGAGCCGTAATACGACGGGCCTGAGCCGTAATACGACGGGCCTGAATAGGGATAGCCGTAACCCCAGCCGGGATAGCCGTAACCGTAATCCCACCCGGGATAGCCGTAACCCCACCCGGGACCCCACCACGGCGCCGTGGCCGCGCCGAGCGCGAAAGCGCCTAACCCAATACCAATCGCGGCGCCTGGGCCAATCCCGCCACCGTGGAACCCACCATGAAAGCCCCCACCGTGGAACCCACCAAACCCACCGCCGTGGAACCCACCAAACCCACCTCCATGAAAGCCACCACCACCGAAGCCGCCGCGACCGGCATTGGCCACCCCTGGCTGAAGAGCGGTGGCGGCAAACAACATGACCGCGGTGGCGGCCCCGAGAGCCCTTCTAATTGCATTACTCATCCACCGACTCCTCCTACCGCTCTTATGTGTGGTTTTGCGTCCAACGGGGCCAATTAATTCGCGTTCAGCATCTATGCGCCACAGGACTGCGGCATCGGGGCTTGCAGCCCCACCGGGCGCAAGGGCGCGCCCTCCGGGAGGATCTAGCAAAAGCCGAATGTTTGCCGGCTTCGGGCTGGCTACGGTTTCTCACTTCGAGGCAACTTCGGCGCCATAGCGGTTCCATGAAATTCGGAGCAGATCGGCAGTCAGGCGCTCGGTCACCGAGGCGATCACATGCTCCCGCCGATAGGATGCACCGGCCGCGAAAAGTGACAAGTTCCTAACCAGGAGGCGAGTAGCGTCTTTATCGCACACCAGGAAGTCCGGAACTTATGGATATTGCCGAACGGTACGGGGAAATTCCTGGGTTGCGAGAGGGGCCCCTCGAAATTTTGCGCGGCGACAGCGGGTAGCGGTCCTCATCGACGACGGGTTTGAGCACCGCCGCCAACGCCACCTTTTTTACCTCGGTGAGCCAGGATAGATCACCGTCAGCCATAACGCGCTCCTATCACGTTGGTGGTCAGGGTGCGGCGCCGACCTGTTTCGTCCTCTTTGTTCACATCGCCGGGTCGCTCGGCGGGGCGAAATAGCGGTCGCCCTGCCTGCGGATGACGCCTTCGGCGACAGCAGCGTCGAAGGTTGCGCCGTAGAGACGAGTCTTACTGTGAAGCGCCGTGCTGGTCAGTCCTTCCTTGCCCGCGGCCTGCAGGGCTGCGACGATCTTGGCGAAGTCTGCAGGGGCCTGCGGCTGCGCCGCCGCGTGGTAATACCGACCGGCGCGCTCGATCACGCTTCCGGCTTCCCTCAACGGTGCGAGTGCAGCAGCAAGAGAGACCGGATCAAAGCCCTCGGCCTGCATCAGCTCGTAGGTGCTCATGCCCTTGTCGCCCGCCGCCTGGAGCTTGGTGAGAACCGGCGGTATCGAAGCGTCCGCGACCTCGGGCTGCGGCGCATCTTCTGGCGGCGCTTCGGCCTCCGCACTGGGCGCGAACCGCTGCAGATAATAGCGGTCCTCGACCTGAACCACGGTTCCGGCATCCTTCAGTGTGTGCACGGCATCGACACCGCGATCGCCAGCGACGTGGTTTATGTCAGGGGGAGCGACATCCAGGAACCCCAACCCTGCCGTTCCTGCCTCATGCAACGCCTGCTGCAGCGCTTCGAGCCGCGCCTTCTGCGGCCCTGCTTTGCACCATGGCGGTATCACCGGCTCAGGCGGTGAGGCCGGCTCACCCTTCGCCTGGCGCGCCTTTGGCTGACCGTCACGCTTGCGCCGCGAGGCCGGCTTCTCCTTTGACACGAACGCCGTGGCCTTCAGCTCGCTCAGCATGCCGCTGGCGATGCTGCGGATCTTGTCGGGCGAGCAGCCGTTGGCGAGCGCGTCGGCAACGAGCACTTTGGCGATCCGCTCGTAGCCTTCGCCCCATTTGAACAGATCGCCTTCGCGCGGCGCCTTGCGCAGCCGGTCGTTCTCGTCAATGAGATTGCGGATTGCCTCATTGGCCTTGGCCAACGGCGACGGCTGCTTTGGCGCGCGCTCGCTGCCAGCGGCGAGCCGGGCCTCTTCCTGCTCGTCTGCGAAGTGCTTCTTCCAGTGCCGCAAAACGGTGGTGGGGTGGTTCCACGCGGTCCGCTGATATCCTTGCAGGCCTTTGCGCCACGTCTCGATGGCAGCTTTGTTTTCGAGGCAGTCCATCAGGTGCGATCGGGTCGCGGCGTATCTTTTGCCGCCGAGGTCCTTGAACCCGTTTTCGGTGAGCCAGAAGCCAAACCGCTCATTGAAAGCCCGGCCTTTGAAGCGGGCCGGCGTGCCGCTGCGGCTGCGGTTGGCGATGCGGTTCTCGACCTCACGCCGGCCGACATCGAGCGCTTCGCCGATGTGCAGCCAGCCGCGCCAGTCGCGATCGTGTTCGCTCTTCTCTTCCCACTCCCGACGACCGCGCTCGACGATCTCCTCACGCGTCAGTGACATCAATTATCCCGATCCTCTATTAAGTTATACTAGTCTAACTTAAATTGGACCACAATGATTTGTCAAGAGCGAAAGGGCAATTGCAGTGGGCTGGACAGACCCGGCAGCGGTCGCGAGGAACTCGCCGGCAACCTGAAGACGCCGCGCCATCGGCATAGCCCGGTACGGGGAGAACCGAGGCACGCGGGGAGGGGGTTGATCGCGCAGCGAGGCGGGTGAGGGCAGCCGCACCAGCTAACCTCGCCCGATGTAGGGCACCTTGGTCGCCATCACAGCGTCGCCGGGGAGGCTCCTT
>Ga0310909_10000344_pt1 | contig 23288 bp, 18 predicted proteins | sample GREbulkMGT000H_FD_203449 | JGI IMG/M metagenome (GOLD analysis project Ga0310909, IMG submission 203449) | Lab enrichment of tropical soil microbial communities from Luquillo Experimental Forest, Puerto Rico - GRE.bulkMG.T000H | ecosystem: Environmental > Terrestrial > Soil > Tropical forest >... | reverse complement strand
ACGGATAGCCGAGTTGCGGTGAGCCCAGCAAGTCCATCAACGCGCTGATCCGGGTCAGGCTCGGCTCGATGCGGGTCTCCGGCCAGCGTTGGTCCAGCAGGTGCTCGACCTGCAGCAGGGACGCGATTTCGTCCGGCGTGGGCTCTATGCCGGTTTCGGGGCCAGTTTCGGGGCTGGTGCCCGGTCCCCACTCGGGCGGCTCGAAACTCATTGCAGCCCAGCCAACCTCGCGCTGATCCGGTCGGTTTCCTCCTGGGCCACGCGCTGCCGGTCGCGGATCTTGCCGACGACGTCTTGCGGGGCCTTGGCCAAGAAGTCCGTGTTGGCCAGTTTGGCGGTCGTGGACGCCAGCTCCTTTTGCGCTGTGGCCAGATCCTTTTCCAGGCGGCGGCGCTCGGCAGCGACGTCGATGGTGCCCGAGGTGTCGAGTTCGACGACGACGGTGCGGTTCATGTCGGGACCCAGCCCGACTTCCAGCGACACCGACGGCAAAAAATCGGGACCCGGCGTGGTGAGCCACGCCAGCGACGTCACCGCGCCCACCTGGCTGCTCAGGTCCGAGGCCTCGACACCGGCCAGCCGGGCCGGCACTTTCTGCCGGTCGGCCAAACCCTGGTCGCTGCGGAACCGGCGGACCTCGGTGACCAGCTTCTGCATATCGCCGATTCGCTGCGCGGCAACCGGATTCAGGGCGATGCCCGACGGTTGCGGCCACTCCGCGATCACCAGCGACTCCTCGTCGGTCAGAGCCTGCCACAACGCCTCGGTGAGGAATGGGATGACGGGGTGCAGCAACCGCAGCAGCGTGTCGAGCACCGCGGCCAGCACCGCGGTGGTGTGCGGGAGTCCCTCGGCCAGTTGCGTCTTGGCCAATTCGACGTACCAGTCGCAGAATTCGTCCCAGGTGAAGTGGTAAAGCGCTTCGCAGGCCCGACTGAACTCGTAGCCGTCGAACGCCGAATCAACCTCGGCGCGAACCTCTTCCAGTCGTCCGAGAATCCAACGATCGGCATCGGTCAGGTCGGCTTCGGCGGGTAACGGCGCCAACTGCGCGCCGTTGAGCAGTGCGTACCTGGTGGCATTGAAGAGTTTGGTGCCGAAATTGCGCGACGCCCGGACGTGATCCTCGCCGACGGCCAGGTCGGCACCCGGGCTGGCGCCTCGGGCCAGCGTAAACCGCAGTGCGTCGGCCCCGAACATCTCCATCCAGTCGAGCGGGTCGATGACATTGCCCCTGGACTTGCTCATTTTGCGGCCGAATTCGTCACGGATCAGCCCGTGCAGGAAGACATCGGTGAAGGGCACCTGCGGGCCACGGCGGCCGCCGAGCGTGATGGCGTCGTCGCCGCCGACGAAGGTGCCGAACATCATCATCCGCGCAACCCAGAAGAACAGAATGTCGTACCCGGTCACCAGAACGCTTGTGGGATAAAACTTTTCCAGCTCCGGAGTCGTCTCCGGCCAGCCCAAAGTGGAGAACGGCCACAGCGCGGACGAGAACCAGGTGTCCAGGACGTCGGGGTCCTGCTCCCAGCCCTCCGGGGGCGTCTCGTCCGGACCGACGCAGACCTGCTCGCCGTTGGGCCCGTACCAGATCGGGATGCGGTGGCCCCACCACAGCTGCCGGGAGATGCACCAGTCGCGCATGTCGTCCACCCAGCCGAACCAGCGCGGTTCCATGCTGGCCGGGTGAATCACGGTGTCCCCGTTACGCACCGCGTCGCCGGCGGCCTTGGCCAGCGATTCCACCCTGACCCACCATTGCAGCGACAGGCGCGGCTCGATGACCTCGCCGCTGCGCTCCGAATGCCCCACGCTGTGCAGATAGGGCCGCTTCTCCTCGACGATGCGGCCCTGCGCCGCCAGAGCTTCGCGCACCGCGACGCGGGCCTCGAATCGGTCCATGCCGTCGAATTGCGTTCCGGTGTCGGCGATAAGAGCCTTGGCGTCCATCATGTTCGGCATCGGCAGATTGTGCCGCAACCCGATTTCGAAGTCGTTGGGGTCATGCGCGGGCGTGACTTTGACCGCGCCGGTGCCGAATTCGGGGTCGACGTGCTCGTCGGCGACGATGACGAGTTCGCGGTCGACGAACGGGTGGGGCAGGGTCGTCCCGACCAGATGGCGGTAGCGCTTGTCGTCGGGATGCACCGCGATGGCGGTGTCGCCGAGCATCGTCTCGACACGGGTGGTGGCGACCACGATGTGGGGCTCGTCGTCGTCGAGTGACCCGTAGCGGAACGAGACCAGCTCGCCCTCGATCTCGTCGTAGACCACCTCGATGTCCGAGATCGCCGTCTGAAGTACCGGCGACCAATTGACCAGCCGCTCGGCCCGGTAGATCAGCCCCGCGTCGTAGAGCCGCTTGAAGATTGTCCGCACCGCCCGCGACAGGCCCTCGTCCATGGTGAACCGGTCGCGGCTCCAGTCCACCCCGTCTCCGAGCCGGCGCATCTGGCCGACGATGGCACCGCCGGACTCATGCTTCCAATCCCAGACCTTTTCGACGAACAGCTCCCGGCCGAAGTCCTCCTTGGTCTTGCCGTCGACCGCAAGCTGCTTTTCCACCACGCTTTGGGTCGCGATGCCCGCATGGTCCATGCCCGGCTGCCACAGCACCGCATGGCCCTGCATGCGCTTGCGGCGGGTCAGGGCGTCCATCATGGTGTGTTCCAGCGCGTGGCCCATGTGCAGGCTGCCGGTCACGTTCGGCGGCGGCAGCACGATCGAGTATGCGGGTTTGGCGCTGCTGGGGTCCGCGGTGAAGTAGCCGGCATCCAGCCACTTGTGGTAGATCACGCTCTCCACCGCACCGGGATCCCACGACTTGGGCAGGTCGGCGGCAGAACTGTGGCTAGCGGTCACCGGTCAATTCTAGGGAGCCTCATTTGCCCGCGCGTACGCGGTCGAATCCGCAGGTCCACACGGATTCGACCGCTGCGGCGGCCCTAACGATCAGGGAATGGTCAGCACTTGGCCCGGCTGGATCAGGTCGGGGTTCGGGATTCCGCTGGCATCGGCAATCACCTGGTATTTGCTGCCGTCGCCGTAGAAGCGCTCCGCGATGGCCCACAGGCTGTCGCCGGATTCGACGGTGTACGTCCGAACCTCGGGTTCCGCCGCCGGCTCCTCAGCGGCTTCTGCGACGGGCTCTTCAACCACGGCTTCTTCAGCGGCGGCCGTCTCCTCGGTGGCTGCCGCCTCGGGCGCCGGTGGCGGCGGGGCATCGGTCTCGGTCTTTGTCGACCAGGCCGGTCCGTCGGCGGCGTAGAGCACCAGGTTGCGGTCGTCCTGAAGCACGAGCTTGACGTCCTTCTTGCCCTGGGTGTCGGTGTGCCACACCGGTTTGTCGGCCGTGTAGACGACGAAATTGCCGTCGGGCTGCACCTCGGCACGAACCGCATCCTGGCCGTTGGTCGAACTGGCCCATATCGCTTGGCCACGCGAGGCCAGCACCAGGTTGCCGTCGTCTTGCAATGTGAGGGTGTAGGCACCGTTGTTCGAGGTGAGCGATTCGCCCCGCACCAGCCTCTGTCCCGCGGTGAGCGTGTCTGACACTGCATTCCCCTCTCGTCGTCGCCGTCCGGCCGACTGGGGTCGGACGTCATTTCCCTTGTCCGATAAGCACGAACCTACTCATCTTGGTGCGTCTTGGGCACCCTTGAATTCGACGAAATCGAAACCATCCGGGAACTGCCGATGAACAATCCGGACCAGCGCTGCGCTACTTCTTGCCACCGAGCAGGCCGCCGAGGATATCGCCGAGTGCGCCTCCCTTGCCGCTTAACACAGTGCCAAGGATGCCGCCGAGGGATTTGTCGCCGGAGCCACCAGCGAGGATGCTGCCCAGAACTTCACCCAGGCCGCCGCCGGAGGCTTCCTCCTTTTTCTGCGACGCACTGCTATCCCCGGAGCCGAGCTGTTTTCCGATATATGCCAACACGATCGGAAGCAGTACCGGCAGCAATCGTTTGAGCAGGTCGCTGTTCCCGGCGCCTCCCTTGGCCAGCGCTGACGCGACCTGATCGGCGTCATTACCACCGAAGAGCGTCGCGACCGCCTGATGCCCGTCGCTCTCGTCAACCTGGTCCAAGCCTCCACCCGCGTCGAGCAGGCCACGTGCGGCGTGACTGCTTGCCGCGGATTCGATCAGGTTGGCGTGCTCGGGATCTTGCGAGTTCTGTTGCAGCCCGCTGAGCAGCGCCGGCACCAGCGTGTGAACCGCGTTCTCGACCTCGCCTTCGTCGGCACCAAGCTTGTTTGCGATATCGGACGTGGGGATTTGTGCGTAGAGATCATCGAGACCGGCCATCGGTGTGTCCACCTTCGTTAATGGGATGTCGAGCCAAGTCGACTACGACACTAGTCGCACGCGGTCCCGGCCGAAAGCCGTTGTGGCAGCGGGATTCAATCGAGCCGTTCGGTCCGCAACGACACACCGGCGCCCGGGAATCGCGCCAGCAACGCGTCACCCATCGCGGCCGCGGGCGTGAGCACGCCCCGCAGATCGGAGAGCGTGTCGCGGTCAAATGCGAGCGCAAGAGCGGACTCCCCCAACAGCACCGAGGTCGCCTTGTACGCGGGGTCACCCCGTTGCTCCATGCGCGCCACGTAGCGTGCACCGGTGGTCGTGGTGGTGTACGTCTCGATCCGGTAGTACCCGCGCTCCCGAGACGCCGCGCTCGGACCGGTGCCGGGTTTGGGCACGATACGCTCCACCACGCGCCGCGGCAGCAGCCGAAAGTAGCGGCTGCCCAGTCCGAACATCGCGTTCCCGACGCCGCCGCCGACGGCCGATGCCACCGCCGCGAGCGCCGACGACCCGACGCTCATGTGCTCGCTGTAGCGGAACCGCTGACCGTAGGCCCAGTCCAGCAATGCGTTGCTGCGTCGGACGATTCGGGTGTTGTAGGGCGCCATCAAAAACCCCGCCGTCCACGTGCCGGACAGTTCCGGCGCTATCTGACCGCCACGACCCCACGGCAGATCGGGCTGTCGGCCGAGTTCCGGTTCCGCGCCGCGGTCGGGGGTCAGGGTGTAGGGGTCGGCGAGCTGGCGGCGGGCGTCGGGGTTGCTCGACGCGGTGTGCAGCACCTCCAGGATCGACGCGATGGTGCCGCCCGACAGTCCGCCGGAGAAGGAGCGCACCACGTAGTTGGTGTCGCCGAGCTCGCCGGCGTCGTCCTCCCGCGCCGTCCGGTGCAGCCCATACACGCTCAGATCCGACGGGATCGAGTCGAATCCGCAAGAATGCACGATGCGGGCGCCGGTGTCGGTGGCCTGCTTGTTGTAGAGGTCGATGCTTTCGCGGACGAACATGGCCTCGCCGGTCAGGTCGGCGTAATCGGTGCCCGCCGCGGCGCAGGCGGCCATCAGCGGCAATCCATAGCGGGTGTAGGGCCCGACCGTGGTGACGACGACTTGAGTGCGGGCGGCCATCTCATGCAACGTCGACGGCGATTCCGCATCGGCGGTCAGAACCGGCCAGGACTGCGCGGGCTCCGGCAGCGTTTCACGAACGGCGAGCAATCGGTCCGGCGACCTGCCGGCCAAGGCGATCCGCGCGCCGGCCCCGGCGCGCGCCAGGTATTCGGCGGTTAGCTTGCCCACAAAACCCGTCGCTCCGAACAGAACAATGTCGAATGACCTGCGCGAACGCTCGCCCATGCCATGATTGTGCCGCAGACGGATTACGTCCCGCTCCTGGCGTTGCTACGGCGTCGGTTATCCGATGACGAGGTAGCGAAGGTGGCAACGCAGTTGGCGGCCCGCGGCGAGTGGAATATTGACGCCGCCGATATCGGCGTGGCCATCACCTGAATTACTGACGAGTTGCCCTCCCCGGCTGATCTTGACCGCGGGCAGCGTCGACTGGATGGGATTGGCTGGCCCGTTGACCCGGAATTTAGTTACCACGCCGTGATGCTCGCGGTTCGGCGGGTGTGCTGTCGCCGTCACTCCAAACGGGCGCCCATACGATCACACCGGGCCGGCGTTCGGCGTTCGTGGCTCTGGCAACGACTCCTGCGGGGAACCGTAACGGCAGGCGCAACGCCTAAGACGGGCCTGAACGATGAAGAACGTAAAGCCCTACGGGCTCAAGGATTCGTGGGAGAGCCCCCTTTGGGCAAAAAGCGCCCGCATCCCAGGCATAGCAACATTTTTACCCGAGGTAACGAAATCCACAGGCTAGCAAACGCTCGGTTGGCGGTGTTGGCGGCCAGCGAAAACGAGAGATCGATGGTGCCGGGCGCCACGGTGCAACGCGCGCGATCAAATGCTCGGAAACCGCTTCTCAAGTGCTTTGAGAACACGGTTGGCCTCCCGCACCCGCCTCTTTAGGCGAACTACGCGCTCGGGTATCTCGGCATCGTGGTTCACTCGATGTTTTGACCAACTTCGTTGGGCTTGTTTGGCCGTTTTCCGCGCCTCGACTAGCTCGTTCCGCATGATTTCCGCGAAGTAGCTCGCTTGGGCAAGGTCGGACGCAGGGTTCACTTGCGCTGCGAGGCATGAAGCTTCTATGCCCAAGGTTTCGCCGGCAACGTCGTCGGCCACGTCGTCATGGTACTAATATGCGACGACACGGTCACTTCATCTATTCATCTATTCGAAGGACACGTGTCAATCCACTCGTCGAAACACACCAGTAAATCGGCGCAATAGCGTTGCGTCACATGATCGGAGTGCCAGTGGCCTGGAATATGACCCGGCGGCCGATTTCCACGGCATGGTCGGCGAACCGTTCGTAGTAGCGGCTTAGCAGCGTGACATCGACGGCGGTGGCGACGGAGTGGGGCCATTGGCGGTCCATGACGACGGTGAACAGGTGGCGGTGTAGCTCGTCCATGGCGTCGTCGTCGTCATCGAGTTTGGCTGCTTTGTCGGGATCTGCTGACAGGACAACATCTTTGGCGTTGTAGCCGATGTTGACGGCGATGCGGCCCATTTCAGCGAAGTAGTCCTTGACGTCGTCAGGGATGGCATGTGCCGGATGTCGGCGGCGGGTGGTTTTCGCGACGTGCAACGCCAGGGCGCGCATCCGGTCGACGTCCGCGACGTTTCGCAGGCTGCTTACGACTGCGCGCAGGTCGGTGGCAACCGGAGCTTGCAGGGCGAGCAGGGTAAAGGCGTCGCTTTCGGTCTCGGCGGCCTGGATCGCGAGGTTGTTTTCGCTGATCACGGTCTCGGCCAAAGCGACGTCGGCCTCGAGAAGGGCTTCGGTGGCGCGTTGCATCGCGATGCCAGCCAGACCGCACATGTCGCCGATGCTGTGTGTCAACGCGTCGAGCTGTTCGTGAAACGCGGTTCGCATGGTGTTTACGGTAGAAGCTGGCGGTCCGCGTGGGTTGGGTTTTAGCTGCGCTGATAAGTGCATTCGCGACGTTGTGGGGGTGTCGGGATGGGTTGCTAATGGGTCCGTTATCCGATGACGAGGTAGCGGCGGTGGCAACGCAGTTGGCGGCCCGCGGCGAGTTGAATATTGACGCCGCCGATATCGGCGTGGCTATCACCCGAATTACTGACGAGTTGCCGTCCCCGGCTGATCTTGACCGCGTGCAACGTCGACTCGATGGGATTGGCTGGCCCGTTGACCCGGAATTTAGTTGCCACGCCCTGATGCTCGCGGTTCGGCGGGTGTGTTGTCGCCGGCCGTCGCCGGCGCGATGGACATGGTGCGGTGGGAACTCTCGCTTTATCTCCGACCGGCACCGGACTCAGATATGGCCGCCCTTCCGATTGCGCCCGGCAGGGAGCCGCCTTTGTTGTGTTCCGAAGATAATGTGTCTTGAGCATTCCTAGAGCGCAGATGTCGGCAGGCCCCCGGCCGGGGGCTTCAGGGATACTCCAAAACGGCAGATTCCGGAAACTCCATTTGTGCTGGCGCATCGCGATACGATTTGCGTGTTGCCGCACGGCTCGACGATCCCCTTGGGCTGGGCGACCGCCGGGTCGTGCTACGCCGGTGGGAGGTGCGGGATGTCGTTTGTGATCGCGGTGCCGGAGTTTGTGGCTTCGGCGGCAACGGATCTGTCCAACATCGGCTCGGGGCTAAGTGCCGCGAATGCGGCGGCGGTGGCCCCGACCACCGCGGTCGTGGCCGCCGCGGGTGATGAGGTGTCGGCGGCCATCGCGTCGCTGTTTTCCGGGCACGCCAAGGAGTTTCAGGCGCTGGGCGCGTGCGCGGCGGCGTTTCATGCCGAGTTTGTGCGCGCCTTAAGCGGTGCGGGGGGCGCGTATTCGTTGACCGAGGCGGCCAACGCCTCGCCGTTAGGGACCGTCGAGCAAGGCGTGTTGGGGGTGATCAATGCGCCCACCGAGGCGTTGTTGGGGCGTCCGTTGGTCGGCCACGGCACCAACGGGGCGCCGGGTACCGGCCAAGCCGGCGGGCCGGGCGGCATCTTGGTGGGCACTGGCGGCAACGGCGGGTCGGGGGCGCCCGGGCAGGCGGGCGGCAAAGGCGGTAATGCCGGGTTGTTCGGCAACGGCGGCCGGGGCGGGGCCGGCGGGGCGGGCACCACCGGCACCTCGGGCTTCGCGGCCCTCAACACCGACGGCGGCGCAGGCGGCATCGGCGGTAACGGCGGAGCGGGCGGCCGCGGCGGGCTGTTGTTCGGCAGTGGCGGTGGCGGCGGCGTAGGCGGGGTCGGCGGGGCCGGCGGGGCCGGCGGGGCCGGTTTCGCGAACCCCATCGTTGGCAACCCGAACAACGGCAGCATCATTTTCAACGGAACCAACGGCGGCAACGCCGGCAACGGCGGCAACGGCGGGGCCGGTGGCCAACCCGGGACATTGTCGGGATTGTTCGGCGGCCATGCGGGCGCCAACGGCAACGGCGGTGCCGGCGGCGTCGGCGGCGACGGCGGCAGCATCAACCTCGGCGGCACCCAACTCAACGGCATCAACTATCACGCCGGCAACGCCGGCAATGGCGGCAACGGCGGTGCCGGCACCATCGGCGGCGTCGGCGGCAACGGCGGCGCCGGCGGTACCGCCTTTAGTCTCAACCACGCCGCCGCCGCCGGAGGTGGTGGTGGTGGCGGCGGCGCCGGCGGCGACAGCACCGGCGGCGGCCATGGTGGCACCGGCGGCAACGGCGGCGCCGGCGGCGATGCCAGCGCCGGGCTGGCGAGCGGGCCCCTCGGCGGCAGCGGCGGTGCAGGCGGCGGCCCCGCCGGCACCGCAGGCGGTCCCGGTGGGGGTGGTGGCGGCGGCGCGGCCGCCTCCGCCGGTAGCCCCAGTACCACCGGCGGAGCCGGCGGTGCCGGCGCCGGTGCAGGCGGCGGCCAGGGCGGCAGCGGCGGCTTCGCCGACGGCGGCGTCACCGGCTTGAGCATTGCCGGCGGGGGCGGTGGTGGTGGCGGCGGTATCACCGGCGGCACCGGCGGCAGCGGCGGCAGCGGCGGCGGCCTCAGCGTCACCGCCACCCCCGGCGGCACCGGCGGCAACGCCGGCACCGCCGGCGGCACCGGCACTAGCTCCCTGAGCGGGGTCGGCGGCGGCGGCGGCGCCGGTGGCATCGGCGGCGGTGGTGGCGGCGGCGCCGCCCAGGCGTTCCCGGGCGGGTCCGCCACCGGCGGCCAGGGCGGCAAGGGCGGCTCCTAGCACCGACTAACATCGGCGGCGGCCGACCGGGCCGGCGGGCGAAGAGGTTGCCGCGGTGCGGCGCCGAGGTTACGCGCCGGTGCGCCGGTACAACCAAACACCACCGGCGCCGTGTTCGTGGCTTTAGGGCCGCACAGGGGCCGGCAACGGCCCCCGCGGGCTCGGCGGTTGCGGGGGCCAGAGGCTACGCAAGACTATTGCCACCCTAGTCGCACCCAAACACACAGGTTAAACGCCTATTTGGATGTCGCTTATGCGCGCCTAGTCGGCGGTCAGCTTTCCGACGAAGCCGGTCGCCCCGTACAACACGATGTCGAACTCGCACGGCGTTGCGGTCACGAGCCCGAAGCTACCCGACCCCGCAGACAAGTAGCGCCGGGCCCAAGGCCCGGCACTACTTGTACCGATGAGGCGAGGATCAGCCGCGCCGGCCGCAGACCGGCCAGGCGCCGATGCCCTGCGAGTGCAGCACATTCTCGGCCACCCGGATCTGCTCATCATGGCTCGCGTTGGCCGGGGAACCCGAGCCACCGTTGGCGTGCCAGGTGCTCGACGTGAACTGCAGGCCGCCCGAGAAGCCGTTACCGGTGCTGATCGACCAGTTTCCACCCGACTCGCACTGCGCGATGGCGTCCCAGTTCACGCTGTACGCCTTGCGAACGGGAGGGGGCGGCGGAGCGTCCGGCGCCGGAGGCGGCGGAACGTTCGGGTCGAAGCCCACCGAAGCCGGTGGCGGCGGGGCGTCCGGCGCCGGAGGCGGCGGAACGTTGGGGTCGAAGCCCACCGGGGCGGGCGGCCCAGGCGGCAGGTCAACCGGCGCCAGAGCGTCCGGCACGGGGGGCGCCGGAGGAACGTTCGGGTCGAAGCCCACGGGAGCCGGCGCCGGGGCGTCCGGAGCCGGTGGCGGGGGCGCATCCGGGGCAGCCCCGGCGGGTTGAACGTTCGGGTCAAAGCCCACAACGTCCGCGCTTGCGGTCGCGGATGGCACGCTCGCGAGCGTCCCTGCGATCGCGGCGAGGATGAGCGTCTTGCGGACGTTCTTCAAATTTCTTCCTTTCGCGGTGCGCGCGCCAAAGCAATCCCACGGTGTGGGTTTGAAGTGCTTGGTCCATGCGGAATAGCTGCTCTGGGACGTGCCGACTGGTTCTGGCACGGCAGCGGCGGGCCTGGTTGCCCGGCGGGGCGTTACCCCTCGGATGCGGCGCGGCTATCGCCGTCCGCAGTCCCCGCTCACACGCGGATCCGTGGATTCAATTTTCGATAACATTTCGATCAACCCGTTTCGGGCTAAGAGGACCGTACGAGAACGGATCGCTTTCGTCATCTTCGGAAAATCGATATCTCGGTTCAATAACGAGCCGATTACGGCGCGATCGCACCTTTGTTATTGCAGGTCATCACAGCGTTTTCGGCAGACGCATCCAACTCGCGCTGAGCGCCAAAACGTGAGCCGAATCACGCAGATTTTGTGAACTGGAACACGCATTTGCGGTGGCGCGCGCAGGCCGACGCGGGTAGAACTCAACCAGACCCGGCCGGCGGTGAGCCGGCGCAGGTTACGGCGGGGTACGCCGGATCGAAGCCCGACACGCTGATGCGAACTCAACGAGCGCGGGATAGCCATCAAATATCCTTTACCACAACATCTTTCAATTCATAATCGTCAATGCCACCCCGATGGGGCACACCGCATCCCATTCGGCCGGACGTCGGATCCATGCCCGGCGGCTTGCCTTAGAATCAGCCACTGCCCCAACATATTTCAACTGCTAGCTTACTTCCGGAGGGCAACGATGGCTATGGACGCTTCCGCTGGCCCGCCGATGGGTACTGACGCGGCGAGACGACCCCCGCGATTCGCAAACGACAATTTGCTACACAACCCTGAAATTTCTCCCTAACGGCGGGCGCACTTCGATGCGCTGCATCCGATCGCCATCACCCGACGCCCAAATCGCTGCTGTCCCAACGTAATACGCCAAACAATCAGGAGGCGGCGCCTCCGCTATTATCTGCAGGCCGCAGGAGCATTATGAGCAGCGGTCGGCGCTAATTGGGATTATGCGCTAAAAGAATGAAGAAATTACCGTGCGCCTCGGCCCAAATGATTTACGGGGAGTTTATAAAGTGGCCGTTTGAGTTAATTCTGCACCAGCGCGCGCAGCTCGGCGCCAGTGTTGACATTGGTCAGCGGGCGGGATTCGGAGATGACGATCCGCTGCGTGTCCGAAACGTCGACCAACGCGCGCATTTTGCGCTCGCCGGCGGCCACCAGCGCATCGGCGCGATCGGCCAGATCGGTGCGGTACACCGCGGCAAGGAAGTGGTCCTTCCCGTCCCACGGCAGGACCACTTCGGCGTTGGTCTCAAGGGCGCGGCGGGCGAGATCCTCGATGAGCTCAACGGTCAGAAACGGCATGTCGACGGCGCAGACGAAGGCGATCCGCGCACCCGCCTCCGCGGCCGCGCGCAATCCCCGCGCGGTCGCCGGCAACGGCCCCAGCCCACTCAGCTCGTCGCGCATGACGTGAACGGCCTCGAGCGCGGGCAGCGGTTGCCCTTGGGCGGCCATCACGAAAACCGGCTCGCAGCGCTGTCCGACAATGCCGACCACGTACTCGACCATCGTGGTGGCGCTGGAGCCGCCAGCGGACCCGGGGATTTGCAGGGTGGCCTTGTCGCGGCCCATACGCCGCGATTCACCACCGGCGAGCACTACCCCGGCCAGTGACACTGCGTCGGGCATGCGCTCGGCCACGTCAGTCGACTGTCCAGGTGTCGCGCCCGCGCAGCAGCGATTGCAGCGCGGCGGAGTCGAACGGCTTCGACGACTGAGCGGCGCGCACCTGAGCACGGGCCGCGTCGTCGTAGGTGGGCCGGCTGATGTTCCGGAAGATTCCCAGCACCGTGTGGTCGAGGTTCTGATCGGACAGCCGGGACAGCGCGAAAGCGTAGGCCGCCTCGTCGGCGTGCGCATCGTGCACAACGATCTCTTCGACCGCCACATCGGAGGTCTTGGCCACTTCGAGGCTGAAGCCCGACTTCACCACGCAGTATTCGCCGTTGGCGCCGAACACAATTGGCTCGCCGTGGCGGACATTGATCACCCGCTCCTCGGCGCCCTCCTTGCGCAGCGCGTCGAACGACCCGTCATTGAAAATCGGGCAATCCTGCAGGATTTCGACAACGGCCGCGCCGCGGTGTTCCGCGGCGGCGCGCAGCACCTCGGTGAGGCCACTGCGGTCGGAGTCCAGCGCCCGCCCGACAAACGTCGCCTCGGCGCCCAGCGCCAACGACACCGGGTTGAACGGGTGATCGAGCGATCCCATCGGCGTCGACTTGGTGACCTTGCCAACCTCCGAGGTCGGCGAGTATTGGCCCTTGGTCAGCCCGTAGATGCGGTTGTTGAACAACAGGATCGTGATGTTGACGTTGCGGCGCAGCGCATGGATCAGGTGGTTGCCGCCGATCGACAGCGCGTCACCGTCGCCCGTGACCACCCACACCGACAGATCCTCGCGGGCCAGCGCCAGGCCGGTCGCGATGGCCGGCGCGCGGCCGTGGATCGAGTGGAACCCGTAGGTCTCCAGGTAGTACGGGAAGCGGCTGGAGCAGCCGATCCCGCTGATGAAGACGATGTTCTCGCGGCGCAGACCCAGCTCGGGCAGGAAGTTGCGGATGGTGTTGAGGATGACGTAGTCACCGCAGCCGGGGCACCAACGGACCTCCTGGTCGCTGGTGAATTCCTTGGCCTTCTGCGGCTGGTCCGTCGTGGGCACGCCGTCGTTTTTCGTCAGCCTCGGAGTCAATCCAAGGTCTGTGCCCGCCAGATTGCCGATCACGTCGGTCATTCCTCAGCCCCCGCTCCAACCGTCGCCGCCGCCATCTTGGCGACCATCGTCTTGTCCCGCTCAATCTCGGCCAGCGTGCCGCCCAGCGCGGCGCGGATGACTCGCCCTATTTCGTCGGCCAGGAACGCGAGGCCCTGGACTTTGGTGACCGATTGCACGTCGACCAAATACTTGCCGCGAAGGATCAGCGCAAGCTGACCCAAGTTCATCTCCGGGCACACCACTTGCGGGTAACGCCGCAGCACGTCGCCCAGGTTCGCCGGGAATGGACTCAGGTAGCGCAGGTGCGCGTGCGCGACCTTGATGCCTTTGCGCCGCGCCCGCCGGCACGCTTCACCGATCGGGCCGTACGAGCTGCCCCACCCGATGAGCAGCAATTCGGCGTCTCCGGTCGGATCGTCGACTTCCAGATCGGGAACCGCGATGCCATCGATCTTGGCTTGGCGCAACCGGACCATCAGGTCGTGATTGACAGGCTCGTATGAGATGTTGCCCGAGCCGTTCGCCGCTTCCAGGCCGCCGATGCGGTGTTCCAGTCCGGGAGTCCCGGGGACGGCGAATTGGCGAGCGAGCGTTTCCGGGTCGCGATTGTACGGCTGGAAGGGCTCGTCCGGTTTGGCGAAGGTGTGCTCGATCGGCTGCAGCGCATTCACATCGGGGATCTGCCACGGCTCCGAGCCATTGGCGATTGCGCCGTCGGACAGCACGATCACCGGAGTGTGATAGGACACCGCGATGCGCGCCGCTTCCAGCGCGGTTTCAAAACAGTCGCACGGCGACCGTGGTGCCACCACCGCAACCGGTGACTCCCCATTGCGGCCGTACAACGCCTGCAGCAGGTCGGCCTGCTCGGTTTTGGTTGGTAGTCCGGTCGAGGGTCCGCCCCGCTGCACGTCGATGACGAGCAACGGCAGCTCGGTCATCACAGCCAGTCCCATCGCTTCGGACTTCAGTGAGATGCCCGGACCCGATGTGCTGGTGACTCCCAGCGCACCACCGTAAGAGGCGCCGATCGCGGCGCAGATGCCGCCGATCTCGTCTTCGGCCTGGAAGGTGATCACGTTGAAGTTCTTGTGCTTGGACAGCTCGTGCAGGATGTCCGACGCCGGCGTAATCGGGTAGCTGCCGAGCACGACTGGAATGTCAGCCAGCTGCCCGGCCGTGACGATGCCGTAGGCCAGCGCGGCGTTGCCCGAGATCTGGCGGTATTCGCCGGCCGGCAACGTCGCCCGCGAGACTTCGTAGGTGGTGCCGAAAGCCTCGGTCGTTTCGCCGTAGTTCCAGCCCGCCTTGAGCGCGAGCACGTTGGCCTCGGCGATATCGGGCTTGCGGGCGAACTTTTCTCGGATGAAGCTCTCGCTGGCCTCGATCGGCCGCCCGTACATCCATGACAAAAGGCCAAGCGCGAACATGTTTTTGGCTCGCTGGCCATCCTTCTTGGACGCGCCGCTCGCCTCGACGGCCCCCAGCGTCAGCGAGGTCATCGCGACGGAGTGCACGACGTACTCATCCAGCTCGTCGGACTCCAACGGGTTCGTAACGTAACCCACTTTCGTCAGATTGCGCTTGGTGAACTCATCCGAATTCGCGATCACCATTCCGCCGCGCGGCAGGTCCCCGACATTGGCCTTCAGCGCCGCCGGATTCATGGCGACGAGCACATCGGGCCGGTCGCCGGCGGTCAGGATGTCGTAGTCGGCGATATGAATCTGGAAGGACGAGACTCCGGGCAATGTGCCTGCGGGGGCGCGGATCTCGGCGGGATAGTTCGGTTGGGTCGCCAGATCGTTGCCGAAAAGGGCTGCCTCAGAGGTGAACCGGTCGCCGGTCAGCTGCATGCCATCGCCGGAGTCACCGGCGAAACGGATAACGACGTTTTCGAGGCGCTGCCGGTCCTTCCCGGCATGTGCAGCCTCGATACGAGACTCTGACCCAGCTGCGCTGCCGTTCGGATCCACTTCGTAGCCTTCCATCATTCATCCGACAGGCACTCCGCGTGCAGACTCAGGTTACGCGCCGTCGGAGCGACTCCCCGTCTTCACGTTTTTTGTGTCACTAGCGGTACCAATTATGACACTTATTTTCGAGTGTATGGCGGCATCCGAAGCGTTACGCACGGCCTGTGCGCTGGCAAAAACCGACGTCAGCGATGGCTACTGTTGAGTAGCAAACGAAACTGTGGTATTAGTCACGTTCGGCGCGCCGACGGGTGCCCCGTCCGGCCTCGCCGTGGGGTTGCTAGGCGCTCTTGTCGCGGCGCTCACTGCGCGACGGCTTGCGCGGCACGATCGTCGGCAGCACGTTGTCCTGAACGGTCTCCTTGGTCACCACGACCTTGGCGACGTCGTCGCGGCTCGGGATGTCATACATCACCGGCAGCAGGACTTCTTCCATGATTGCCCGCAGGCCGCGGGCGCCGGTGCCGCGGTGGATCGCCTGGTCGGCGATGGCCTCCAGCGCGTCGTCGGTGAACTCCAGCTCCACGCCGTCCATCTCGAACAGCCGCGTGTACTGCTTGACCAACGCGTTCTTGGGCTCCGACAGGATCTTGACCAACGAATCCATGTCCAGGTTGGTGACCGAGGCAACCACCGGCAGCCGACCGATGAATTCGGGGATCAAACCGAACTTGATGAGGTCCTCGGGCATGACATCGGCGAAGTGATCCGTGGTGTCGATCTCCGCCTTGGAGTGCACCTCGGCGCCGAAACCCAAACCACGCTTGCCGACGCGCTCGTAGATGATCTTCTCCAGCCCGGCGAACGCACCGGCGACGATGAACAGCACGTTGGTGGTGTCGATTTGGATGAACTCTTGATGCGGGTGCTTGCGGCCGCCCTGCGGGGGAACCGATGCCTGGGTGCCCTCCAGGATTTTCAGCAGGGCCTGCTGAACTCCCTCGCCGGAGACGTCGCGGGTGATCGACGGGTTCTCGCTCTTGCGGGCAATCTTGTCGACCTCGTCGATGTAGATGATGCCGGTCTCAGCGCGCTTGACGTCGTAGTCGGCGGCCTGGATGAGTTTGAGCAAGATGTTCTCGACGTCCTCACCGACGTAGCCGGCCTCGGTCAGCGCGGTGGCGTCGGCGATGGCGAACGGCACGTTGAGCATTTTGGCCAGCGTCTGCGCCAGGTAGGTCTTCCCACAACCGGTGGGTCCGAGCATCAAGATGTTGGACTTGGTCAGCTCCACCGGCTCGGACCGGGAGTCACGGCTCTTCTCACCGGCCTGAATCCGCTTGTAGTGGTTGTAGACCGCGACGGCCAGCGTCCGCTTGGCGGTGTCCTGCCCGATGACGTATCCCTCAAGGAACTCCCGGATCTCCGCGGGCTTGGGCAGTTCATCGAGCTTGACGTCGTCGGCGTCGGCGAGTTCCTCTTCGATGATCTCGTTACAGAGATCGATGCACTCATCGCAGATGTAGACGCCAGGGCCGGCAATGAGTTTCTTGACCTGCTTCTGGCTCTTCCCGCAGAACGAACACTTAAGCAGGTCGCCACCATCTCCGATGCGCGCCATGGTGCTGAGGGCCTACTTCCTTGTCGCCGTTCGTCTTGCTGTGCCGCGTGTAATCCCCGACGCTACCCGCTTGCTCCGGCCCGGCGCGACCATTAGCGCCGAATCGCGTCGGTGGTATTCGTTCTCCGTCCGAATGAACATATAGCCAGACGGCGTCGGTCACTCGCCGAGACGCGCAATCCGTGTCTTTGGCGTGTCGCGGTCGTAACCCCACCGAGGCTCTTTGGGTGGACCTGCAGCCAACAACCCTACAGTGGCTGAGTGGGATTGGCTCTGCCCAGCGAATCCGTGCTGATCAGCGATGGCGGCCTGGCCACCGAACTCGAAGCGCGCGGTCATGACCTTTCCGACCCGTTGTGGTCGGCCAGGCTGCTGACGGACGACGCGCGGCAGATCGTCGCGGTGCACGCCGCATACTTTCGCGCCGGTGCCAAGATCGCGACGACGGCCAGCTACCAGGCATCCTTCGAGGGCTTTGCGGCCCGCGGAATCGACCGACACGACGCCACCGGACTGCTGCGCCGCAGCGTCGAACTCGCCAAGGCCGCGCGTGACGAAGCCGGCGCGAATGACCTCTGCGTCGCCGCCTCGGTCGGCCCCTACGGCGCGGCGCTGGCCGACGGGTCCGAATATCGCGGACGCTACGGCCTTTCCGTCGCGGCCTTGATGCGGTGGCACCGACCCCGGCTAGAGATCCTGGCCACCGCGGGCGCGGACGTGCTCGCCCTGGAAACGGTGCCCGATGTCGACGAGGCCGAAGCGCTGGTCAATCTGGTTCGCTCGGTCGGCGTGCCGGCCTGGCTCAGCTACACCATCGACGGGACGAAGACCCGCGCCGGGCAACCGCTCGCCGACGCGTTCGCGGTGGCCGCCGGGGTCCCCGAGATCGTCGCGATCGGCGTCAATTGCTGTGCGCCCGACGACGTGCTGCCCGCGATCCGCATGGCCAATATCGGAAAGCCGGTGATCGTCTACCCGAACAGCGGTGAGCGCTGGGACGGTCGGGCTTGGACAGGGCCGCGCAGGTTTCGCGCGCGACTCGCCAGGCAGTGGGCCGCGGCCGGGGCGAATGTCATCGGTGGCTGCTGCCGGGTTGGCCCGGCCGGTATCGCCGACGTGCGCCGAGCGTTAGCACCTTCTGACACCGAGACTGAAATCTCGCAGGAAAAATGCGAGTAGGCGCCTGCGAATTTACAGGCTCGACGAGAGGCTCAGGCGGTCTGCGCGGAGAGCTTCCGGTACTCCAGGACGGTGTCGATGATCCCGTAGTCCTTGGCCTCTTCCGCGGTCAGGATCTTGTCCCGGTCGGTGTCCTTGCGGATCACCGCGGCGTCTTTCCCGGTATGGCGGGCCAGCGTGGTCTCCATCAACGTGCGCATCCGCTCGATCTCGGCGGCCTGGATCTCCAGATCGGAGAACTGGCCCTGGATCACGCCGGACAGCGACGGCTGGTGGATCAGCACCCGGGCGTTCGGCAACGCCATCCGCTTGCCCGGCGTTCCGGCGGCCAGCAGCACCGCCGCCGCCGAGGCGGCCTGACCCAGGCACACCGTCTGGATGTCGGCGCGCACGTACTGCATGGTGTCGTAGATCGCCATGAGCGAGGTGAATCCGCCGCCCGGAGAGTTGATGTACATGGTGATATCGCGGTCGGGATCCAGCGACTCCAGCACCAGCAGCTGCGCCATGATGTCGTTCGCCGACGCGTCGTCGACCTGCACGCCGAGGAAGATGATGCGTTCCTCGAACAGCTTGTTATAGGGGTTGGACTCCTTGACGCCAAAGCTGGAGTGCTCGATGAACGACGGCAGGATGTACCGCGCCTGGGGCTGGATCTCGGGGTGCAAGGTACTCACTGGGCTTCTCCGTTGGTTATGTGGGTGGCGCGGGTGATGATGTGGTCGACGAACCCATATTCCAGGGCTTCCGGGGCGGTGAACCAGCGGTCGCGGTCGGAATCCGCCTCGATGCGCTCGATCGGCTGGCCGGTGAATTCGGCGTTGAGCCGGAACATCTCCTTTTTGATGACGGCGAACTGCTCGGCCTGGATGGCGATGTCGGCCGCGCTCCCGGTCACCCCGCCCAGCGGCTGGTGCATCAGGATGCGGGCGTGCGGCAGCGCGTAGCGCTTGCCCTTGGTGCCCGCCGCCAACAGGAATTCGCCCATCGACGCGGCCATGCCCATCGCGTAGGTGGCGATGTCACAGGGCGCCAGGACCATGGTGTCGTAGATCGCCATCCCGGCGCTGATCGAACCGCCCGGCGAGTTGATGTAGAGATTGATGTCCTTGGTGGAGTCTTCGGCCGCGAGCAGCAGAATCTGTGCGCACAGCCGATTGGCGATCTCGTCGTTGACCTCCGAACCCAGGAAGATGATGCGCTCGGAGAGCAAGCGCTCATAGACCGAGTCCGTGAGGTTGAGACCCTGCGAGTTCAGACGCATGTCAGTCACGACTGGGTTACCTGCTTTCTCGAGTTCTGTATGCACCGACCCTAACCAACCAAACCCGCTGTGTGCCGGTCACGCATCCCTGAAACGGGCGCGTTCGCTCACAGCGTCATGGCCGGTCACTTCGATTCGTCGTCGGAGGCGTCCGGCGCCTCTACCTCACTGCCCTCATAACCCTCGCCGGACGGCTCGGCCTCGCCGGCCTCCGGGCGCTTGCCGAAGAACTCACTGGTGTCGATGGTGTTTCCGTCGGTATCGGTGACCGTAGCCCGTTCAATCGCCGCGGCGATGGCCAGCCCGCGCCGCACGTCGGCAACCATCGCCGGCAGCTGGTTGTTCTCGGATAGGTACGCAAACAGCTGCTGCGGCTCTATGCCATATTGGCGCGACGTAACCACCAATCGTTCTGTCAGGTCATCCTGGCCGATCTGCACCTGCAAGTCATCGGCCAGGGCATCCAACAGCAGCTGCCGCTTCACGTCCTTCTCTGCGGCACTGCGTGCGTCGGCTTCGAACTGCTCGCGCGACGAACCGTGGTCAGCGAGGAGCTCAGCCAACTTGCTTTCGTCGTCGTTGAAGCCACTGAACGCGCCGTGCAGGGCGTTATCCAACTGGGCCTGCACTATCGCCTCCGGTAACGGCACGTCGACCTGTTCGACTAGGGCGTCGAGCGCGGCGCTATGGATCTGCTCCGCTTGCTGGGCGCGCTTGGCCTGGTGCACCTGGTCACGGAGGTTGGCCCGCAGCTCGTCAATTGTGTCAAACTCGCTGGCCAACTGCGCGAATTCGTCGTCGGGCTCCGCCAGTTCGCGCTCCTGGATCGACCTGACAGTGACCGTGACCTGCGCATCCTGCCCGGCATGTTTGCCCGTCGCCAGCTTGGCCGTGAAAACCCGGGACTCGTCAGCGGACAAACCGACCAGCGCATCGTCGAGGCCAGCAATGAGCCGGCGATCGGAACCGACCTCATGGGACAGCCCCTGCGCGGCCGCATTCGGCACATCCTTGCCGTCAACGGTGGCTGACAAGTCGATCGAGACGAAGTCACCGAGCGCCACGGGCCGATCCACCCCTTTCAGGGTGCCGAACCGGGCCCGCAACGACTCTAGTTCGGCATCTACGTCGTCGTCGCTGACCTCAATCGGATCCACCGAGATCTTGAGCGCGCTCAGGTCCGGAAGAGCGATCTTGGGGCGGACGTCCACCTCGGCGGTGAACGCCAGTTCCTGGCCGTACTCCTTTCTGGTGACCTCGATGCTGGGCTGGCCAAGCGGCTGGATTTCCGACTCGGCGACCGCTTGTCCGTACCGGGTCGGCAGCACCTCGTTGACGACCTGGTCGAGCATCGCTTCTCGGCCGAAACGGGCTTCCAGCAACTTTGCCGGCGCCTTGCCGGGCCGAAAGCCGGGCAGCCGCACCTGCTTGGCCAGCTCCTTGTAGGCCCGCTGGAAGTCCGGCTCGAGTTCGGTGAAAGGCACCTCCACGTTGATGCGCACCCGGGTGGGGCTCAACTGTTCGACGCTGCTCTTCACGGGTGTGCTCCTTGGTGCTCGTTCCTGACGGTGAATGGCCATGTGTCGGCGCAGTGCTGGTCGGGGTGACAGGATTTGAACCTGCGGCCTTCCGCTCCCAAAGCGGATGCGCTACCAAGCTGCGCTACACCCCGCGCTGACCTCGCGATCCTACGGCCTTTGAACACCAGATCGGGCACCGGCTTCGCAGGGACCTTCCAAGACTTCGAGACCTCACAGAGCGATCACAGAACCGCTTCGATTAGATTTGAAGTTCGCCGCCAGATACAGTCTCGCTCGACTAAAACTTGCGGGCGTAGCTCAATGGTAGAGCCCTAGCCTTCCAAGCTAGCTACGCGGGTTCGATTCCCGTCGCCCGCTCGGTCCAAGTTTTGCTCGACAGAAAGGCGCCATGGGGGGGAGCGACCTGAAAATGGACGCTGACATCAAAGGCTCGTGCACGTCGGATTTCGTCGGCGTACGCGACGCGTTCGAGCGCAACTTCGCGCTGCGCAAAGAGGTCGGCGCGGCCGTCGCGGTGTGGGTCGAGGGGGACCTCGTCGTCAACCTCTGGGGCGGCTGGGCCAACGCTGCCCGCACCCGGCCCTGGCGACAAAACACCCTCACCACCGTGCTGTCCGGTACCAAGGGGCTGACGGCTACATGCGTCCACCAACTGGCCGACCGCGGCGAGCTGGACCTGCAGGCGCCGGTGGCCCGCTACTGGCCCGAGTTCGGGCAGGCGGGCAAGGAAGCCATCACGCTGGCCATGGTGATGAGCCACCGATCCGGTGTGATCGGGCCACGCACCCGGATGAGCTGGGAGAAAGTCGCCGACTGGGACTTTGTCTGCGAGCGGCTGGCAGCCGCGGAACCGTGGTGGGAGCCGGGCACCGCCCAGGGTTACCACATGACCACCTTCGGTTTCATCCTCGGCGAGGTGTTCCGGCGGGTCGCGGGTCGCACCGTCGGCCAGTACCTACGCACCGAGATCGCCGAACCGATTGGGGCAGACGTCCACATCGGCTTGTCCGCATTCGACCAACGACGCTGCGCCGAGCGGGTCAACAAGCCACACGCCCGGGATCTGCTGGCCGAGGTGAACGCCCCTGGCTACCCGACGAACCTGGCCGAGCACCCGAAGGCGGCGCTGTCGGTCTCGATGGGATTCGCCCCCGACGACGAGCTCGGCTCCAACGACCTGCACCTGTGGCGCGAACTCGAGTTCCCCGGCACCAACGGCCAGGTGTCAGCGCTGGGGCTGGCGACCTTCTACAACGCGCTCGCGCAGGAGAAACTGCTCAGCCGTGAGCACATGGACCTAGTCCGGGTGCCGCAGGGCGGTTTCGAGACCGACCTGGTGCTGGGCCCGCGGGTCGCCGACCACGGCTGGGGGCTTGGTTACATGCTCAATCAGCGTGGCATCAACGGACCGAACCCCCGCATCTTCGGCCATGGCGGCCTGGGTGGCTCATTCGGGTTCGTCGACCTGGAGCACCGAATCGCCTACGCGTACGTGATGAATCGCTTCGATGCCACTAAGGCGAACGCGGACCCGCGCAGCGTCGCCCTCAGCAACGAGGTCTACGCCGCCCTGGGAGTGTCCTAGCGCAGCACTGACTTTTGGGTAGTGGGATGCGAGCCACCCACGCGGCTCGCACCCCGATCGGTCAGTGATTGCTCAAGTTACCTGTGCCATCCGCCAGGTCCCGGATGGTCGTGGTCCCATCCCGGTCCGCCAGGGTGATCGTCGCGGTCCCAACCCGGGCCGCGGTCCCAACCTGGGTGGTCGCGGTCCCAGTCGGGTCCGCCGCGCCAATCACGGCTGTGGTCCCAGCCATCCCCGTCGCGGTGGAAGTCGTCGTGGCACAGGCCGCCATCCCAGTTGGGACCCCAGCCCGGGTCCCACCACTGGCCCGGGCACCAGTGGTAATTCGGCACGGGTGCGGGTTGTGCTTGAGCGATCGCGGCACCCCCGCCGCCCAGGCCGAGGGCAGTCGCACCAGCGAAAATCGTTGCAGCTATACGCGGAATAGTTTTCATGATGCGGCTGTGTACCCAAGCAAGTCGAAACCAAAACTGTAGACGCCAGCGTTTCTCATTGTGAGTTTCCCACCAATCCAAGCGTTCTGGCTACGACCTGCGTGTTTTGCAGTAACGGGGCCGCGAAAGTGGTTGCAGGCAAACATGAAAGGCTTCCATAGGCCTAGCCCGCACCAGGATACGGTGGTGGAACACTAGACGCCGGCATGCATCCTGGCAGTTTCCTGCCAATTTGCGTGCCATGCACGGCAAGCGAGTTGCCCTGCACCACAGTGTATTTGACACGTGGACAACGTCATTGTGCCTGAC
>Ga0310909_10000333_pt1 | contig 23579 bp, 20 predicted proteins | sample GREbulkMGT000H_FD_203449 | JGI IMG/M metagenome (GOLD analysis project Ga0310909, IMG submission 203449) | Lab enrichment of tropical soil microbial communities from Luquillo Experimental Forest, Puerto Rico - GRE.bulkMG.T000H | ecosystem: Environmental > Terrestrial > Soil > Tropical forest >... | reverse complement strand
GTGGACCATCGACGAACACTTGGGCGGACGTTCGCCCGAATGTGTGGCGTGGCCGTGACGAGATTGATCGTATTGCTGGTGTGATAAAAGCAACACATCCAGATTTCGAATATCAGCCGCTCTTCCCTCCCGAGGAATTAGGCAATGCCGGACGGGTTCGATGGGTATCTGGCGCTCCCGGCAAACCACCGCCCTTCCAAGCTGGCCTAGCGTGTTCAGGTTGGTGGCGAGACCGCGACGGAAGGACATCCAGGCGATTCTCCGCCACAGCAACGTAGGCCTCACAATCAACGTTTTACATCAAGAGCGTCACGTAGTCGCAAGTGAACGCAATGGACGTGCTCAGTGCGAGGCTCGAAGTGGAAACTTCCAACAACCCTCCAACGAACAGCCAGAGGCTTGTGAACTGAGGGAGCGCAACCGCCTATGGTAGAATGACTTGCAGTCTCAGGGCCGAGGTAGCTCAGTGGTAGAGCAGCCGATTCGTAAACCGCCGCAAGGCAATGAAAACAAACAAGATAGCTGACAATTCAAGGACTTAGCTGCCCGTCACACCCCGTCAATGCCCATCATTTCCGATCCTACGACGCAAAGACAACGCAAAGTAGAGTGACGTACAACGGTCATTGCGAGCCTGATACCGCGCGGCTCGACAAGAGCGTCCTGCACTACGTCCTGCGCCTCGTCCCGCGAAAGTCCCAGGCATTACCGGGTAACGCAGCAGCGGTTTCAGCAATTCGCGATACAGGTTGGTGGCCTCACACATGTCTGCCGCAAGCGCGAGATCGGCAAGGCAAACGGCACAGATTCGTCACTCATTAGATCCCCGCATCGCCTTTCTGCCTATATGACAGTCGAGGTCCGCGAATTTCCGGCGGCTCGGGTCAACAAGTGCTTTGACGCCAAGACCAAGCCTTTCAGCTTCTTGACAAGTTCGACCGGTCACCCGCCTCTCCGCGGATGGTGAAACAAAACGATTGACGGTGTTCGGATCTCCCCACAGAATCTTTGTGCTCCGCGTCGTGGTGGGAGGTGTCGGTCGCGCGCGGTGGTGAGCTGGCGCACGCAGGTCATTCGATTCGAATTCAAAAGGACAAATCGAAAAGCCCTTGCTTTGTTTTTCGCTAGCCAGACCTGGCTGTCTTATAAGTACTCCGGAGGGCAAGCAAGCTTTTGGCGGGTATTGAAAATAAGTTTGACCGACTGATATGGGTGGGCATTTCTAGCCCCTGGAATGATGTGGCTGGGGCGCCAGTTTCCGCTCGAGCGGGGCCGCTGGCCCGGAAGCTTGACGATTCATTTGGCCGCGAGCGTAGGCGTCTCGGTGCTCAAATGGACGCTGAACAATCTGCTGCGACGGTACATTCTCGGATTTTCTAGCGTATCCCTAAGCTTCGTGTTCCATCAAAACCTTGTGACTTACTGGATCATAGTCGCCGCAACGCAGGGTCATCTTTACTACCGACGGTATCAAGAAGGCGAGCTGCGCACGGCGCACCTTTCTGCGCAACTAGCAGAAGCTCAACTCCAGGCCCTACGAATGCAGCTGCATCCGCACTTTCTCTTCAACACGCTGAATGCCATTTCAACTCTGGTTCACAAGGATCCCGAAATCGCGGACGGCATGATTGCTAGACTGAGCGACTTGCTGCGGTTGACTCTCGAAAATGTGGGCGTTCAGGAAGTGCGGCTGGCGCAAGAATTGGAATTTCTAGAGCGCTATCTCGAAATCGAGCGCATGCGTTTTTCCGACCGACTGAAAGTCCGGATGCTCATCGCGCCCGAGACACTGGACGCCCGCGCGCCGTACTTGATTCTGCAGCGAAAACGCCATCCGGCACGGTATCGCGCCGCGTTCCACATCCCGCACCTCGAGGATCAATTTGCCGTCTTTGCGCTCGGAGCGGACCTCGACCGTGCCTGGTGATGGCCCAGGGATCTCTCCGAATAGGAATCCAAAAGGCGTGGGGATTTCCAGCACACTGGCGCGTCTCAAAAAGCTTTACGGAGCAGCTCACCAATTTGAATTGCGTAACGCGCCGGAGGGCGGACTGGCAGTCACAATTGCAATACCATTCCGGCTGATGGCCGAGGATTCGGGGGCGCGTAACGCTGATGGTGTTTTCCAGTGAAGATTCGAACTCTCATCGTGGATGACGAACCGCTCGGGCGTGAACGCATTCGGACTCTTCTCTCAAGCGATCCGGAAATCGAAGTCATAGGAGAATGCACCGATGGGCGCCAGGCCATCGCCGCGACCGAGGCCTCAAAACCGGCTTTGGTTTTTCTGGACGTTCAGATGCCGGAAATGAATGGATTCGCAGTGCTGGATGCCATCGCCAGTGACCACATGCCGGCAATCATTTTTGTCACAGCCTACGATCACTATGCGGTGCAAGCGTTCGAAGTCCACGCGCTCGACTATCTGCTCAAGTCTTTTGACCGCGGGCGATTTCAAGCGGCATTGCAGCGGGCCAAGGGAGAAATCCAGCGGTCAAAGGCAGGCTTGCTCAACGAAAGGCTCGCTGGATTGCTGGAAGACCTCCAGGCGAAGCAAAAACGGCTGACGCGTCTGGTTGTCAAATCGGCAGGCCGCATTGTCTTCCTGCGAGCGGAGGAAATCGACTGGGCGGGAGCGGCTGACAATTACGTGCGGATCCACAGCGGACGCGAATCTCATTTGATTCGCGAGACACTCCAATCACTGGAAAGCAGGCTGAACCCAGAGAAGTTTCTACGCATCCACCGCTCAACTCTCGTCAATCTCGACCGTATTCGGGAACTCCTGCCCATTTTTCACGGGGACTATCTTGTGAAGCTGAACGACGGAACAGAGTTGACCCTTAGCCGCAGTTATCGTGAAAAGCTGCTCGAGCCGCTGAGCCCGTTTTTCTGACAACAAACGGCTTCGCGGCACAATAGACCCGCACGCCTATCCGTTTTGCCCCTACCAGAGCGCAGTTCGCCCCAAATCCATTGAAGTGAATTCTCGCGCCGGTTACAAGGCACTGGGGGACCCATCGCCCCAATAAGATCGGTTCGTGCGGGCAACGGCGCCGACCTTCACAAGCCGAGACTATGGTGAGGAGGACTCTTAAGATCATGCCGAGATTCAACATCAAAATCCTGGGCATCGTCACACTGACTCTTTTTGCCAGCCGTCCAGCGCGCGCGCAAGATACTTGGACCTGGCCTGAAAAACCTCAGAACCTAAAAGTATTGCCCAAGGATTGGCCCGGCTCCCGGCTGCGGCCGGTGATGGTGGGATTCGCGAGAGCGCTTGGCGTTCGCTGTTCGTATTGTCACAAGGGCGAGGAAGGCAAGCCTCTCAGCACATACGATTTTGCATCCGACGATAACCCCAACAAGAACCGCGCGCGAGAAATGTTACGTATGCTCAATGATATCGAGGAACATTTGAAAAAGATCGAGCCGAGCGGTGACAAGCGCGTGAACATGTGGTGCCACACCTGCCATCATGGCCAGCCCCGGCCAATGACCCTCGATGAAGAACTGGGCGAACAGTATCGAAAGAAAGGTTTGCAAGCCGCTCTCGACGATTATGCGGATCTCAAGAAGAAGTACTACGGGCGCGCCGCCTTCGATTTTGGCGAAGGTTCGTTGAATGTTTTTGGCTACTCGCTGCTGGAGAACAACGATACCGCAGGTGCCATCCAGGTATTCAAGTTGAATGCGGATATGTTCTCTGACTCTGGAAACGTTTGGGACAGCCTGGCGGAGGGCTATCTGAAGGCGGGCGAGGTCAAAAAGGCGCAGGAGAATTACGAAAAGGCTCTAAAGCTCGATCCAGCGAACCAGAGCGCGAAAGAAGCTTTGAAGAAAATCAAAGACGCGCAAGCAAACCCGGAGCCGAAATAACCGGGACGCGATGCATTCCCGAGAAAAAAGGACTGTTTGGAAGGGGACGCTGTGGGCGCTGTCACGACTTGCGCGGCGTGGGCGTGTTGCCTGCCCTTTGCCCCAAGTGCTGCTGCGCCCGCCGGGAGTAGTGACCTCTGATGCCAAGAGGCGGAGCGGATTCGCGAAACGGCTTGTCGCGCAAGGATCACTTGATATTGGTTGCTGGGAGCCTAACCATAGCTTTGTTGGCTGCCGGACTCCTAATCAAGCTGTGTGCGGCTCTGTCAAGCATCTTCGGCTTTCCTGTCCTGCGGGGCAATGGTGGAGAAAGGTTGGCATTCGCTCTCTTGGCGACCGCGTTCTTTTTGATCGGATGGCCCGTTTCGGTTTTGCTGTGTCGGGCTAGGGTCAAGTCAAAGTGAATCAATCTCTGCTTGAAAAGGCGTCGATGGGGACTGGAAGGAGGAACATGCGCGCCTTTTCCGGTGGCCTGCTGTTGGGAGCCTTCCTGATTCCCTTTGTCTGTTTAGCTGTTTTCCTGCTCGGCGGGTTTCCGGTTCCCGCTACCTCTGATCCGCCGCGCTGGGAAGCGTCTCTCGCTCGCAGGGCGTTCGCCGCTTCCGTTGCCCGACAAGCCCAACGACTGCAAAACCCGGTTCCGCCAAGCATTGGCAATTTGAGATTAGGTCTAAAGATTTACCGGGATAACTGCTCCGGCTGCCATGGCGATGCGGGCAAACCGAGCCAATGGGGCACAACCGCATTCTATCCTCGGGTACCTCAATTCGACTCTGAGCCTCCTCTCAAGCCGGATTGGCAAATGTTCTGGATTGTGAAACGCGGGGTGCGCTACACGGGGATGGGCGCTTGGGAAGGGTTAATGCCGGAGGAGGATATCTGGAAGGTCGTCAGCTTTCTAAGCCACCTGAAAAAGCTACCTCCGGACGTGGAAGCGGAGTGGCGAGGGCAACGACCAGGCAAGTGAAGTCCTTTGTGAGTCGTCATCAGGCAAGTCGAGGCCGGACGGGGACCGGTGGTCTAGGAAACCGTCGTCTCAGGTGGCAGACACGACTTTCCAGATTGCCGGTCATCAAACCATAGTCAGCGACCAAAGAGCTACTCGTCACGCAGAGTGACTATTGGGTCGACGCGAGCGGCCCGCCGCGCAGGAAGGTAGCACGCGCCAAGCGTTATGCCAACCAGTACTCCGGACATGACTGGACATGGCAGAAGGCGCGCCAAAAGTCTTCCGGAAAAGCAACATCATTTGCTATGAGCCGCTCTTCAGCGCTGGCGGCGAAGGTTTCTTTGTAGAAGACACGGTCTTGATAACCGCTGAGGGGCACGAAATTCTCAACCCAGCGTTGCCCTACGCGCCGCAAGACATCGAGAAATCAATGGGCCAGAATCCACCCTGAGGGACCATGCGTTTATGAGCCGCAGACTCTTCATCGTCGTCGCTGTCATCGCGTCCGCCTTGTTGCTCTCTTGCCCTGTTCGTTTGCTCACGCAGGCCAAAGTGCCTGTCGCAGAACCGTCATGGGCTTTAGTCGGTGGCACGGTCTATGTCGGTCCGACTGAGCCTCCCATCAGAGATGCCATCATTCTCATACGGTCCGGCACCATCGCAGCCGTAGGCCGAAGAAGCGCGGTCCAGTTGCCTGCACAGATCCAGAAGCTTGACTGCTCTGGCTTGACGATCACTGCTAGCTTCTGGAACAGCCATGTTCATTTCGTCCAGCGCAAATGGGCCAATATTCAGACGATTCCCGCTGCCGAGCTTTCAGAGCAAATGACGGACATGATTACGCGTTGGGGATGCACCAGCGTGTTTGACATTGGCTCGGCCTGGGAGAACACGCGTCGGCTCCGTGACCGGATCGAATCGGGTGAAGTGCTCGGCCCGCGAATTCGCTCGACTGGTGAGATTTTGTTTCCGAAAGGCGGTGCACCTGAGCTTCGCATTCTTGATGTGACTGGGACGATGAGAATCCAGTTTCCTGAGGTCATGGAACCCGCTGAAGCGACCGCACAGGCAAAGAAGCTCCTTGATTCCGGTGTCGATGGTATCAAGGTGTATGCTGCAAGTTTAGGTTCGCCGACCGTCTTGCTCCCGCAGGGCGCGATCGAAGCCGCAGCACATGAGGCTCACTCCAGAGGTAAACTGGTGTTTGCGCATCCACACACTCGCGAAGGACTGATGGGCGCTGTGCACGGAGGGGCGCACATCCTGGCGCACGGCATTCCCAATGCCGGCCAGTTGGATGACGCCACTCTCACTGAGATGAAGAACAAAGGCGTTGCCATCATACCAACCCTGAAGCTATGGCGATACGAGCTCCAAAGTGATCGGACGTCTCAGCGCCAGCAGTTCGTGAAAACCGCCGTTGATCAATTGCGATCCTGGGTGACGGCAGGGGGTACCGTCCTTTTCGGAACGGATGTTGGCTATATGCACGACTATGACACGGATTCTTCATGGTTGCCAAAGCAGAGTCACGTTTGGCGAACTCGGTCCAAGGGCCCGATTGACTCCAACATGGCCAGCTGCGACAAATCAGTTTCGCTGGGCACTCCACAATTTGCTTGACACTTGGTACAGTGCTCCATAGACTCCTGTCATTAACTGAGGGGAAGGGCATAACTACGAGCAAACCGACTGATTTGGTGCAGGGAACCGTGGATCTGATAATCCTGAAGACGATTGCGCTCGAACCGATGCACGGCTGGGCGATCGCGCAACGCATCCGGCAGGTTTCCAAGAATGTGCTGCAAGTGAATCAAGGCGCGCTGTATCCGGCTCTGCACCGACTGGAGCAGCAAGGATGGATTCAGGCGGAATGGCGCGAATCAGAGAACAACCGGCGGGCGAAGTACTATGCGCTGACCGCGGATGGAAAGAAGTATTTGAGACGCGAAGAGGCGAATTGGGACCGGCTGTCTGCGGCCATTGGACTGGTTCTGGGAAAGGCATGAGGAGTCAGGAGGTGTGCGATGCGGTGGGCGCGAAAGGTCCGACTGCTGGCGCGATCGCTGTTCCGTAAGAACGAGGTGGATGCCGAACTGAGCGAGGAGATGCGTTTTCACCTGGAGCGCCAAGTTGAAGACGGCGTGGGTTCCGGAATGTCCCGCGAAGAAGCGCGCCGCGCAGCGATCCGTGAATTCGGCGGAGTGGAGTTGGTGAAAGAGGAGTGCCGTGATACGCGCCGGACCGCTTTTCTCGACCACGTATACCGAGACGCGAGATACGCTTTGCGGGGTCTCGAAAAGAGCCCCACCTTTACGATCTTTGCGGTTACGGTGCTTGCGCTGGGGATCGCAGCGAACACGTCGATTTTCAGTATTGCTGACAATGTTCTTCTCCGTCCTTTGCCTTACCGGAATGCCGACCGCCTGGTGATGGTTTGGGAAGACGGTTCCTCCTTTGGTTTCCCAAAAAACACGCCGGCTCCCGGAAATTTTGCTGATTGGAAATCGCGCAATCAGGTCTTCGAGGATATTGCCGCCGTTGGATTCGAAGGATCGTTGACGCTTCTGGGAGAAGGAAGCCCAGAGGAGCTTCAGACCCGGGGAGCGACCTCGAATCTCTTCTCCTTGCTGGGAGTCCAACCGGCTTTGGGGCGACTCTTTCGTCCCGATGACGATGACCCCGGCGGCGGGCGCGTGGCAATACTCAGCTACGGCCTATGGCAGAGAAGGTTTGGCGGTGATCCTCAGGTCATCGGGAAGGATCTAACGCTTAGTCAGGCGAAATATACCGTCATTGGCGTCTTGCCGCGTGGTGTGCATTTCCTCAGTAGGGAAACGGAGCTGTGGACCAACGCGCAGTTCACGCCGCAACAATTGGCAAACCACGGGAGCCATTTTCTTCAAGTTGTGGCGCGGCTCAAACCGGGAGTCTCGCTCCAGTCGGCAAACGCCAATCTGGCGACGATCGCCGCGCAACTGGAGAAAGAGCACCCCGATACAAATTCGAAAACCGGCGCGTTCGCAGTGCCTCTGCGAGACCAGCTTTCGGGCGACATACGCCCCGCGATTTTGATGCTCATCGGAGCCGTGTGCTTCGTACTGCTGATTGCTTGCGCCAACGTTGCAAACCTGCTGCTCGCCCGAGCTACGAGAAGACGCCGGGAGCTGGCCCTGCCTTTGGCTATGGGAGCGACGCGCCGCAGGCTGATTCAACAAATGCTCACCGAAAGTGTTTTGCTCGCACTGCTTTCCGGCGCGGCGGGATTGTTGCTTTCCGTGTGGGGTACAAAATTTCTGGCGGCCCTGATTCCTGCCGGCATTGCCCCCTTGGATGGATCGGGGATTGATCGACGCGTGCTGACGTTTACCACCCTGATTTCGCTGGGGACGGGAGTCCTGTTCGGAATTATGCCCGCTTTGAGGACTTCGCTGCTTGATGTCGCATCTCTGAAGCAGGGAAACGCTCAGAGCGGAGGTGTCGGAACCGGTGGCAAGAGAATCCGAGACGCCCTGGTCGTGTGCGAGGTAACTCTTGCGGTTGTGCTGCTGACCGGTGCGGCGCTGATGATTCGCAGCCTCGGGAACCTGTACCATCTGGATCCCGGTTTTCGTGCCGAGCATGTGCTGGTCGTGCAGACTCCGTTGCCGCGCCCCAAGTACGCGGACTTTGCGAGACGCGCGGCTTTTTATGACCAGGTATTGGCGCGGGTGGGGAGCCTTCCGGGAGTTGTGTCTGCCGGCTATACGACCTGGGTTCCACTGACCAATTACGGAGGAGCGAACGGAATAACGATCGAAGGACATCCGGAACCCGCGCCGGGACAGATGCCGATTCCCAACACGCGTATCGTGAGCAAGGACTACGTCCGCACCCTTGGCATGAAACTCATCGAGGGAAGGCTGATCGACGAACGCGACAGCAAAGGCACACAGCCTGTCGCGCTGATCAACCAGGCGATGGCGCGCAAATGGTGGCCAGCTGAAGAGGCCGTCGGAAGGAGATTCAAGGAGGGAGATTACGCAGCGGCTGCGCCTTGGATCACGATCGTCGGTATTGTTGACGATGTTCACCAGGCGGGCCTGGAAGCGGCTGCCCGGCCCGAAATGTATATGCCCTATCAGCAGCAGGATTTCTTTCAGCCGTCATTTTTGGCAGTGCGGACGTCTGGCGATCCCATGTCGGTCGTGGAAGAGGTCCGGCAACAGGTGTGGGCAGTAGACAAGGAACAGGCCGTCACCGGGGCCATGCCGCTGGAAGACCTCATTGATGACAATCTGGCGGCGCGCCGGATGCAGACGTCTTTGCTAGGAGGTCTTGCGGGAATGGCTTTGCTGCTCGTTTCGATCGGGATTTACGCGGTGCTGTCTTTTACCGTAACGCAGAGAACGCAGGAGATCGGCGTGCGCCTGGCGCTGGGGGCTAGCCGCAGAGATGTTCTCAAAATGATTCTTCTGCAGGGGCTAAGGTTGTTTTTGGCGGGGGCGGCACTTGGCGTGGTGGCAGCGCTGGCGCTTTCTCGCGCGCTCGTGCACTTGCTTTACGGTGTCAGCGCTTACGATCCTGCGTCCTTTGCTTGCGTAACGCTGCTCCTGACGGCAATCGCCGCGCTGGCGTGTTACATCCCGGCCCGGCGGGCGATGCGCGTCGACCCAATGGTAGTGCTGAGATACGAATAGTCACACGATGCGTATATGTCGCCGACCTTTATCTTGATGCGACGCGCGATTCTTGGGGAGGAAATGCCAGAGCATTCAGCTGGCAGAAGCGTTTGAGCTGCGAAGAGGCATATTGGAACCGGCTGTCTGCAGCCATTGGACTGGTTCTGGGAAAGGCATGAAGAATCAGGAGGTGCGCGATGCGGTGGGCGCGGAAAATCCGATTGCGGGTGCGATCGCTGTTCCGCAAGAGCGAGGTGGATGCGGAACTGAGCGAAGAGTTGCGGTTTCACCTAGAGCGTGAGGCGAGGAAGAACGAAGCGGCCGGGATGTCGAAGGAAGAGGCGCAACGATCCGCGCTGGTGGAGTTCGGCGGTGCGGAGCAAGTGAAGGAAGAGTGCCGGGACGAGCGTGGAGTGAATGCACTGGAGAACTTCGTTCAGGACCTCCGGTACGGCCTGCGCCTCATGTGGCGAAGCCGGGGATTCACTCTCGTGGCGATACTGTGCCTTGCGCTTGGTATTGGCGCTAACGCCGCGCTGTTCAGTGTGGTCAACGGCGTGTTGTTGCGCCCGCTTCCTTATCCCGACCCCACCAGCCTCGTAGTGATCTCGGCGGTGAACCAGAAAACTGAGCAGATCTTCCCCCTTTGCGACGCTGACTTCCTCGACTGGCGCTCGCAAAACCAATCGTTCGGCGCTGTGGCGGCGTTCTCCTCAGGGAACCGGTTCAACATCTCGGGCTCCGGCATCCCTCAACAAGTCTCGGGTGGCTTCGTAACTGCCGAGTACTTCTCAGTCCTCGGCGTAGGGCCCGTTTTGGGCCGCACCTTCCTGCCGAACGAAGATCTTGAGGCCAGCCCGCGCCTGGCAGTGCTCAGCTATGGTCTATGGCAGAGCCGCTATGGCTCGAACCCGAGCGTGATCGGTCAGCAGATCGTGCTTAATGGCTCGAACTCTACCGTCATCGGCGTCATGCCTCGGAACTTCCTTCCCAGTTCCGAAACACAGCTCTGGGTGAATCTCGCAATCAAACCGCCGAACCGCAGAGGGCCATACTACCTTACCGGCGAGGCACGCTTGAAGCCGGGTGCGACTCTCGAGCAAGCTCGGGCTAATCTCACCGCAATTGCTCGGCGCATCGAAGAGCAGAATCCGCTGACCAACTCTCACATGACCTTCCGAGCCGTGCCGCTCGAGGAGGCGATCGTCGGCGATGTGCGTCCGGCACTGCTGGTGCTCCTGGGAGCGGTTGGCTTCGTGCTGCTGATCGCCTCCGCGAACGTGGCTAATCTGCAGTTGGCTCGCGCCTCTGTGCGGGCACGCGAAGTCGCGATTCGCGCAGCCCTGGGTGCGAGCCGGGCTCGAATTACAATGCAATTACTCACCGAGAGCATCCTTCTTGCCGCTATGGGCGGACTGTTTGGCCTGTTGCTTGCGAAATTGGGAGTAAAACTACTCATCAATCTCGGCCCGAGCAGTCTTCCCCGCCTCGACGAAGTCAGGATCGACGCGCACGTTCTTGTATTTACGTGCGTGCTCTCTCTCTCCAGCGGAATTCTCTTTGGGCTCGTGCCGGCGTTAGCGGGTGGCCGAAGCGATCTGAACAAATCGCTGAGGGAAGGAGGGCGGAGCCTCGCCGAAGGTCATCATCGGAGTCGGGCACGCGGCGTTATCGTCGTGGCCGAGATCGCATTGTCTCTCGTTTTGTTAATTGGCGGCGGCCTGATGCTGAAGAGCTTTTACCGCCTGCAGACCGTGAATCCGGGAGTCAATGCCAGTAACGCCTTAACCATGCAAATCTCACTTCCGCAGCGCCACTACGACGACAATAAGACCATTGCATTTTACCGGCAGCTCCTGGAGAAGTTGCAGACACTGCCGCGTGTCGAATCCGCCGCAGTTGGCATGGCTTTGCCACCGAATCTGCTTGAAATCACCGATTATTTCACGGTCGAGGGTCAAGCGGAGACCTCTGAGCGGGATCTCGGATTGGCTGACCTCGTATTCGTTAGCCCCGATTATTTTCGGGCGCTGGGTGTTCCCCTCATAACAGGTCGATATTTCACGGGTGGCGACCGTGCCGACGCCCCGAAGGTCGTGCTTATCAATCAGATGCTGGCGCGTCACTACTGGCCGAACCAGAGTCCCGTTGGAAAAAGGATAAAGACCGGTGGGGCGGAGCGCCCGAACAATCCCTGGATGGAAATCGTCGGTGTGGTCGGCGATGTTAAATACAGTGGCCTGGATGGAGCACCGGAAATGGTCTTGTACTGGCCTGCTGAACAATTCGCTTGGCAGTCAATGTACGTCGTGTTGCGCACATCACCGACACTCGGTGATCCCACAGTCCTGGCATCCGCAGTTCAGAACACCGTGTGGTCACTCGATAAGGACGTTCCTGTGGCGCACATTCGTACGTTAGAGCAACTCCTATCCGAGTCAGTTCAGCAGCCGCGCTTCCGCACCGTGCTGCTTGAGGTATTTGCGCTGATCGCTTTGAGTCTAGCGACGGTCGGGATCTATGGAGTCCTCGCGTACTCGGTCAGCCAACGCAGACACGAGATTGGCATCCGGATTGCCCTCGGAGCGCAGCGCCGCGACGTTCTTGCGCTCGTGGTTGGCCAAGGGATGCTTCTCACGCTTATTGGTGCGACCATCGGGCTTGCATTAGCCTTAGCACTCGCGCGCTTCCTATCATCGTTATTGTATGCGGTCCGCCCAACGGACCCAGCTATCTTCATGATTTCGCCGCTGGTGTTCGCCTGCGTTGCGCTTCTGGCCTGTTACATCCCGGCCCGGCGGGCGATGTGCGTCGACCCAATGGTCGCGCTGCGCTATGAATAAGGTCCGTCGCAGATGGAAATCGTGAGACTAGGGAATCGGGGAGGTGCGCGATGAGGTGGGCGCGGAAATTCCAATTGCGGGTGCGGTCGCTGTTCCGCAGGAAAGAAGTGGATGCGGAACTGAGCGAGGAGTTGCAGTTTCACCTGGAGCGTGAGGCAGCGAAGAACGAAACGGCGGGGATGTCGAAGGAAGAGGCGCGGCGAGCCGCGCTGGTGGAGTTCGGTGGGCCAGAGCAAGTAAAGGAAGAGTGCCGGGACATGCGGCGCGTGAATCTGACGCAGGACTTCGCTCAGGATCTGCGCTACGGCTTGCGGACGCTACGGAAGAGCCCCGGATTCTCAGCGACCGCGATTCTGACCCTGGCGCTCGGAATCGGAGCCAACACGGCTATCTTTAGCGTCATTGATGCCGTCCTGTTGAGGCCCTTGCCCTATCGGCAGCCGGATCGGTTAGTAAAAGTTTTCGAAAGCAACATGGCAAATGATTTCTCAACACGCAATGCCGCAGCGCCAGGGAACTTTCTCGATTGGCGGTCGCGGAATCATGTGTTCGAACAAATCGGCGCCGTGAGTTTGAATGGCTTCAATATTACGAAAACGGATCGTCCCGAGCGCGTGACAGGAGCCGCCATTTCGGCGGGGATGCTCGGAATGCTGGGTCTGCGGCCGGCGCTCGGCCGGGAATTTGAACCGCAGGATGATCGCGAAAGCGCTGACCGCGTCGTGATGCTCAGCTATTCACTGTGGCAACGTCAGTTCGGGAGCAACCCGAATATTGCGGGTATGGCCATTCACCTCGGAACGATTCCATACATTGTTATTGGGGTTTTGCCTAATGGGCTCACGTTTCCTGAAGAGACGACCGAACTATGGGTTCCGCTCGAGCAAACCATAGATGCAAAAAGCATGCACTGGAGGGACTCCCATTACTTTGACGTATTCGGTCGGCTGAAGCCTGGAGTGACGCTGGAGCAGGCAAGGGCGGAGATGAACGGGATCGCTGCCGCGCTCAAACGAGAGAATCCCGACACGAATAGTGGCCGCGGAACGTACATCGTCCCAGTGAAAACTGCCCTAGTCGGCGACATCAGACCAGCTCTACTGACCTTGTTCGTTGCGGTTGCGTTTGTGCTATTCACCGCGTGCGCAAATGTTGCGAACTTGCTGCTTGTCCGAGCAACTGGAAGAGAAAAGGAACTCTCTATTCGCGTCGCGCTGGGCGCCGGAACGTCTCGGCTAATTCGCCAGATGCTCACCGAAAGTACGCTGCTGAGCTTGGCGGGCGGCGCAGCGGGCGTGCTCGTTGCGGGCTGGGTCAGCCGAATGCTACTGGCCTTGCGGCCGGTCAGTTTGCCGCGCTACAACACTATCGAAATTGACTCGCGAGTCCTGCTCTTCACGCTCGGCGTTTCCGTCGTGACTGGGCTTGTCTTTGGTCTTGCTCCAGCCATTCGCGCGGTGGCTTTCAATGGGAATCTGACGTGGAGTGGCAGTTCCCGGGGCCCAACTTCGGGTACGAAGGCGCAACTGCTCCGAAGCATTCTGGTCGGCGGAGAAATCGCCATTTCGCTCGTGCTCCTCATTGGTGCGGGACTCTTGACCCGGAGTTTCGTGCGCTTGAGCGGCAAAAATCTCGGATTTCGCGTAGACCATGTTGTGACCGCGCGAGTTTCGATCCCCCAAGACAAGTATCCTCAAGAATCCCAAGTCCGGCTGTTCTACGATGAACTTCTTGCGCGCGTGCGCGCAATTCCGGGTGTCGAAGGAGCCGGTTCAACGAGTTTCCTTCCGCTTACTGGCTCGAATTTCGACAACAGCTTTGACATTGTCGGCCAGCCCAAACACCCGCCATCGAACAGCGTCTTCGCCCTGGTGCGATTTGTCGACCCGACTTATTTATCCGTGATGAAGATTCCGGTTTTGCAAGGCCGCGGCATCGAGGAGCGTGATCGCGAAGGCGCGCCGCGGGCCATACTCATCAGCGAGAGCATGGCGAAGCGGTACTGGGAAGATGTCAGCCCACTCGGGCAGCACCTGATTGTATACATGGGGAAGGATCAATCGCCGTGGGAGATCGTAGGCGTTGTCCCTGACGTGAACAGTGACATTGCTGAGGCTCTCCGACCTACCATGTATTTTCCCTACGCTCAGTTTCCCTACCGATTCATGGTGCTCACGGTTCGAACACGACAAGACGCAAACGCGATGATTGAGTCCATTCGGCAAGTGACGCGTACGCTCGACCCGGACCAGCCACTGTCGCAAATACGTACGCTCGACCAATTGCTGTCGGAGACGCTTTTGCCTTGGCGTTTTTCTATGACGTTATTGGGTTCGTTTGCAGCGCTGGCCCTGCTTCTCGCTGCAGCGGGGATCTACGGCGTGATTTCCTATGCGGTAGGGCAGCGTACGAACGAGATTGGAATTCGCATGGTTTTGGGCGCACAGCCGAAGGACGTCTTGAGGATGGTCATTCGTCATGGCGCAAGCATTGCATTCATTGGCATCGCGGTTGGCCTGGCTGGAGCGTTCTATTTGACACGTTTTATGACCTCGCAGCTTTATCAGGTTCCGCCGAGCGATCCACTGACTTACGCCGCCATCGCGCTCCTGTTAGGCGCCGTGGCGCTGATCGCTAGCTATATTCCCGCGCGGCGCGCTACGCGTGTAGATCCAGTCGTCGCGCTGAGATACGAGTAGATCATGGCTCTCAGAGAGCCACTATCTCTCCTATAGAAGATCTGTAGGAAGGTAGACGGCTTTCTATAGAAAGTCAATAAGGGATGCAATCGTTATCTCAAGGCATGCGGCCGCGCGGAACCAAAGACAATGAATTTTGTGCTGGCATCGACGCACCAGCACAGGCTGGTGCGTCGGCATAGCGATCCCCGAAAATGAGTATCAGCTACCGTTGCGAGTGGCTTGTGAGACCGAGCTTCTTGGTGACGTCGCTTTGATAACGGCTCATGCGCAGTTGCTGCCCATTCCGAAGCACCACTAAGTGATAGCCATGAAACCAGGGCTGGATTTCTTTAATCAGGTATACATTCACAATAGTTGATCGGTGAATCCGCAGGAAGTCACGCGGATTGAGCTTACTCTGCAGAGAGTCCAGTGTTTCGCGGATTTCGTACGTGCGCGCACCTACATGGAGCCGGGCGTAATTCCGATTCGCTTCAATCCAATCAATCTCTTTCGCCTTTACAAAAAGGATGCGCCCATTTTCCGAAACAGGCAGTCGCTCCAGATATTCATGTTGCCGTTTGATTTCCTCGAGAGCCGCGACGATACGTGGAGCCACGTCTAACCTGGAGCTTTCGCCGATGCGCTCTTTGGCGCGGGCAAGCGCTTTCTGAAAGCGTCCTTGCGCAACGGGCTTGAGCACATAATCGAGCGCGTTAGCATCGAACGCCTGAAGCGCGTAACGATCATAGGCGGTAACAAAGATGGTTGCCGGCATTTTCGCAGGGCCGATCCGGCGAACCACTTCGAGGCCGTTAATTTCAGGCATTTGCACATCAAGGAAAACCAAGTCGGGTCTTTTTCCAAGAATAGCCCCGACCGCGGATTGCCCATCGCCGCACTCGGAGACAACCTCTACTTCGGGATCGTTCTTTAAGAATCGTAAGAGTCCGCGGCGCGCCAGAGGCTCATCGTCGACAATCACTGTGCGAATTTTCATACCGTCACAGCCTTTGGAGGCACGTTTTGGCCCGATGGGAGACGCCTCATGGGAATAGAAATCTGCACGCAGACGCCCGTCGGCTCCAGATTGAACAGACGCAGCGATTGCTCTCTTCCGTACAGTTGCTCAAGACGCCCGCGTGCATTCGAGAGGCCGACGCCCCGCGAAAAAAGTCGTTCCGGTGTGTCTTCCAACGAGCTACTGAAATTTGCGACTTCCAGGTAGAGCCGTTCTTGTTCTTGAAAGGCGCGGACGGTAATGACGTCCGTGTCCTTATGCTTGCCTACGCCATGCCTGACGGCGTTTTCCACAAGGGGCTGAAGAATTAGAGTCGGTACGGCGCAATCGAGGAACGTGGGGTCAATATGAACTTCAAATCGGAGCCGTGCGTCAAAACGCCGCTGTTGAATGTCGATGTAGTGTCCCAGAAACTCCATTTCGCGAGCGAGCTGGATTTCATGAGTGCGCATTTCGTCCAAAGAAACGCGGAGCAATTCACTCAAGCGCAAAAGGATGTCCTCGGCCCCCTGAGGATCTTCGTGAATCAGCGTGACCGCCGCTTGCAGGGTGTTGAAAAGGAAATGAGGATGGAGCTGCGTCCGCAGGTTCTCCATTTGAGCTTCGGCAAGCTGCGCTCCGAGCTGGGCAGCGCGGAGCTGGCGTTTTCGATCTTGATCGTAAATGCGATAGAAGTGCGTTGCGCCAAGAAGGAACCAATACGTCAAAAGGCCAATCTGCATGTGTTGTCTAAGGTAATGTGCCAGCATCGCGGTAAGCGTTCCGTCTTCGCTGTGACGCAACCATGCGATAGATGCTTCCGCGGAAAGCTGAATTGTCGTCAAGAGTATGCTGACCAGAAGGTGCAAAGGAACCGCGCGCTTCCAAGTGCCTGGCTGAATGGGGTAGCGCCAGGCAAGCCACACGGCCAAAGGCGTGAGGATTCCCCAGAGGTAACACGACCAGCCCAAATAAAAAACTAATGGATCGCTAAAACCATGACCGGCATCGTAAGCGTACCATTGGCTCGCGAATAAGAGGACAGTCGCCGCCCAACCCGCAATGATTACGAGTCTTTTGGCGGCATTGTTCCTCTGTTCAAGCGGGAGAGCCATAGAAGCCTTCGGTGATTCCAGATACCATGGCAAAAGTCTAAGACAGATCCTAACTCGAAATTTACAAATCGGAACAAATCTCAGTACGCACTACGATTCATCCCGCGCCATCGACGATTCGTCCCAAAACCCTACCCAGCCCAGAGGTAGTTGCTTATGGTGAAGGTGGCTTTGCTTTGCATGCGGTTGGTGACGACATGACGCGAATGAATTTGACAGTAAATGGCAAAACATACGAAATCGATGCTTCTCCCGAAACTCCGCTGCTGTGGGTCCTTCGGGATACTTTGGGGTTGACCGGCACGAAGTTCGGTTGCGGCATGGGCCTTTGTGGCGCCTGCACCGTTCACTTGGATGGCAATGCCGTCCGTTCGTGCCAAACGCTGATAGTGTCCGTGGGCGCAAAGAAAATCACGACCATCGAAGGTTTGTCGTTCGATCGGAGTCATCCAGTTCAGAAAGCGTGGATAGCCGAGCAAGTTCCTCAGTGTGGGTATTGCCAGTCAGGACAGATCATGCAGGCAGTTGCATTCCTGGCCAGGCATCCGCAGCCAACAGGTGACGAAATCGATCAGGCGATGTCCGGGAACATCTGCCGCTGCGGTACATACCACAGGATTCGGCGCGCGATTCAGCGCGCGGCCGGGGAGGCAGCATAATGATTGCGCAAGTTGAAGTGACTCGGAGGGAGTTTCTAAAAACCAGTGCTGCCACTGGCGCCGTGCTGATCGTGGGCTTCTATTGGCCCGGGCGAAGTTACGCGCAAGATTCTCAAAACTCGCAAACCAAGCTCTTCTCACCCAATGCATGGGTTCGCATCACACCGGATAATCAGGTCACCGTTTTGGTAGAGAAGCCCGAGATGGGGCAAGGCCAACGAACCGTGGAAACCATATTGCTGGCGGAGGAGCTTGAAGTCGATTTCTCCGCGATTCGCATCGAGCAGGCTCCGACGATTCCGGACATCTATCAGAGCTTGGCGACGGGTGGCAGTGGCGGCACGCGCGCAGGTTGGGACAGCGTGCGAAAAGCTGGTGCTCAGGCGCGTGAAATGCTGGTGAGAGCGGCTGCCGAGCAATGGCATGTGGAGATGAAGGATTGTCGCACTGAGAGCGGCGCAGTGATTCACCTCCCGACTGGACGTCGTTTCACTTACGGTGAACTTGTCGAAGCTGCGTCTCAGCTCCCTGAGATCAGCGCCGACGCCTTACCTCTGAAGGAGGCGAAGGATTTTCGTCTCATCGGCAAGCCCGTTCCGCGTGTTGATACGCCAAGCAAGGTGGACGGCAGCGCTGGGTTCGGCATCGACGTAAGAGTCCCGGATATGTTGTATGCGGTTATCGCGCGCTGCCCGCACTTTGGTGGAGAGCTTGTGAGCTTCGACGGCGCTGGTGCCAAGCAGACTCCCGGAGTTCGAGCCGTTTTCCCTGTTGCGCCTCTCGGGCTCCTCGACATCTGTAGTTATGGTGTCCGCAATTTGAATACTGCGGGAGGAGTGGCTGTCGTAGCCGAATCGACTTGGGCAGCCATTCAGGGGCGCAAGGCGTTAAAACTAAGCTGGGACAAGGGACCCGGCGGAAATGAGTCAACGGATAGTTTGCGCCGCGAACTGGAGCGACAGGCGATTGGTGCGCCAACGTTCATCTCAGTGGACCGAGGAGACGCTTCCAAAGCCCTGGACGACGCGGCGAAGAAAATCGAAGCGACGTATGAACTGCCATTTGCTGCTCATGCCACCATGGAGCCGATGAATACAACTGCGCATTTGCGCGATGGCGAGATCGAGCTCTGGTCGCCCACGCAATGGGCCAACGTGATTCAGGATGAAATCGCAACGCTCTCAGGGCTTCCGAAGAACAAAGTCATCGTCCACATGACGCTCTCAGGTGGATCTTTCGGCAGGCGCGCGCAGTGGGATTATGCCGCAGAGGCGTGGCAGGTGGCGCGCGAAGTCAAGAAACCGGTCCAATTGCTTTGGACGCGCGAAGATGACATTCAGCATGGCTTTTACCGGGAATACGCCTACCAGCGCCTGACCGGCGGCCTCGACAAACAGGGAAGACTCGCGGCGTGGTCTCACCGCGTTGCTTGTACCCCCATACGTCCGGTGTTCGACTCGCCGGAAAGTTTGAAAGATCCACAGCACTCTGAGGAAGTAAGTGGCGCCGACCCTCCGTATTCCTGTCCCAACGTTCGCATCGACTTCGCTCCTGTTCATTCCGTAGTGCCACGCGCGTGGTGGCGATCTGTGGAAAGCTCGTTCCAGGCATTTGCTGTGGAATGTTTCATCGATGAATTGGCGCACGCCGCTGGAAGCGACCCATACGAGTTCCGCATGAGCTTGCTGCAGGACGACGGAAAGACCGGAGGCGAGCAGGGCCCCAACAAGCGGAAGCTCCGAGGCGTGTTGCAGCTTGCAGCCGAAAAGGCGGATTGGGGCAAGCCGCTACCGCCTGGTCGGGGCCGCGGCATTGCCTGTTATCGATCTTTTGGCAGCTACATCGCTCACGTCGCTGAGGTTTCCTTGGAGAGGGATGGTACCCTGCGCGTTCGCCGCGTGGTCAGCGCCGTAAACTGCGGTACGGCAGTAAATCCTGATGGCGTGCGTGCGATGGCGGAAGGTGCAATCAACTTTGCGCTGACCCCGGTTCTTGGCGGCGAGATCACCATCAAAGACGGTGCTGTCGAGCAGAGCAATTTTCACGACTATCCAGTCCTGCGCATCGATCAGTCACCGGTAATCGAAATTCACATCGTCCCGAGCACCGAACGTCCCGAAGGCATGGGCGAACCGGGTGTCCCACCTCTCGCGCCAGCCGTAGCCAACGCCGTCTTCGCCGCGACTGGAGTTCGAGTGCGACGTTTGCCCATCGACACGCGACTCGTCAAAAAATCGTAAGTGAGACCACTTTTTTATCGGACCTAGGCGATTAGTTCCGAGTTGCGGATTCGGCTAGCGGAAAGTCAACCACCGCTCATGAGGGAAACGATGTGACCTTGCGAGCAGTTGAGGAACATGCGGCACTCATTTACCAAAGGGTGTAGTGCTCCGGAACTCTTTGCTCATTTCCCCCCGTAAGTCCAATTAGGAGGAGGACATGCGAACCCTCAGGTTCTTCTGTCTCACCGTGATGATCTTCCCGGCCTCGATGGTGACCAATATCGTGGTCCAAATTTCTCCCCCGAAGACAAAAGATGCCCTGGAAGCAAAGCTCGCAAATATCGCGAGGATCCTCACGGAGCAGCAGCAACAGCAGCACATTCCCGGATTCCTTCTCTATCGTGGAGAACGACCGAGTGGTGTACACACAAGAGGTGGGCCAACGTGATCTTGAAAAAAGACTTGCTGTCACTCCTGATACCGCGTTCCCAATAGGCTCCTGCACCAAAGCGTTCATGTCGATGGCAGCAGTATTGAGTCAGGACAAAGGGTTGCTTTCGCTGGATGATTCTCCGCACAAGTACCTATCCTACGGATGGCTGACCCGGTTGCCGATGCTGGCGTGACTCTGCGGGACATGCTCAGTCATCGCACTGGTCTGCTCGCCTACGCGGATTTGGCTGCGGAGCCGGGAGTCTTGACGCGGGAAGAATATGTAAGGATCGCAACTGCCTCGAAAGCAGCGTTCCCGTTTCGTAGCAAGTTTCAGTATTCGAATGCGATGTATTCTGCGGTCGGCGAGATCATCGGCAAGGTCAATCATTCTACGTGGGAGCGCGTAGTCCAAGACGATATTTTTGAGTCGTTACAAATGAACGCGAGCGTCACCTCCCTCAAACAACTCAGCGCAGGCCCTGACCACGCTACCGTCTACGTCTATAGCGAGGACACCAAAACCTGGCATCCTGTGCCTCCTCCGCAGAGCCTTGAGGCCCTTGCTCCTGGAGGAAATATCGCCGCCAGCTTGTACGATATGACGCTGTGGCTGCGGATGCTTAGCAATGGCGGACGATTCGATGGGAAAGCCATCGTGTCTCCGGCCGCATTCCGCGAACTGACTACTCCACAAATCGCAATCAACTCCTCCCTTTCTTATGCGCTGGGTTGGGCTATCTATGATTGGAATGGCCATGCGGTTGTTGAGCACAACGGCGGTTCACAAGGTATAAGCGCGCTGGTGAGCTTTATACCCGAGCGCCACGTGGGATTCGTGTTTCTTGCAAATACTTCACCCAAATTTCATGACGAGAATCGGCAATGCAGCAAAGCTACTGTGGCCACTGATCCTTGACGAGCCGCCTCCGGGCGGAATCGCCGCAGCCCGCCGACAGCACAAAGAAAGCCAAGCCGTCGACTGGTGAGCCTGATACTGGCATCGTCTACCAACGGTTTGCTGATAAACACCGTGGGGCAGACGGTCGATGGAGGTTCACCGGTTTCTTCACGTCGACCCCGCAGATAAATCGAGAACCTGTCCCATGTCGAGGACGTCGGACAATTCTCGCAAACAAGACCGGCTTCCTAGACGAGATCACGCAAGGTGACGACCACGGTGCGCTCCGTTCCGTTGGATATCACTGCCAGGGTAATTCTCCGGCCGACAGCTTCGCGCCGGATCTTCTCACGCACGTCCGGCAAGACCAGTTGGTCTGTAGAGACGCCGTCAATGGCGAGAATCGTTTCGCCTCGTTTAATGCCCGCATCATCGGCGGGACCGCCTGCTATGACGTCAATGACCTTGAAGTGCTCCGCGTCCTGTCCCATCCACATTCCGGCGCGATCATAGGAGTCGCGCCTCCCGTAGCGCTGGTTCTTTTCGAAAATAATGCGATTGCGCGAGTAATCTACAATCAGATCGAATTGCGAGAGCACATCGGGGCCGATGAGACCCGCCATCTCTGAAGATGTGGTCAACCCTCCTTTCTGAGTTGAAAGCCGAATAACAAGATTGCGTGCTACGACCCTGCCGATTCTGAGTTCCTTGGCCCTCGCCAGAAGCGATCGCACCGGACCACCGATACCCCAGCCGGTGATGCCTTCCAACTTTGCATTGTATTTCTCTTTGAGCTTGTTTTGCTCGACAAAAGGGCCATAAGCGAGGAGTGCAGACCGCGCGCCAGTGTCAATACCAAACTTTCCCGGCACGCCATCGAGCTCAGCATTGACAATGGGAATGTACCGTGGGCGGTCGAAATGGACAATCACGCCGTGTCCGCTATAGCTAAACCTGTCGGGCAGAGTGAAGGTCAAGACCCGCCGGATGTAGTCGTGCTTCACAACGACATGCTGAAAAACCTCCAAGCCGACGACGCCATCAAGAGGTTTCTTGCCGAACACGTTGCCAGAATCCCCGCCCGGAAATACGCCAACTTCAAGCTCCTCGAAACGCAGATCGCCGATTTGAGCCTCTGCAATGCGCGTCCGGCCCGCGCGGACGGCCTTTTCTCCAACACCGGTCCCTTGTCCCGCCTCTTCAACCTCAAGGCCCAGCTTTTGGGCGACGGCATCATCGATTGAGAATCCCCCCGCGCCGGTATCTAGAATGAAGTGGAATGGTCCTTGCCCATTCAGGCGCACCTCGACAAAAACGCGATTGTCGATCAACTCGAATGGCAAGCTTGTCGTTGTTTTACCGTCGGCAATGGAAAACTCGGACTCAGCTTGCGATGGCGTGGCAAGAAATGCGGTCGAAACAAGGACAGAAATGAGATGTGCTTCGAGATGTCTATTCCGAAGTTTCATACATTCGACTTCAACCCCCTTCTCAGCTCAAGTTGTGCCGACGAAGAATGGAAGCTTCTCGTTGCCCACGCTTGCTGCGCCGGGAAGCAAGCGGGAAGAGCCCAATCCCGACGGCGGCGATAAAATCGACCAAAACGGATAGACATGTTCACCTCCGTTTATTCCTTTTCTTGGCTTACGGGATCAGATACTTCAAGGCGAAGCCGCGCCTCGTCCCCAAATCAGCAGATAGGTCATCGGCCAGGCCAAGCGCCTCTGCGCCTAGTGAGTTGAAAGAAATCATCGCCCCCTTTGGTTCCAGATCAGTCATTGCTGTGGCATTCGCTTTAGATGTGCTTCCGAATAAAGCGCAAAGTCCTTCCCGGGTTCAGCAAGTTCGAATCGCTCGATAAACTCATTTTCATTCAGAATCAAATAGGTTTCTCTCGCGCGCCTCCCGGGTGCGACGTTCTCAATGTTCTCGGTGGTGAAAACCATCTTCTTGGTGTCGCTGCCCTCTTCCTCCACGTAGGTGTTCACAAACCCTTCCACGTGGAATTGGCGGAACACGAACTTCTTTCTGGCTTTGTCGTAGCCAATCATCCCCATGTCGTGGTGGACCTCGCCGCTCTTGTTCTTTTCCTGCGGTGGATACGTGGATGTGTTGTTCTCCTGCAGAAAACGATCGTTGAGGACAAACGCGTACGTTCTCTCGGCGGTGCCATGACCAGGTTGACCGTTCTGGTCCCCGCGCCACGAACCGACAAAGAATCGTAGCGGTGCATACGG
>Ga0310909_10000329_pt1 | contig 23704 bp, 22 predicted proteins | sample GREbulkMGT000H_FD_203449 | JGI IMG/M metagenome (GOLD analysis project Ga0310909, IMG submission 203449) | Lab enrichment of tropical soil microbial communities from Luquillo Experimental Forest, Puerto Rico - GRE.bulkMG.T000H | ecosystem: Environmental > Terrestrial > Soil > Tropical forest >... | reverse complement strand
CTTTAGACATGCCGATCGCCATCAGCGCAAATTTCTTGCGGTTTGAACTCGTCGTCAACCTGAAGACGGCAAAGGATATTGGACACGAAGTCCCGAAAGGTCTTCTCCTACGCGCGAGCGAGGTGATCGAACAGGCTAATCAATGCCGCAGTTTGGCACATAGCGGACGTGGAGTGTGATGTCCGCTTTGGGGGGCAGGAAGCGGTCCCGGACGACGTGGCTGAGCAAGATGCAGCGCGGTGAGGTCGAATGATCGGCAACGCGCTTTACGCAACTGTCATGGTACGATTTGCAGACAGCGCATGGTAGGAGCGGTGCGCGACGCAATCGCCGTCGATCACCAGCAACTGACGACGCTCGGGTCTAGCCTTGCTCCGCTCCTTCTCGCGAGAGGTCGCCATCGCGCGCTGCCGCGACCGGGCGAGCCGCTCGCGCGGGGACGGACGGGCGCGGCCCGCTTCTTTCAACTCTACCCAGGCCGGCGCGTGGTCGCTGGCGCCGGCCTCGCCGCGCACCTCGCGGTCGACGCCGGCCGCGGCGAGTCGCTTCGCCGCCAACGCGCTCAACAGCAGATGATCGATGCGCAGTCCGGCGTCGCGTGGCCAGCGGTTCCGCAGATAGCTCCAATAGGTGTAGAGCGCCGCGTCGGGGCACGGAGGGCATCGCGCCAGCCCTGCCTGAGTAATTTCTGAAACTGCGCACGCGGCCCCGGCTGCAGCAGGGCATCGTCGGCATAGGAGCGCACCGCGTAAATATCGTGATCGGTCGGCACCACATTGTAGTCGCCGGCGAGCACTACCGGGACGCCAGCGGCATAAAGCTCTTTGGCATGCACCAACAGACGCTCCATCCAGGCAAGCTTGTAGTCGAATTTTGGCCCCGGCTGCGGATTGCCGTTCGGCGCATAGAGCGAGGTGACAATGACACCGTTAACCGCCGCCTCGATATAGCGCGCCTGCCTGTCGTCAGGATCGCCGGGCAATTCGCGCCGTGTCACGATCGGCTCGCAGCCGCGCGCCAGGATGGCGACGCCGTTCCAGGTCTTTTGGCCGCACCACACGGCGCCGTAACCCGCCTTCTCAATCGTGGCCTTGGGGAATTCGCGGTCGGCGGCTTTAAGCTCCTGCAGCGCGACGACGTCGGGCTTTTCGGCGCCCAGCCAGCCGATCAGATTACCGAGCCGCTTGTTCACGTCGTTGATGTTGAAAGTCGCTATCTTCATCGCCCTACAATAACTGAGCGTTTCCCGCCGCGTGCGGCTTGCGGGGTCGTTTGTTCTCCCAGATGGGTAACGAGCGTCCTTGCGATGCCTTCCGAGTCAGTGAATTCATAGGTCCACTGATAACCCGGCGCCCGCGCCGCAAACCCTGGAAAAGCCCATGAAACCGTTGAGCCTCGGCCTTGTGCTGGTCGGCCTTCTTGCGCTGGTGCAGTCCGCGGTCCAAACGGACCTCTCGGGCACATTTTTTGGCGGCGTCGTCCTGCTCTGCGCTTTCGCGACCTTCCGCTCGGCCGCCATCTCGAGCTTCCTCAAGATCTTCGTCGCCTTTTTTTCCACCGAAACCATTGTGTTCGGCCCTGCCTGGCTCGCCTACCGCGCCGGATTTTGGCCAACCGAATATGCACAATACGCGCCACCCACATCGCTGCCTTTGGCGGTGGCGATTTTCTCGATCCTTATCTATGCGGTGGCACGCTCCGGCACGGTGGCGCAGATCATGCGCATCGCCGACCGGTATTTCAACACCGTCGAAACCGGCCGTGTCAGCGTCTTTTCGTTCCGGTCTTATCGCACGCCTGAGCGGCACATCGCCGTGACCATGATCGTCTTTATCGTGCTGCTCAGTCAGTTCCAGGTCGGCGTGACGTTGCGGCTGAATTTCTTCAACCGCGACTTTTTCAATGCCATTCAAAACCACGACGCGGCCACATTCTGGCACCAGCTCGTGTTCGTGTTTGTGCCCTGGGCTGCAGCCTACGTGGCGATTAAGGTCGTCGAGTTCCTGACACAGTCGATCCTCGTCATCCGCTGGCGGCGCTGGCTGACCGATTTTTTCGTGTCACGCTGGCTCGCCGACCACAACCATTACCGGATCAGCCTAGTCGCCGGCGACACCGACAACCCCGATCAGCGCATTGCCGACGACATCTTCCGCTTCATCAATGGCGGCTCTGATGGGTCTGTTACCGCGTATGGCATCTACGATTTCTCCATCCTATTGATCTCGACCCTCTCCTCGCTGGTCTCCTTCGCCATCGTACTGTGGGATCTGTCGCGATCGTTTGCGCTGCCGGGCACCGACATCGCGGTGCCGGGCTTTCTCTTCTGGGTGGCCCTGATCTATGCGCTCGTGGGAACCTTGATCGCCCACCTGATCGGACGCCCCTTGATGCGGCTTTATTTCGAGCGCCAGCAGGTGGAGGCCAATTTTCGTTTTTCCCTCGCCCGGCTGCGGGAATATACAGAGCAAATTGCCTTGCTCGGCGGCGAGGACGCCGAGCGACATATGATGAGGCGAAGCTTCGGAGCTCTGGTCGCTAATTTCCTCGCCCTCGTTTATCGACGATTGCGCGTGACCGCGTTCACGGAGACGTTTGGCCAGATTTCGCCGATCATCCCCCTTGTCTTGACGGCACCGTTTTATTTCGTCGGCAAGATTGAACTCGGCGCGATGACACAGACCGCCGGCGCTTTTGTGCTGGTGGCCAATGCCATGACTTTTTTCGTCAATTACTACACCTATCTTGCCGGATTTAGATCGGTGGTCGAGCGTTTGAACTCGTTCGACGAGGCGATCGATAAGGCGGAATCTCTTAAGAACGCCGGACCGCAGCAAGTCGCGGTTGCCGGCGGCGCGGCTGAGATCGCCCTTGAGGACGTCGATCTCTTGCTGCCGAATGGACGCCGTATTGTCGAAGCCAAGCATCTGGTGCTGGCCGGCGGAGAAAACGTCGCTCTGTCGGGCTCCTCGGGCTCGGGCAAATCGACGCTGTTCCGCGCCATTTCCGGAATTTGGCCGTACGGCGATGGCCGTATTCTTAGTCCCCAGGGCATGCGCTTGATGGTGTTACCGACGAGGCCTTATTTTCCGATCAACTCGCTACGCGCCGCCGTTACCTATCCGGCGGTCGCCGGCACTTATTCGGACGAGGCGATCCGCAGAGCGCTTGTCGATGCCCATCTCGGCGACCTCGTCGACGAACTCGACCGTCTGGATGTGTGGTCGCAACGCCTGTCGACCGGCGAGCAGCAGCGCTTGGCGCTCGCCCGCGTCTTTCTGCGGCGGCCCGATTGGCTGTTTCTCGATGAATCGACAGCAGCCGTCGAGGAGAAGCTCGAAGCCGAGCTTTACGCCATGCTGGCGCGACGGCTGCCCAAGACCACGATCATGACCATCGGGCATCACGCCGCGGTGATCGCCCTACACAAGCGCCACCTGGAGATGACTCGAAAAAACAATCACTTTACGCTGCGCGACGCGGCATAACCTAAGTGCCGAAGTGTCGGGTTGCGTGTACGAGCGCTTTAACTCAGGCGGCGGCCTGCGGCGCCCGCGACGCGATCTCAACAGCAAATGTGCCGGCTTCAAAATACCAAGTAGGAATGTCAGCCACCGACAGCCCCCTGGAGGCTGAGTCCGATTGGCCGCTTCCTTGCGCGCACCCGCACGCGCGTGCGCGCGAGAAATCATTCAAGAATTTCGCGCGATTCCACAATTTGATGACGTATTTGGCCGAAGTGTCAGCGCCGTCGGCGGGCGTCAGTCGCTTCACGAAGTGGATTAGTAACGACCGGTTTGGCGCCGCGCTTCTTGAGCAAGTCATTCAATGCCTCGATCGCAAGCGATTGCAGGGTCGTGTCCTCGTCAAGCGCCAACTGGCGCAGTGCTCGGTAGCCGGCGTCATTCACCCTGACCAACAGGCCGCGCACATCCCGCTCGGTTCGCCCCCGGGGGGTCTTTGCTGCCCGTGTGAAGGCCGCTGAGGTGCTTTTGCGTGCCATTGGCTACCACCCTGCCTGCCAGTCCTGATTTGCGCATCAGCGGCTTCCTAGCACGATAGCACGGAAGTCGCTCTACCTGCTATGCTTGCATGTTAGCACACTATCGTGATAGCATGATTACTAGCGATAATCGCTCTTCCCGCTAGTGATCTGGAGAGGTGCGGATGACGATGGAACTGGACCGCTTGGAACCCGCCAACTACGCCGTAACCGTCGGCGCCAGTGGCCTACCACGAGAACTGGAGGTCGCTATGGATCGAGCCGGCGAGTTCGCCAAGGCCGAAAAGGCTCTGAACACCCGCAGGGCCTACCGGAGCGATTTTGCGACCTTCCAAACCTGGTGCGCTGCTCGTGGCGTGTCGGCACTACCGGCCACGGCCGAGATCGTTGGTGCGTTCATCGGCGCCGAGGCCGACCGCGGCGTCAAGGCATCGACGATTGGACGCCGGCTCGCGGCAATCGGCTATGCGCACCGGCTGGCTAAGCTGCCATCGCCCACCGAGGTCGAAGCAGTACGCGCCGTGATGCGCGGCATTCGCCGCACTATCGGGACCGCCAAGGCGCCAAAAGCCCCCGCGACGAACGATCGGCTCCTCGCGATGATCGCCTCTCAAAATTTGGAGTCCCGCCGAACCAACCAGGAGGTGGAGTCTCCGGCCAGGGACGGCGCAAATGATGCGTGCGTGGCTATGCTGCGCGACAAAGCATTGCTGCTGCTCGGCTTCGCCGGCGCGTTCCATCGCTCTGAATTGGTCGCTCTGGAGGTCACCGACATGAAGGAAACGGCTGAGGGATTCTTCATCACCATTCGCGGTGGGAAAACCGATCAGGAGCGCGCCGGTGCTACTGTGGCGGTGGTGCGCGGGTCAGTGGCTTGCCCGGTCGAGGCACTCAAGACTTGGTTGAATGCGGCGGACATCACCGAGGGCGCAATTTTCCGGCGCGTGAACAAAGCCGGTCGAGTGCTGCCGGATAGGCTGACGGCGCAATCCGTCGCTCTGATCGTAAAAGCTCATGCCAAGCGCGCCGGCCTCGACCCTCGGTCCTTCGCGGGGCATTCACTGCGCAGCGGCTTCCTGACCTCGGCTGCGAGACGGGGCGCATCGGTTTTCAAGATGATGGATGTCTCGCGGCATCGGAGAATTGACACCTTGCGCATTTACGTGCGCGACGCCGAGTTGTTCCACGATCACGCGGGAGCAGGTTTGCTTTAGCGACAGCGTCAGATGGCATTTTGCAGCGACTAGATCTCCGATCCCGCCGACGCCTGAGAATAGAACGAGGGAACCGACTTGCGGATGCGGGCGGTAAACCTCCGAGAATGTCCGCTTCCGTGAATGTCCGCTTTTGACCCAAGGGTGACATTTCGAGCCGCCAATTATTGTGCATTGCGAGGTCCGCGACAGCCTTGTTGGCGAATTCGAGACAGCGCAAAGTGCCGGTTGGAAAGCCCATCGTCCAGGATGCGGGTTCAAAAATAGAGGGAGGAGCGCCATGAAATGGCAATTGTTCGCATCGTGTCTTTCTCGGCGCGCCATGCTGGGAGCGACGGCAGTGCTCTCAGCGGGTCCCGCCCTCGCGGAGGAATGCCGGCTCGGCCCCGCGCCGCACGAGAAGGGCGCACGCGTCTTTATGGATATGGATCAACAGGAGCTTGACGCGTCCTACGACCAGTTGGCCTATGAGCCGCTTCTTTCACAGATTACGAAGCGGCTTGCGTCAAATAGCGAGGCGATGCGCGCGAGGATCGGCGCTCCCGAGCGCGAATCCTACGGTCCATCCGCAGCCGAGGGTCTCGACATCTATCGAACGGAGCGGGAGAACGCGCCAATTTTCGTTTTCATCCATGGCGGTGCTTGGCTTGGCGGTGCGGCCAAGGATTACGGCTATCCGGCCGAGATGTTCGTTAATGCTGGCGCGCATTACGTCGCGGTCGATTTCATCGCGATCAAGGAGGCCGGCGGCGATCTTGGCATCATGGCAAAGCAGGTGCGCAGCGCCGTCGCCTGGGTCCACAAGAACGCAGCGAAATTCGGCGGCGACCCGTCGCGGCTCTATGTCGGCGGCCATTCCTCAGGTGGTCATCTTTGCGGCGTGGTGCTGGTCACCGATTGGCAGAAGGAATTTGGGCTCGCTCCGAACATCATTAAAGGCGGGCTCTGCATGAGCGGTATGTACGAGATGAAACCCGTGGCTCTATCGGCGCGTCGCAACTATGTGAAGTTCACCGGCGCGATGGAAGATTCGATGAGCGCGATACGCCACATCGATCAGCTCCATGCACCGATCACCGTGACTTATGGCACGTTCGAAACGCCCGACTTCCAACGCCAGTCGCGCGAATTTGCGGCGGCGGTGAAGATGGCAGGCAAGTCGGTCCAGCTAATCGAGGCGCCAAACTATGCGCACCTTGAAATGTGCGAGTCCCTTGGCAATCCCTATGGCGCCAACGGGCGCGCAGCCTTGGAGATGATGAAACTCAAATAATCTTGCTCCCCCAAGCTGCCTGCGCCGAGGGGCATGCACATATCCTGGAGATATTTTATGAACTTACTACGATATGTGCTGATCGCCGCCGTGCTTTCAAGCACGGCATCGTATGCGATGGCCGAGGTCACGCGGATCGAGATTGCGACACGCGCCGACGTGCTCGCAGGCAAAGGTTTTGGCGACACGGGCCCCTACGAGGAAATCGTCGGCAAGGTGTACTACTCGCTCGATCCTGACAATCCCCGCAACAAGTCGATCGCCGATCTCGACAAGGCTCCACGCGATGCCGCCGGGCGTGTGGCTTTCGTGGCCGATCTCTTCGTGCTGGCCCCAAAAGATAAGTCGCACGGCAACGGCGTTGCGTTGTTTGATGTTCTCAACCGCGGCCGTAAGAACATGCTCAACGCTTTCAACCGGTCGCTTCCGTCGTTCGATCCCAACGCGCCGCTTGATTTGGGCGACGGTTTTCTGATGCAACAGGGTTACACACTGGTGTGGGTCGGCTGGCAATTTGACCTTCCCCACCGCGGCAGCTTGATGGGGCTCGAAGCACCACCCGTTCTCGAGAACGGCAAACCAGTCGTCGGGAAGGTCACGACTACCTTCACGCCCAACACCAACGATCCGACCTACCCACTCAACGACGTGGGGCGTTATGCGGACACCACCCACTACCCGCCGGTCGATCCTGCGAGCCCCGCCAACATGCTTGTGGTTCGGGACGGCTTTCTTGGCGCGCCGCACGTTATTCCGCGCGACGAATGGCAGTTCGCTCGCGTCAAGGACGGCCAGATCGTCCCGGACAGTTCCGCGGTCTATCTAAAAGCTGGTTTTCAACCCGGACATTTCTACGAGCTGAGCTATCAGGCTACTGGCGCGGTCGTCGCCGGTGTCGGTCTCGCCGCGCTGCGGGACCTCGCTTCCGCGGTCAAGTATCGGCAGGACCTGCCGATCACGGCGCGTTACGCTTATGCGTTTGGCCCATCGCAGGACGGCCGCCTGCTGCGGGAGTTCCTGTACGAGGGCTTCAATGCCGACGAGCAGGACCGCCGCGCCTTCGACGCCGTCATGGCGCATATCGCCGGCGCCGCGCGAGGCGGCGATTTCAACTCACGTTTCGCCCGACCAAACGGCCTTGGGTTTTTTGTGGCGTCACTGTTTCCCTACCTCGATCTTGACCAGAAAGACCCGGCGACCGGCGGGACAGACGGCATCGAGACAAAACTAACGCCAGAGCAACGCCCGAAAATCTTCTATACCAACTCATCGGGTGAATACTGGGGCGGCGGGCGCGCGGCGGCCCTTACCCACACGACGCTCGACGGCAGCGACGATGCCAAGGTCCCTGACAATGTCCGCATCTACCTGTTTGCTGGGACACAGCACGTTCCCGGCGGCTATCTGCCGTCGCAAGGTGCAGGCGCGCAAAAGCCCAATGGAAACCAATACGGGTTTGCGCAGCGTGCGCTCCTTGTTGCGCTCGATCGCTGGGTCCGCGACAACGTTGAGCCGCCGCCAAGCGCCCATCCTCAGCTAGCGGACAAGACCTTGGTGCCGCGCGACCAGATCGCATTCCCTGCGATTCCGGGTGTCCACTCGCCGCTCACCATCCCGGCCGGCTACCGGGCCGATCTCGCCGAGCCACAAACCCATGCCTTGCCGCTCCTGGTGCCGCAGGTTGACGCCGACGGCAACGAGCTGTCAGGCATCCGCCTGCCCAACGTCGCTGTGCCGCTCGCGACATACACCGGCTGGAATTTTCGCAGCCCCGCGATCGGTCAGCCCGGCGAACTACTTCCCCTGACCGGCTCCTTCATTCCATTCCCGGTGACCAAGGCCGCACAAGAGGTGGCGCACGACCCACGACCATCCATCGAGGAGCGTTACGGAAGCCGCGAACATTATCAGGTCCTGGTCACGGACGCCGCGGCGAAGCTGGTGCAGCAACGATATCTTTTAAACCAGGATGTCCCGCCGGTGATCGAGCGCGCGCTCGCTACCTGGGACGAAATTACTGGCGGGGCGCTATCGGCCGGGAAGTGACCGGAAGGCGGCCTGATATCCAGTGAGATTGCATCGGAGGTCTTCCGATCCTGATGGGATCATGCCGGGTGCAATCACCGAAATATACCACGCCCCAATCGGCAGGTCTGTGACCGACTTCACGGTGCTCTGACGCTGGAAAAGGCTTGCTATTTTTCCGCGGTGCAAAATGTCGCTTATTGGCACAAAGCGGACATCCAACTGTCGCCTGGCAATGTCCGCGTTTGGGGGTAAAGCGGACATCGGACTGACGAGCCTCAATGTCCGCTTTTGACCCAAAGAGGACATGAGCGGCTCGGGATTGGTGCCGTGCAAACTGACCCCCGAAACCCGTTTCGCCAGCCGTAGAAGACTGATGTAATCAGGCCATCGCCATCGTGGGCGAGTTCTAAGCCCTGGGCAGGCAAATGCGACGGCGCGATTTCATCAAAGGCATTGTTGGTGCGGCAACGGCTTGGCCGTTCGCCACTCACGCGCAACAGGCCGCAGAAATGCGGCGCGTAGCCTATTTGAGCGCGTCCGCCGAGTTGTGCTGATCCTGCTACTGGCGTCCGGTGCCGCGCTACTGTTTCGGTAGACGCGAACTGCGGCCAATGTGACTGCGAATGACGAGCGGCAACAATAATGTCACCGTGTTGCAAACATGCCGTCGGACTTTCCCTGCCCTACCATTTCCTGGCAGTACCCAATACAAGGAAGTCGGCGATCGAGAGTATGCACGTCAACTCGCTCTATCCAGGGTGGACCGTCCGCAGCGGGACGCCGAGCGGGCATTCGGCCCAAAGCCGAAACAGCAGCAGCCGCCTCCTCCGCTCTGATTGTTCGGCGCGATTGTTGGAACCCTACGAGTAGCGGCTGGAGCGAGCGCCGATGCTTGCAACCAAAAATCTGTCCCGCGCTGTCGACGGCAAGTTTTTGGTCGACGATATTAGTGTTCAGGTCGAAGCCGGAGAGATTCTCGCCGTTGTTGGTCCAAGCGGAGCAGGTAAGTCGTCGTTTCTGCGCTTGCTCAATCGCTTAGACGAGCCGACGGGTGGTACCGTGCTGCTTGACGGACTTGACTACAAAGATATCCCGCCGCGCGAATTGCGCCGACGCGTCGGCATGGTGATGCAGATGGCTTACCTGTTCCCCGGCACGGTAGCCGCAAATATTGGCTTCGGACCGCGCCAACGCGGCGAAACGTTGGCAACCGAACAAATCGCTGCCTTGCTCGAACGTGTTGGCCTGTCCGGGTACCAATATCGCGACGTGAACGACCTGTCAGGTGGTGAGGCCCAACGGGTGTCGGTGGCGCGCACGCTGGCAAACGCCCCCGAGGCGATGCTGCTCGATGAACCAACCTCAGCGCTGGATGAAGCCTCGGCGCGCGAGATAGAGGAACTTGTGCAGGGCATCGTCCGCGAGCGGCGGGTGGCATGCGTAATCGTCACTCATAACAGGCCTCAGGCCGAGCGCATTGCCGATCGCGTGATGATCCTGAAGGCCAGCAAGCTTGTGACTATAGGACCGACCTCAGAGGTGCTGAATGGTTGCTGACCTGCAGAACATCTTGAGCGGCGATGTCATGATGGGCTTGGCTCAAGCCGCCGGCGCCATTGTGCTCTGCCTGACCGTTGTGGCGCTGTGCCGCCGGTTTGCCGTGCATGTCGAACGCGAAGCCGTAATATCCATCGGCAGAGGCTTGGTGCAGATGGTCTTCGTCGGCGTTGTGCTGGCTCTGCTGTTGCACGGAAGCTTGCTTATCGGTGCGGTCATTCTTCTGTTGATGACGATCGCTGCGGCAGCAACCGCCTCGCGCCGGCTCAAGGGGATAGGAAGTCCGCTGTTGCTTTCTTTCTGGGCCATCTTTGCCGGCTCCGGAGTGGTGATCGCTGCTATGCTCGCGACCAAAGCGCTCAAGCCAGATATCGTTATGCTCGTTCCGGTCGGCAGCATGATCATTGCCAATGCGATGAACGCCTGTGCACAAGCCGCCGAACGCTTCCGCGCGGACGTCACGGCGCATGTGGGTCAGGTCGAGGCAGGTCTGGCGCTTGGCGCGGAGCCTGCCGCCACCGTTGCGCCTTACGTTCAAAGCGCCGTGTACGCCAGCCTTCTGCCGCGCCTCGATATGCTGAAGTCGCTCGGGCTCGTGTGGATACCCGGCGTGATGGCCGGCATGGTGGTGTCGGGGGCGAGCCCCGTCTATGCCGGCATCTATCAATTCATCATCGTCGCCATGATCCTCGCCGCTTCCGGCATCACCGGGCTGCTCGCGATTCTACTCATGCGTCGAGGTGCCTTCTCTCCGTCGGCGCAATTGATCCTCCGTCGCGAGACGCCATCGCAAACCGTTTCCGCAAAAACCTAGATGCACGTTGCATTCCTGCTGCGGTGCATAAGTCCGTAAAGGCACTGAACGGACCCCTCGCGATGTCTGCTATGAGTCCGCAATCGGAGGCTTAACGGACGTGAGATGGACAGGGGCCGTTGACCGTACTACTCGCGGCGCCGGTTTCAACCATCGCTGGCCTCCTCTCGGACCATTCAGAGCGTCGACCGCAGCCGATCGGCAACTCGGCGCGCGATCTCTGCTGGAGCCTCCTCGGGCATCGGGAATACCGAACTGACGTTGATCTCGCCGAGCACGTAGCTGTCGGTCTCGTCAGCGCCGGGCGGGCCGAGCATGAAGTCCGCGTCCCAGATCATCGGCAGGTCGCGCCGCGGGATGTCGAGCAAGGAGATTAGCTGCGGCGTCCACTCGTCTTCAATCAACCGGCGCAGGCGCTCGAAGCGCGGGTCGGCATTGGAGGTGTAGAGCCGCGGTCCAGCCTCAGCGCGCGCGGCCAGTGCGTCGACCAGAGCCTTAACCTTCTGATGGCCGAAGCCGGCGCAGCGATCGCCTGCCATGTAGCAGCGCACCACACCTTCGCTCAGGCGCGCCTGGAACGGCTGATCGATCACGCAACCGTCTTCGAAATAAGCGATGCACCGCTCGAAAAACTCGTCCAGCGCGAGTTCCTCCGATGCGTCGCCGGCGGCATCCAACACGCGTACCATCGGTCGGCTGCTTAGACTCGCCAGCGTCTCGACCTTCCAGACGCCCTGGCCCCCGTTGCCGCGGTTGCGCTTGATCACGCGCGGGCCAGCGGCGAGCCGCGCCGGCAATTCAACGCGCATTGCCTCAGCCGTTCGATACAGGGCCGTGTCGCTGCCCCAGCTCATCGTGCGGGTTCGATAGAGCACCTCCTTGGTGCCCATTTTGAGGATCACGTCAGGATGGGCGCTCACCCAGACGCCGCGCGCCGCGACGTCGCGAAGCAGGGCGTCGAGATTGGCACGGTTGCGCCCCTCGTGAATCGGGTTGACCCAGACGAGCACGCCATCGAGTGTGGCAAGCTGTGCGCGCACGGCGTCGAGAACATCGTCTTCGTAGACTACCGGTTCCGCATCGACGCCGACATCGGCGAGCGCCGCGAAGACGGCCTTGAACCGGCTGGTGTCTGGGGTGGCGCTGCGGCGCGCCGCTTCATCGCCCCGCCATAGTATAGCGATGCGGCCAAGGCGAGCTGTGGACTCAGACATGAAAAACGGCTCCGCATTCATGATCGGGACCTAACTTTATGATGTTCCCTCGTACGTTGATGTATCGAGCGGGACGGTCGCCCCGCCAATGGCGTGCCAAGCGGTGATCCCGCCGACGAGAGCCCTAGCGTCATAGCCCCGCCGTCGGAGTTCAGTAACCGCCGTGCCGCTGACCTGAAATCCGCAAATGCAATAAACCGCGATCGGCCGGTCTCGCGGCAGCTCCTCAACCCAACGCGATAAGGCCGCAGGAGCATGCATGGTGGCACCAGCCAACATATCGTTTCGTCGGGGCAGATCCCTCGGTAAACAGAGATCTAGGAGTACTGGTCGGCGAGTATTGTCGCCCTCAAGCGTGGCCTTCAGTTCCTCAGCCGAAATCCGCGCCTCTTCTTGCGCAGGCGCACCGTAGGGGAGGAAGAACTTGTCTTCGTCCGCGCCTTCGCCAATTGCCAGGCGATAACGTGCGCCTATCCTTTCCCAATTCAGGTTGGCCATCACCTGGTCGACATAGACAGCTGCTTTCGCGCCAAAATCGATATGATAGGCATGCTCGTACATGTCGAGCGCGAGAATTGGCGTCGCCCCTGGCAGGTTGTGCGTGTGGTCGGCCGCCCAATGGTTGATCAAGCGGCCAAAGCGCTCAGACCAAGCGAGGATTGCCCAGCCTGAACCGCCCGCCAGCGCTTTTGCCATGCTGGTAAACTCAGTGCGCCAAGTTTTGACGCCGCCGAAATCGCGCTCGAGTGCCTGGGCGAGTCCGGCAGGCGGCTCTTCAGCTCCACTGGGCGGATTGTCACCGTGCCCACCGAGCGAATCGAAATAGATCTCGTGCAGGATCACTGAGCTCGCAGCAATCAGCTCTTCGCGCTTGAGGCCGTTGATCTCGAAGACCGGCGTCTGCGCCCGGTCGAGGGTCGCAAGGCGGGCCCTAATGGCATTCAACCGCCGCGCCGCGCCGCCGTAGTTGTTTTCGTAATGACTCACGAGCAGCCGCTCAGAGAGCCCGTTCATCCATTGCGGCTTGAGCAAGAGCGGCCGAACCTTCAGGGATTCGGGCTGAGCGAATTGCGCGGGAGATATGAATTGCGCAGGAGGTATAGAGAGCGGCTTTTCTACGTCCATGCGGCGCACTCCTCGCGTAGCAAGGGGCGCAGAGCTTGGACGCGTACGTCTAATGGGGTGTCTGCTTTTACCCCAACGTCGCGCATCTAGCGCGATCCGGATCGATCGTCAATCCATCCGCGCGTCCCGCACGGCCGGACCGATGAATCCCGTCCTTAAAAGGTTTTTGCCTGGCACCGCCGATTAGTTTCGACAAACACACGGCGTGATATTTTCAATTCGATATTGCGCCACCGCTTCATCTGGGGGCAGCCCGAGAAATGATGCTTTGCCGTGCGCCGGAAGAAGAAATAGTTCACTCGGCGTGCCATGGTCTGAGCTGCTCAGTTACTTTCTGAGCCGCTTTGGGTGCTCTTTATGTCTATTTTGGCGATCTCAAGCTGATCTTGCCCAAGGTCGACGCTGAGGCTACGGGAGCGAGCAGCAGCGATGGCAGTGCGGCGACCTGCAAAGCGTGCGGCGGCAATTGGAACGATCCTCGGAGCCTGCATTCTGCTGGGCTGCATTGCCATCGGCGATTGGCTCACAGCCCTTATCGGTTTGGTCTCGCTTGCGGTCTTATTCAAGTGGAAGGTCAACAATCCGCTGTTAATTCCAGCGACTGCAGTAGTCGGCCTGATCGCATATCCGCTGCTGCAGCCCGGCTGGGTAATGGTGAAATAGTTCGAACGATTTACCGGTCGAAATATCCCTACTTGCACATTGATCCAGCTTCACTAGATATTTAACATATTCAACAGGGGAACCGCAGGCTCCCCTTCAGACGCAATCCGTCCAAGCTCTGCGCAACGCTCGATTTCTTCGAGGAGATTGCGCATGGACGGAGAGGTCCTTTCAGTTTCACACCATAGAACGTGCGCCTCGGCAAGAGCCGCCACAGTCGTAGTTTACTTCTCGGAGTTTGGTGCGCGGCTTTACGCCCACGAGAGAGCCACGCTGTTCGATGTCGCAGCGATGATCGCCAAACTCAAGGGCTGTGAGGTCGCAGGTTCCTACGATTCTTCATACAGATATGCAGGTAAAATCTTCTTTGTCCCCGACGATGCGCTCGTGTCGGACGAGGCTTCTTCACTCGATATTTGCTCTGCAGATGATCTCTTTGGCGGTGTTGTCCCTTATCCAGTTGTGAAAACGAAAGCTATCACACACCGACTCGTCACGAGCAGTGCAGATCGGCCAGAAGGCTGGTCACCTGTGTTCGCGCGAAGGGTGCAGGATGCAGTGCTTCGCGGCTATACGGCTTTCACCGTTCAGGACGCCCATTTAGCGGCAACGCGCCTACTGAGGCACGGTGCAGTCAGAGTGAAGGAGGCGTTCCGGGACGGTGGTAAAAATCAGACAGTTATCACTACGATTGCTGAGCTGGATGAGTTACTGGAGACACTCTCACTTGAAGCAATTGCTACATTTGGACTGGTGCTCGAAGAAAATTTGCGTCGAGTGACCACGTTAAGTATCGGCCAAGTCGCGATCGACGGGCTAAAGATCGCTTATCAGGGGACGCAAAGAACCGTTGTGAACAATAAAGGAGAGGACGTCTATGGCGGTTCACGTCTCGTGTGTGTACGTGGCGGTTGGGAAGCTCTTGATCCCTTGCCAATGCCCCCTGCGGTCCGCCGCGGTGTGGCCCAAGCGCGGTCATATGATCTGGGCACCAGTGAGTTTCCGGGCTTTCTAGCGTCGCGACGAAACTACGACGTTGGACAAGGCTTAGATGGCGAGGGTCAATGGCGATCCGGGGTTTTTGAGCCATCGTGGCGTTCCGGCGGAGCCAGTACTGCGGAGCTGGCCGCATTGACAGCGTTTGCCGAAGACCCCTCATTGCATGTTTTCGAAGCATCGACGGTTAAAGACTTCGGCAGATCACGAGAAGCGCCGCGACACGCGCTAGTCCACTTTGAGGGCGATGATCCTGAAGAGGGTCCAATACTGCGTTACACCATGGTGATGCGAACGTTACGGCAGGCTGCCTGACTGGAAGAACCGAAGCCCCCGACTCTTGCGCTCCGATGGGCTCCGGCGTAGATAGCGAACTACGGGGATCGCAGTCCCCCCGTCAGACGATTTCCCGTCCAAGTACTGCGCATCACTCGATTCACTCGAGGAGATCGCGCATGGACGGACAGGCCCCCGCAAACTCACCACAACGGTTCTGTTCACCTTCATGGAATTGGTGCGTTGGGGTTACACTAACCGTAGCCGGCGTAGTCGCTTGCTATTTCTGGTTGGATCAGCCGCTTGCGTTCTTTGTACATCGAAACGTTGCTGATAAGACGATCTTTATTTGGTTGCAGCGGCCTGCTGTCGCGCTTCCCTTGCTGGCATCGCTCATCTTAGCGTGGTGCGGATTGTGGACGTTGATGAACCGTCCCTTCTCGCGCGTTCAGTCTATTGGATTGGCGTGCAGTATTAGTTTTGTTTTGACCAATTTCATAACTAACCAACTCAAGTACGCGTTTGGACGGACTTGGCCAGATACGTGGATCGAAAATAACCCCTCGATAATTCAAAACGGCGTTTTTGGTTTCAGTCCTTTCCACGGCGGCCCTCGCTTCACGTCGTTTCCATCGGAGCATGCAGCCGCTGTCTGTGCGGTGATGACGGTCCTGTGGTGGTCATATGCGAGTTTGCGTCCGATCTACGTTGCTTGTGTAACCGTTGTTGCGGTTGGCCTGATTGGCGCGAATTATCATTTTTTGAGCGACATTCTTAGTGCGATCTTTGTTGGTGTTTCCGTGGGTCACGTCACGACGAAAATATCACCTTCGACAAGAGATCTTTTACATGATCGCTGATCGCTGTAGCCCGCCACTTACTCAAGACGGTGCGGCACTGTTACAGGTTGCCGGCATAACCAAGTGGTACGGCGAGCAGCGCGCGCTCGCTGATGTTTCGTTTGACGTTCGGCGCGGTGAAATCCTGGGTCTGATCGGCCCGAATGGGTCGGGCAAGACCACGCTCTTGGAAACCGTCGCGGGACTGCTGCCAGTCGATGCAGGTGATGTTTTCTGGCAGCGTTCTTTGCTGCCCCAATACCGCCGGCGCGAGGTGGTCTTTTATCTGCCGGATAGTGTGCGGCCGTGGGATGGCCAGCATGTCATCAGTGTTCTGAAATTTTTCGCATCCGCATTTAGCCGGCAGCCAGCCGAACTTGACGAGGTAGCACGATCGGTCGGCCTCGATGAAGTTCTTGGCAAGTATGTGTCCGCATTGTCGAAGGGATACGCCCGTCGGTTGATGCTGGCATTAGCATTGCTGACCCCACATCCGGTGCTGCTGATGGACGAACCCTTTGACGGCTTCGACATTCGGCAGACACGAGAAATTATGGCCCTTATGCGCCGAGTCGGAGCGCAGGGCCGAACGTTCACCCTTGCTATTCATCAGCTCGCCGACGCCGAACGCGTCTGTGATCGGTTCATTCTGCTCGCGGATGGACGCGTATGCGGGGTCGGTTCGCTTGATGATCTTCGCAGGTCCATCAATCACCCGACGGCCAGATTGGAGGATGTATTTCTTGCGCTCACCTGACGTGATGACGATTCGTCAAGCTTCCCTGCATCCCCTTCTGATCAAAGAAGGGGGGGAGCTTCTGAGCGGCCGCGCGCTATGGACGATGCTACTCATACTTTGCCCGCTCGTAGGATTCAGCTTTTTCCAGGCGGTCGCGCTTTATGGAGAAGCGAGCGCTGCCGCTCGCGACCAGCCGCAATTGGCGACCAGCCTGTCACCACTCGACGGTATTCTCGTGCCGACTTTCGGCGGGTTTTACGTCGCGGTGACGCTTCTGTTTCCGTTTGTCGCGATCCGCGCACTTGGACGTGAGAAGGAGACCGGAGCGCTCAAGCTTCTCGTTCAAATGCCATATTCGATTCCAACGCTCGTTGCGGCAAAGCTTGCGGCCGTTACTGCTGCTTGGCTGATCGCCCTTATTCCCATTTCCGCCGCTCTCTTCCTTTGGCTTTCGTTCGGCGGACATCTAAGCGCGCCGGAAACCTCAAACTTACTTTTTGGCCATCTACTCTATGGACTTTTGATCGGAGCCATTGCGCTTTTTGCCTCCGCGATTTCGGATAATTCCGCGACCGCTGCCATTGTGACCCTGGCCTTTACGATTGGGTCGTGGGTGCTCGACTTCGCACTGGCTGGCCAACCGGGCACATTAGGCTGGATATCTCGCCTTTCTCTGACCCAAGCGTTGCACACTTTCGAGCAGGGACTTCTCTCAGCCGCGCTCTTCTTGGGCATGTGTACCGCTATAGTCGGCTTCGCTACACTGGCGGCAATATGGCTACATCCCGGTACGTCGCTCCACAAAAAGCTCGCACGCACGATTCTTTGCGTGGGGCTCGCTGGGGTCTTATTGGCAGTAGCGACGCAGCTGCGAAAGTCCAGCGATGTGTCAGAGGACAAACGTAATTCCTTTCCCGCCGCGGACCAGCGGGCTCTCGCCGGGCTTAATGAGCCGCTCATCGTCACCGTTCACCTTGCGCCAGAAGACCCTCGATACGTTGATCTGCAACGCAACGTCCTATCGAAGCTGGAAAGGATTGTTCCGAACGTCACGATCCGTTTGGTGACGGCCGGGCAGACAGTCATTGGTAGCGCCGGTGAAGTATCTTATGGCGAAATTGAATACAGCTACGGCGACCATTCCGCGAAGAGCCGCTCCACCAGTCATCGTGAGGCATTGCCTCTCATCTACGGGCTGGCAGGCATCCCAGTGCCTACACCGCAGGTCGGAGAAGACTATCCCGGATATCCCTTAGTCGCGGATGGATGGATCGCGCTGCCCTGGTTCTTTGTAGCCCTTCCGCTCCTGATTGCGGTCGCGTGGTGGTGCTGGAACCGCCGCGTGCCGCGCATTCCCTCGCAGTTCGTCAAGAATGGAGGCCAATTATGACAATCAGCAAACACGTTCGAACTTTTACAATGGCAGCCGCCAGCCTCATGGCGTCGTTGTTGCAGGCAGCCGCAGCCCAGCCGCTCAAAATCGACTTCTCAAATGAGAGCGTCGGTGCGGAGCCAAAATCATTTTTGAGCGTCGTCGGCGTGTGGAGGATCGAGAATGATGACGGCAACAAGGTTCTGGTTGTCGACGGACGTCAATGGAAAGAAGGGCAGACCTCGGCCGGATTGGCCGATAAGGCTCGCGCGCTCTACGGCGACCGCTACGCCGAGTTTCTCGACCGTGTGCAGGCCTATGCTTATTTTCCGTATGTGGTGGCCAAGGACGTGGACGATTTTCGCAACGGCGAGATCTCCGTGCGGTTCGAAGGGATTTCAGGTCGCATCGATCAGGGCGCTGGCATCCTGTTCAACCTCAAGCCCAACGGTGATTATCTGACAGTGCGTGCTAATCCACTCGAGAACAATCTCGTGCTCTGGAAGTTTGAGAAAGGTAAGCGGTCATCGGTGATGTGGATTCGTAATACACCAACCGCTACGCACCAGTGGCACGATTTGAAGGTCCGCATCGCCGACACAAAGGTGGAGGGTTATCTCGACGGGAAGCTCTATCTGGAACACGTGCTGTCGGAGCCAGTCAGTGGTCGCATTGGCTTATGGTCCAAAGCCGACAGCCACATGTACTTTGACAACTACACAGTGACGCCAGCCGATTAGGCATTGGGTCGCCACCGATGAGATAGGCTACAGATAAGCGGCGCATAGGATCCATGAATCCGCTTCGTACTACTGTACTTATGAAGACCGACATCAGCGGCTCGACATCCCGCTTCCGTGAACTGCTGGCGGCGGATCTGCAGGCGCTTCTCGGCGAGCATCGAGACTTCCTGGCCGCTATGCCGCCAAACACGAAGGCCGCATTATTAAAGACGTGGGCGACGGTCATTGGTTGGAATTTCCCGGCGTCACCGGCGCGGCCAAAGCGGCGATCGAAATGCAGGAGGAGTTGCGCCTAGCGCAGCCAAACCGTGGTGACGACCGCATTGCGATACGTATCGTCATCGCACTAGGTGATATTGCCGTTCAGGATGATGACGCCTTTGCCCTCGCCACCTGTGTGGAGGCCGTAACGCCACCCGACGAGATCTATCTCACGGCTGCTGCTCGTCTCGCCCTCACGTCGGCGGAAATCCAGACCGCGCTCGTCGAGAGTTTTTCATTCAAGGGATTTTCCGAACCGATGCCGGTCTATCGTATCGAGCAGCGCCATCGCACGCGCACCATTACCGATACCTTCATTCTGTTCTCGGACCTCAGCGGATTCGGAAGGATGATGGATGCCGGGCCAGCCAGCGCCACGGTCGAGCGCATTCTCGATGCGCTCGATGCGCTAGCTCGTGGCAGCGCCCAGGAACTTGGCGGTACCGTGCGCTTCAATCTCGGAGATTCCTATTGCGTCACGTTCGCCGAGGCCACGCAGGCCATTGCATGGGCAGAGCGTTTGACCCGGAGCTGGGACGCAATTCGGCACCGGGAACAATTCGGCTGCACAATCAGCGTCGGGCTGCACCGTGGAACACTCTACACGTTCCGTTCTTTTCTCTACGGCCGGGACGTCTGGACCGCCTCGCAGCTGCAGAGTGCATCGGCTAAGCTCCTGGGGAGCGGGGAGAACGGCATATTCGTCACCGCCGCGGTCCGCAATGCGCTGTTAGGCACTCCATCGCATAACCGGCTGCAGCCGGTCGCGCTGCTCCCGTTGCCCAGGGCTCTTGCCGGAGTAGAGGTCTATCGCCTGGGCAATGACTGATGTGATTTTCGAACTTGCCGCTGCGAGAGCGTTCGATGGCGCAAGGAGAGACCTCCATGAGGAAGCACAAGCTTTTGATCGCGGTGATCATGTTCGGATTAACATGGGCCGGGATCGTCAAGGCTGAGGATCAGCCGATCGAGCAACAACTCATTGACGCAATGAACAAGGTATTTGGTGCCCATCCAGGCTTTCGTGCTAATCACGCCAAGGGCATCGTTGTCGAAGGCAACTTCAAGGCTTCTGCCGAGGCAGCCGGGCTGAGCCGGGCCGTACTGTTCAACGGCAGCCCGATCCCAGCGACGCTGCGATTCTCCGATTCGACCGGATTACCAAACATCGCGGACGGGTCCACCAACGCCAATCCGCACGGCATGGCTATCAAGTTTCATCTGCCGGACGGCAGCGACATCGACATAGTGATCAACTCACTCAAGTTCTTTCCGGTAGCCACCGGCGAAGACTTTCGCGATTTGCTGCTGGCACTGTCAGCAAGTCCGCCCGACGCCCCCAAGCCGACAAAATTCGAACAGTTCAAATCGAGCCATCCTTCCGTGCCCGCCGCCCTTGCCACCGCGAGTACGCCAGGTAGCTTTGCCGATGAAGAGTATTACGGTGTAGATGCGTTTGTATTCATCAATAAGGACGGTGCCCGGCAAGCAGTTCGCTATCAGATGATACCAGAGCGTGTCGTGCATCTTGCTGCGGTTGATGCGGCGAAACAGCCGCCGAATTTCCTAATGGATGAGCTGCCGGAGCGTCTCGGACGCGGGCCAGTAACGTTTCATCTCAGGGCGCAACTTGCAGGGGCCGACGATTCTACGAAAGATCCGACGATACCCTGGCCGAGCGATCGTAAGGTAGTGGAGCTGGGCGTCTTGACTATCGACAAGGCCGTGCCCAACAGCGCAGAGGCGGAGAAGAAGTTGCTGTTCCTGCCAGGTCAGCTAACCGATGGAATCGAGGAATCCGATGATCCCTTGATTGACATTCGGAATGGCGCGTACGCCCTGTCATTTTCGCGGCGCAATCCATAATTGGTCGTGCGAGGGATGCGCGGATTGCGGGCTGACTTGCTAACTGAAAGTCTTCGCGCAGTAGCTTCGAGCAAGCGCTTTTGTTCCTCGATTGGCTCCGCGTTTGTTTTTCCCTGTAGCCGTCATTGGCGCAGCAGGGTCGGCAACTTCGCAACATTCACCGCAATCCGCCGCGCCTCATCGCGTAAGAAGCCGTCCGCACCTTGGCCGGATGTACGCCGTTTGCGGCCCATACAGCAAAGCCGCCGGGCAATGTCGAAACCGACGGCTTTGCCTTTTCGCCCTGAGCGATGTTGCAACGCCGAGGAAAGAATCGTCAGGGCTGTCAGGACCGGACTGGAGATCGCCGCCCGGTCTGACCAGAGTATACGCCCGCCCGCGCTCGCTTTCAGCACCTTATTCGACGACGGAACCACACACATTGCCGGTGCCGAGCTTGTGCTTCCCATTTTTCAGAAACTCTGCGCGTACGCCCTCTATCGTCGGACATCCGTTCGATTTAGTCCAAATAGTGATCTATCGCTCTGCTACCCGATCTACAAAGCTACTACCGCACTACAGGGAGCGAGCGGCGAGGCCTTCGCCTAGTACCTCTATTGCTCTTTTTTTTCTTCGCGGTTTGCGGTGGACTGGGCGGCCGTCCCAAGCTCTCCATACGATCTCTCCACCAGCCCACAGCACGAAACCTTCCGGCCACCACTCAAGACGAATTTTGCCAGTCCGATCATCCTCGGCTTCAAACATCTTGATGACGTTCGTACTCATCATGCCAGCCGTTAATGCTCCCTATCCAAGGGGCCAGATTTGCTATCGGGATTAAAAACATGCCCATCCCGGCGATGTACTAGCGTATAAACACCGACAGCTTCGCAATATTCGCCGCAATCCGCCGCGCCTATGCAATTCCTAACTTTTTTGACACTTGCGCTGGGGTCTAAGCGGAACGTAACGTTTGTGATGAACTTTCGCTGGTGGCGTAAGCGGGAGGTACGAAAGCGTCTTGCTCAAGAAGATGCGATGGTCCTGATTGCTCGTTACGGAACGAGGGCAAGTCATATCGCGAACCGCCGTGTAGCCATGATGAGAAATGGCTCTGCGCTCTACCACAATCGCCCCGCCTGTCACTGGAAGCGTGTTCATTCCATTACACGTCAACTATTGCCCTATGACGGTGACGACGGGGCGTTACCTGAAAAGGGGCCAGGTTAGGACTTCCTTGCAACCCTGGCAGCAGCTTGGCGATATTGAGCAAGTTTGTTGAACGTTCCGCCAAACTGTTCGACGAAGGCGCGAGCCGTAGTCGAATCGGGAAAGCACCAGCGATAATAGGTTTCGCCGCCCCTCAAATTGTACGTCCATGTCGCAGTTGAATGCGCTGCGATTTGTGGAACTGTACGATCTGGCGGTTCAGCGCAATATCCAGTCCGGCAGGCGCGACCGGGATCTCAACGAGATACGGGTATGGTCTCTCGTTGGTTACTACTTTGCTGGCACCGACGATCCGGTGCTCCGCAGCCGTTTTCACCCCCGCACCGCACTGAATTTGGTGCTGACAGTGTGTCGAGGGCGTGGCCACGCGAAAAGTTATCAACACCAGGGCGGCGGGAAGCGGCGGGCCGTCAATGCAGACCCTCATGAACCACTAGCCAAAACCAACTCGTCACCGCCCAGAGAACAACAGCCGCGAGGAACATGGTGGCGACCACGAGGGTACCAAGCACTAGCGTCTCTCGAAGCCGTCTGGCTGGGGGCAGAGTCATTTTTGGTAATGCAAGGTTCAGTGATTCCCGGCCCTGGGCGGGTACGCTCACGCAACGACATGGGCGTTTAATACTGAAATGCAAAGAGTCGAGTCATTGTCCTAATGAGACCCCGACAAGCAAGGGGCTTGGGGGTTGCCGGTATACGGACTCAAGCGCGCCCTGAATGCGATGTGGCTTCCCGACAACACCGTTTCAGAAATCGGAAAAAACTCACAAACTAAAGCGGAAGTCCGCATCGTTGTCACGGTCCCGTAACTCTCTTGCCGCAGTTGGGGCCGCTTTTCAGCGTAGCTGCTAGCGTACCTACTTCGTAGGAGGGGGCGTATGAGAAAGTACGGGTTGATCAAGCTTGGTCTTGCGGCCGTGATGCTCACCTCAGCGTCCGCTGCATCCGAAGGCGCCGATGTGTCAGGCGGACCTGCCTATCTGCCCCCAGCGCCCCCGCTTCCCTTTGTCTATAACTGGACCGGATTCTATGCCGGTGCCCATGGCGGCGTGGGCTGGTCCGATGGCGATGGCGGCGGCAGCACTGGCTTTATCGGCGGCGGTCAGGTCGGGTTCAATTACCAGATCAATCAATGGGTGTTGGGTGTCGAAGGAGATTTCGCGGGGACAACCATAAAGGACAGCGTGAGTGCAACGGTCGTTGGCCCCGGAGTCGTCATAACCGGGAACGCTGAGGCGAGCCTAGATTGGGTCTCCACACTCGCTCCTAGGGTCGGCTACGCCTTCAACAATTGGTTGGTCTACGGCAAAGTGGGCGGGGCCTGGGCGCACGCGAGCGGGAACGTCAGCACCGGCATAAATGGCATGCAATTCGGCTCGATCTCGGTCGATGAGACCGTTAGTGGGTGGATGCTTGGCATTGGGGCCGAATATGCTCTGTGGGACAACTGGACCGCCAAGATCGAATATAACATGATGGACTTTGGCAATGGCGGTCCTTTTAACGATAACA
>Ga0310909_10000326_pt1 | contig 23727 bp, 16 predicted proteins | sample GREbulkMGT000H_FD_203449 | JGI IMG/M metagenome (GOLD analysis project Ga0310909, IMG submission 203449) | Lab enrichment of tropical soil microbial communities from Luquillo Experimental Forest, Puerto Rico - GRE.bulkMG.T000H | ecosystem: Environmental > Terrestrial > Soil > Tropical forest >... | reverse complement strand
CATGGCACGGTTCGTCGTTGCCGATATCTCTGATGCCAAAAGCGTGCTGCAGGAGTTGCGAGCAATTGTGCCAGACCTTCCCTCGGTGCCGGTGCAACCAATTATCCTCGCGATGCAGGAGGAGCCCGGCATGTTCGACTTCTACCGGAACTTTCGGTCGTTCCTGAACGTCCACCGCTACGCCAGTCAGGAGCAATTGATTGCTGACCTTGGTGAGAAGGTCATCCGCCCCGCAGAACTCAAGGTCGTGGACCTTCAAAGTTCAACTTAGCGCACGGCGCATGTTAGAGGGGGAACTGACCAAGCCTTAATAGGCTATCAACCCTTCCTCTCTGGCCTACCGCGCGCCCTCGATCGGCTCGACGTAGTGCACCCCGCCCGATCCCAATTAGAGCCGAGCCTGCTGCAGCTCGGTTGAAAGCATTCCGGTTTAGAGCGTCGACAAGCGTCGACGCCCGCTCCTCAGCTTCGGTTTGGCCCACACGTTGACCGCTCATTAATATTCCTCAGTCGAGCACGCTGTGGCCGCAACGGCGGAGCAGTGCGGACACGTATTCGGTGGCATCTTTTGGGTTGATGCGCGTGATGCTGCGCACCAGGTCGGCCTCGATTCTGCTCACGCGCCGCTGCGCGGAGACGTTGGTGTCTGCCCTGCGCGTGTGCCGCGAGCGGCCAGGCCGCCGCGCCGCCGAGCGTGGCTAAGAATTTTCGTCGTCCGATGCAGCTTGCCATGTGACCCTCCGGTTGAAGGTCATTAATGCAATGGAGGGATGATATCACGTTTCCACCACGCGATCTGTGACTAAGGCCGATAGGCAAGTCGAAATTGACAGCGTTCGACGCCGCCGGGGACATCTCCAGCACACCGATACGATAGAACCTGCCGGGATCCTGTGCGCGTGCCGCGAACACGACGTGATGAACTCGCGGCTTCCCTCCTGCAAGCAGACACGGTTCATCGCGGCATCGTGAAATGAAAGCGGAGACCTTTGCGCACCCTATAGCAAGGTGAAGGAGCTGATCGCGCTCGCCGCGGGCCTGCCGACGATCTTTCAGGATCGGGAGGACGTGTGGCTGGAAAGGCTTGCAGCTACTGGTGCACGACGGCGACGAGGTCGGGACGGAACAATGCTCGCGGCGCGGGTCGAACAAAGAATGAAGCAACAAAGCACGGCAAAAATGGCGTGATGCACCCTTGACAAAGAAAGTCCCATATCAGCCGTATGCCTAAATTGGGCACGTACGGATCTGAGCGAGGGGCGCGGGGTAACTCGTGTCCCTACCGCGATCCCCAGTCAACGATTGTCGAACAATTGCTCGACGCTGCCGAGAACTTCCTGCAAACGCCGCGCAAGCGCGCGGCGGACCGTCGCCTTGCGGGCGAGGAGGTGCGCAATCCAACGCTCGAGCCCCTGGATCGGACCGAGGGCACGAGATCCCATCGCATCCAAATAGAACAGGCTGCAAAGCTGATCTTCCCTGAATGAAGCATTGCGGACCAGCCCTTCAAAAGCGGCCGCCGGGATCGCTTCCACCCGAGCGACAAAGGCCGCCAAATCCTGCAGCACTCCGGGGATTCGCGCCGCCGCTTTGATTAGCTCGGCGGAAACGCCTGAGACGGGGGCCTTGCTCCTCGCCTCCCATGCAGCCCGCCAGTCGGTGGTCACACGACGATCATCGATGAAAAACGACCGGTCCTGATCGACCCAGACGCAGTTGCCGAATTCATCCATGATGATCTGATGCCCGTCGATGTTTTCTAGAATCCACTGCGCTACCGCTTGGCAGAGTATTTGCGACGCCCGCCGCCGGTCGCCGTCGATCAATCGGCTCAGCCTGTGCGAAGTGTGGGTAATCCGCGGCAGTGGCCGCGCGCTGATATGGGGCTGAACGGAACAAGGTCGCTTGGCGCGCCGGTCGTAATCGAGAAATGATGGGCATACTTCCGCGCCCGGACACCCGCTCAACCGCGTGAATATCGACGCCAGCACGGGGTTCATCAGGCCTTCCGGCTCGTATTTGATCAACCAGGTGTTTCCATCCTGGTCCCGACACACCGTCTTGTCGGTCCCTTCCAGCGCGCCGCGGAATGAGTGGTTCGTTTCCTCCAGGTGCGCGGTCATGCCCGCGCGCCAATCCAGCCCGCTTCGGTTCAAATGGTCTTGCAGCGCTTTCCACCCGCGCTGCTGCAATTGCCACAGCTTCGCGAGGCGGACGGCTGCCGCACTTGACGCATATGCCGGCGCTTGCGGAAATTGCTGGCGCCGGTAGCGCCACAGGACCGCCAGCACACACAGGCTTTTCGCCAGTCGGGCGTAGCGGTCGTCGTTCCAGTATCGACTGTCGATGCCCAGCAGATGGTCTAGTTCCGTCCACGCCAGGTCTTGCTTGACCTTGAGCAGTTGGCGCCGAATCCGGCGCTCGATCGGCCGCGGGTCCGACGGCCGGGAGCGCGAACCTTCCAGGCACCGCTCGATCTTCCGCCGCGCGCTCGCTTCGCTATCGCGAACGCAACGGAAATTGCGAGTGGAGAACTCAAGGACGCTCGTCAAACAGGCGTGGCGATGATCCAGGCCGTAGTCGAGAGGCCGCCTCACCACCTCGCGCAGGAGCATCAATTCGCTCGCGGGATCTGACCTCCCATCGCTCATCGCTATCGCCGAATCGTTGCCCTTATTTGAAATGGGACTTCAGACGCGCGAAAAACTCGCTCGTTTTTCCCGGAAGCATGTTGTGCAGATCGGCGCCGAGTTCGTAGTTCATGGCGTCCCACTCGGTATCGCGAAAGGCAAACGCCACCCAACTCCAGTGGAATTCGGCCAAGACGTCGAGCACGTCGAAGAGATAGCGCTCGGCGCCGGCCGCGTCGCGGCTGACGCCACATTCGCCGACGAAGATATTGCGGTCCGCGATTTTGTGCTCAATCTGCCACTTCTTCACTTCCCCCAGCAAAGCGCGGATCGTGTCTTTGTGCCAATAGATTGACCCGCCTTCTGTCGAATCGGGCCAATTCCTGACTGGGCCAGGATACGCGAAGCGGCCTCGGTTCAATCCGCGCAGCGTATAGGCGGGGGGCGCATACATGTGAAACGAATAGACAATTCTCTCGTCGTCATAGGTCTGCAGGAACTGCAATGTGCGCGGACTCGCCCAATAGGTCGATTCGAGGATGATCGGGGTCTCGGAATCCCGTTCGCGAATTGCCGTAATGGCTTTCCGGTAAAGTTCGTTGAGGGTCCCAACGTAGGTCGACGGCATTTCGTCGAAATACCCCTGGGCAATGTCGTCCGGGGTGAACGGCTCGTTCAGCAGATCGTAACCAACCACGTTCTCGAAATGCCGCAAATTCCGCGCCAGCGTGCCCCACAGTGCGGCGAATCTGTCCCCATACTCCGGCGAGCACCAGAGCCGAAAGTCATATTGTTCTTCGTCCTGCACGAAGATTCTTCCCGGCACGTGTCCGAGCGCAATAATGACCTTGATTCCGTGATCGGCCGCGCGGTGAATTCCCGCCGCCAGCCGATTGATCGTGTGCTCGCAGATAACGCTGTGCTCGCCGTCCCCGTCCACGAGATAACGAAAATCCTGGGCGTCCCCTACTGCGCCGAAACGCACCACCGTGATGCCTGCCTCGCGCGCGCTCTCGAAGTCCGCCTCGTCCGCTTCCGAGAACATGTTGATCCCGCCAAAGCCGACGTCCCAACATGCGCTCTTCTTGACCGCCGAGCACCGGCCGTCCACTTGTTCATGAACTGCAATTCCGGGCGACTGAGCACCGAACGGCCAGCCCAGTCGCATGTGATGGATGTAGAAATTGATCCGTTGTTCTGTCACCTTGGGATTGTGATAAAGCGCGATCCGCGGATCGTCGGCGCACTCGGTAAAGGAGAGGACGTCGGTCGCCTTGATTTTCCAGATCGGGACCTTGAGAACGTGCGAGAACACAAACGACAGCCAATAATCGTCGATCAGCCAAAATTCATACCGCTCCATCGGATAGTCGATCGCCTTCTGCATCAAGCGCTTCGGAACAAGGCAGTTGTCAGCATGGAGGAAGTGCACCTGGCGATCGGCCTTCGATTCATCGAAAAAGGCGATATGTTCGTAGTCGGTCCAAAAACGCTGCGGTTCCTCCTCGTTCAAGACATGCGGCTTAAACACATGCCCGCGGCAACAAAGCACCGAATCTGGGTACTCCTTCGCCTTCTCCATGAACAGCGAGATATAGCCCGGCAGCGGCTTTACGTCGTCGTCGCATATTAGGATGAAGTCGCTGCGAATGAGGCTGGCGGTGGCCAGCCTGATGACGCAATAAAAATTCTCCGTCGAGTGGATTACTTTCAAGTCAAGCTGTGTCTTGTACTTGTCATAAAGACGCTCTATCTCCTTGCGGGCTTCGTAATTGTTGTTCCAGAGTATGACCTCGAAGCTCCCGGAATACGTCTGCTGGACAAATGCGTCCAGCAATGAATCCATGTTGTAGAGGCGTTTATACGAGCACATCACCACCGAGACGTCGTAACGCTTCAGGATCGCCGGTTGGCTCGCTGGCGTGGGCAGGCTGCGATAAATGGCCGAATTTTGCAGCGCCGCGATGAATGATTCTCCCGTCAAGGCCGCTTTCACGGGCGAAGCGCTCAGATACTGAGAGGCCTCCCGTATCAGGGCAGGCTGCTGAAGCTTGGCCTCCGCCTCTTCCAGCGAGGAGTAGTAGAAGGGATAAGCCTCGCCGAGATACTCGACGACGCCGGGCAGGCGGTTGATGAGAATGGGCGTGTTCCTGGCGATGCATTCCACCACCGTCGTATTCGCGGGAGCGTCGCGAAGATTGAGAAAGACAACGCTATTCTCCAGCAACGCGTCGTACTCGTCGTCGGACACTCGGCCGAGCAGCTCGACCGAATCGTTCGATAGGATCGATTGCCACTTGAAGTCTTCGTGCACCAGAAGTTGCTTTGCGAATCCAGTTGCCGTCAGGTCGAAGAAAGGCTGGAAATTGCGAAGAAACTCGCCGCCGCTGACAATCCGCCGGGGAGAACGCGCGAAAAAGCGGTCCAACGAGAACAACCGGTCGGTCGGTTCCGCCGGGTACAAAATGCGGGCGATGGGAATTTCACAGCCGGCGCTTTGGAGGTACTCCTTGACGTAAGTCGAGAGCACAAAAAGGCCGAAGCAATTCTGCGCGCTTGCCTTCCAGTACTCGTCCTTGAGCATTCGCTCCAGGTCCGGAAACCACTTCAAATCGTGTCTCGGCACCTGGTGAATGAAGCCGACCCAAGGCTCTGCAATAATTGTGCGCTCGGCCACCCGGTCTTCCACCGAGCCGATGAAACGCACGCCATCCTCGCAGTGCAGGTGCTCGGCAATAAGCCGGCAGACGAACTTCCAACCTCCGCGGTGGTGCTGCCATGGAGTAAGTTTTCCCGCGTTCAGCTTTCTCGCCGGGATGAAGGGGCCGAGGGTCAGCACGGACACCACCTGCGCATGCGGCTCACCGTGCCCCTGTCGCCGCAAAGCCCTGTTGATAAGCCCGTTTTATTGCGGCGACGCGCCTGGCGTACGCTTCGGGGCCAAGATCATATTGTCTCCAACGCATCTTACGGAATTTGACCATCAGCGGAGCTTCTGCCTCGATCTGTTGGAGAAGATCGGAAAAGTTTTGCCGCGCGCTGTAGTGGATCAAATCGGAACGCTGTTCAAAACAATGGCCCCAGCCATTCTGCAGAGACTGCACGAACACGCCGTAGAGCGCAAACTCCGTCCAGTAGATGGTACTCAAGTCATCCGTGTGTCTCAGCAGGACCCGCACGATATTGTCGTTGTACAATCGCTCCACATAGCGCATCAGCGCCTTGGCATTTTGCTTCGAGAAGATCTGATTGGCGGCGCGGAATCCGGCAAGGCGGGTCGGCGTGTGCAGTCCGAGGAAGTTGCGCGATTGCAGTTCCCAGGCTACGTCGCGAAATTCATTCACGGCATAGACGTACTCGCCACTGGAAAGAAAGTACCGCTCGTCGAAATCAAATCCGATGAGCGTATTTGAGTCTAGGATGAGGTAGTATTCATGGTCAACGATGTTTGCGGCGATGATCTTGATGATCTGCTGGGTGAACCACGAGTCGGGAAACTCACCGGCATAGCCTGCGGCGGACGCAACCTCCTCCGCCGTTAGGACGATATAGTTCTCCCCGATCAGTCCGGCAAACTGATCGCACTCGTTGCGCGGGACGATCACATAGACACGGCCGTGCAGGCGGCTGTGCGCTGCCAGGTCCCTTTGCAACTGCGCGAAGGGAACCGCATCGTACACGCGCGTCTTGATGACGATATCGAGCGGCTTTTCCACGGCACTCATGGGTACGCAACCTGCTGGCAAGACGCTCGAGGGTTACACGACGGCCTTCCGATAACGAAATCCTTTCGCCGAACTATGGGGTTTGTGCAGCGGAATGAGCTCCAACGCCTTGTCCCGGCAAAATTCGCGAACCTCCCCGGCCGGGACGTTTCCAAATTGATTGAAAACCACGATCGTGCGATCGCTTTGGAAACTCGGCCTGAACGCGCGCCACATCGCCTCGTTGGAAGCCCGGTCGTGGGCGAAATCCATCACCAGAATCGCAATCGGCCCTCCGCTCCATTCGAGCGCCGGAAGGGCAGTTTGTTCCGCCACGGTCTTCAATACCGACTGATGCACGTCGATCAGGTGCCGAAAAGGCGCCGTATAACCGCGGAAATAGTGCAGAAACGAGTCCCCCGCGCGAATGTTTGCAGCCAGGAGCTCAGGGGCCTCGGTGTACGTCCTCATCCAGTCGCGCCAGATGAAGGAGTCATAGGCGTGAATCCTTGTGTGCTCGCGACGTGGGTTCTGCGATAGCCCTTCTGCCAGGCACGCGGTGGAAGACCCCATCCAGCTTCCCAACTCCACGATGTCCCCCGGCTCCTGCAGGATCCTTGCCAGCCACTTGTAATACCGGAGCGTCTCTTTGCTGACCATCGTCGGAATGCGCTGCACCGAGGCCGACAATTCTTCGTCTTCTCCCGCGGTCCTGTCGAGTGTGTCGGCGGCTGTATCCGTTTCAAGGTAGCGAATGCTTTCCTCAAAGAAAGAACGAATTCGCGCGTCGTCAAGGGCAAATTCGTCGAGATCGCGCAGCACGCCGCGCAAATCGTTAATTAAGGAAACCGCCTCGCTCGGTTTCTCTCCGCGAAAGTAGATTTGAATGGCTCCAATCGCGAAAAGGGCGCGCATCCACATCGCATCAGCGCCATAAGGGTCGAAAAAGTTTTTGCCGTCAATCAAGTCGTGGATGTACTGGCATATCGTTGGGACGAGAATCGTCCCGGGCAAGCCCCCCACATCACTAACAGGACTCAGATGGGCCGCGGCGGCCGAAGCAGCCCCGGTTCGCACCTGCGACTGCTTTGCTGCGGCGCGAACGTGCGGCCGCGGCACCATGTAGCTGGGTGCTGTTTCCTCTGTGGCCATGACTTAACATACCTGTTATGCTCCTATGGCGCCAGAGACGTCGGCAGTATCGGCAGTATGAGTTACGACGCGCGACCGGAGTTCGACCTCCAGGAACTCGTTAACGAGTACGGCCTGGGCGGCGTGAGCAGTGTGCATAGAGCCGAACGCGGTGCGGTTAACGAAAACTGGATTGTCCGCACCGCCACGCGCACGGTCGTCGTGCGCAGGGTCTCGAAGAGCCGCACCCTTGACGATATCCGCTTCGAGCATTCCTTCATCAGAGCGCTTGGCCGCAAAGGCTTTCCCTATCGCCTGCCGAAGCCCCTCCGCACCCGCACCGGCCGCTCGGTCGTGGCGAAGAACGGCAGGTACGTTTGGCTGTACCCCTATATCGAGGGCTCCAACTCACAACCGCGGCGGAACGCCATCATCCCGCAAATGGCGCATGCCCTCGCGACCGCGCACAAGGCTGCCCCGCGTTTCACTTTACGATGGAGGAACGCGAACCCCGTCGCCCTCGAACACCCGTGGCTTTTGCATACCCTCCGGCGTCTGCAGCTCAAAGTCGCTCACGATCAGGACGAGCCACATCGGTTCTTCCGGGCGCATGTGCAGGAATGCATCGGTATTCTGGAGAAATTTCGCTGCACGCGATACAGCGCGCTGCCACGCCTTCCCATCCATGGTGACCTTTGCAAGGAGAACCTGATCTTTTCAGGGGAGCGCCTTCGGGGAGTCATCGACTTCGGCCACTGCTGTTCGGACACGGCCATACGCGATATCACCATAGCGCTGCGCTATGAATGTACGAAAGATCGGTTCAAGCTGGATTTGCATGCGGCGCGATGGTTTCTTGAAGTCTATCATGAAATAAAGCCGTTGACGCGCGAGGAGACCGATCTGATTCCGGCGATTGCGATTGCGGAATCGGCAGACCTTTTCCGGTGGAAGATATTTGAACTCATCACCGGACGAACTACTGCTCTACCGATTTCCGAATTGGAACGCTCATTCAAGGCTTTGCGCTGGTACAATCGACATCGAAGAGATATTGCCCTGGCCTTGCAGATGTGAAAACGATGACTTCCCACGTCCTGCCCTGTGATCATCCGGCTGGAAGGCTGCTCGAGAGGTTGTTTTGCCGCTCTAGCTTAATCGACAACGAAGCGGCCTTCCTCGCGGCGGGCTTCGAGATCCGGAGAAAGCAACGACGCAGCCTCATGCGCGTTGCAACCCATCCGATGCTTGCCGGATACGTCTTCAAGGTATTCTTCGTCGACGAGCGGGAGCGGGAGCGAGAAAAATCACGCGGTTGGAAAGGCTTTGTTGCTCGATGCAATCGGGCCGAACGGATTCGCCAGGTTATACAGGACCATCGGATTCAACATTTTAAAGTGCCGCGTAAGTGGCTGTTCCGTGTGCCACATCATCCCTCGTGCGGTCCCGACGACCAACCCACGATTCTGGTTGCCGAGTTTCAAGATTTGCTTTCGCAAGACGAAAGTGAGCACGCCTGGCTTCATTCCGTCACGGAAAGTCATCTGGACGAACTTCGCGCCATTATCAATCGTGCCGGAGGCACTAGCTACCGACCGAACAATATTCCACTGACCAGGCAGGGTTGGTTCGCCTTTATCGATACCGAGCATTCCAACGATCAGCATGATTACGAAAGCATCGCCCCCTATCTTTCATGCCAAATGCGTGAGTACTGGTCGAACCTGATCCCACGGGCAGAACGGAACGTGTAGCCGCTGATAACGGCGATAGCCGCAGGCGGCGGCTTCCCCATTTTCATGGGAGGAACGATATGTGAGATGTCGACCAAGCTCTGGATTTCCTCCATCAGTTATCGACAGTTCCAACAATAAGCAAAACCACTATCGAGTTCTTGTATCGATGCCATCATCCAATAAAAATGGATTGGCCGAAGCTGAGCGCCGAATCGCCGAGGCGAAGTGCACGGGGAAAACCGTGGTGAATCTGTCAGACCTCGATTTGGAGGTATTGCCGGAAAGCGTCTGTCGGCTTGCGCACTTGTGGTTTCTTTACGCAAACAACAATCGACTCACGCAACTGCCAGAGAGCATCGGCCGGCTTGTGCGGTTGCGTGAGCTATCCGTCCTCGGTAACTGTCTGACCCAACTGCCTAGATGTGTTGGGCAACTCGCTCGATTGGAGTCGCTTCGCCTAAGTCATAATCGCCTGACGCAATTGCCCAAATGGATTGGCCAGCTCGCACAGTTGAAGAGACTTCACCTCAACAGTAATCAATTGGCCCGACTACCTGAGAGCATCGGTCAGCTTGCGCAACTCGAGGAACTTTACCTACACAGAAACCAACTGACCCAACTGCCACAGAGTACCCGTCAGCTTGTGCAGTTGCGGAAGCTCTACCTCCACGCCAATGAAGCTCTGAACATTCCAGCGGAAGAACTCGGGCCGACTCGGCGGGAGATGAGAGAGAAGAAGGGCTCGCGGAAACCACCGCAGGAAATCCTAGATTATTACTTTCGCACGCGCATCACGGGCAAATCTGAGCGAAATGAGGATAAGACGCCCGGGACTGCCGTTACGCCGCAGCCGCTCAAGCTGAGCAGCGGCAACATAAATGTCAATGTGAGAAAGATTTGTTTCGTTGTTGTCTATTTTGGGAAATGGCCCATTTGGTTCCCCGCATTTCTGCACTCGTGTAAAGAAAATCCTACAATCAATTGGATCTTTTTTACTGATTGCGGTTCACCTACGCATCATCCTCCCAATGTTGTTTTCTATCATACAACTTTGCTCCAAATGAGGGAACTAATTAGGCAGAAAATCGGCAAGGAAGCGATACTAGAAAGCGCTTATAAGGTATGTGACTATAAACCTGCTTTTGGAATAGTATTTGATGATTATCTGAATGATTGTGATTTCTGGGGACATTGTGATGTAGATATAATATGGGGAGACATACGAAAATATACGACTGAGAAGATCCTGGACAAATATGATATTTTTTCAACGCGAAAGGGGAGGATTTCTGGACATTTTAGTCTTTTTAGGAATACCCTCAGCATTAATCAGCTTTGTAGACAATCGTCAGAATTTGCTGAGGCAATGCGACAGGTTAAATGTCGTGCTTTTGATGAGGAAGGCATGACTCGCCTTATCGCGCGGTTGGCTCGCGCTGGCTCGATTCGTGTCTATTGGCCTAAATTCCTGCAAAATTATGCAGACCCAAAAACACATTCTCCATCAACGTTACCACGACATATAAATAAATACTTTTGGGAGAAGGGCAAGTTATTTGAGTGCACCGGGGGAGCGGCCGCTGAAATACTTTACCTTCATTTCATGACTTGGAAAAAAACTTTAGCCGGATGTGAGTTGACCTATGGGGCAGATCCTGAAAAATTTTACATTTCATATTCTAAAATTTCGATTCAACCAATTTCGCCCGCAGGAGATTCATAGGCGTGCCTAAACGTCGTCGTTATAAAGGGGGTAACGGCAGCTGGGCAGCTTCTCAGACGCTGTTTCGATGCTCCGTCGTGGTTGACAACGAGGCGGCCTTTCTCGCAGCGGGGCAGCCTGATGCGCGTTGCGATGCATCCGATGCTCGCCGGATACGTCTTCAAGGTTCTTCATCGATGAGTGCCGACCGGACAACATTCCGCTCACCAGCGAAGGTCGGTTTGCCTTCATCAATACCGATCATTCGCGCCGGAGGCGCGTCGCTCGATCGTAGGCATTAACCATGGTGCCACATTTCTGTCATATTTTACTCCGCAACTGGATATACGCGGCGTAAATATTCGGTTGCGTTTAGTGGAGTCGCGCCGTGCGTGATTTGGCTGGCCGCGCCGTAATGGTCGCGGGGGGTGCGGGATTTGTTGGGTCGGCAATTGTTCGGGAGCTCCTTCGCCGAGGCAGCACCGTCGTCAGCTACGATAATTATTTGCACGGACATCCGGCTTACGTGGCCGGCCTGAGCGGGCCTTTTACTGCCATCCATGGCGACGTGAGGGACGACTGGTCGCTGTTCAAGGCGCTGCGCGACCATCAGGTCGAATACATCATCGATTGCGTCGGCGATACGTTCGTCCCTACCGCCTACATCATGCCCGAGCGGTTCTTCGACATAAATGTCGGCGGCACGCTAAATCTCCTCCGAGCATCCCAGGCACTGTCGATCAAGCGCATGCTTTACATCTCTTCGACGGAAGTCTACGGCGAGGCGCCATCGCCCAAGTACGATGAAAAAACAGAACTCAATCCCGTCAACACGTACGCGGTTTCCAAGGTAGCCGCCGATCGGCTGTGCCACACATACTATCTCGAACACGGCACTCCCGTTGTTATCGCGCGCATCTTCAATTGCTACGGACCGCGCGAAACCGAACCCTACGTGATTCCCGAGATCATCGCGCAGCTGCATCGCGGCCCGCGGGTCGCGTTGGGTAACATCAAAGCGGAGAGAGATTTCACTTTCGTGCACGACACGGCGAACGCATTGATTTCAGTGCTTGCCTCGGACGTGCCCGACGGAGATGTCGTCAACGTCGGGTCCGACACGAGCTTTTCTGTCGAGTGGCTCGCCCGAAAGCTCGCTGAGATCATGGGAGTCAATGAACTTGAGATCGTCACCGATCCGGCAAGGCTAAGGCGAAAGGATATCGACCGGTTCCGTTGCAATAATCGCAAACTGATGAAGTACACCGATTGGAGACCGACGGTCGGGATCAACGAAGGGCTCAAAATGACCGTCGACTGGTTCCGGGCCAATGGTGCACGGTGGAGCTGGGAAAGCTTCGTCGACGGCACCACGATCTATCGATAGCAGTGGCGGTGCCCCGATGGACGGCTTCGTGCCGGTGAGTCGCCCGCACATTTGGGGCGACGAGAAACTCAATCTGTGTCAGGCCATCGACGGCGGATGGATATCGTCGCGCGGGCCGTTTTTGGACGAGTTTGAAGACCGCTTTGCAAAGAAGATCGGCACCCGGTACGCGGTGGCGGCCAGCAGCGGGACAGCGGCGGTTCACCTGGCGCTGAGCGTCCTCGATCTCGACAAGCACGACGAAGTCATCGTGCCCGACTTCACCATGATTTCTCCCGTGCTTGCCGTTCTGGCGTGCGGCGCGATTCCGGTTCCGGTCGATGCCGATGAGACGTGGAACATGGACGTCGAGGGCATCAAGCGCGCGATTACCGACCGGACGCAGGCGATCGTCGTCGTGCACACCTACGGACACCCCGCCAAGATCGATCGCATCATGGAGATTGCCCGGCGCAACAACCTGCGTGTGATCGAAGACGCCGCGGAAGCATTGGGGGCCCGCGTTTCCGGTCAGCCGGTCGGATCGTTCGGCGATCTCGCCATCTTCAGCTTTTATGCCAACAAGGTGTTGACGACCGGCGAAGGCGGGATGGTCGTCACCAACGATCTCGAACTGTGCGAACGGGTGAGGTCAAAGCGCAATCTCTGCTTCGGCGCCGACGAAGAGACCCGCTTCATTCATGGCGACATCGGATTCAATTACCGCATGACCAATCTCCAGGCGGCGGTCGGCCTGGCGCAATTGCAGCACCTCGACGAGGCGGTCGCGGCGAAGATCGCAATCGCGCGCGAATACACCTCGCGCCTGAGAGATTTTTTGGGCATCAGCATCCCGCCGGACTCCAATTGGGGACCGAACGTCTACTGGGTGTATGGCATATTGATCGAGGATGAGTTTGGATTGGACCGCAAGACCGTCCAGGCGGAACTCAAGCGCAACGGAATCGAAACGCGCCGGTTCTTCCATCCTCTCCACCGCCAGCCGATAATCCCAAAAGCGGGCATTCGGGAGGAATTTCCCAAATCGGGGAGGATTTCCGAAAGGGGCATGTACCTGCCCTCATTCATCGGCATGGGATCATCGACGATTGAACGGGTGGTCGACTGCCTTACCGGCTTGCGCGGTTAGACGGGCAATAGGGGGCATGCCAGGGCTTGCTATAATGGGATACGATACTGCTTTAGATCCGACATGCAGCGACACGACGCCCATCAAGCCCGGAGGGCACTCGACGACCATGCTGTCATGTCGAGCGACAGCATCCGCCCCGGCCTGCCCGGCTTGTCTCAACTGGCAAATCGGACGATCCGATTACCGTTGAGCGATGAGGGTATCGATCTCGGCGCGATCACGCTGGGCGAGCGAATTGGCGGCGACGGTCATTATGGATTTGTCTACGCTGTTGTCGGGCGGCCGGGCCTGGCCCTGAAGTTGATTCATCGCGAGCGCTCCGGCCCTCCCAGCATCGCGCGCCAGGTAGCTGGCTATCGGCTCCTCGAGCCCTTTCCCGCCGAGATTCCGACGGTGAAAATCGTTGCGTCTCATTGCGGGAACGGCGAAGAAGCGTGCTATCTGGTCGTCGAAAATCTTCATCACGGCCGCTGGGCGGATCGCGGCGTCGTCGTGGCGCCCGGCGTGCTTGGCGAAAGGGAGCGAGCCGCGGCGCGCCGCCTCTACGATAATCTAGCGGCAAGAAGGATCGTGGCCGTGGATTGCCACCGAGATAACCTGTTCTTTTTCGCCGGAAGTGCCGGCGACCTGACGGCTGGAATTCTCGATCACGACTATATTTTCAACCTGGAGGAGATCCCGCGACTGCGCCAACGCATACTGAAACGGCTGTTTACGCTCGCCGGCCCGAGGAACGGGGCGGCATGGGCCGCCCTCGACAGGGCCGTCAAAGGCCTCGGCGTTTCCGCGCAAGAACTGATGGAAGCATTTTTTGAGCTCAAGATCCTGCAGGACGTTCGCTAGTTCGCCGCCGCGGCCCGGCATCTGCGAGGTCACCCCAAATCCCACGCAAAGCTGGCTCTCGGGCCAGATGACCGAGGTCCTACCTTGCTCTTGCAGTATCCTCGCAGCGAGCTTGTGAACGTCGCCAGCGTCGCCCGGCTTGTACCAAGCAACGCCAAGCGACGGCGTTTCATTCGCGCGCCACTTGAGGGAGTCTTTCGAACCAATCCATTGATCGCTCATGACAATCATTTTCGCGCCGCACGAATACCTAAGACAAACTCTTCTTGGGCTGTCTCGATTGCGCCCGGGCGCACCGCCCGCACACTCGCGATCGCTTTCGTCGGCTCCATGCCTAGCTCTACCAAGAGTCGCGCTGCTATCGTCCCAGCACGCCCAAGCCCTCCGCGGCAATGGACCAGCACGTCGAGCCGGCGACGCAGCATCGACCGCAATTCTTCACCGGCGAGGCCCCACTCTTGCTCGAATCGCTCGTCTGGAACTGACACGTCAACGATTGGAAGATGAAACCACCGCATTTTTCGGCGCAGTACTTCCTCGCCGAGGCGTTCTACTCGTAGCAGGGATAGCTCTTTCTGCTCCAGAAGTGTGACCACCGCGGCGGCTCCCCAATCGAGGACCGTGTCGAGATCGAGGGCTAGATCCCGATCCTGATATCCACTCATAGCGTGTCGGTCATACTGTCCCGGGCAAAAGGTAATTCCGACACGCCCGAACTTGGGCCCAGCGGTTACGACGGCGATCTGCAAGGGGTGGGTCAAGGAGGTTCTTTTCATTCGCAATTCCAAAAGGTGTTGCTTTGAAACGCAGCTTAGCCAGCGGGATGGTCTTATCGAACATCGCCTGAGCCGCACAAGGAAAAACCGGCAATCTCATCGCCATCAACGACGACCCACGCGTGCCAGCTGTAAATCACGAGATCGCGGTCAGAATGCGGACCTCGATGCCCGACCGCGGCCAGCTGGGTGACGATCAGCACATCGCCGGCCTCGATCCTACGACAATGGATCAATCCTTCCAGAACCCGTCGAAGCGGTCGGAGCGCAGCTCGGTATACCGCACAGTGTGCATGATGTTGCGGTGGCCTAGGAAGTGTTGCAGCGCGCGGGTATCGACCCCGTCATTGGCTAACCTGAAACCGCAGCCATGGCGCAGCATGTGCGGATGAATCGGGAAGGGAAGTTTGGCCAACTCCCCAGTCCGGCGGACCATTTTGAGGAACCAGGCCCTCGTGACCGGCCCGCCGCGTTCGGTGTTGAAAACGTAGCGGCTTTGCAGGTTCTCGCGTCGCAGCTGGCGCAGTGCCCGGATTTCCTTGCCGGTGAGGGGATGCGTGCTATCGACGCCGTTCTTGGCCCGCCGCACATGGATTCGGCCGCTATTAAGCTCGATCATGTTCCAGGTCAATTCGCAGAGTTCGCTGGCGCGAAGACCGTGTCGGTAGGCGATCAGGATTGCGGTCGCGTCGCGGTGCCCATACCGGGAATACTTCCGGGGTCGTGGTACCGCATCATGGTGCCGATATGGGATCCCGAAGCGTGGCGCCAGTGCGTCCTGCCGGGTATACCCGGCTCGTCTACACGTTTGGGCCGGGAAACAGGCATGGCAGGACTGGGATCACGCATCCGACTAGCGCAGCGGTGACTCATCACGCCGGACAAGGATGGTCTCACGGCGCTTGGTCGCTCCCCACACCTGCTCTTGCAGTTGCAGGAGCTGATGTCTTAGCTACTGCCGAGAACCAACTGGACGACATCTCGACAGTACTGCCAGCGGCTGGTCCGCGCCTCCCGCAGTCCCATTCCGGACGGTTCCCTGCGCCGGCAAGACGACGGGTCCCGCCCGCTGTACAAGCAAGATCGTACAAGCCTGATCGTTTCTCGACACACCTACGCGTTACCGGCGGAACCAAGCAGAAAGTGTGACTTAGTTCACACTCATTGCCGGCCCGTCGCGGTATCTCGAGGAAAAACAACACCGGAGGGGGCCGTCGATATGACAACCATCGTGCGTTATCCGCGGCCGAACGCGCGCAGATTACGGATATACTCCTTCGATCCGGCGCTGGCTGCGCGGTACGACCTCGTCGGCACGAGCAGCGTGACAATCGAGGTGCCCTGGGAGGACAACCTGCGCCCGGGTCCCATCGGCGGCTACGTCGAAGTCGTGGACGTGGATCCGGCCGCCGGCGCCGTTTACGGCCCTGTCGATCTCAACACCGCGGACCTGCTGGCGACGGATGGGCTGCAGCCTTCCGAATCCGACCCGCGCTTTCACCAGCAGATGGTCTATGCGGTGACCATGAAGACCATCGAGCAGTTCGAGCGCGCTCTTGGCCGAAAAGCGCTCTGGTCGACGTACCGCTACCAGACGGCGGAGAGGAAATACGTCGAAAATCACGTGCCGCGCCTGCGCATCTACCCGCATGCGATGCGCCAGCAGAACGCCTATTACAGCCCGCAGAAGAAGGCCCTGCTTTTCGGGTATTTCCCGGCCTCGGCGAGGAACGGCGCTAACACGGCCGGCACGACCGTATTTACATGCCTCTCCCACGACATCATCGCGCACGAGACCACCCACGCATTGCTGGACGGCGTGCATCCCCGCTTTAACGAGCCGGTCAACGAGGACGTGCTGGCGTTCCACGAGGCTTTCGCCGACATTGTCGCGCTGTTCCAGCATTTCACCTATCCCGGCGTGCTGCGCGATCAGATTGCGCGGACCCGCGGCGATCTGCTGCGCGAGAGCGTGCTCGGACAGCTGGCGCAGCAATTTGCGCTCGCCTCCGGCCGTGGCGACGCGCTGCGAAGCTACCTCGGCGGCAAGGACGCCTCGGGCAAATGGCAGCCGAAAAAGCCCGATCCGTTCCTGCTCGCGAAAACCTCCGAACCGCACGATCGTGGTGCCATTCTCGTGGCGGCGGTGTTCGGCGCCTTCATGAAGGTCTACATCGGCCGCACGCGCGATCTGTTCCGCATCGCCTCGGAAGGCACCGGCATCATGCGCGAGGGCGATATTCACCCCGACCTCGTCAACCGGCTGGCGGAGGAGGCGCAGCGCTGCGCCGACCGCGCTTTGCAGATGTCGATCCGCGCCATCGATTATTGTCCGCCGGTGGGCATCACTTTCGGCGACTATCTGCGCGCGATCGTAACCGCCGATCTCGACATGTATCCGGCCGACGTGGAGAACTGGCGTCTCGCGTTCATCGAAAGCTTCCGCGAATGGGGAATTTCGCCGCGCGGCGTCCTGTCCATGGCGGAGGACAGCCTGCTCTGGCCGACGGAGGAGGAGGTCATCGCGGAACAGGTGACGGCTAGTACGGCGACTCCCGCCGCGCAGGACCTTGTGCATGCCGATCTGAGGATGGCTACCGCGCGCGGCAGTAGCGCGGTCAAGAAAATGTTCCTGGATCTGGGCGCCAAGCCCAAGGACGAATACTACGCAAGCAAGGTCACACCTCCTGCATCGATTGTTCCGGGCGCATCTGAAAAGGTGCTGACGCCCGTGAGCCTGTCGCTGTCTCGACTCCAGATCTGGCTGGAAGGCGAGAGGCAAGCGGCCTTGTTCCACAACTGGCTGCTCGATGAAGATGCGGAGTGGCTTGCCAATTGCCTGGGTCTTGTGGTCACGCCATCCAGCCTCCCGATGACCATACGCCAACGGGGTGGTCGTCCACTTGTGGAAATCCATTCGGTGCGGACGGTGATGAAGCGCGGCGCGCTGGGATGGCCGGAAAAGCACCTTGTGGTCGTCGTGACACAGACGCGCATTGGTTACTTCGATACGGAAACGCAGGTGCAAAAGGATGCAATCCCCGATGCCTGGAAGGATCCGCAACCCGATTTCAAGTACCGCGCGGGCTGCACTCTTTTGATCGACCCCGAGCGCACACAGATCAAGCGCGTGGTGCGCACGCCCGGAACAGTTGCCGACGAGCGCGAATTCGATCGCCTGCGAAGCTATTTCGTGCGCGGGCTCGAGCCGCCCAACGCTTTTGATGGGGCCGCAGCGCGATTGAAGCCAGACGCCGAGCCGTTCGCGCTCCTGCATTCTCGCTTTGGAGCGTAAACTGATGGCGAAACAAACAAAGCGCAAGCCCGCAGCCGCTGCCGTGAGCCCACTCAAGCCGCCGCCCGGCGGGGCGGTAGTTCGCATGTATCGCATCGGTCACGGCGACTGCTTCCTCATCGCCTTCGCCGGCAAGAAGCCTGACAAGCCCGCCTACGTGCTTATCGATTGCGGCTACAAACCGGGCTCGCCGGCCGAGCTCGCCAACCCCACAAAGGTCAAGGATATCGGAGCGGACATCATCGCCACGACCGGCGGCTTCGTCGATGTCGCCATTGTCACGCACGAGCATCAGGATCACGTGAACGGTTTGACGGCGAAAAATTTTCCGGAATTGAAAGTCGGCGAGGCCTGGTTCGCCTGGACCGAGGATGGGCACGACGCAATTGCCAACAAGCTGCGGAAGAAGTTCAACGACCGTTTGCTCGGCCTGATCGACGCAAGCTCGCAGTTGCGCAGGCTCGCCCTCACCGAGGCCGCCGACAAAGTGGCTGATTTCCTGGAATTCGAGCTGGGCGAGGACCCCCGCGGGTTCAGGGGGACGGGCCTGGGCGCCGCCGGAAAGGATCCCGCTTCTTCGGTCAACAAGCTTGCGATGAAGTTTCTGCGGGATTGCGCAGACGGCGACCCTGTTTATCTGCTGCCTCATGAGAAGCCGGTGCCGATCAGGGGGGCGGCTAGCGCACGTGCCTTCGCGCTCGGCCCGCCGCATGACATCGACAAGATCGATGACCTCGACCCGGAGGGCGAGGAGAGTTTCGGGGACGACGACCACGCCCAGGCGGTTGCGAGCGGAGGCGTGGGGACCGGGGGATCGGCAAGGAAGTCGCCGTTCCCGCGGCGGCATGTGATCCCGCTCGAAGGCGCTTTCACCCATCCCGAATTCGGCGCTTTCTTCACTGTCCATTTCGGCAATCAGAACGTGGCCGATGCCGCCGATTACGCAGACATACCGGACAACGTCCCCTGGCGCCGCATAGGCGCCGACTGCGCCGCGGACGCTGCCGCGTTGGCGCTCGCCATGAGCAACGCCACGAACAATTCAAGCCTCGTGCTCGCGTTCGAGCTGTCAAAAGGCGGCAAGGTCCTACTGTTCGCGGGAGATGCGCAGGCCGGCAACTGGCGCTCCTGGTCGGAACAGCCGTTTGCCGATGGCAACGCGGAGGTGACCGCAAAGGACCTGCTCGCCCGCACGGTCCTCTACAAGGTTGGACATCACGGCAGTCACAATGCGACCCTCCACGGCGAGCTCAAGTCGAATTACGCCAACCTCTCCTGGATCGCACAAGGCGAGACCAGAGGCGAGTTCGTCGCGATGATCACGGCGGTCGAGAAATGGGCGCACCACAAGCCGAAGCCTGACTGGAATCATCCCTTCCCCGCGATCAAGGAAGCTTTGGAGGAAAAGGCGGGCGGACGGGTGTTGCAGACAGATTGCGACCTGCAAGACAATCCGCCGGCGGGCGCCAAGGCATCCGAGTGGCGCGCATTCCGCAAACGCCTGACGCAGACCCCACTGTTTTTCGACCTTATGATCGAGGGCTGAGGGATTGCGTCAACCGTGCCGACGAGGTGATCTTGTCTCGCAAACAGACGAAGAACCGAACGCGCATTACCCGTCTTCGTTCGAAGGCAACGAAGGCGAGACCTCACATTGACCGCCTTGGCGCAGCCAACGCCGATCTGAAAAAGAAACCGGCCGAGGCGCTGGAGCTCGACATCAACGTGAATGTTCCGCCGCCGCGGTGTCGCCCGCTGCGCGTCTTCGCCTACGACCCGTCCCTCGCCATGCGCATGGACACCGTCGACATCAACGAGGCGACACTTCTGGTCCCCTGGGAGGAAATCCAGCCCGGCCCGGTCGGCGAATATATCGAAGTGGTCGACTACGATCCGGCGAGCAATTGCTTTTATGCGCCGGTCGACCTCAATCACCCGCACATCCTGACCCAATCGGGCCTCACGCCGTCGGAGGCGCTGCCGCAGTTTCACCAGCAGATGGTCTATGCAGTGGCGATGAAGACCATCGAGTATTTCGAGCGCGCGCTCGGCCGCGTCGCCCTGTGGAGGCACAGGGTGCAGGTGAGAGACGGCGGCGTGCGATGGGAATACGTGCAGCGGCTGCGCATCTATCCGCACGCGCTACGCATCCGGAACGCCTATTTCAGCCCCGCCCGGATGTCGCTGCTGCTCGGCTATTTTAAGGCGTCAGATACGATGCCGGGGACGGTATTCGCCGCCACGTCGCATGATATCATCGCCCACGAAACCGCGCATGCGCTGCTGGACGGCTTGCGCGCGCAGTTCTTCGAGCCGACCAATCCCGACATCCGGGCGTTCCACGAGGCGTTTGCCGATATCGTGGCCCTGTTCCAGCACTTCACGCTGCCGGAGGCGCTGAGACACCAGATCGCGGCGACGCGCGGCAACCTCGAGCAGCAGAACCTCCTCGGACTACTGGCCATCCAGTTTGGCGCCGCGACCGGCCGTGGCGCGTTGCGCGACTACATCGGCGAATATGTCGACGTGAACGATGCCGACGGGCAAAGGCTTGTTTGGCGGCGGCGAAAACCGAGCCAGACCGACTACCGCGATGCCACCGAGCCACACGACCGCGGTGCCGTCCTAGTCGCAGCGGTGTTCGACGCGTTCCTGCAGATCTACAAGCGGCGCACGCGGGACCTTCTGCGCTTGGCGACCGGCGGTACCGAAATCCTGGCAGCGGGCGCCATCCCGGCCGACCTCGTCAACCGCCTGGCGCAGGAAGCCAGCAAGGTCGCCAGACACATCCTAGACATGTGCATCCGCGCCCTCGACTATTGCCCGCCGGTCGACATGACTTTCGGTGAATATCTGCGCGCGCTCATCACGGCCGATACCGACCTCGTCCCGGTCGACGAGCATCGCTATCGCACCGCCTTCATTGCGGCCTTCCGCGACCGCGGCATCTATCCGGGCGACGCGAAGCACATGTCGCCCGACAGCCTGGTGTGGGAGCCGCCCACGGCTCCTTTGCGTGACATTAGGCGCGTTCTCGAACGCATGTCGATCGAGTGGGACCTCAATATCGACCGACTGAACGCCGAGCTTTTGTCACAACGGAACGCGAAACTGTTCTGGCAGTGGCTGCATGACGACCGCGAAGTTTCGGACAAGGAGGTCGCCGCCCTCGGCCTCGTGCGCCTCGACCGGCCCGGGCCTTATCGGCTCGGCTCCCATCTTGGAGAGCTGAGCCGGATCGCGGTTCAATCGGTGCGTCCGGCCCGGCGCGCCGATCCCGGGGGCGTCATCCACTGGGACGTGGTGATCGAGCTCACCCAGACCTTCACGCCCGCTGAGCAGCCCCGTGTCCGCTTCCGCGGCGGCTGCACCCTCATCATCAATTTCGGCTCCGCCCTGGTCCGCTACGTCGTCCGCAAGCGCGTCGGTAATGCGTTGCGTTTCGCCGAGCAGATGGCGTTCGGCGGCGCCGGCGAAGTAGCCAACAACTATTTCACGGCGGACGCGATCGGCAGCGAGCCGTTCGCGGCCTTGCACGGTATGTACGGCTAGGGGGCCGCATTGGCTCGCGCGTCCCACACCAAGTCCACTCGCACGCCGCACCGGCCGACGCGCGCGCCGGCCAACCCCGGCTGGCGCGCCAAGGTCAGGATGTACCGCCAGGGCCTGCGCGACTGTTTCCTGGTGTCGCTGCCGCGCGCCGGTAGCCGGCCCTATTCCATAATGATCGATTGCGGCGTGATCCTCGGCACGCCTGCCGATGGCCGGCGGCCCCAAATGAAGGAGGTCGTTGACAACATCGTCGCCACCACGCAAGGCGAGATCGACCTCCTGGTTGTGACCCACGAGCATTGGGATCATGTGTCCGGCTTCGTGCAGGCGAAGGAGTCGTTCCGCCCGCTCAAGGTGCACGCGCTCTGGCTCGCCTGGACCGAGGATCCAGAACACGAGCTGGCGAGAAAGCTCAGGCGTGAAAGGGACGCAGCGCTCTCCGCGCTCCGTCTCGGTCTTAGCCAGCTGCAGCTTGCGGGCGCCAAGGGCGCGGTCGAGATCGCGGGCGTCCTCGAATTCTTGGGCGCCGCGAAGGGTACCTCGACCTCCGACGCGCTCGCCCACGCGCGCAGCCTGGTGCGCAAGCCCCGGTACTGCTTGCCGGCGGAGGCTCCGACCGAGCTGCCGGACGTCGGCGCCCGGATCTACGTTCTCGGCCCACCGCCCTGCGAGAAGCGGCTGCGCAAGATCAGGCCGTCAATGCGCGAGAAGGAAACCTACGGGCTCGGGCTCGAGGCGCTGCCGCTCTTCATGGCCGGCATCGGCGCTGCACTCGAAGGCGGCGATGCCGGCCGTCCATTCGACCGCAAGTTCGAGATCCCGAAATCCACTGCGGCCAGGCTGCCGTTTTTTCGGGATCACTACTGTAACGACGACCGGCGCCGCATCGAGGGCGACTGGCTCATGGGCATCCCCGACATCGCGCTGCAGCTCGACAGCCTCACCAACAACACCAGTCTCGTGCTCGCGATCGAGCTTGCCGACGGCGACGTGCTCCTGTTTGCCGCGGACGCCCAAGTGGGCAACTGGCTGTCGTGGCAGGACCTTGCGTGGCCCGTGGGCGGCAGGACCGTCACCGGCCCCGATCTTCTCAACCGCACTATCCTCTACAAGGTCGGCCATCACGGCAGCCACAATGCGACGCTGAGGCACTATGGGCTGGAGCTGATGAAGCGGCTGCGCGTCGCCATGCTTCCGGTGGACGAAGAGATGGCGAAGAGAAAGGGCTGGACCCAGATGCCTCTCCCCGAACTCGTCACGGCCCTCGAGCAGCGTGCGAGCGGCGGGGTTCTGCGCGTGGATCGGCCGAGCCCCGTCAAAAAGGAACAAGTCATCGAAGACCGACTGTTTTTCGAAGTCGTTTTTTGAAGGTCCGGACGCTCCGCGTACCCGCCCGTTCAGAACGATTCAGGTCCAGCCCAAGGACTTGCGGGTGCTTCCGCAGCATCCTGAGCCTGCGGTAAGCTGGCACAGCGGGCTCCGGGGAGGAGCCCATGCTCGATCCAAGACGCCGCGCCTTCATCACGCTGCTCGGCGGCGCGGCTGCCGCGTGGCCGGCCAAATGGCCTCAATCGGGGGACCGGCGAGGAAGATTGGGGGCGATCAACGCTCGTGACGTGGTATCGTTCCCTTTACGCACCTCGCACGGGAGGCGCGTATGACAGTCACCATCGGACGGCGGGAATTGCTGGCCGCACTCGGCGGAGCGGTGGCATGGCCGCTTGCGGCGCGCGCGCAGCAGCGCGAGAAAATGCGGCATATCGGCGTGCTCGTGCCCGCAGCTTCGAACGATCCAGCATTTCAGGCTCGCGTCGGGGCGTTCCTGCAGGGATTGGCGGT